>Ga0256407_10000404_pt1 | contig 104673 bp, 142 predicted proteins | sample RumenRJG_04DNA_FD_193489 | JGI IMG/M metagenome (GOLD analysis project Ga0256407, IMG submission 193489) | Bovine rumen microbial communities from Lethbridge, Alberta, Canada - RJG_04 | ecosystem: Host-associated > Mammals > Digestive system > Stomach > Rumen | place: Canada: Alberta... | reverse complement strand
GAACCAGCACAGACGCAGCGACGGCGATCAGCCACGCCGACCACCACCACTGCATCCTCTCGGAAAGGTTATATACTAACCCGCTGACCGATTCGGGAACGCCGCCGCGCATCATAACTATCATGCCGCTAACGGCTAAGGCCAGTGAAACAAGCGTCAGTATTATCATAACTTCTAAATCGGAAAAATTAACTTACTCGGATACCCCTGTGTGAAGTCATACCCCTCCACCGCTTTCTCCGAAGGCAGCGATTCTATCGCCACCCTATGCCTTTCAGTCACCGCAGTACACTGCACGGCATACATCTCAATCTGTGCCAGTTTCATGTCCGCATCCTCAACACTAAGGCTGATGGGAATACCCGCTATCACATACTCCAGTGTCTCGACACCAGTCTTCTTGGCAGCATCAATAGCCCTCTGTGCATTCCCGCGTTTCTTCGTGTCAAGCCAGTCTTCAACGTCCCCCTGCTCAGTCCTGATGATAAACCCGTTCACGGCATCGGAAACGTCATAAGCCTCCAGTGCTGTCAGCCTGTCCTGTTTGATGGCCACCAGCACCTGCTCGTCCGTAGGCTCGCCGCCCGTGGTCTCAATGGTCACTACGTCGGCCTCCCAAGTGCCGTCCTCTAACTCCACGATGTTGTAGCAGATGGTCGTGTACATCACACCCACTCCCACTGACACCGCCTTTTCTTGTGGTCTCTCGTCAAATCTCTGTCTCATATTCTGTTCAATTTAAAGTTAATTTATATCTGTTTCTTGTTCTGATGCTATCGTAGTGTCCCTTGATGTAGAAGTACTTCCAGAACACCTCGCCCATGGCGTCAATCACCTTGCGCCTTATGCCGTAGGTCTGCCGGCGGCGGCAGAAGCCGAGGTAGGAGTTGATGGTGCATTCCGCACTCTGTATGGCCGTCGGCGATACCTCTTCGCCCGACAGCACTTTCCTTATCTCCTCTGTCCGCATCTGCATCCGCTTTACCGTCCGCTCGCTCAGGTACATTCTGCCCGGCTTGATGTATGTGCCCACGAACAGTACGCCGTGACTCACCTTCTGCAGGTGCCGCTTATCCTTGTGCATGGTCAGCTTCATCTTCTCGCGCAGGAAGCGGTCTATCTTTCCGATGCTCTCCAGCAGGAACCGCTTGTCGTCGCAGACGATGGCGAAATCGTCCACGAACTGCACCAGGCGGTAGTTCCTGTCCGTGTATAGCCTCTGGACGTAGCTCACGAAGAATGACATCAGGAAGTTGGCGAACAGCTGCGTCGTCAGGTTGCCTATCGGCTCGCCCGTCGGCGACGTGAACAGGCTCTTGTTCCTCGGCACGTTCTCCTCCCACCACCTTGCGGGCGAGTTCAGCACGCAGTCCCGCTCAGGGCGGTGCATCACCACGGCACGGACGGCGTGCAGCAGTATCTCCTTGTCATCACCCTTGTAACGCCTCTTTGTGAACCGCTCCAGCAGATACCAGAGCAGTCCCTTGTCTATCGACATGAAGAAGCCCTCCAGGTCGCCGCAGAACACCCACGCATCCTTATGGTAGTTGTCGCTGATCGTTCTCATCCCGTCCGCCAGGTACTCCACCGCCCGCTCCGTACCCAGTCCCTTGCGACAGTTGAACGACACGTCACCCTGACTGCGGAACCGCTCCTCGAACAGCGGGTTCAGGCGCAGGCATATCCAGTGGTGTACGATGCGGTCGCGGAAGCTGGCCGCAAACACCTCGCGCCACTTCGGGTAGCTCACGAGGAAGCAGGTGGAGGTGCCCGGCCTGTAGGTCATCGTCCACAGTTCCCGTGCCAGCTCCGGGATATCCCTGCCAGCCGTCGCCATGTATTCAGTCGCCTGTGCCGAGCGCCGCTTGCCGCGCAGACAGTCGTCGTAAGCCTCCCATACAGAAGCAATGAAGTCGGCAGGCACGGCGTCATAATCGCTGGTCGCAGTGACAGCCCTACAAACATAACTGTTGTTCTTGTTGTTGTTGTTGTTGACGTTACCATTGCTGAAATTCACGTTCCAGGCGTTGTTGGCATTGTTCTCTGAACAACTCCAGTAGTTGCTGTCTTGACGCGGCTCTGCACCTTCGTAACTGACAAGGACTCCACGTCCCGCAGTGAGCCGCCCGTTCAACGGATTATATGACACTCTGTTCATCGCAACTTATCATTCCTTATGAACACCCTGGCCATAGGTATAATCGCGCAGTGCTATTGCCTGTGCGACGACGCTCTTTGCCAGCCGCTTCATGTCTGCCTCTGTATCTTTGTCTATCAGGTTCATGCGCTTGACGATCGTGATGTCATCCTGCACGTCCTCCACCATGACGCGGGCCATGTCGAGATAGGCCATGCGCTCGGCGGCGTTCCTCGTGACGTGCGCCATTCCGACACATTTCTTTGACTCGCACACCGTCAACAGTATGCTGTCAATATACCGCGTCAGCTTCTTCGGGACTCTCTGGTAGAGCATCACGACGAGATACTTCAGGTTGGCCATGTCCCTGTAGATGGGCATCTGGCGCAGTGTCCTGTGTCTGCGTTTCTTCTCCTCGCTCTGTTCCACCGTCTCTTTCGGGATGACTACCCTGTCTGTGCTCTGTTCCATATTGCCTTTAGTTCTCCTTTCTCTGTGATGATGGTGACGTTGTTCGAGCAAGTCCCGTACCGCTCACCGTCATTCTTGGTTTCCTTTTCCTGTTTTTCGTTCATCATTTTCTATTACTTACTACTCATCTCCTTACCTCTGTTTAGGGTAGCGGCTTTAAGGCCGCTACCATTAAGCAAAAAGTCATGCGCTGTGCGCATAGTAGAACGCAGTGACAGCCCTACAAACATAACTGGTGTTCTTGCCGTTGCCGGTGCCGACGCCACCAATGCTGAAAACCACGTTCCAGGCGCCGGTGGCACTGTTCTCTGAACAACTCCAGTAGCCGCTGTTGCTGCCCATATTGAGCGTCTGCGGGTTCTGCCCTATCGCGTCGTACCTCGCCATGATATTGGCCTGTAGCGGATAGTTAGCATCCGTCACGGTATTATCCTCGTTGGCATACGCCGTGGAGGGCAGTGCATTGTTCGTTTTATTGCGGCTGGCGTGGAACATCAGATATATCAGGTTCAGCATACCGCAGGCGGGCAGTACCCATTTTGTTTTGGCGTACTGGTTGTCAAGCGTCTCGCCCGTATTCACCGTAGGCTCGTACAGGTGGCACTCGTATGCCGCATGGAAGAACGCCTGACGGAAACGTCCCGTATTGCTGGCTCCGAGAGCTGCCTCCAGTGCTACGAAGGCGCTCATCATGTCAGCCAGCTCCGTGCGATTCCCGGGAAGCGTGCCGTTAGCCGCCAAGCCCTTCGCCCATGTCATGAGCGCAAGGTTGCTCGCCGTGACCGCCGACCACTTGCTGCTGTCCCATGCGCCTGCCTCGCTGACAGCCGTCTTGCACATATACACCGCATCCTCATACGTCACCGTCTCGCCTACGGCGTAGGTGTCTTCCGCGTCGAAGGCGGGAGCCGACAAGTCAACGCTGTCCCACATGGCCTTCACCCATCCGTTCACTACGGCTTTGGCCCTGTCAACCATGTTCTTGGTCTTGTTCGCGGAGTCGTAGTCCGACGTTCCCGAGCCAATGGTATTGAACGAATCGAGCGTAACGTTGTTGCTGGCCGCCCTGATGGCTGAGTATAGGCTCTTTAGTCCGTTGGTGTCGTCATTGGGATAGGGGCCCCAAGCCCAGCTTCCCACCTCGTCCTTGGCCATCACGTCCACCGTGTAGCCGCCTGTGATGGCCGTCACCCTCACGGCATATCCCACAAAGCTCTTGCCGAAGTGGAACTCGTCGTCAAAGGTACCGTCGGCAAAGGCGATGTCGCCGCGCTTAGGTGTGCGGTCATACAGACCAATCTTCCACCGTCTCACGATGGTGTCGCCGTTGCTCCGTGTCAGCGTTGCCTGCAAGGTGTAGCGGGTCTCGTCGCCTGCCTCGTTCAGGCTCAGGATGGTAGCCTTACCCTCCGTGGTGTCCGTCAGTTCAATAACACCGCTGATGGCGTCCACCTCCGTTTCCGTGCTTCCGTCCGTAGTGACGAACTTCCACTCCATGGCAGGCTTGCCGTCCACGAAGTCGATGTCGTTACCCGTCTCTACGATGGCCTCCCACTGCGTCTGTCCCGTCGCGGTGAAGTACTTCTGCCCGGCAATACCGAAGTTCTGGATGGGTACCGTCGTGTAGTCAATATACAGGCTGTTGTCCTCGTCGGTGATGTCACCGAACTTGCCCGTCAGCCCTATCACCTGCGGCAGTGTCAGTGTCGGCTGGTTGTCAATGGCGATGCTGCCCGTCAGTACTATCGTCTGCGTGTCGGCGAGCCACATCAGCATCGGCGTGGGGATGTTCGTCCATTCCACGTTCTCCATGGTCAGGCTTGTCAGCTTCCTCGTCGTCTGCTGCTCCGTGTAGAGCTGTGTGGCGATGCTCTTGCTGGCCGGAGCCTCGCCCGGTATCACGGCGGTTATGATGTTAGCCGCACCCGCCAGCGAGAAGGTCTCCAGCGCCGTCATGCCCGTCAGGTTCAGACTCTCCAGTGTGGCGGGCAGGTGCAGCTCCGTCAGTGTCCGTGTCTGTGGCAGCCGCACTGAGGCCATCGTATCACCGCGCAGGTCTATCTTCTGCAGCCTTACACACTGCCTCAAATCCAGCTCACCTGTCAGCGTGTCAACACCGCGAACCACAAACTCCGTAATGTTAGTGGCCGATACGGTGATTCGCTGCGTCACAAAGAGGTTGGTGTCCGTGCCATTTACGTTCACATGCACCTTCTTCAGTCGCTTGCCTGCGAAGTCAAAGGTGGTCTGCTGGCTGGCACTCAGCGGGACATTCATATCTCCGATTTCTGAGTAGTAGTCAATACCACGGATGCTGATAGTAGTATCACCGTCGTTCTGGAAAGCCTTATAGGCAAACGCCTGCCCCTTCTGCACCCTCACCCTGTAGGCCGTGTTGCTGGCCTCCTTTGTGCTGCTGCCGTGTACCACTCGCGGATAGAGCCACTTGGCGGGTGTCAGCGTAAAGGCATAGGTACCTGTCTGCCCTCTCCACGTTAGTGCTCCTGCGGCGTTCGTTCCTGACGCAAACTCGCCAAACTCACACCATGAGCTTATATACATCACGCGGTCAACAAGCCACTGGTATTCTGACCAGCGCTGTGTACCATTGCTCTGCGTGATGGCCTGTGCGGAGTTGTTCACGTACTCACCAGTTGACTGTGCTATCGAGGCACGCTCATACACCAGTCTTGCCATTTCGTTGTAGGCCGTAGCGGGGAAGTAGTCCTGTGCCTGTAATACGCGCGAGACGAGATAATTGATAGCCGAGCCCTGAATCTTGGCCATAGATTCCATCATGTGCCTCATGGTGGCTGTCAGACGGTCACTGAAGGCTTCCTCTAACAGGTTGTACAGGCCGCTGGCCTCGCCCTGCCAGTAGTACTCTCCGTATTGGTTCTTATCATGAATCTCCACGTAGTAGGGCTTTCGCTGCTGACCCACGTTGTTGGTCTTCAGTACGGTGTCGAGGTCATCCTGCATCCAGCGTACCTTCAGCGTCACGGGATCAACGTAGTAGTAAGTATTTTTTGCGCGGTTGTCAGTTCCTGCGAAGAAGAGGTCAAATGACTGATGGAACAGCCCGTCGTCTACGTGCATATAGTCCTCGGCATTGGCGGCAAAGTGTGCCGTCCTCATAGCCTTGGCACTGGCAGTGATGGCCGCAGGAGCAAGCCCCGTCCATGTATCGGTACTGCGACTCAGTTCCGCTGCAAACGTCTCATATTGCGTCCTCATGTTCAGCGTGGCTCCGTTCAGTCCTGCTGCCCGCCACTCACCTCTGAGTGAGTCATAGCGGAAGAGGTCGTACTTCGCCGAGCCTGTCACCCCGTCAGCCTGCGATACCCAGTAGAGCATATTTGTTGACGGCTGGCCATATCCGTTCTCGGTGATGGCGTAGGGACTGCCAGCCTGCAGGTGGCTCTCCGTGCTGTCGTAGCACTGGATGTTCCTCGTGTGGAAATAGACGAAGTTGAAGAAGTTCTTCAGTGCCGTCAGGGCGTCACTGTCTGAGGGTACCTCCTCGCCGCTGGCCTTGCTCGTCTTGCCAAAGCCGAAGTTGATCTGCTTGACGTTGCCGATGTACCATGCTTCTTTTTCGGCATTATAAGTTACATCGTCGTCCCACGGGCAGGCAAAGAGTGCCAGCTGGCGGTCATTGTCGGCACCTTCAACCATCATCATGTGGGGTGTCAGGGTCTTGTCAAAACCCAAAGTGGGCTTGTCACCCTTTCCCGCGCCGAAGGTCATCAGGTAGCAGAACGTCCATGGGTCGTTCTCCGTCTCACGGTGGAAAAACAGGAACGGCTTTTCATATACCGTCAGTCGTGGCTCGCCGACGTTCCCTGCGTTCCTCCAGATTGCAAACTGGCTCGGCTCTGACAGGTAACCGTCTGCCACCATCTGCTTGAACAGCTCGTCATAGGCGCGTGTCAAGCCCATCTTATGTCCTTGCATCGACGAAGCGAAGTTCATCTTGCCCACCAGCTTCTTGGCAGCAGCCTGTCCCGTTTCAAGGATATATCCTGCTCCTGCCTCGCTGATAGTTCCGTCTTCAGCAGTGAATACCGTGTTATCTGTGATTTTGTACTGCTGGTTCCAGTCGCGGTAGGTCATGGCCGTAGTGCCCTGTCCCTTGCTGTCAAGAGCAGTCAGTATGCCCGAATGGGCAGCGTCGCCGTCAATATGTATCAGCAGGCTCACCTGTCCCTTCGTCTCGCCAGAGTTCTCATCACCATACTTGGGCAGGTGTCCCGTGTGTCCTAACACGTTATATCCCGCGTTCTTGGCCTTCTCAAAGTCTATCTCTCCCGACTGCCCGATGATGTCGTTCTTCTGCATCCACTCCATCTTCTGTTGTGTCGTGGCGAGTCCTGCGCGATGATCGCGCTGTACGTCAGAGGTAGAGAGTGCCTTGGTATATACCCTAATGTCATAGATACGGGTGTCAGCCCCCGTGCCACCAATCACCAGTTTGGCATCGGTGTCCTTGATAAACGAGTCATTAGAGCTGTAGTTAAACTCGCGCTCAATGGTGTCGTTCACAAAGATGCGGGCATAGTTCAGACGGGGGCCTGCGGGGTCATTGTCAGGATTAAGACCATACACAATATTCGCGGTAATCCTCGTCCTTCTATCCTCAGCCCACTGTGCGTTCTGGTCTTCCCTTACGCGCTTGTTCTTGGTCATCAGGGCCACCTCAGTAGGCCTCACTTCCAGTCCGTAGATGTCGTGGTCATTCACGGTGTTCATGTAGCTGCCCAGTTTGATGACAGGGGCTTCATCGTCGGTGATGTTCGATTCCTCCATGTCAATCTCGATGGTCACGTTCTTCTCCGTCAGTCCGTTCTCCGCTCCTTCGTCATTCTGTAGGGTGGCCAGTGCGTTGAAGCTGATACGCAACTCACTGCCTGCTGGAACAATCAGTGCGCCATCCTTGTAGCCGTCGTTCACCATATCCAATGAATCCCAACCCTCGGAGGCCACCACCTGTCCCGTGGCAGCATTGATGATCGTCCGTGGGTTCGCCTCACTGTTGCTGCGTGTGCTGGGCTGGAGTACGAAGACGGGGCCGCTTACAGGAGCAAAGTCCTGGTTATTGTTGATGGTAAAATAAACCGCATCATGCAGTTCGTTACCCTCTGAGTCCTCAATCCTCATGTAGGCCGTAATCTCAGCCTGCTCGCTCTCGATACCAAGCTGAGTGCTCAGTGCCTGCTCCTCACCTGCCACTGCCGTCTGCTCCCATCTTGCATATTCCACGGTGTCACCCGCATTGGTAAGACGGAACACCACCTGTCCAGCCTCTGAGGCAGCCCACCTAAAAAAGGTAACATCCGAATAGTTCTCCAGTCCCTTCCCTATCTGATTCACCACCACCACCGTGCCTGCTTGAGAACCAGCAGGAATAGCCATGTACTCCGTCTCTACCCAGTCCGTTTTCACGTCCTCACTGACATACAGCATAGCCCTTACCACATGGCTACCCTCTGTCAGAATGTTCGTCAGTGACAGGCTCGTAGGTGTCAGGCTCACTACCTTGGGCACGGATGCAAACACCTCCTGCCCGATGGGAACCACGCAGGCCGAGTCCGTCTCATAGCTATAGTCAGCTACAAACACCGAGTTCACATAGTGTCCGAACTGTAGTCTCAACGTCTTGTCAGCAGCACCGCCGATGTAGTACCTCAGTTCCAGTTCATCACCCGTCACTGGAATGGCTACGGGGGTAGCCGAAATCAGCGACAGAGCCACCACGTTCAGTGTCAGTGTCGTCCAGATACTGGTCACAGGGCTGCCGCCGTTGTCGCCCACGGCACGTACCCTCACTTGGTTATATCCTGCCGACAGATACGTCTTCAGGCTCACCTCCGTAAACGTCTGCTGGTTACTCTGCACTATAACAGATGGTCTTGTCACCCACTGTCCGTTTTGTGAGGTTCTTGTCTCTATCTGTATCTCCAAGTCCTCGGCCACGGGTTCCGTCTCGCCCGACGTGCCGTAGGTAATCGTGGAGATACCCTTGATTCCCAGCGTTACGTCCGTCGTGGCCTGCGTAGCTGCTGGTGTGGACTGTAGTGTCAGCCGCACCGAGCGCGTGTCGCTCGACTCAAACGGCATCGACTGTTGTGTCACAATGAGAGCCTGTCCCACAGTTCCCCACTTGTCAGCCGCCGACAATGCGTTCCATGTCAACCAGTCCGCTTTGTCCTTGAAGCCCAGCAGCGTGTTACCGATGCCGCCCTGACTCTCTACAATGCGGATGCAGCCAACGCGACCGTTGGTAGCCTGCTTCACCACCTCTTCCACGGCGCCCTTCTCAACGGCCCATTCCGCACCGTCGGGAATGTCCGTGCCGTAGATATTCACTGTTGCACCCGTGTTGTTCACGCCGCCCCAGTCCGACCCGAAGGAAAACCCTTGCGGGTTCTTAATGATAATCCTTTTTGCCATATCCTTGTCTTTTAATTATTTCTTAACTCTTAACTCTTCACTCTTCACTTCCAAGCGCTACCACCCGTCCGAGCGAAACCACCCGTCCGAGCGAAACCATCCGTCAAAATACTTCCCGATAGCCTGCGCCATCATCAGCAATCTCCGTCTAAACTCACTCATACATTAAGAGCCTCCCACTCTCCATATACAGCAAGGCCGTTAAGAATGCTAACTTGATAAGTATAACCGTCTTTCCAGTCTGGCTCCTCGTCATTCATCCATCTGATGCCCTCGCAATGGAACGCAAAGCTGTCGCCGCTCACCGTAAACTCCAGCCGATACTCTTCCACCTTCGTGTTGTCACCCTGTGCCAGTGTGATCGTCAGTTCCGTCACCTCGCCCCAGCGGTTCAGTGCATCCGAAGGAATCTCCGCTGTCTCTGTGTCGTAGTCGATGATTTCCTCCCTGCAACTCTGCGGCATCCATTTCGACGCATCCGTCGGCAGACTACTGTTCGCCGCCACCAACGACACGTACATCACGCCGTTCAGCGTCACCACGTCCAGCTTGTCGTACACCGTCCCTGCCTGATAGGCCCCTTTCGGTGTCAGCCCGACCTTACCAATAATCGTTTTCGTTCTACCCATAATATCTATCGTTTTTAATTACCGTTGTCTGTATCGTCCACCGTCAGGTAGCCGTTCTCCAGTCCGAACACCACCGTCGAGTCGTCAGCCTTCGTCACCGATAGCTGCATATCGTCATCCACCTCAAAGAGCATCATCTGGTCTTTCACGTCGACGCTCTCCGACTCTCCGTATTTGTTCGTCACCGTCAGTATCGTTCCTGATAGCGAAGCGTTCACGTTCCCAGCCTCTGTAGCCTTCTGTTCAGCCAGCCCCGCTTTTTCATTCGCAAGTGCTGCCTTCTCGTTGGCCAGCACCGCAGCCGATGCCGCCAACCCGGCTTTCTCGTTTGCCAAGCCTGCTTTCTCTGCTGCCAATGCGGCTTTCTCATTCGCCAGCCCTGCCTTTTCTTCGGCAAGTCCAGCCTTCTCGTCAGCCAAAGCCGCCTTCTCATTCGCCAGCCCCGCTTTCTCGTTAGCAAGTGCTGCCTTCTCGTTCGCGTTGACTGCCGCCTGCTCAGCCGTCTCGGCAGCAGTCGCCGCCCTTGTTGCAATCGTATTCAAGTCCAGCACCTCGTCGATGAAATCCTGCAATCCCTTGTCCTCATTCCCCGGCAGCTCCTTCCAAAGCTCATACGCCGACTTGCCGCGTACCAATGCCTGGCTGACGACCTGTAACGTCACCCTCAGCGAAGCCGACCGACACCCGTCAATCACCTCGAACGTCGTCTGTGCCTTACAGTCCGTCTGAACCACGGTGAACTGAACGTCGAACGAACGCGCTTGCAGTCCGTCCTTCATCAGCCGAATCTCCAGCGCATACTCGCCGCTCTCCAACGTATGCGGACAGTGCACCACAAGGCAGTTATCTTCCGTCTGGTCAATCGCCGTCTCGATGTCCGTCCGTGTTCCAAATGACTTCACCAGTTCCACCTCAACGTCATCGAACGCCGTCAAGTCCACCGCCCGCTCTTCAACCGTTCCTGCGGCATTTCCCGCAGGTTCATCCCCCTCCGAAGAAGAGGAATCCTGCTCCGTCACCACCTTCTCATACACCCTCGCCTTCAGGAAAACGTCGTTTCCCTCTACCCAGCTCAGTAGTTCGCCGTGACCGTAGTTATTATACCTTTCGCATCCCATATCTTACTTGTTTTGTTTAAAATTCGCCTAAAAATTCCCACCTGTCTGCCGTAGCATAGAACACTCCGTTCTTTCCGCTGCTTATAGACTTGTATGTGTTATTTGAGCCTGACACTATCGTGTAGTTGTTCATCGTAAGGTAAGTATTTGGCATTTTGTCATCACAAGCCATGACCTTTACGGAAAATGCATTGACCACGGCTGCTCCGATTACGTTTCGTACCGTTACGACCTTTCCTACAAAGTCGCAGCTCCTCGGAAGAACTACTCGCTGTTCGTTTGGATTTCCATTTGCATTGTAAGTGACAAATACCTCTTCTGCGTCGTATGTGCATACCACACAATCGCCCGCCTCATCATCTACGGAATAGTCAGGGTCAATTTCGGCAATCTCTTCAAAAGTATGGTAACTATGCTGGGCGAATATCGTTACACCGCCAGATACCACGTTGTTCTTGAAGTACACCCATTTATTCTGATTGCCATTGATGTCGATGACAACGATTCTCGGCTGTAAACTGCTGCTATATTCTGACACTACGGCAAGACTCCTGAAAAAGTTCTTAGCCCTAACAGTTCCACCGATACTCGCATTCCCAAGTGTTTCAAGGTTTCCGTCATCGTCGATGCCGAACGTCTTCTGTCCGCTTATGTTCTGAATCTCGAAGTTGTCGGTCTTGGCAAGTATCTTCTTGTTGGTAATGTCGATACCGCATTCTTCGACACGGAAACGTATTTGTGCACCAGTCTGCTGAATCAGCGAATTGCTGAGCGTTATCGAACCGAAGTGTGGCTGTAACTCTGACAAGGCTTCGGAGATGGCCGTAGCGTTTGCGCCAATATCCTTTCCTGTAGCCTCAAAAAATACCTTGAAGCGTATCTTTCCCGTTGTTGGTGTAATAATAACCATGCCGCCGTTGCCGTTGACTTCCGATACTCGTTTGTCGCGCGCCCAAGAATTGTTCTTATAGACATACGACATGATATACGCCTTGACAGTGTAGTTCTGAGGAACGGTGTATCTTAAAACATACTGCTTCGGCGTAACACCAGTGTTGTCAATCTCTAAAATAGCGAACGCGGCATGATATCCGTTAACGACGAAACCATTAGTTTCCCCGATGAAGTATGGGTTCTGTGCTGAACAGATACAATTGTCAGCACTCACATAGTTGCCATAGTTATTCCAATAACCCTTTTCCCATGCCGTACTTTTCGCATCCTGACTGTCAGAGTAGCTATAGTCAATGGTTACGTACTCCATATTGACAATGCTTTGCTGCCCCACCGTCATTTCAATCTTGGCAATGTTGTCGGCATTCCCTTGCGCCTTCAGCTCTATCTCGCCCGTCTTGCTGTTGATGGCAAACGAAGCATCCACGGCGAACGTCACGGCAATCTGCCTCTCTTCACCGCTGACGGGCGTATTATTCCCGTCCACTAACTTCACCGTGAAGTACGACGGCCTTGCGTTTGCTGCCGCCGTGTGCCAGTTCGTCATGTACTGTGTATTTTTGTACTCCACGATTTTAAGAATGCTGTCATACGTGTAGCTAATGGAAACGCCCGTCGATACATTGGGGATAATCTGTATATGATAGCCGTCGTCATCCGGTGTAATCAGTTCGCTCGTCGAACCAACGATGTGCGCAATGTTATACTGAGCCACCACGCCCAACGTGCCGTTGATGGTCACAACTGCGGCCTCGTTCAGGGGAACTAACTTGTAAAACTCGGCGTCGGTACCATTCTGACCTTGTTGTCCGTTCTTGCCCTGCAAGTCCTGCTCGTTGGGCATATACGGCGTAGCATCCTTGCCCGTTTCCAACTTAGGCATACAAACGTCCAAGGTTACGCCCGTCAGCGCACGGAAGATTATCTCCGCACTGTTGGTAGTGAAGCTGCTTGCCGTCTTGAACGTGAACGTATGCCGTGCCCCGTCTGCTTCTGCCGCCCATTGATGAGCACCGTCAGTACCTATGCTGCTATTGAAAACGCCGTCAACATAGCAGCCTGCGCTTGTGTCTACGCTCGGGTGGCTGCCGTCGCCCGAATAGATATAGGTATGGAAAAGACCGTCGGCATAGCAGTAAAACGATAGCGTGTACCATGTGCTTGGCTGTAATCTTGCTACCACGTTCTGTCTAAGGTCAACGTATGAACCAGCCTCGCTTGCATCAATCTCAACGCAATTCCTACCGCCTATCATCGGCGAGGCAGGTATGTTGATATTGTCCCAGCCTCCATTCTCTGGTGCCGTCCAAGCCTCCTTCACGGCATCCAAACCGCTCTCAAACACCGTCCGTAGCAAGATATTCGGGTTCGCGTCGTGGGCATCCTTACCATTCGTTCCGTCTATCGGGCTCCAACGGTATGGGGTGCTCCATGTTCCAGAAAGCTCTCCGTCAACAATGGTGGCGAATGAAGTCCACTCATATTGCGTGTTCATGACAACACCGCCAAGGGTGGCACGATACCAACCCTTGTCCTCGCCGCTGTACTGTGAACCGTCTTTCGTATAGACTATATCGACAAAGTGAGTTCCAACAGTGGCAACGGTTATCTCTACTGTAGTAACTGTTCCATAAGTACCTGTTGCACTCCTTTCGGCAACACGGCTGGGACGGGAATCTACAGACGTATCGAGCGCACCGACCTGAATATAGTCATAGGTATTTTCCGACGAAGCCATCAACTCTATCGTAAGCACCTGATTGGCATCATTGGTCGTGAACCAGTAACGTTCCTTCTTAAAGATACTATTCTGTTGATTACCGCTTACTTCTCTCCATCCTGCGTGAACACCAGTACCGTCGTAAAAGTCCGTAAGTTCTGTTGGCGACAGACTCCATCCAGTCGGAGGCACGTCGCTGCCAGTCGGCGTTACTGGCTGGTTGGCACACAACTTGAACACTTGTACACTGCGTATCGTCGAGCCATCGTCGCCGTCATCACCTTTATCACCTTTATCACCCTTATCTCCCTTCTCACCTTGCGGCCCAGGAGTAAGCTCAATCTCTTCTATCAAGTCCGTCACGGTCGTGTTTCCACTGACATAGAACGTTCCCGTGAAACTATTCAGATTCTTCGAAATGACATTCTTCCTGAACCCTGAAAGGCTAAACTTATCGATGCCGTCATACTGAACAATAGACGGAGCGGCTATCTCAGGATCTAAATACGTGTTGTTATATGCAGAAATGATGATAGCAGCTCGACGGGTGGTGTCCGTGTCATTTCCAAGCTGTACCACTTCGTCGCCTGCCTGCGGGTCTGCGTTAGAATTACTATCCTCGACCGACGAAGAAAGGACAATATAATGGTAATCAACCGCCTGCCCGTCTACAGTTTGGGATTCAGAGCCAACAGCCGTACACTTGCGCCAGTAGAATCTGTTGTCAACTTGTTCGCTTACGCCTTTCTTCGCGTTAAACGTCTGACACAGCACAAGGTCATTCGCGGCAAAGGTGTTGCTTATCTCGTTACCGTCAGCGTCCGAAGAACGGAAGTAGCACTTCCAACCGCCAGTCACTTCCACCACCTTATCCAGCTTCGCGTTCGCCGCCGTGATAATCACCTGTCCCTGCGTCGCCTTCACCTCGTCGATAATCAGCTTGAAGAAGTGCGCCGCCTTCGTCACCGTCAAATTCTCGAATATCGCGTCAGTTCCGTTGGTCGTGCCTGTCACATCAAGGTCGCCCCCGACTTCCGCATCCCCCGTAACTTCAAGGTCGCCGCTTGCCGTCACGTCATGCAAGGTGGCGTCGCCGTTATCGTCTATGCCAGTACTCCCGTCCCCGAAAGCCACACCCGCAGCAAACGTGATAGTCCCCTGCGCCGTATCATCTTCCGTCTTGCTCAGGAACGCACCGCTTGCCGCCTCAATAATGCTCGCCGCTGACGGTGCCGTGGGCTTCTCCCCACGTCCACTGCCGCCGCTACTGCTCTTCTTAATCTCCGCGCCAATCATCTGCGCCAAGGTCTTCTCCTTCTCGTTCCTCAGCACTACCTCATACGTCGGGATGCCGTTATTGCCGTCGTCCTTAATCGTCAGCGAGTCAATTACCGAACTAACGTTGCCAAGCTCCACGTCCTGCCACTCCAGTACCATACCCGGCCTTATCGTGTCATGCAGGCTCACCGTTTCGTTAGCCGCCGCTTCATCCCGCTCCCTCGCCATGAAAATCTCATCGATGTGTGGCGTGTGCGTATAGGTAGCATGGTCAGCCTCGTCCAGCGCATCCAGTGCCGCATCAAACAGCACCTCCGAAGCCTCGGCTATATAGGTGTCGGGCAACTGAATCCCCGTCGCGATAAACGTATCGTCCAAGGCAATCAATTCCTCGGTGTTCGGCACAAAACGCTCACGCTCGTCCTTCACACGCGCAATCTCAAGCACCGCAAAATCACTCCCCTCGTTATACGTCACCTTGCTCACCTCGAACTCCCGTCCGTTGTGATAGCCCGATGTCATCGTTATCGGCATCTTGTCACCCGTGCGCGTCTTGAAAACAGCGTCCCAGAACTTCGTCTGGTCATCATACACCGCCAGCTTGAAGTTACCGCCTTCCGTCACCCATCCGTTATCGCTGATACCAGTAACGCCCTTCGCGTACCCATACGACGTGTTCTCAATCGTCGGTTTAATCTCGTCGCGGTCGTTCGAACCGTCAAAGTAAACCTCCCCTTCTCTCACGCCGTACTTCGCCACGCCAGCCTTCGACTGAATCCAAGGATTCTTCGCATCTTCGGAAAAATCATAGTTCACCTTCCGCGCCAGCCAAGCATTTTTCTTCCCATCGTCAGCCATATACTCATGCCGATGCGAAACCCAGTCCGCAAGCGTCTGCGTCGGGAATCCGGGCAACATCAGATTCTGTATCGCCATACCGGCAGCATAACCCGCCGCCGTCTCTGTCAGCGATGAAGGCCATTTGTTCAAGTCAGCTCCCTCCAATATATACACCTTCGTCTGTGCCGTTACATGGCTCGTCACCGCCTGCGTCGTCAGCAGCGCAAGGTAGGTGTGCTCGCTCTCTTCATAGGCGCATATATACGCCCCGCTGTCGCTATAACCGTTGTTGGGGTCTAAGGCCGTCGATATGCTGACCGTAATGGGCACCTTTGCGTAGTTGCCTATCATCACGACCTGCCGCCATGCCTCAGCGCTCCATCCCAGCGCGTCCTTCACCGCCTCGAACAGGATGCCCGTTTTCAGGAAGTAGTAGCTACTGTTGTAAATGTCCGCAGTGCCCGTCACGTAGGCCGTCTTGAACACGTTTCCGTAGTAGTTCAGCGGCATGTTCTCCGTACTTCCATACGCAAACAGCCGCGTCACTATCCGCTGCTCCTGGTCGGCCATCCGCTCAATATCCTTCAAGCCGTTACCCTTGCCATACGCAAACATCTGCCCGACCTCCACCGCCTTGCCGCCGATGACAATATCCGTACCATGAACATAGAACGGCAGCTCAAAGTCATTATAGCAACGTGCCAGCGCACCCCACAGCGTCTCATCGCTGATGCCAACCGTCACATCGCTTTTCCCCGTTGCCTCATCCCCGTCATAATACGCCTCCCAGTCATCAGTCACCGTGTCCGATGCGTCAGCATCGCTACTATCACCACCGTCGCTACTATCGTCACCGCCGCCAAGTCGCTGCAACGTCCTCGAAAGGCTCGGCGTAAACACCCGAAACGCAAACTCCGTCCCGCCGATAGCAGGCACCTGCCTCAGTAAGTTCGCCTGAATCCTGTCCGCGAGGTCATCCACCGACCCGCCGAAGAACGAAAACCGTCCCAGCGACGAATACGACTCCGCATTCCCAGAGCCGCCCAGCACGAAGTCGTGCATCGACACCTGCTCCAGTGCCGCCGTAGCGTCCATCAGCTTCAGGTTCTCATACACGAACGCCTCACCGTGACTGCCGCTCCGCGCCTGCTTCTTCAAGTTCTCGTCGCTCCACAGGTAGAACCGCTCACCACGGTACTCCACGTAGTCGCCGACTTGGAAGTCAATCTTCACCGCCGACTTCACCGTCACCGTCACATACCCGTGCTGCATCCACTCGCCGTGGTACTCCAGCCCCTCGCCGACGGCAACAACCGTACTGCCACGCTTTATGTCTACCTTCTTGCTCATATCATTTATCAACTAAGTACCACATTTGTTATCGGGTCAGTCACACGGAATTTAACCTTAAACTGTCCTATCACTTCTACATTCGCGCTGTCGTATGCTATCAGCTCATTACCGACCTCTTTCACGTAAATACCTCGTCTGCCAGTTTTCGTGTACTCGTCATAGACAGCAAGCCAAGGCGAACCATACTGATTTCTCCCGTAAAGGAAATTGATAAATTGGCTCAAATCATTTGCCATACTCTCTTGTGTGCCAACATACAGGAATGTAGCATCCAAGTCATAAGCTTTGAATTTTAAGCCTTCAGTGGGCATAAAGACGTCTTCGCCGTCCTCGTCAGTCCAATCTTCGCTCGCCAAATCTTTTATCTCTGGCAAGTACTTGAACGGAAATTCCTGACAGACAACATTAAACGCTGTCTGCGTGTCAACTGCAACGCCTACATTGGTGTACGTAGAGCCAGACACCGTCTGCTGTTGGATGAGAAGTTTCTTGTAATCCATATCCTTTTGTGTTACGCTTATTGTGGCTATGCCACGATAATTTCGCTACAAAAATAACGCAAACCGCCACGTATTCAACAAACTTTTGTAGCTTTCTTCAACTTTTTCTTAAAACATATTGCGCAAGTCATTGGAAATAATTATTTTTGCAACGATTTAGAACATGGATAAAATGACGGAAAAAGAACTCAGCGTAAAACTCAGGGAGGATGCAAGGCGTATCGGCTTGTGCGACAAATGGTACTCCGAATGGGAGGATAATACCGATAGAGACCATCTTGTCGATATGTATAAACGCGGCTTGGATTTCTGCATCAAGCACAAGTGGCCCAGCAAGGACTTTATCAAGCATCATTTTTCGCAAGATTTTCTCCGTCACCACGGAATACTTGTCGACGACACGCGCTCGTACCCCATACGCGGAGACGACCGCAGACTGATATACATCCGCGAGTACGTCCTTCTCGGAAAGAGTAACGCCACTATACGATATACATTCCGTCCGCACATGTGCAACGTGTGGGTGCGCGATGATTCCCATGTTACCGTTGACGTGAAATACGGCGCATACGCATTGATACACTTATTCGACAAGGCGTCGGCAAACATAAAGACGGATCTTGTAAGCAAGGTAACCGTTATACGCCACTCACAAGATTGCTCGCTCAAAAAAGAGGGCGTCGTGACCGTGAAGGATGAGTTCCATTATCTCGATTGAATACAACTTCTTTGGCTTAGTTATTTGGTAATGTGTTTCAAAGAAGGCGGCAATTCGTGATGAACAGCCGCCTTTCTCGTTACTTTAGATGAGTAATGTGACTACGACACAGGCAAACGCCACACCTTGTTTTTCAGTCCATTGATACTGTCATCAAGGTTGGAAACCCTCTGAGCTATCGTTGCATTGCTCTCCATAATGGCACGGGTGTTCATCGCTATAGAGCCAAGAGTCTCGTTACCGCTCGTAAGCGCCTGATAGTACAGCGGGAAGTACTGTGCTATCATCGTCCGGTTGACAGACACGTCAGCTCTGATAGTATTTACAAGTGCTATCAGTAGGTTCGATTGTTCCTCGGTTATAGTCTTGCTGATTGCAGATGATGAGCGGCTACCAGTGCTGTCTTCCCCAAAGTCAAATCCAGTGACCGTCTTTGCCATGTTATAGAAGTCCTCGGCAGCACTGATAACCTTTGCGAACTCTCCATTTTCTCCGAAAGCCTCTCCAAGAATTTTCAGTGTCTCCTTCTCATTAAACTCCCCTGTGTCGTAGTTGTATGCCGCACCGCCCACACGCTTGCCATTCTCCATCTTCCCAAATAGCCGCTCTTCCAACTGCTGGAACACAGGTTCAATAAGATGTATGTTCATCATCCGCTTGGCAACATCTGAAATGATGTCTTTTGCGGCATCATGGAAGGCATCAAGGGCACTCTCACCGTTTTCAAAGGCAGTCCACAAAGCGTCGCTGATTTGACTTGCCCAAGCCTTGAAGTCAATACCCCACAACTCATTGGCGAGGTCTTCAACAAAGTACATTATCTGCTCGTCAAGCTCGGCCATCTTCTGCTTGTATTCTTCAAGGGCACTATTCGATGTTTTCTTCTTGCTGTTTTCCTTGTCATACATCTCCAGATAGTTTTCGCGCATCTCTTTAAGGTTTTCAAGTTCTGCTGCGTAGCCAGTTTTATTTGTACCCGCATTGTAGTACTCCTGCATAGTTTTTTTAGCTGCAGAGGTTACAGTAAGGTCTTTCCCGAAGAAATTAATATTCTTCGTCGTGTCCTCGTAAAGTCCAGACATCGCACGTCTCAGCACTCCAGCATCATATCCCAAAGTACGTTCGCGGGCTGCACGGATGGAGTTGGTATTGGCTTCGAGAGCTTCAACGTTATCCTGTAATGCTTCAATCTCTCGCTGTATTCCCTTGTCATTTAACTCGGCAATACTGGTAGCAAGACCAAGTGCAGCACCAGCCGCCATACCATAAGGGCCAAGCGCACTTAATGACGATGCCCCTCCCAGTGCCCCGCTCAACAGACCACCCGCGTCACTCATGGCAGTTGCAGCACTGCCCATTCCTAAAGAGTCAAAAAGATTCCCAAGAAGGTCTACACCACCCTGCAGCGTCTGGAACGCATTGACAACGTCTTCTGCACTGTCAGTCAACTTGGCAAGAGACTGATACAACTTGTCGTAATGTTGCGCTTCTATAAGTTTCTCCTGTGCTTCTGGACTATCTTTTACGTCAGCGTTAGAATAGTCACGCCATGCCCTATTTCTCCTCCTGTCATAGTAGTCCATCAATCCTTGATTCCCGCCGCTGACAAAAGAACCAAACGCCCCTTTACTACCAAGGAAACCCTCGGTATTCCATTCGGTTGTTATCTTGCGGAGTTTAACTATTTCTTGATAGAAATCTTCTGCTTTTATAGTTCCAGCTGTCAGTCTCGCATTCAAGTTTTCTTCCTGTGCCCTGGCTGCTGCATCAATCTCTGGCTTAGTCATTGCGAGCGAATGATTCATAAGGTCGATATATGTAGCAGACTTTTGCCAAATCGCATCGTCTTTGCTCGTTGCGATAATGCCCATAGCCTTGTCATAGGCATTTTTGTCTATCATGCCCAAAGCATATAGAGCATCAAGCATTTCTTTTTGCTTGTTATACTCATCGTTGAGCTTTTGTATTTCGCTCTTGTAATCGACAATGGAGCCAAGTAGTTTGCCAAAGTTCTGAATATCGGTCTTTACCACGTCGCGCTGCAAGTCACGCCATTTCTTGTACTCCTCGACAATGCCCTTAATCTGCTCTTGCGTCTTTTCGGGCATCGCAGCGGAAATACGGTTGAATATCTCTTCGTCTGAGAAGTTGATGTCAAACGGTATAGCAATCGCACCTGCAGCGGCAAAGTCGCCCTCTATCTTCTTGCGGAGAGCATCGGCAAGATTGATATTTGTCCCCGCCTGATAGCCTGCGCCACTTAGCTGTACGGCCAACTCAATGTTACCCGTTGCGTCACGCACGGAATTGAACGTCTCCCACGACCTCGTAAGATTGTCAAGCTGTATTTGTGTCTTGCTCAGGAACTCTTCCTGCTTATTCCCTAACTCTTCAAAGTCAACATTATTGATAGCATCGCGAATCTGTTTAATGGCCTCGACCATATACGAGTTCTTATGCTTCGGGTCTTGATACAGCTTCTCAGCCTCAGCAAGTAACGACTCTAAATTCTCCTTGTAAAGCGGAATAGAGTCGAGAGAAAGAGTCTGTTTAAACTGGTCACTAAACTGGTCAAACAAGGGCTTGAATTGTTCTTGTACTTTTGATAGCGCACTGCCCTTGCCAACTTGTTTCTCGTATTTATTATACCAATCAAAAGCGTCCTTATATAACTTCACAACCTCACGCAGACGCTTTGCTTCCTTGTCGTCGTTGCGCCCATTATTTTTCTTTGCGTTTGTCTTGTCTTGCTTTGTCTGCCAATCTGCTCCGAAATGCTTCTGGAACTTTTCCCACGTATCATCAATAACTTTCTGCTCGGCATAATCTTCAAGATTCTTTTGGTTCCAAGGTGTTTGTAACGGACTCGGTAATTCTTTAGGTAGATTATCGAGTTTGAAACCTATACTTATAAGCACCTTTCCCGCATTATTCATTTCAGTCTGAGCCGCCTCCTGAGCAGCCTTGGCCTTTTTGTATATATCCTCGCGGGAGTCATTAAAGCCAATTCTGAATTTAAGCCCATTCTCATCAAGCCAGTCCTGCATCTCCTTACGCCATCCAGTCAGGCTTTCAGTTACCTCCCCCGTACTGAAGTCAATATTCATTTTCCACGTCTCATTGAATATCTTTTCAAGCAGTTCACGCTTGACACTATCCGTCATACCAGGAACTTTATCAATTTCAGACACAACGGCCATCCACGCGGTCTTTATATTATCCGCGTTTTCCTTCCAGTTTTTGCCAAACACACCCGAATATTGATTATCGAGACGATTAGCGAAATTCTGCAAGTCAGGCAGTACTTCGTTGTGCATGGTGTCGCTCATATTCTTTATCGCAACACCGAAATCACTAAAAGCTTCCGCTGCGCCAGACGAATTGCTGTACAGCATAGGAGAAAACGCCTTATTCCAGTCCGTGTTTTTTATATACTTTAACTGCTCAATCAATGGCAAGGCGTTGCCGTTGGAATCCATCCGACGCTTAAATGCAGTCTTCCTTTCCAATTCGCCGATAGTCTTGTCTAAAGTCACACGATGCTGTAACAGCTCTTGTTCTGCTTTATCCAAATCTTGGACTTTACCTATATATTCTTCGACATTCTCTGTAAAGGTGTCATTAAGGATATTTCCAGTTGCTTCATTTGCATTACTTGCAAAAGCCTTCGTCCGTTCAAGGTCTGCGTAGGCGTTCCTTGTTGATTCAAGCTCATCACGTAGATACATGTAACGCTCAGCGAGATTGTCGATAGACTGAGCCTCTTCTTGTATGTTATGTATATTGGGCGCATAGTTTTTCAGCGTGTCTATAATATCGCTAATAGCAGTCGAATATTCAGACTCACTCATCTTGCCGTCCTTGCCTGAGTATTTCTCCATGGTGGCTGCAATATTCTTGTAACCCTCTGAGCCTTTCTGCCCAAGCCGCTCTATACTCTCTTCTATCTCCGAATTTTTCTGTTTCCATCTCATAAACACCTCAAAGCCTGCTGTGATAGCCATGAGTGCTATACCGACCGGATTCAGGAGCATAGTCTTTAACGCTGTGCCTACTCCACGCAAAGAAAGTGCGAGACCCTTGAGACGAAGGCTAAGCCCAGCAGACGCAATACCAAGTTTTCCTTTGCTTGCAATGGATGTCAATTCGGCCCGAGTAACGTTAAACGTCGCAGCAGCAAGTTCAGCTTGGTCAACTGTCAGTTTTTTTGTGGCAACGGCATTGAGCAACTGTTCGCGGGTGACAAGTTTCAGAGTGACCAACTCATCGACCTCGTCTGCAGTAAGCCTCTTTACAGCAGCAGTGTTGACGCCAAGCGCGATAGCCTTCGCATTAAGAGTTTTTGACGTTGCACCAAGTGTGCTTCCGTAGGTAAGGAGCTGTGTATTCGCAGAAGTGATAGCAAGTCGATAAGCGACAAATGCGGCAGTACCATAACCTATTACCCTCGCGGTTTTCTCCCAATTCCTCGTAAGACTCATCAATGTTTCGGCGACCCATTTCAGCGCACTGCCTATACCTCCTTCGGCCATTTCGCCGTACATGATGTCCATTGAGTCTTTTAGGTTCTTGAACTTTGCATTGACAGCATCAGCCATTGTCTCCTGCATATTGAAGAACATACCACCTTCATTGGTCAGGTCTTTGATAACTGCTATAACATCTTCGTACCCTATCTCCTTTTTGGAAACCCTCTTGCGGATTTCTGCTGTAGAAACAATCTGTCCTTCAAGTTTCGTCAGTCGCTCTGACAGTTTCTGTAGCATAGGAATGTTGTTCATGGCGAACTGGCGCAGCGTATATCCAGTCAAAGCTCCTTCAGAACGAACGTGTCCCAATGCAAGCGCAAGGCGTGACACCTCTGTTCCTGCACCAGCAGATATGTCGGCGAGACGTTTTGTCATATCAAACAACTCGCTCTGCTTGAATCCGTATGCTGACAACTGCTTAGTGTCTTTATCAAGCTCCATTACGCCAAATGGGGAGGTAAGGGCAAGTTCCTTGATTTGGTCAAACAAATGCTGACCCGCCGCCATATCTCCGAGAATGGCACCAATAGAGAGACGCTGTTGTTCCAACTGACCACCAATTTCTATAACATTACGAAGGAATCCTTGTGCGCCCCAAACACCGAGATATTGCGTCGCCAACGTTTTTAGGTCTCCTAAAACTTGTGACTGACTCCTCATAGAATCAGTACTATGTTTAATACTGTTGGCTAACTGTTGTTCGGAAGCGGATAAGTGTGAATTTGATGCAGCTGCGCCAAGGACGGAACGTTCATACTCTTTAATGGCCTGAGATGTTTGCCTAATAGTGCTATTCATGCGCTCAAAGACACGGATAGCACCACTATAGTCGCCTGCGTTCATCAGCTGACGCATCTTCTGAATGGCAACCTGAATCTCCGACTGCAACTTCCGCATCTCCTCAGAACCACCATTCTTCTTCATGTAGTTCTTTAGCTCATTGAAAGCCATACCAAGTTTTCTGATACGCGCCTCTGACTGAGCACTACCTTTATCAAACTCTTTGTTGAAAGCCTTTGCACCGCTTATAACTTCCTTGAACTCAGACTTGATGGCCGCAAGAGACGAACTGAGCTTACTCAGCATCTCAGAACTCATACCGCGCGATATGGCTTCAGCAAGGCTGGGTGCAGATGTTATCTTTGCTATCTCATTGCGTACCCTGTTCAATGCAGAGAAATACTGGCCCAACTGCGCACCAAGAGCACCACCACCACCGTCACTACGCTGAATATCAACGATTTCGCGCTTGATATTATGGATGTCGGCCATCAGCTTCCTGTACCTGTTGAACATTGCCGTTTGAGAGTCAGTGACCTGCGTCTCGCTCTTACCAGACTTGGCAACACTCTCGGCGACCTTGTTCTGAGCCGCTGACATGGCATTCAGCTTCTCCGTTAACTCCTGTATCTTCTTCTCTGCGGCTTCGGCATCAGCAGTCAGTTTCTTGATGAGCGGAGAACTCTGGTCAATCTTAACAGCAGAACTAAGCGTTGACAACACATCTTTCAGATTGTTGACATTGTGCATCAGACCATTGATGTCGGTCGTCATCTGCGACAAGCCTTCTATCTTACCGATACCAGAGAACGCCTCTTTTAGCCTGTTAATCTCTGAAATAATCTTGTCTATAGCTTCCTGTAGGCTCGTAAACTTTTGAGGGTCAAAGAGATTTCCCTGTTGCGCTCCCTTTTGTTGCGTCTCAGCAATCTTTTGCTCTGCTTGATTGAGTTGTTGGGTGGCTTGAGCCACTTTCTCTGCAGACTGAGCATTTTGTGCCTGCATCTCATTAAGCTTTTGTTTTGCTTGAGCAAGATTTTGAGATGCTTTCGCCTGTGCTTCCAATGACTCTGTTTCTTTGTCAAGATGATACTTGAGGCTTCTTGATTCTTCGCTTAGAGATTCATTTTTTGCGTATAACCCCATCAACTGGTTATGACCGGAAACAGCTCCCATATAACCAAAAGACGGGTGACCTGATGCTTCCGCATATTTTCCCAAAGCTTTATTATGCTCATTGGTTATTTTTTTATAAGCTTGATAGGCTTCTTCTGCTTTCTGTATTAAAGTCTGTAATCCACTTGTGTCAATGGATGAATTGCTTCCAAGTCTTTTTAATTCTTCCTTTAAATATGATATATAATCTTTAACTTCGTGCATTGTGGAAGAAAGATTCGATACATTCAAGTTTTGTAATTCACTTCTCAGAGAATATATAGCGTCTTTCCCAATATTGGCTTTAAACGACTGAGCTTCAGCATTCATCTTCACAGTGAATTGGTAGGCTTTCTCCATAGACCGAAGAACTGCCTTTTCTGGAGCAGATATACCAGAAAGCCTACCTTTTAAGTATGCCTGTCTTTCATCGGACAAATCTTTTTCTTTCTTCTTGATTTGGTCAAGAACTTGAGCACGTTCTTTTTCAATATCGAGCAGACGCTTGGGGCCGTCAATATTCAGTCCATAATAAGCCGATGATAAAGCTTCCCTTTGATTTGTTACCCATCTCGTGCGAGACGCAAGAAGTGCTTCGTATTTCTCTACTGTATTCTTCTGTCTTTCAATTTCTTCTGTCGTATATTTCAACGCATTTGTTGCACTTTGTGCCGATGTGGTTATGGTCTTTAATCCATCTAATGGTGTAATATTCTTCAGCTGCTCTACCAGTTCCTTTACAGCTAACGATACGCCTTGAACTTCTGACGCCCAAGCACTGAATTTACTCGTATCAAAGTTAATGTTTATGCCGCTTCCAAGCTTTGCATGTAATTCCGTGACACTTGTACCAAGTGCATCTATCCGTGCTTTTGTGTTGTTCGTTTCGCGGGCAACTCGCTCTTCCTCCTTAGCAAAACGCTCTGTAGCAGAAGCAAGCATTTCGTTTGCTCTTGTAGCCTCTACCTGCGCCCTTTGCAAACTATCTTTAGCACTTGCTATAAAGCCTGTGTTACCAGTCTTCTGCATTGCAACAAGATACTTTTCCGCTTTCTCAACCTCCTTAGCGGCGGCGGCGGCGTTACCTCTTAGCATATCAAAGTATTGGCCTTTGTCTCCAAGCGCACCCAATCGGTTCTGTAAAGTTTGAATGCGGTCTAATAGCGGCTTTAACTGTTCACCGTTGCCTATAGTTTTTAGTGCATTGATAAACGTGTCAAGATTGCCTATCTCAACAGCTATCTTCATCGTGCCGTACTTTGCGACAAGTTCTTTTAATCTTTTTTCCAAATCGGAGAGTTGGTTGCCAGCCTCTTTTACACCGACCTCGAACATCAATGTATTTGCCATATCTCGTAATTTTTGTGTTGTACGGCAAAAATAATTAAAACTTTAACTATTTCCTCGAACAACCTGCAAAACAAGCAATTATATTTGCAAACACATTGCAAAACAAAGGGTGACACGAATGCCACCCCACTTCCAATTAAAGAGAACCTAACTACGCCAAACACTTCACATGGACACGATATTCGATGTTGCACACATCAAAATGACCATCTGAAATCAACTGACAACACGCCTCACTACGCTCACTGGCATTCATGCCGATAGCATATAGCCATGAGTCTACATCATCAAGCGACAACAGGTTCACTCCCTTCAATACGAGAAGGTTGACGCTGTCGCTCAGAGGGTATAAGCCAGTCTTCATATACCGTGACATAACGGGCAGACTACATACGATGCAGCGGGGAAAAGCAATCGCCCAAGCTCACCAGCAAGATACGCAGCCTCCTCGCTCTTCGGGTCTATGTCATAGTACTTGCTGATATGGGCAATGACGTGCTGCTTCTCATGGTCGATGGAGTCGTACATCTGCTCTGGTGATGTTGCCCAGCTGACAAACATCAGAGAGTACTTACCCTCGTAGTCCGTCAAAGTATAACCATTGTTCGGCTGAGAGAGCGTCATACACACCTCTCGCGCCTTATAGTCAGGACAACCGACGGACAACAAAGCCTCATACACATCATTCAGGTCTTCTGTGTCAGACACACCCAAAGATGCCATTATCCACCAATCTCTGTCACCAATCCAAAAACCAGTCGTTACCATAGGCTAAACGAATCTCTCCCAGAATATAGGTATTCCAGCATTCCCCATCTTGGTCACAAAGCAGTCAAGGGTGTTCTCAGGACAACCGTCAGGGTCAAGCAGTGTCTCTTCCACAAACGTTGCACGTTGCTCATCCGTCTTGCACGTCTTCTGATAGTCGGCGATGGCCATATTGAACAAGTACCATGCCGTATAGAACATACTGTCTGGCAACTTCACCTTATTGGCAGAGAGAATTTCCGCGACATCATCTGCCGAGCGAGGCGTTATCTTCTTCATGTCACCATTAGTAGGGTCTTCCACCTCCATATTAGAGATTGCCCACTGAGCCAGCTTCCTGCTGAACTGGCCTTTATACAGGTCTTCATAGATAGCCCTGTCTTCTGAAATATACTGTTTCATATTTATCCGTCTTTTATACAATATAGGGATGGGCGTAACTAAACACCCACCCCATTATTAACTACATATACCGTCCGCGAGAGTCGCGCATACGACGCCAGTTCTCATCCTGCTCATGGTCTTTATAGCCATGCTCATAACCTGTGCGGTAGCCCTCGTCGTACTCCTTCTCCTTGCTGCCTTCGTGCATACGGTAACCGTCATTGCGATAGCCACCATTCATGCGACGGTACATTTCCTCACGACGATAGCCGTCATCAGTGTGCTTATCGTCTACAATGATAAAATGTCTTCCCATAATCGTAACTTGTTTAAGGATTCTGTTTCTTGGATGGCGCAAAGAACTCGTCGAGACGCGAGAGAATCTTGTCGAGCTTGCTGTCGGTAGCCGCCTGACGCTCCTCCAAGGACTTGATACTACGGTCACGCTGCTTCTCCTCGGCGTAGCGGGGATTAAGCGTTTCAAGCATCTTCTCACCTTCAGAAAGGACGGACTCGTGATAACCTACCTGCTCAAGAGCCTTCCTTGACGCCTGTATCATCGAGTCCACGCCTTGAAGCATCGCCTCACGGCTGCAACTGACAAACGTCTGTCCATTGTTGTATGATGACGTCTCGGCATTCATTGGAAGGTTGCTGAAAGGCACGTCAGCACCGTTGAGCGTAACCACCATATCGACTACGAGGTTCTGGACCTGCATTGAGGCAAGACCATTGAATATCGCAGGCTGGTTCGTCTGATAGGGCGATTTGGGCTCGCTCTTTGACTTTACCACACCTACCTGTAAAACAGGCTTCTCACTTTTCTGTAAAACGTAGAACGGCTGACCCGCTCCCAAGGCATTGAAATCCATTGTTTTTTACTTTAAATTTTGTTTATTCACTAATTTATTTGTACCTTTGCATCGGGATAGGTTGGTTTGGCCACCGACTGACAAGAGTATTTCTGAGGCTCTTCCCTTTTTTAAAATCTCAGAAGTTATTTAACTCAGAAAGAAAAATGACAAACAAAGAATTTATTGAGTCTATAAGACTCGAAGGAGAAGAGTGGCGAGATGTAGTTGGGTACGAGGAATCTTACATGGTTTCATCTTTTGGCAGGATGGTTAGAAAGTTTACATCAAGACCAAGGTCTGATGGTCATAACACTGCCGTAACATACCCCAAACTACTTAAACCAACCGTTATCAAACGTCGCAAACAGAGATATTATATGCTGTATTTGAGCGAGTTTAACAAGCGGAAGCGATTTCTTGTTCATAGAATTGTTGCTTTTGCATTTATACCAAATCCAAACAACAGGACAGAAATTGACCATATAGATGGAAATGGACTGAACAACGTTGTGTCTAACCTCAGATGGTGTACACACTCCGAAAACAACATGAACCAAATTGCAAGAAAGCGGCAATCTGAATCACATTTAGGGAAGCAAATGACTACCCTATGGAAGCCAGTGGTATGTATATCGAAAGACGGAACAGTAACGCATTATAAGTCTATGTCTGATGCAGGAAAGGATGGGTTTGGACGTTCGTCTATAATAGACTCAATCAAACACACAGGCAGACCTGTAAGAAAAAGACGTTGGATGTACCTATCCGACTACGAAAAATCTCTTGTCAATCAGTAAGTCAAAGAACGCTTGCCAGACGCTTGGGCGTATTACACTACGGTACGAGACATTAACATCAGCGAGCCGTTGAATCTGTCATTCCACACCAAAATTGTACTTACGTTCAGCAATTCTGCGGCAGTGACGTTTTCTCCGTTGGGGAGTGTCAACTGACGTGTAGTGCCATTTAGTGTCAAAGTAACAGGTAGTGTCGTTGTGGCATCGGCAGGTATTACATCCGAAATACGGAGAGTAAAATAGCCAAGAGGCTGAATCCTGCGGAAGCCCATTGCAATGTCGATAGTCTCAGTACCAATAGTGGTTGCGGTTGAAACGAGTAGTGGTATTCCTCCCGCATTTGTTGTTACATTATTGAAACACATGCTATATACCTCCTATCCACTTAATCGTTAAAACACAATCTGGTTGCCGAACCCGTTACCATAAAAACCATTCCAACCACCCATATATGGAGTGTTGTTTACGGCGGTAACATTTGGATATGTTACTGCGATGGTATTTGGCATCTTGTTCTTGATGTCATCAACCTGATTCTGGATGCCAGCAAGCTGACCAAGAATAGGAGCAACAGCCTGCTGAACAACACCTGTGGTGAAGTTCTGAGACTTCAACGATGCGACTTCTGCCGTCAAAGCGGTAATCTCGCGGTCTTTGCGATTTGACTCCATAGCATCAAGCTTGTTGTCAATAGCAAGGAAGTTGCGATTCATGTTGTCAGTCAGAGCGTAAGTCTGCTGACATATAGCCAACTGGTCGGCAGCAGCCTTTGCTTGTACTTGGTTGCCTACACCGTTGATAGCATTCTGTAATGTATTTGTCTGCTGACAAGTAGCGAGCTGTTGGTCGCAGCAACACTTCTGGAAGGCACTTGCAAGACTTGCATCACCACTCTGTATGGAGTTGATAATCTGAGGTACGCTCACGGCCTGCTGCAAGGCAAGGTTGCTGAGTGCATTCTGTACGGTCTGTACGCCTTGATTGACAAGGGTGAAATCCTGCCCTAATGCGGTCGCAAGTGACTGAATCGCTGTACGTGAAGCCTCGCCCTGATTGGTCACTGCCTGCATGATAAGCTCACGACCTGAATCGTTATTGAGTTGGTTACTAAGGAAACCAGCAGCACCATTGCCACCGCCCCAGCCACCGCCGAAGCCGTTACCGTTACCCCAACCGAACATTGAGGCTATGATTGCCAGTCCGAACAAATCAGCGATGGAGTTAAAGCCATTGCCGAACATACCACCATTACCAAGTCCACCGATAGGGATTGTAAACTGTGGAGTAGATCCCGAATTGTCGGGTACACTATAAATTTCTGCCATATCGAAATACTGCATTTTTAGGTTAATACTATTATTTCTTTGTCATCGCGCTTTGACAATGGCAAAGTTAGTCATTAACCCAACGAGCAGCAAGCATACAGACACGTTTCAGCAGTCACAAGAAGACGGCATTTAACACTCCTGGGACAGCCTATTAAAAGCCCGCTGCAACGTGCGCTCTCCGACATTCCATTCTTTTGCAAGAATAGCTATTGCAGCACGGTACTTCACGCCATACATTCGCATCTGCAGAAAATGCTCGTAAGCCTCAACATACTTGTAGTCTTCAAGTAAGATGCCATTCTTTGACATCAAATTTAACGGTTCTCTAAAGATTTTCAATAATTCTACTGCCTTCATAGACACATTATTTATATGTTCAACAATGCACCCGCATCACAGGAAGGCAAAAGCCCACACTGGGAAGAACGGGCGGCTATACCATCGCTCTTCTCGGTGTGGACTTTAATAAAAATGTGATGCTTAAATCTCTTTCTTCTCTCCAGTGGCAATGAAATGACCGAAGTCTACTTTCCTGCCAGTCCTGAAATCGAGGTCTTTACCCTCTGCCTCTCGCTTCTTCTTCTTCTCAAGCCACTTCTGGTACTGCTTGTTGGCATACCCCTCAGATACAGTGCCTTTCTTCCATGGCTTGTCATTATCCTTGTCGGCCTTATACACGACAATAGGCTGGTCGATTGTCAGTAGCTCTACCTGTGCAGCCGTCAGCCCCCAATAATAGTCCCACATAGGAACTTCAATGAAGCCGAACAGGAAGTACCTCGGCATCAGGAGCCATTGGCGGGCTTTTCCGTCTCCTGCTGCTGCGCCGAAGGCTGTGCGAGAAGGATACGCTCGGCTTCTTCCGTCCTCATATTCATTAGCGAAACCCTTGCCTCTGTCAGTAACATGGTAGCTATCAAGAACGGCGTGAGCGGAGTTTTTTTTTGACCCTCCGTAAGTATAGCCTGAAGTTGTACGTCATCGTACTGCCTAATATAGTAGAACCACCGCCACAGGAACCAGTAGCGGAACTTCAGTTTCCAATAGCCGTCAAGGATATAAATAGCTGCGGCCTTGCACGTTAGCTTTGAATCCTCACGAATAGCATCAAGAGGTGAGTCGTTTGCACCGTCTTTTTCATCTGTTCCGGACTTACGTATCAGAAGTCGGGACAATTTGTTTATCTGCCCCTTCTTCAGCCAACGAATCTTGTATTTCTTCTTTGTTCCTAACACGGGAACAATAGTCGCGTCATTGTCTCTCATGCTGGCATACGTCCTCTGTGCTTCAATGGACGGCTGCTCAATCTTAGGTTCTTTTTCCATTCTATCCAACTTTTTTTTTGTTACTCATACAAATCCTTGTGTTCCTCTAACCATGCCCTGCCGTTCTTATCTCGCCAGCTACCATGACCGAAGTGAATGATAAACCGCCAAATATCGACCGCAAGCCATTCAAGGTTCTTGTTCCGTACTTCCTCAAACAACCACGCACCTGTGTCATATCTGTTATTCGGGAATATACGGCTCAAAGCCCACATCTTGTCGCCGTTAAAATAGCGAATGTCATTCACACGGAGCATCGGCACATTAATCCAACAGAGAAAAGGCTGAAACAGCGTAACGCCGTCCTTCGTATGCTCCATGCCTGACACGGCTACGTCATAACGTACTAACTTACGAACATCATTCGTGACAAGAACGTCAGAATCCATCAGTAGAAAACCGTCAGGTATGTAGTCCATCAATATGTCAACACTTTTGCAGTGTTTGGCACTACCAAAATCACTCTTGTTTCTTTCGCTAAGTTCCTTGTCAGGATAATGGCTCAGTATTTCTTCGAAGTCGATTATCTGCCCTTTTGTATTGTCGATGACAGAGACATTCTTGTAGCTGTTGACAAAAGGTTTTTCGTTGCTATTGTCAAAGATAGTCACCCGACATCCCGGCGTAAACTTATTCAAAGAGCGTATGGCCGCATCTGTCAGTTCAGGGGTGTTGTAGTGAACGATAGCGACATCAATACCATTCCACCACTTCATATGCGTATTTATCCACGCGGAAATAAGTCGCTCGGCCAAAAAAGACACTACGCGCATCTGGTATGCCGTCCTATTATTACCAAAATCCTTTTGAGCTTTATTATTCCATTCCTCTAAAGAGTTGTTCCTGATTCCTGACAAAACAGCGAAATCTTCCAACAGTGGAAACATGAACTCGCACAACTTCTTGAAATCAGTCCATTTCATCAGGAACGTGCAGTTGGCAATCAGAACACTGTCTTCTGTGATATGTCTTGCATACGGATTAGACTTACCAAACCTTCCCCCAAGTATGCCAAGCATCACGTCAATATCCTTCACATTGTGACATTTTGCATACTGCTCGTAAATCGTCTGTTTGCCGAAGTTGATCGCCCTGAACACCTGACATTCGCCTTTTCGCGGCATCCTGCGGATATTCAAGTGGCGTCGGTAATGTTCAAAGCCAATATATTCACTCTTGATATTATTCTTCCACACATACCACATCGTCACCATCTCTGAATATACAGGATTCAGATGATTGATGTTCTTACCTTCAATATCTTTGTGGCTGGCAAACAACTTATGGTGGTCATCATCCAATAAGCCATACTGAGATACCAACTCGTCACGGTGGTACGTGACCCATATTCTATAATCAGATTCTTTCTTACTCATCAATTTCTCGTTAAGGATTCTTCTTACAAGCGCGGCGTGTTCACTTATGTCGCCAGCACGCTCATTGTCATTCACACAAACAACCCCTTTTGATTTACATATAACCTCTCTGATACGCGAGACTGGTTCTTTTACCGAAACGTAGGTACTCTTCGCCCTGCCGTCAACATATCTTCCCGTAAAATGCTGCCACAACACATAAAGATATTGGTTATAACTCGTCTCTGAACGGTACGGAGTTATACCGTCAGTTATTTCCTTATCAAATATCTCCCTTACCTCCAGACATGAACTCCTGAGCATAGGTGCGAGATTATGCCCGTTATGTAAGTGGGTGTCACCAATCTCTATGCCCAGAGAAGAGGCAATCATCTTCTGCTGGTTCTTGCATTTCTTATGGAATATGCTCGGATTATCAGGGAAAGCCTTCTCACTAAGATGCTGCACGGGCAATCCATTGACGAAAAAGTCCGTCTCTTTCAACGGAGACACGGGGAACATATCATCATTCCCATAAATGAAGTGTTCCGACAACCCCTCAATAAACGGTACGAACATCTCCAACGTACAGCTATTGAAACAAGGCAAATACTTCTCAGGCACAAACTCACGATGATAAACAACCCTCACCGTGCCTTTCGCTTCTCCGAAATGTTCACCATCCATCCACGCCTTCTTCTGACTCTCCCGCGCCAATATAATATATATGGTACGCACGAAGGGCATGAATTTTCTGATACACCTAATCAAAAGTTCCTCATTTCCCCACGACCGATACCTCACATTACCGCCGCCATAACGCAGCACATGATGCGCCGTGACATAATCTTTTCGCCACTGCTCATCATCATCGAAAACCATAGGGACAACGTAGTCAATATCCATTCCTCACAAAATTAAAAATCCTTCCCAAACAAAAAGCGGCAACGGTGACTATAACCTCACCGCCACCGCTCATCGTTTAGAATGGATTGAGTTATTCGCTCGAAGAACCGCTGATCTCGAAGATACCCATAGCATCGGCGTCCTCACCAGCAGAGGTAAAACCTGTCAGACTAATGCCGATAGGCTTTGCACTGTTGGCCTCGTCGAATACGATGGTAGCCGAGAGCTTGGCTGCTTTGATGGCGAACGCCTTGGTACCCTCGTCGTTGAAGGCAACGATACCGAGAGTAACGGCCAGTGCGCTCTCCTGGAACGTAAAACCGCTTGCATTGGCAGAGATTCCGCTTGCAGAGTCTGCGGTAGTCACAGAGAATCCGAACAAGGTCAGCAGAGTGCTGGTGATACTCGGAATGAAGAGGTTAATCTGCGTCTCGCCCGGAGTCGTGCGGCTCGTCCAGTCGGCAGACAGACCGTGAATCTTGTAGTGCTCGATGGAAGGCTCGCCACCAGTATAGGTGAAGCCACCGTCCTCAGCAACAGGAACCTCTACGAGGCTATTTCCGCCTAGTGTGAACCCGGCAGCAAAACCGCCTTTCACAACCTTTAGTGCGCTGATACCAACAAATTTATTGGTTTCGCTTGCTAAAATATTTGCCATAATCGTACTGTTTTTATAGTTATTAAATTATTTAGAATGTAAATCAAATGTGATTGTTACCAGCTGATACCCAAACTCATCCATACCACGCATCAGCACGACAGGATTTACGGCTGCGAAGTGAGTCCCGCTGATGGGGAACAAGTCCGTCACCTCCTCAATGAAGTCGGAAAGAGTATTGACGTTGAACGTCCTGTTTTTCTTTGACTTCGAGATAAGGTAGAAGACTCCAGTGGTAGTCAGGTGGAACTTGTGATTTCCAAACACCATATCATCAATAGCGACTGGGAGTTCAACGACGATATACTTCGGCATCGTCTCCAAGTCGGCATCCTTGATGTCTGGCCTGCCCCCTGTGAAGATAAACTTGCGCTCGACAATGCCATCCAAGGCGTTGACGAGGTCATCGTACATCTTTGCTATGGTTGTCTTCTCTGCCATTACCTTATCTTGTTGCGGGTTTCAATCCGTAATACTCAACAGCCATACGCTCGGCATAGTCAAGCGTATTAATGTAACCTGTCGTGTGGCGTTCGTGTTCGACGAAGGACGCATACTCTGAAGCATAGGCCACGCAAATCGTAAAGTCGATGTTTGTATTTGTCGGATACCAGATACTCGCGAACTGAACCGCATCGTTCTGACCCCAGCTCTCATCCGTAGGAATGAGATTATCGGGCTTGAGCGTTGACCACTCTCCCGACCAGTCCTGACTTCCATACCTGCTGCCTGGGTGGAATATAATCCTGTTTTTCCTTCGTTTGCCACGGGATGTCAATGCCGACAGCTCACGCCGTATCGGAAGCTTGATGGTGTCATAGGCAAAGTACTTGTACTTCTTGCCCGTTGACTTGCGGAACATGCAGACAACAATCGAGTTGACAAGGTTTCCCGTGAAGTTGTGACCGCCAGTGAAATGCTGACGCTCCCACACGGCCTTGCGAAGGATGTCCCTGCAGTATTTGTCGAGTTGACCGAATACCTGCTGATCCATACGCTTCTCAAAATCCCTGAAAGCCTTCTCTACGATTGTCTTATTAGTGCCTGCCATATTTCCAAATCAAATGTGTTCCTCCGAAATTCGCGGGATTGACGTCAACCACACGTCCGCGTTCCGTGTAACCACCTCTATCAACAACAACCTCATCGCCCTCGCGTGGAACCTTACCATACCGAATCCATCCCTCCCTGTCTATAGGCAAAGCCAGACCCCTGAAGGAGTTCAGGACGTCTCCCTTGTCCGAAGTGGTGTTCTTCTCGTAGGCTCGACACTTTCCCTCATAGATGAGATTGCTTTCGCTCTCATCGACCATCGGGTCTTCATCTACAGCACGGGTAATGCGGCAGCTGTGAGGGAAGCGCGGGTTATCAGGTCTCTCTAACATCAGCAGTATCTCCTCGGATTACGGATGCCACGGCCAACAAATCCCCAAGACTCCTCACCCACACAAGGCAGGTCGTATTCCTCGAAGATTTTGTTGGCCATAGCAAGGTATTGTTTGAGTACGCTAGCAGACATACGCTCACCACCGTCAGTACTCCTCCAGTCGGCACTCTCCTCAGTCCAACCGCCCGTCTGCGTCGGACTGCCTGCCACCCATACATAGAGCCACGCAAGCGACAGGTCTCGCTGACGCTGAGTCGCCTTAGCATATAGAGTGTCGGGGTCTACGCCTGCATCGGCACATATCGACAGAATGGCATCGTCAGGAATCCTAATATTCCTGACTTTGCCACCTAAGTACTTCCTGATGGTCAGCATACCGTTGGAGTGAGTGCATGTAGCCATGATTCCAAGTGATTAGAGTTTACTCGCTCGAAGAACTTGCAGATGAACTCGAAGAACTCGCCACACCGATGACCTTCACGCGAGCCCAGTTGCGCATATTATTGAACACGGGGCCTGCGTACAACTCAAACTCGACGGTGTTGTGAATCGGGTTCTCATACCAAGTGCTCAGTGCGGCAATGCGTCCCTCGATGAACGAGTATATAGTGCTCTGAGAGATACCGCCGTATGCCTGACGATCCTTCCAAATCGAATTGGTGTTCTTGATGGAGAACATGCGCTCGTTGCGGTTGAACGCAATCATGTAGCGCGGGTCAAAGGCGGGAGCATCGGCCACAGGCTTACCGTCTTCCTCATGTACCGACTTGAAGTCAACAGGGATGATAGGCCATACACCGCGGTTGTAGAGGAACTGAACCAGTTCAGTGCGCGTTGCGATATAAGCAGCCTGGTTGCCTGTCTGAATATCCTTGTTGGCAAGGTATGACTTCAGTACCGAAGGATGGTCGAGAATCTGATACAGCGTATCAATATTCACAAGCCAAGCATTCACGTCACGGTTCTGGCTGACGGTGAGCATGCGCTGCAAGTCGAGGATGTCCTTGATGATGTTCACGCCTGTCTCTTCGGCAGTGATAGTACCGTCAACGGACTCGGTGAACCAAGCGGGAGAAACCTCCTGATACTGGTTAGCCTCAAAGTCGAATGCGAACTGATACTTCACACCGTCAACACTGGCCTCGTTAATGCCGCCCGTAGAGGCAAGCTCGAAGGTCATGTGAGACAGCTCGTTATGAATACCGCCGATAATCTGCTGGGCGTTTACGAACAGCGAGTCGTAAATCAAGTCCTGCATGTCGCGGCCAGTATTGTTACGCACGTCGCGGAGCAGGAACATGTCATCCTCGTCGAAGGTATAGCCGTGACCGAACTTCGGTGTCGAGCCAGTGTAGAACTTCCAACCAGAGGTGTTACGCATCGGCTTCAGTCCGTGGGCTGAGAGCAGCGAGGCGCGAGCCATGATGGGAACGGTACGATGACCCTGCGACCAAATCTTACTGTCGCTGGGCTGGTCCCAGTCGCCAAGCATACGCCAACCGAGTCCTGGCTTGTTGTATTTGTCGTTAGCCTTATCCAGGATCTTACGGAAAGTGGCATTATCCATGTACTTACGATAGTCGTAATCGTTGTAGGCTGATATTGCTCTTGTAGTTGCCATAATCTAACTCCTTTCTTTACTTACGGTTCGACCACTTGAACTGACAGCCAGCATTGACGAGAGCCGTCTTGATGGCATCATTGCAGGCGGGCATGCGACGCTCCAAAATGGGACGGTCGTTAGCCCACATACCGTCACAGCGGACGGCGATGGCGTCAGCATCATACCATCTGTCGTAGGGCAGAATGGCATTGGGTATAGCCTTCACCTTCTTGTCCGTAGCGTCAACCTCAACGAGGATGTCACCGACGGCAAGACCTGTTACGGCTCCACTAAGAGTAAGCACGTTGCCCTCCTTGGAGGAAACGGTTGCGTAGTACGTGGCGGCATTTGCAAGATTGTCGCCCAACTCGGCTACAGTAGCACCGACCTTGAAGGGAGTACTACCGAAACCAAGGTCTTCAACGGTGACCTTCGTACCGTCAATAGCCTTTACCTTCGCAGTGATGACGGGAGTAGCGATGCGCGTAACATCGTCGCAGTTCAGGTAAGTGCCGCAGGGCAGCACGTCCTTTGCATCAGGAAGGTCGGCCATATTAAAGTCGAAACCACCGACAAGCAGTGACGGATGACCCTCGAACACGACGAGCGCACCGCCCATCTTGCCGCTGGCCTTTACCGTCTGGTCATAACCTTTAATCATGTCCTTTTTTGTTTTTGTGTGTTAATACTTTTATTTTTAAATCGCGTCTTTCATACTGCAGTCCTTCAGCAGTCAGATAAATTCCTCATTTGAATATCTGCTTTTCAAGTTCGGCTGCGGCTGCGGCTTGACCTGCAGCAATGGCATCAAGATTCTTTTCCCAAGCGTCATAGCCATATACTGTAGTATTTGCACTGCCGCCACCACCAGCGAACGGCTGGGCATTTTCGCCCTTGTGCATCCGCTTGTAGATAGCCTCATAGTCTTTCTCTGCCTTTGCCTTCAAAGCGACCACATCGGGCTTATCGCCGATAACCAGCTTCTCCAGCATGATCTCAAGCGCGTAGTCATCTTCCTCCACGCCGCGACCGATAAGGAAATCCTTGATTTGCGAACGGACGTCTGCCTCGGCTGCGGCCTTGTCTTTCTCGGCCTGCAACTTCAAGTAGTCGCTGAACTGCTTACTGAGCTTGGCAAACTCGCTGTTCTCGCCAGTCAGCCCAGCCATCTGAGCCTTGACCTGCTCTGCAACAAGTGCAGCAATGTCAGTCTTGCCTTCATCTGCGGGAGGCGTGTCGGACGGATGGTCTTTCTCCCACTGAGCCTTGAAAGCAGCCACGGCATCGTCGATTGACTTCTGCTGCGACGTCTTCTGCTCGTTCTCCCACTGCGCCTTGCCTTTGCTGATGCCATCGGCAACTTCGTGGCGAAGCTGGCCGCTCATCGATTTGAGCATCTGAATCGGAAGATTCCAACTCTCGTCGGTAATTTTCTCGTCATCGGCAAACATGGGCTGCAAGACCGTTGCCACCTCGTCTAACGTCCTGTCGCTAAGGTTGTCGATTCCAGCCTTAGTCTTCAAATTTTCAATGAGAAGATTTTTCTCCATAATTCCTAAAAAGTTTAGTTTTTGTGTTGGTAACGGCACTCCGTGTGCCATTTTCTGCTACAAATGTATATAATTGAGGTTTTCATACAATATGTTTAAAGAAAAAAATGAAGAATTATTTGAAAACACATTGCAAGAGAGCTATTTATCAATACTTTTGTCACATGTAAACAAAAGAATTGTTACTATGCAAGAATTTAGTGGACTTAACATGCGGGATGGCAGACCCATCCGCACCTCAGAGTTCGTAGAGGAACTGCGACGGGAAGAGGGAAACAACAAGTATTCAAAGGTTTTCATACCAAACAAGGGTGCACAGGAAGACGGACTTCACAGCGATGCAGACCTGATTATTTACGGAGGAAACCGAGGTGGAGGGAAAGCGAATCCCTACAGTACGATGGTGGCAACACCGACGGGATTCAGAAAAATGGGGGAACTGCAAGTAGGAGACCCTGTATGCACACCCTACGAAGGTATTCAGGAAGTTACGGAAATCTTCGAACATGGTGAGCAGACTATCTATACTCTGCATTTCGATGACGGTACGACCGTGAAGTGCATGGACAATCACAGGTTCTACGCCCGTTCACACCCAGACGAGCCTTTCATGGTTTGGGAGGCAAGAGACATTTTCGACATCTACCGCATGGACGAAAGACCGCCATACTCGCTCAAACGCGGACAATACGACTACATCGAGTTCCCTCTATGCGGAGAAGTGGAACATGAAGAATACAAAGTCCCCGGAATAATGCCGATACATCCGCTCCTTCTCGGATATATCGTTGGAAAGGGTACATGGGACTTGAGCGTAAGAGGAGTACCTATTCGGAACAGGTTCTATGGCTATCCATTCTATCGTGAAGGATACTTCTCCAAGAGAGACATCAACGGCAATTACCGCGTGGTCGGAATCAAAAATGAGGCAAGAATGGCTGTCACAGCTGCCAAAAATGGTTCTCCGGCCTACATACCACACGAATATCAATACGCATCCATTGAGACAAGGCTGAACTTTGTCAAGGGGGTCTTATTCCGTAACGGCTACTCAAAAAGCATGTGCCCTTACGTAGAGTTCCCCAACAAGAGACTGGCAGAGCAACTGGCCCAGATGATACGCTCGTTAGGGTGCTTTGTCATGGTCGTTGAGAACACTACCGACCCGGATAAGATAGGTTACTACCGCGTCTCCATCAAGGCTCCTGACGCAAAGAAGCTTTGGGAAAGCGTTTGCCGAAGAAACAGAGCGAAGATTATAGCACCGATACCGAAGAGTATCAAAGAGCTTGACGGATGTCTCACAAAGAAAGTCATGTGGGTGTCGAAGGATAAGCCAAAGCAGAAATGCAGATGTATCACCATATCAGGTAATGAACACCTGTACCTGACTGACGCCTACACCATAAACCACAACACTGCCCTCATGCTGATGGAGGGGGCATACGACATAACGAAGAAACACTCTCACAGTGTTCTCTTCCGTAAGAACAAGGACGATTTCGTCAACATCGAGAACGAGAGCAGCCGATGGTTCGCTAACCTTGGGCGATACAACAAGTCGAAAGACGATATGACATGGAACTTCTACACTGGAGCGAAGATGTCATTCGACCATTTCGACATGACACTGAAAGAGTTCGAGGACAAGTACAGAGGACAGCAGTACCCGTATATCGGGATAGACGAGCTGCCGCAAATCCCCTTTGAGTTCGTGAAGATACTCATGGGCAGCAACCGTAACACGGTGGGCATACGCTCACGCATCCTCGGAACGTGTAACCCAGACCCGCTGTCTTGGCTCAGGAAGTTCGTCGACTGGTGGATAGCCGACAAGGATACCGTCTATCCCGATGGAGAGAAACACCCTGAACGTCACGGACTACCTATACCTTGGCGTAACGGTGTGGTACGCTATTTCTTCATCACAGGCGATTCCGTGGACAACATAGTATGGGGAAACACACCCGAAGAGGTCTACGAGCAGGCAAAAGAGGAGATTGACGCTTCATGGGACCCGAAACTACAGGACTTCGGTTACGACAAGATGTCCTTTGCAGTCAAATCAGCAGTGTTCATCAAGGCCAGCATAATGGAGAACAAGGCACTGCTGATGAACGACCCTAACTACATCGCCTCAATACTGAACAAATCGCCAGAGGAACGCGCAAAGGAGTGGGAAGGTAACTGGGATGCCATAGCCGTCGGCGATGACCTCATACAGCCGTACCACTTGGAGAAATGCTTTAGTAATGCCGCCATGATGGGTGACCATGTGCGCAGAGCATCGTGCGACGTCGCTGGTGACGGAGGCGATAACTGCGTGACATGGCTTAAAATCGGGAATCACGTACAGGACTTGTACGTCTGCCGTGTAGACCCATACAATACCGTACCGTTGATAAAGGCTAAGCTGCGCGAATGGGGAGTCCTTGAACAGAACTTCGTGTATGACCTGCAAGGAATCGGGCAGATATTCAAGGGCGCTTTCCCTAATGCAGTGCCGTTCAACAACCAGGAAGCGGTGGCACGAGAAGACAGAAACCTCTACGACTGCATGAAGTCGCAGTGCGCATACAAGTTCGCACAACACACACAGCAGGGAGAATGGAGCATCGAACCGACACTGCTCAAAAGGCAGTTCAAGTCTGGACGAGCCACCAACGACCTGCAGTTCATCCTACAAAGAGAGCGCAAGGCTATCAGACAGGACATGAGCAAGGTGGACAAAGGGTGGTGCCTCATACCGAAAGACACCATGAAGAGACGTTCGCTTGTCGGTCACTCTCCAGACTTCATCGAAGCACTCTGCATGTTCGAGATATTCGATGTCAAAGAGTCCGACACGGAAGTGCCCGAGTTCCTCCGCAAACATGTGAAAAGTATAAGAACATTTTCTTTCAGCTGAACTGCTGTGAGGCCCACACGTTCAGATAAATATTAACAATTAAACTTCACAGCAATGACAACAAATCAAGTTAAACATCGGGAACTGCTTACCAAAAAGCCGTGTTAACGAATCAAAGCAGATGTAGGCAAAAGGGAAAGCGTACTAAGAGAAGAGACGGGGGAAACTCCTGTCATGAATGACGCCGTCAAATACGAGGTCGTAACGCAGGCTGATTTTATCAGAGAACTCGACCCCAACTCTCATGCCATCAACGATAAGAACATCTATCAGAATTGGATGGAAAACGAAGATGACGGACTCTACTATCAGACTGAGTGGGAACGCCATGCCTTTGCTTTCCAACAGGAGATACTTGAAGACAGGCTCGTCCGACTGACCGGAAATGACATTCAGTTCGACCTGTCTAACAGAACCGAAAACGACTCCGACAGGGAAATCTTTTACAAGTTCAAGGCTACTTGGGTTGAAAAGTCAATGGAACGTGCATGGTACGAGGTGGCAAAGTCGACACTGGCAACAGGAGATGCTGCTTTTATCGGCATCATGGATAATGGCGTTTTTCTTTGGAAAGTATTGTCTTTCCTAAAAGGCGATGAGTTGTACCCTCACCATGACAGAAAAACAGGAAAACTGAAAATATTTGCACGTAAGTATGTCAATTTTGGAGATGACGGCGATTCACATAATTACATCGACGTATGGGATGAGAGATATTACTATCGCCTTGTCGATGCCGCTCCGTCAGAAGGTGATGCCAACAAAGAAGAAAAGAAAGAAGAATTCACTATTGGAGGTTTTAAGTGCTCAGGTTATACTCTTGAAGAAAAGTCGCCGCACGGATTTGACCGCATACCAGTTGCTTACATGAGAAAGGACAGCGGCCCTTGTTGGTCTAACAGCCAAGAGGCTATCGAGCATTTTGAACTTGCCTTCAGCAGACTCGCCCAGAGTAATTCAGCATTCGGACTACCCATCCTCGCGCTGACAAAGGGCAATGGCCGCAATATCGAGCAGTTGGCGATGGGTGACATGACATACGCCGCGAAGATATTCCTCATTCCTTCCGAGGGAAAGGCAGAGTTCCTGCAGAGACAAGATGCCTCAGGTGCCTACAAGTCTCAGCTCGACGAACTAAAGAAGAAAATCTACGAGATGTCGATGGTCGTTAAGGCTCCCGAACTAAAGTCTGGTGACACCCCTGCCGCAGCTATCAAGCTCTTGTACTCAGACTCTTACAACAAAGCACTGAATGAGTCGCAGGAGTTCGACGAAGTGATAGACGATATTGTCGCAATCTTTCTTTATGGGGCAGGTGTCGAAAAAGAAACAAGACTTAGTTTCGTAAATCTCGGCATGAGTCATTGGTGCATCCCGTTCATTCCCATCAACGAAAGCGAGTTGTGCCAGAATTTGGCTCTTGGCGTACAAAACGGGTTCTTGTCCAAGGAGACTGCAAGCGAGCGCAATCCGTACAGTACGGCAACAGAGAAGGCAAGGCTTGACAACGAGAAGCATGACGAACAAATGCGCGAACTTCTCCTGCAGGAAAAGAAACTGGAAATCCAGAACGACGCAAACGTTGAGATGCAAGAAGAACTGTCCGATATTCAGGTGGAACAACAGACTGAGATTGCAGCCAACCAAGCCAAGATTGAAGAGGGAAAGGAAAAACAAGCCCGCAAGGTCTCTCGCAAGAAAGGAAGCGTCGCGACAGGTAGAGGCGCAGGAAGGCCACGAACTGTTAATACTGACAAGTGGGGCAATAGAGAAGGCGAAAATAATTGGGAGAAGTGGAATCTTCAAAATTAGTTCTTAATTTTCTTTAATAATCATATTGCAAGTTTGGTTAATTCAGAAAAAAATCGTACATTTGTAGCCAGAATGGGGACTAACTCATTCTGGCTAAATCTTACAACAATGAAAGAAGAATGGAGGGATGTTTTAGGTTTTGAAGGTATTTACAAAATCAACGAGAATGGTGTTGTCATGCGACTAAAACGCACGACCATAGATGTGAATGGCAGAAAACTAATATATGGACAGAAAATAATCAAACCAGGCGTTTCGCGTGATGGTTATTTAACCGTTAGGCTTGTCCAAGAGAACGGTTTTTGTATTACAAAGGGCGTCCATGTTTTAGTTGCGCAAGCGTTTATTCCAAATCCTAATAATCTGCCATGCGTCAACCACAAAGATGAGAATAAATTAAACCCGAACGTTTCTAATCTTGAATGGTGTTCTTATTCGTACAATAACACTTACGGAACACTAATAGAAAGGAGGAAGAAAAAACCTCTTACCTCTGAACCGTACAACGCTTCAGAAATATCCTTGCGTTATCAGAAAAACGGTGTGGTTTTTGATAATTTGAGCGAAACAAAGAAAAGTCATCAGAAATTCGTTATTCTTGTCAACGAGAAGGGGGAGGAATTAAAGAAATATAAAAGTGTATCTGAAGCAGCAAGAGATAATTGTTTCGAAAGACATCTTTTTTCTCGCACTAAAACACGCCAAGGTGTCAAAATTATAAAAGACAAAATATTTATTGTAGAAGAAAAAGATAACGAATACATTCCTAAAGGCAAGAAAGGAGAAAGACCTGATATTTCAAAACGCGCATCTAAAAGAGTGCGTCAATTTCTGAAAAACGGAGAATACGTACAAACATTTGACAGTGTTAAGCTTGCTGCTATATTTCTCAACAATGAGAATAGAGCCAGTGATATTGTGAATTGTTGTAACGGCAAACTGAAATCTGCATACGGTTATTTGTGGAGTTACGAAGGGAGTCCAGACCCGAAGCCTTTTAAAAATAAAATTAAAAGAAGCATTGAACAATACACGTTGGATGGCAAATTCGTATCTAAATACGAGTCAATAAACGATGCTATAAAAAAACTTGGACAAGGGACTACCACTTGTATAGGGAATAACCTCGCAGGAAGAAGCCACTCGGCCTTTGGCTATATTTGGAAATACGCAAAAGATTAGAATTATGGCGGAAAGCATTGATTTACAGTTGATGGATATTTACGAGCCGATTACCGACAAGGATATTCAGTCAGCACAAAACTACATCGGGCGCAGAGAGTCAGCGGCACACGGGCTTTCTGCGCTCATAGATGCGCTGCTTAAAGATGCAGCAGAGAAGATTACAAGGATCTGCTATCGGTACAACATCGACCCTAAGACATTCAGTATATCACAGAAATACAACGAACAGATGTTTGGCGAGATAGCAGATGTACTAAACGACCTTGAAGATGAAATCCTTAGCCTTACGCTCGATTACGCCACGCGATGCACCAAAAGCGAAAAGAGAAGGGGAGTACTGCTTCCTTGGATTCTTGCACTGGGGGGCGGAAACAATAATCTGAAACAAACATTGGAGTCGAGGTTGAGAATGTTCATGCGAGATATTGAGGCGATGGTCGCATCACTAAAGCTGGCTAACGTCAACATCGGACAAGCCATTACAAAAGTGAAGTCAAATCTCCACGCTGTCTATCTCATGCCAGAGGTAAGAGCGGCATTTAGACGGTCGGTTATGATGCAGGCAAAATACCTGCGCGACAAAGGTGTTAAGCATGGAAATGTAGGCAGTTCAAACAGCGAGGCAAATAACATACTACGCTTTGCAGAGATTACACTGCAGATGGCTTGGATGAAAAACCAGATCCTTAACTTCAAAGAAAGAGGAGCGGCAGGATATATTGTAAACAGAGGAAGTACATACCCATGCACTCTTTGCGACTCTCACGTAGGATGGCACACGATAGATGACGTAGGCTCATTCCCGCAGTTCCACGGACACTGCTGCTGCTATGCTGTTCCTGTATTCGAGAAATCATTAAACAGTTAATATAACAAATCATGGAACTATCAACAAACAAGAAATTAGAAGCAAAAAAGCTCGGCGCAAGCGTCGGCGAGCTGGTCATGGCAGACCTGCTATCCATCGGCTACACGGAGAACGACGCATTCACAATCGCCTTCCCGGAATACGCAGGACTCGGACAGCAGCTACAGCTCGCGAACAAGAGGAAGACAACGTCAAGCATGGCATTCAAGGAACTGTGCGAGAAACGCAGGCTCAGCAACGCCAACATCCTTGAGTTCTCAGGCGACACAGCAGACATCGAGCTAATCGACAATGAGATGACGGCAAAGGAGATACTGAAAATCGCCAAGAAGATGCCTGAAGGCTCAAAGGAGCGGGGCGAGATGTTCATGAAATACGCAGACCTCACCCGAAAGAACGACGCCGCCACCAACGAGGCGATGGACTCGTTCAGATTCTACTTCCCCGTGAAGTGCAACCAATGCCCGCTGTTCTACGCCTATAACGAATGGGTGAGCGAGAAGGGGCAGCGGGAGATAAGACCTGTTGAGATGGACGGCATCATTCGGAACGCAGCACCGATGATTGAGAGAGCAAAGAAGAAGGCGGGGGTTTAATCCTCGCCTTCTTATTTATCCATCCACCAAGAACACAGAATACTATTCCGTTTCATTCAGTATGTCAACAGCCTGCTCCGCTATCTCGTCATGGCGCAGCGCATCAAGGCTCTCAGACTCCTTGTCACGGGCTTCCGCAAGCTGACGCTCGTAAGCCTCAAGGAAAGCATCCTTCTTGCGCTCTATCAGCTCGTAGAGACCGCGACGGTACTCCACCATCTTCGCAATATGCTCCTTCTGCTGTTCCTTGCCGATGCCAGCCGCCTGCATCGTACTCTTCATCCGACGGCTCATCTCCTTCTCTGACAGGAGAAGATACGGGAACTGCATCATCTCCAGCAGGAAATGGAACGCATCGTGAAGAGCCTCTGATGAACGGTTGCAAATGTCATACATATCGGAGAATATCGTGCCAAGGAACTTAGCGCGGAGGTCATCTTCAGTAGTAGCATAGCCGTTGCAGATGGTCGTGAACATACCAGACGTAGCAGGAACGCGCGTCATCCACGTACCGTCAAGACTGCTCACATGGATGCAGTCGATACTCGCCTTCTCCTTGCCAGACAGCACATACTTGCCACGCCACAACTTATAGTTACCCACACGAACGGCCTTTCCGTAGGGAATAGTAGGCAAGCTACCCTCACTAATCATTTTCTTTGCCATAAGCCGCAAGTTTATCCACCTTACTCATAAACTCAGGGCCGTACACCTTCTTCAGGAGACAGTCAAGGACATCAAGAACGGCATCAACCTTCTCCTCAAGCAACAGCACCCTGCTCTCCATCTCGTCAGCACTCATCGGCGAGACTTCTTACGACCACCCTTCTTCTTCGGCGAAGCAGGGGCGGCAGGTACAACACTCTCCACCTCAGAGGCAGTGATAACCTCCTCAGCAGACCCGACACTCTCTTCAGCGGCAGGAGCAATAGGAGTCTCCGTACCAGCAGTCACATACTGAGCACCATAGTCCGTTTCTCTCGTCTCAGGACGCGGCGCATCATTTCTCTTCTCTTGGATAATAGCCATAATACAATAATATTAAAAGTTAAAACTCATCATCATCGTCATCCTCATCGGAAAGCGTGACGTTCACAGTCACAAGATTACCGTTGTGAGCGACACCGTTCTCGTCAAGGTACAGCGTCGGAGTACTCAGCTCCGCATAGACCTCGACAGGGGAATCCACATCATTCTTCTTAGCCCACTGAGAGACAGCCTCACCAATGGGGCGGGCGAGAATCTTAGCCAGTATCTCCTTGTCTCCTGACTCCATGGCACTACTTATTAAACACACGCGCCCAGAATCCACGGGACTTCATTCTTTCGATTTCGTCACTCAGCTCGGCGCACTTCTTGCCAAGCCCTACATTACTCTCACGGTACTTGTCAAGCTCTTTGTTCAAAGCCACGTTGGAATCTTCCAAAGACTTGCAGTGGGTCTCAATGTCGCCAAGACCAGCGCACTTCTCTGACAATACGCGGTACTTCTCCCGCCAGTCATCGCAGTCCTTCACAAGTCGGCTCGTCCCCTCCATCTGCTCATCCAGCTTCCTGCGGAGTTCGACAATCTCAGCACTCATCGCAGCGGACTCCTCAACCAAGGCATCATGACCTTTGCTACTTAGCGACAACTCACGCTGACTCAGACGCAGCTCCTCACGAAGACTGCCAACCAAAGACTCCAACTCCCTCACCTGCGCCCACGTAGGACGCACACGCTTCTTCTCTTCCATAACATTCACTGTTTAACGTTAAACTTATTATCTTTGTCACAATAGACACGATAGAACACTCCCTGAGCCTTACGATGTCTCTCGAAGTTAAGACGGTCGTGAAGGTTCGTACCAAACACCTTCAGATTATCCTCTTCACAATGAATGAGATTCTCGCAATACGACTTATAGTCATTATACAAGTCAATACCACGAATCTCAAGACAAACCTCATCGTCATGCCCGACATGGCGGGATGGGTAGATGAACGCCCACTGATCCAACCACACATCAACGGTCTGACCGTTCATGATGCACCACTCAATCTCTTCAGAACTCATCTTGTCACCAGACTTCACGGGCTTTATAGAGTAACCGTCACGGACCAGCTTGAACCAACCCTCAATAACCCAGTTCCTGATACCACTCAACTCACCAGCCAGTTTTATCAGCAAACCCCTGTCCATGTCCTCACGCTTGACACTCGAATGGAAATTTATCGCAACAATACGACGACGGAAGGCATTGTCCATACGCTTGTTGGAAGGCATCTGGTTCATTGAGAAAATAAGATAAGGAATGGCCTTCGTGGTACGAATGTCCTTACCCAAACTGCGTATAGACTGCTCTTCACCACTCACAACACTCTTGAACACATCACTGCCTTTCTCAATATCAGTACCACTTATCTCCTGACACATATTAAACAACTTGCCCTCCATGGCTCCAATGGCACGAAAACGAGAATCAACAAACCTATCCAACAAAGCATCAAAACTGATGGATGATACATTCTGCTCACCATACAACATCCGAATGACATTCTGTATCGTCGTCTTGCCATTAGCACCATCACCTATCAACCATAAACTCTCCTCAACCTTCTGGCCAAGAGAACCGCGATTACAGCACCCTAACGACATGAACTTCTGCAACATATCAACGTCACGCTGGCTCGGTAACATCATCTTCAGAAAATTCAACCACACAGGACAAACAGCAGACGGGTCGTACTTGTAACCTAACAACGACGTAATAGGCATACGCTCACTGAAACTATGACGAACAGGATTACTCATGTCACTGAAATCCCATACACCATTGCTGAAACCTACCAGCGACACATTGTACTCCAATACATGACTCATAATACCATCCAAAGCATAACCCCATAACTTCCGCTCACTGTCTACCCAGTCACTCTTCACAACTTCAGAACCAATACCGGCAACATCAACAAAAACATCGCGAACCAAATACTTCAATACATCGGGACTAAACGGTACCCATACCCTGCCGTCAAACACGTAAACAACTCCATCACGCCAGTAAAAACACTTGCCACAAGCACTACGCAATACGTCACAATAACCATATAAACGGCCATTCTTCCGAGGATGCTGATAAGCACGCATTAACTGTGTAGTATCTATACACTCACGTAAGTCACTGATAATACGTGAGTTAAGTACATTATTTTCTGATAACATGACCATTATGTAAACCCTTATAATATTATATTTATCAAATACTTAAATCCATCTATATATGAAGTATTATCCTACATATACTACACTATTGCCGCAAAATTACCCCATTTTAAACCATTCTCCAAACACTACACCATTTTTTCGACATTATGCACTAACTTTTCTTCAAAACTTTAAGAATGTTAAAAACGTTAAGTCAAAATCTTAACGGAATGAAATTTGAAAAATTAAAAAATTCCGAGAAGGGGTCAGTATGCCCGCGGCTTTTGTGCATCGGGGGGTTACCCCCTACTTTTGCAAAAAAGATTTATTACTTTATTATATATAATGTTACTTTTGCACCTCGAAAATTGACGTAAATACCTGAAAATAAGGCTTTTGTCTCCTCCTTTCTCCACCCCAAATACTCTTATTTTGTTATCAAATTTCTTTACTTTCTTTTTGTTGTTGTTGTTATTTTGTTTTGTGGTTGTTAGTTGTTACTTTATATTCTTTTTGTCTATCTTCGGGAAATATCGTACCTTATTATTATGTAACTTTGCAGCGTTAAATTGGTTTATTCACTAAAAATTTCAAGAATATGAAAAAGTATGATTTATCGTTTTTGGTTGCTTCCCTGCTGTTGGGTGGTGTTTCCTTTCTGGGTGTCGCTATCGCGGCTGGTCTGTTTACTCCTCTTACATTAGCGGGGACAAATTTAGCCCTTATCGGTTGGGCGTTGTTGGTTGTTGCTCCTCTTGTGGATTCTATCAGTTATATAAATACTTTCGAAAGGTATTAAGATATAAATAAGTAAATCAGTTATTAATCATTTAATCATTATTTATTATGGCTACAACAAACAAAAAAGAGATGTCCCGCAAAACTCGCGGATCTCGCAAGAGTGAAAAAGTATCTGCAAAGGATTTGCAGATGGTTGTAAATGGTGTGTCGGTGTCGGCTCCTGCTGGGTCGGGTGTTGGCTCGGCGGCTTCTGGCTCTGTTAACTCTGCTCCTGTTGTCGGTGTCGGTTCTTCTTCGGCTTCTTCTCGTCGTGCTGCACGTCTCGATATGCGGGCAAAATTAGAAAGTTCCTTGCGTTTTGAGGGCTTTAAGTTGTCGCGTGGTGTTCGTGAATTGTCTGCCGACATTGTTAGTAACTTTGCGGCTCCTGAGTGGTCGGAAAAAGAGAAAACAGAAAACGCCCTTCGGGCTACGTTCCCCGACTGGTCGGACGAAATGATAAATGCCGCCGTTGCTGGGGCTGCCAAAAAAGCGGGTTTAGATTTGTCGGCACCTGCTTGTACCGTTGGGCGTGTGTTGGTTGTTATTCGTCGTTCCTATCTTAAGGAGTTTGTTTCGTTGGTTGGTATGTCGTTCGCTGCCGTGGTTGCCCATATCAGGGAAAACGGCTTAAATAACTATTCTTGGCGCTTGTCGGTGTCGGTTGTTCGTTCTAACTCTGTTCTTTCTGACTTCGTCGATAGTGTACCAGTCGCGGCTGGGGCTTCTGCTTCTGCCGTTGTCGCTGCCCTGTTATCGCTTCGTGAAGTGTCGGAATTTAATCGCCGTTTGTCGGCGGCTCGTTCTTCTGATCGCTTTGATTATACGACATATATCGGCCTCGCCGTTAGGCTTGCGAAGCGTCTGGGTTACGATATGGATCGTGTACTTTCAGACGTGAGGCGGGATTATAACTATAGCTCAACTTCTGACCATAAAGAGCGCAAACAACTACGCGCCAACTTAGAGAAAGCGGTTGCACGTATTAACGGCGCAAATGATCTTATCTTGTCGTTAGGTGGTGTTACCGTCCTTGATACTGATAACTGCCCTGCGAAGATTGCGCGGACTATTAAGAGCGCGTTAAAAGAGCGTTCACGGGCTTACTCGGTGGCCTCTACTATTGATAAATTATTGCAGATGTAATTGCACCCTATCAGGGTGGGCGGTGTTCCTGCTGCCTGCCTCCTGCTCTGGCCTGGTGGCCTGCCTTTAGGCGGTTGGGGTTCGTTTCCTCATCAGGGCGCAAAAGTTACTTTTTGACGATCGACTGTTACGGTTTAGACGGGCTTTCCGTAACTGCTTATCCTGCTTAAAGTAGGGAGTTTCCGGGGCTTAGCCTGCCCGGTTGCTCCTGCCCTCCCTGCCCTTTCGGCGTTGGTGCTGCCCTTGTGGGTGCCCTTTGGGTGTCCTTTGGCTGCGTGTTCGCGTTGGGTGTGTTCTGCCCTCCCTGCCCTTTGTTTCGGTGGTGTTGGCGGAAAATTGCCCGGCGTGGTTGCGTGGTTCCTGCGGTGGTGTTCCTGGTTGTCGATTGGTGGCGGGCTTGCTGATCGTGTGCGCTGCCCTTGTGGCGGTGTTGCTGGTTGGCGTTGGCTTGCCTGCCCTGCTGCCCTGCTGCCCTTTGTGGCGGCGGGTTGTTGGGTGCCCTGGGGCTTGTTTCCGTTCCTCCTGGTTGCTATCAGGGCGGGCGGTTGTCTTGTCGGTTGTAACTGGGAGTGTACTAAAACGCTGGGGGCGTTGTGTGTGGGTGGTGTTCCTGCTGCCCTGGTTCCTCCGTCGGTTGCGTCGGGTTGTTCCTCGGCCTGCCCCGCTGCCTTTTGTGCGGTGGTGGGGTCGGTGTCTTGGGGGCTTGTCGGCGTGGGTCGGCGGGTTTAGGTGTCCGGGTGTCGGCGGTTTCCCTGCCCTGCATGATGTTCCCGGCGGCCGTGTTTCGTCGTGTTGCTCCTGCCCATATCAGGGCGGCGGCGGCGGTGGCCTGCCTGCCCTTTGTGGCGGGTGGTCTGCCCTGCTGCCCTGCTGCCGTTCCTCACTCCTGCCCATATCAGGGCGGCGGGTGACGGTGGCGGTGGTGTTTCGTCGGCGGGTGATCCCGTCGGCGTTTTATTTGCAACCGATTCTAAAAAGTGATATTTGCGGAAAACGAAAAAAGCGACGAAAAACGGCAAAAGAAAAATTCATAATTGAGTTTTCGTTGCAAATCTTTTTGGCGTTTGCATTTTTGTTGAAACGTGAAAAGATTTTTTGGAGTGACAAAGCGGAAGTTTTCCGAAAAGATTTTGAAAAACAAAGTGACGGGTTAAAAGATTTCCGTTTTGTCATTTCCTTTTTGTTTTATTCTGGTTTGAAGATTTCTTTTAGAAATTTCTCGGCGGTTCGATTCCGTATTAAAGCTCAATAAATTTTAAACATTATCAATTATGAAAACAAAAGTTTATCGTATTTCCATCGACACTATCGACGGGAATGTAACTCTTTACAGAGTATCAATCAAGAAAGTAAATGATTTCCAGATTGAAATCGAGTGGCACAATTCCATTTTAGATTCTGATTTGGAAAAGGTTTATTCAATCGTCCGCACACAGATTGCGGTCGGGCGCAATTTTTCTCGGAATGATGACGGAATAAAATTCGTTTATCCGATTTCTGCAATTACGGAATTTGTTGCAACAAAGCACTTTGAGAGAGATTAAATTTATTCACTCAATAAAACTCAAAAGATTATGAACGACGATTTAATTTACAAGCTCGCGGAACTTTCTGAAAAGATTTCCGCAAAGTTCGGTGACGTTATGATGTGCGCAATTTGCGGCGCAAAAAGTATTGAAACAATCAAAACTCTTGCGTTATGATGTCAGAAGATAGAAAACGGCTTGATTCCCAGCGGAGTCAGGCCGCACAATATTTCGTGAAGAACTATTCGCGCGAACAAAGATATTTGATTATTCTTTCGCGTGACTTGGAAGCTGAATTTTCAATGATTCAGAATTTAGGAATTGAAAAGTCCAGGGATTTTCAAAAGTTTTATGATTTCCTTTGCGACTTCGAGCGTTTGCAATCTCTTATGAAAGAATTTCGGTGGAGTTGTGAGTTCCTGAAAGAAAACGGAATTGATTTCAAGACTTACCGAAAACTTTATTTCGCTGCCTGTTAATTCAGGTGGCGAAAGCTAATTGTCTTACTTAAAAACTCAAAAGATTATGAAAAGTTATTTGTTCGAGATTCATTTTCAGAACACGAATCTGACCGCTGGTTTTAATTTTCATCGTGAAATGTTTGAGTGTCACGCCGATGCTCAGGTACACGCCCGCAAGATTTTTGCAGAAGCGAAACGCGACGTGAACGCTTTTCTGATTCAGGTTTACGTGAAAAACCGTAACGATTGGAAATTGATTGCAGCGTATCAGTAAGTACGAAAATTCTGGGAGTACGAAAATTACTTCCAGAGTACGATAATTATTTCAAAGTACGAAAATTATGAATAGAAAAGAGATTTTAGATTTCTGTGGCGGTTTCATCTGCTGCATCTGCTGGCTTGTCCTGACTTACTTTGTTATCCTGTTTTTCGGATAGTACTTTTCACTTCCAAAGTACGAAAAATATTTTGGAAGTACGATAATTATTCACAATTAAAACTCAAAGATTATGAACTTCAAAGAATTTTGCGAAAAGACTTCTGCGAATCTCGGTTTGCAGTTTTGCCCGTACATTAAAGACGAAAGTCACGGGACGACGATGAGAGCGACAAAAGAAAATCCGAATCCGAAATTTTATGTCGATTTTTCAGATTTGTCTTTTGGTCATCCGTATTTCACCGCTGAAGTTTTCGACACTGAAAGAAAACTTTATGTCGGAACAATCGGCTACGAGAATTACGACGGGAAAAATGAATTTGAGCATTATGAAACTCAGGTTTCACCCGATGGCCGTTACAATTCCGATTTCATGCCGATAAATGAAAACGGCGATGAAATTGACGGTCAGCTTTGGCAATTCTATTCTGGGAAATCTCTGAAACGCGCCTGCAATTCTTTCTTGAAAGGTGGCGCGTTGATGAATCCGAAAAGAAAGCCGATAAAAGTCTGGTAATTTGCTTTGTGCTGGTGAGAGCTGGCACGAAGTACGAATTTTATTTCAGAAAGGAGAAAATTATGAAAACGTTCAAACAGATTTCCGAACAGCTCGAAAGAGTTTATCGACTGTATTACAATTTCGGTTGTGGTAGTACGAAAATGCTTGAGAAAGCTGAAAAGTTTTTCAATTCTCAGCAGAATATAGGTTTGTGTTTCTAAAATTATCGGTAGGGTAAATCTTACCGATAGTACGATTTTTTATTCACTTAAAACTCTTATAATTATGAAAGAAGAATTAAGAAAGGAACTGGAGAGGATTTTTGATGATCCTCTTCTTGCTTGGGTTAATCCTGAGAGTACGAAAAAGATGTCGGAAGTTGTTCGTGATGTTTTCCCAAACGCTACGAAGAATGAGATTTGCGCCTGTCTTGAAATGTTCTGGGAGGAAAAAGATACTCCAGAAACTTTGTACGACAAACTTATGAAATCAAAAGTTGCGTGAGTTATGAGCAAATTAGACAAATTGGTTGCGAGCAATTCGTTGAACGCGAATCGTAACATCATGGCGAATCTTGAAAAAAGTTCTATGTTGTATCTGACTTTATCCAGGGAGTGCGAGCGTATCATGAAACGTTATCCGTCTTTGCGCTGAATTTATTTCCCGTGAGAGAGATTTCGCGGGAAGTACGAAAATTAACCCCTAAAACTCAAAATAATTATGAAAGAAATGGCTTACAAGTTCGTAACGTGGGAAGTTCCTGCGCTCGAAGAATTGAAAGAAAGCAAAGTTTATCAACTCAAACAAAAGTGCATGAATGGCGAGAAACTTTCACGCGAAGAAAAGAACTGGATTTCCGAAAAAGTTTTTCACAACACCTTTTCAAAGCATTCTATTCCGCTGCAAGGTTGGCTATTTGGTTTCAAAGATTTCCTGAAAAGGTACATTATTAACCAATACGGAAGTTGGTTTGAGTATTATGCTTTTGATAAAACTGCACTGCGTCATGTTGTTTGCGGACGCATTGACGAAATTATCGAAGTATCCTGATTTATTTTGGCGCGGTCAGTCCTGCGCCAAAGTACGATAATTATTTATTCACTTTTAAAAACTCAACCATTATGAAAGATTTTTTGAATTACGATGACGTTTACGAAACGTTCCTGAATCTCTTCAAGGAGACAATCGAAAATTACGGAATGGATTACGGTTCTTGGGAATCCGAAACCGAAGATTACGCTGCCAACTCCGCGTTTGAAACTTTGGAGTCGATGAAAAAGTACGTTCACAGAAAAGATACGAAGATGTGCGGGAATTTCTGCAATATTCGTGAAGACTGGGAATATTGTCCTGAGTTTATCGGTTCTGAGATTCAGCCGTGGGGAACGTTTGACGATGTGATAAAAAGCATTGACGACGAAACTATTTCCGACGAAGATTTGAAGAAGTTCCAGACGTGGGCGTTTGATTGGTTTTTCCGTGCTTTCGGAACTTGGGGACTCACTTACAATTTCGGCGAGTGGATTTCCGAACTTGAATACGAGCGCGAACAGGAAAAAGAAGCTGCGTAACACAATTTTCCCGAAAGTACGAGAAATATTTTCGGGGAGCGAATTATTCACTTAAAACTCAAAAGATTATGATTACAAAGACTTACACCTACAAAGGTTATGAAATTCAGCGAAAAAGAGTAGTTGAATTTGACGGTACGAAATGGATTCCTGCAAAGCAGTACGAAATCTATTCCTGTGGTTATATGATTCCGATGATTACTGATACTCTGAAAGAAGCAAAAGCGGAAATCAATCGGAGAATTGAAATGTTTGGAATTGTAGTTTCATAATGGATAATGTTTCGGGTGCGCTGGCTGAGAAGTTGGCGTGCCTACGATTTATGTTTCACTTTAAAAACTCACAGAATTATGAAAAAGAAAATCGAAAAGCGTCGCCTTTACACCGACAAGCAGATTGATGATGCAATCGAAATCGTCCGCAATCGTACACAGGAAGTCATCCGAATCTTAGGAAAACGCGCAAACCTCATCGCTTACATGATTGACCCGTACCGTACCGCCGTCGGCGCAAGCCTGAGTTGCAATGAAGATGTTTTCGAAAACGCTTTCTATCACAATGTCGTCTGCCGCAAGGATTTGGCCTACGACGGAAACGCTGGCTTTACGCTTTTGGCTTTGGCTGAAATGATAAAGAAAGAAATCATCTGAATCTTTTCATCGGAGCGGATTAATTTTCGCTCTGGTGGCTAATTTATGTTTAATCTTTAAAACTTTATGAATTATGGAATTTTTTAAATCAGAATTATTTGGTGGAGAAGTCAACATTCTCTTCACTGGAAAGAACTATTTCTTCTTTCACGGTTTCTATGGTGTGATTTGTATTGCAGAAAGGGATGAGAAAACTTTCCTTTCAAACAACGGAGACATCTGGCATGAGAAATTCACTCTTTACTCTGGACATAGAGACGGGAATATCGAGAGAGAGAGTTTTGCGCTTGCAAAGGAAATCATCATGAAGTACGACCAGCAATTTGTCAAGAAGACATTCGAGTTCGAGGAAGTAGTAACAGATTTGAACAAATGTCTCGTTTCTGTTTCCTACGACCTGAACCGTTTCGGCTGAAAACTTTCGGGCGATTAGTTTTGCCCGATTGTTCAAAATTTGTCTAACAATCTAAACTCATTGAATTATGGAAAAAGAGAAATTTTTGGAGATGTGCAAAGAGCAGTTTGTCTCTTGGGAAACGGTTGAGTGCAATCTGAACAAATTATTCAAGCGTAACGCAATCGACCTAAGCAAAGTTGAAGACTACAAAGAAGTCTATGCTGTAATGGATGCAATCTACCGCAAAGAAACTTACGGCTACACTCACGGCGCAATCAACCCGAAAGTAAACGCAAGTCAGAAAAGGAAGTCCACACGTTATTTGGGATTTCTTGGATGGTTCTAAAAATCTCTGGGCTATCAGTTTAGCCCACTGATTCTATTGTTTCACTTAAAACTCATTGAATTATGGCAAAGTATGATTATTCAACAATCAAGAGTCTGGAAGGCGAGATTTTCAGCAAAAGTATTCTTGACAAAAACGGGAAAATCAGCTGGAAGAAACATCAAGCTCTTTTTGACGAGTACGAAAAAGAAATCGGCAAACAAGTTGACCGTGAGACTTATCTGGCTTACGAGTATTCTAAATTCGATGTTTATGTTGACGTTACGGAATTGCTCTGCACGATGAAAAGAGTCTATCCCGAAACAAATCAGAGATGGGTTCTTCTCAAAGTCGGAAAGTTCATTGCAGAGGATGAAAAAATCGGCTCAACAAAATGTCCTCATCTGAATCATGCCATTCTCGCAGAGCCTATCCGCGAAATGGGTATGACGACATACGAACTTTTAGGCTTGACTCTTCATTGAAAGATTCGGGGAGGTTAATTCTTCCCTGAGTCGCTTATGTTTCACTTTTAAAACTTTATGAATTATGAAAAAGAAAGAAAACAAGTATCTGTACGGATGGAATATCTGGACAAACTACGGCTACGGATGGGAAATCGAATGTTCTTACTTTAAGCCAGAAGAAAAGTATTCCGACGTTCGCCGTGACGTTGCTGGCTATCGTGAGGCAGGTGCAAGAGTGCGGATAACTGAAACGCGAGTGCCGAATCCAAATTACGGAAAGTAAACACTTTGCAGGAATCAATTTTCCTGCGAAGTACAAAATTAGTATTCACTTTAAAACTCAAAAATTATGGAAAAGAAAGCATTTTATCTGTACCTGACCACTTGTCACACGCAAGAGTCTCATTCTCTGAACATTTCCAGCAGTGACAATCTTGATGAGATAAAAGAATCAATCAAGAATATAATGCGTGCAATGTTTGCAAACGAGCCTCTGGCATGGTGGTATTCTGAAAAGTACATTGACGAAAAGGCTACGGAAATGGTCAAGCCGCTTTTGGGATTGCTTGATGATGGCTCAAATGTGGCAAAGTTCAAGTTCCCGTTCTATCATCTTGGATTCATCCTTACAAATTATCCGATGTGGCCTGACAACAAAGGCGGGTATGAATCGGACTTTTGTATCTAACCGCTTTGCAGGGCTGGAATGTCCTGCGAAGTACGAATTTTATGTCTCACTTAAAAACTCAAAGATTATGGAAGTAAAGAATTTATTCGTGAATTTCGAGAATGGCGACAACTGCCTTGTTTACACCTACGATTTGACAGAAGAAGAAGTTAAGCAGTTTGCCGAGAAAGTAACTGACGAGAAAGTGATTGAAGTCTATCACGTTCCACAAGATGATTTGCAGTATTACTGCATTGACGGTCGGTGCTGGTTCGATACACCTGAGAAAGTCGCTAAGGTGCGCGAAAAGATTGCTGCGTAGAAGTTTGGGGCAGAAATGTCCCAAACATCGCAAATGTTTCACTAAACTCTAAAGATTATGAAGTATTGTATTGACAATTTGGTTTCAAACGCTATCAAGTGCGCTGCAAAGAAAAACGTGTTCATTACCGCAACCGTCAATAATTGCGGAACTGAAAATGAGCCTGATTTCTGGTATTTCCTGAGACGAGGTGTCGGACTCTGCATGATGAAATGCAGTTCTACAAGTACGCGCAATCTTCTTTTCCTTGTTCACGCAATGGTTTGTGGCGAGAAGATTGAGAAATGGGCTACAAAGGATGACATCTGGAATCCCGAAAAGATGTAGCCGTCGGAGTCTGGGGATTAGTTTCCCCTACTCTACAAATTTATGTTTCACTTATTAAACTCAAAGAATTATGAAAACTTACGCATTATTATTTTCCGCCGACTCTTACAATCGTGACGAGTTGGTAAAGATGAGCGACAGAGAGAAGTACGACCTCGCTAACATTGCATCCAATTTCGGATATGACGAGGCAGACATCCTCACTCTGGATGAACTTTCTGAAAAAGTCAACGATGACGAGATTTCGCTGATTAATTCGTGGCTCTACTTCGTAAATATCTAAGGCCATGTCCAAATACAGACTCACCTACAATCCCATGTCCGCGAAAAACCACGACCACACCGACGAAGTGAAAACCTACGAGTTCGACAGTGCAGACTTATCGCCGTCATCCGTCCTGCATCACTGGATAGGCGCAAACAAACGTCTCGAAAGAATCTCCTGAACTACTTTTGCGGAATCGGTTTTCCGCAAAGGTACAAATTTATTGTTTCACTAAACTCAAAAGATTATGAAAAAGAATTTCAAGAACGAAGCTGAGAGAATGGCTTATCTGCTTGCTCCGAGAGAGATTGAGCGAAAGACTGGTAAGGACGGAAAATCCTATCGTATCTACGATGACGGAAATTTCAAGACGATGCACCTCTTCACGATTGAGGTTTCTCTGGGGAAACACAACGGCACAGAGTATTGGGACAAAGTGTCAAAGGTGTTTACGGACTGGAAAGATGTTTCAACGGAATTTTCTGCACTATGAAGTACAAATGCTGCAAAGATTGTATTGCAAGACGAATTTCGACTTGCGAACACTGCTACAACGGAACGTATTACGTTAAAGACGTAAAGAACGAGCGTAATCTGATTGTCTGGCCACTTTACGTTACTTTACCCCACTAAAGTCACACGGATTAGTTTCGGCGTGGCTTACTATACATTTCAAAACATTAAGATTATGAACAAATTGTATTATCTCGAAACGCGCCCTGGGTGCGTACAGAAAGTTATTGACGTGCTAAAAAGTCATGGGCTTAGCACGGGTGCTATTGAAACACATTACATCGGTTATCAGCGTGGTATGCACGGAGAACTGATAATGTGGACTGATGGCTATTTCGCTCCTGCTTTCGTACACAAAGCACAGGAGAATATCATCAAAAGTTGTGGAATCAAAGTTGAATATTAAAACGCAAAGATTATGGCAAAATTTATCGACCTTACAGTTATTACAAGTGGCGCAACAGAGGAGATGAAAACCGCAAAGGTGACATTCAACTCTGATTGCATCGTCCGTTTCGAGAATGTAAACGAATCCGAAGCGAAGTATTGGGGCTATCCCTACGCCTTAGTCGAATACACCAACGGAGTCCAATATAAGGAAATCCGCGTCACCGAAACACAAGAAGAAATCAAGAATTTAATCAACAATTAAAACTCAGAGACTATGAAATAGTAGTTGAACTGCCTAAAAATACTCGAAGCAGCTCTTGAAAACCTGCAAGAAGTACGGCTTTAAACCCATCGATTTCGATGGTTTTTCACATTCCCGCCTCGTCTTCCTCTGTGATGATGACTACGACTACACCGCCGAGACATTCGCAATGTTCAACGCACAGGGAATCAAGTCGCCGCAAAGTACGGATTCCGCGAAGAATGGTTCGTGTCGCAAGTCCAGTTCTAAACGCTTTCGGTAGCGGAAACGTTACCGATTGCACTTATTGTTTCACCTTAAAACTCAAACGATTATGACCTTAGACAAAATCAGAATCGCAATCGGCGAATATCTGTGGGACTTCTGGCAGAACAACCACAACGTCGATGCAATCAAACGGGCAGAAAAAACTCTCAGACATGAAATCGAAGAGGGAATCCTGCGTGACCACAAGTACTTTGCCGAGTACGAACTTCTCTGTATGAAATTAGGAATCAAATGTGAACTTAATCTGAAATGAATTATGGACGTAACAGAATTAACAAGAGAACAACTGACTGAGCTGAAATGTAACTATCTCGAACAGCTCGCCGATGAGGGAACGTTTGCAGAAGTCTTAGACGTGGACTACAACGAGCCGTCCTATTTCGATTTAGCAAACGCCGACGAAATTGTTCCTGACTGCGTGATTTTCAGGAACTACGAGGGCGTTTGTTTTGTGAACGACGATTTCTTCTGCACAGCAAACATCTAAACTCTTCAGGGCGCAGGCAATCAGCTTTGCCAGCTCCCACGCTATCCACCTCATTTCAGGTGTGGACTTTGTGATGCTAAACTTGCAGTCGGCTTTGAGCGAAAAACTCATTGCCGTCACTTTTTATTGTCTAACCCTTAAAAACTCAAATGATTATGAAACAAAAAGCATTAACTACCGAACATCTCGAAGTTTTGAAGAAACTTAACGCAGTCCTCTGCGAAGCCAGAAACAAGGGCATCGAATTTGTCTACGACACCAGCGACGGCTCACTTTCCGCTTTCAACTGCTCAAACGTGAACTGCATCTATTCAGGTCGCAATCCAGAATTTCATACCGACGAGGAAATGGATTGGGAATTGTGCGAGCCGATTGGCTCCATTGATTACTGCGACATGGCAAGACAGAATCTCTACCTAAACTTTGAGGAAGAATGAAACAACAGACACTTATCGAACTCCTGAACGAGATGATGTGCCGTGACTTCGACTTCGAGGAAACGGCTGAAGTCCTGAACGACATCAACGAGTATCTGATTGCTCGTCGCGAAGCCAACCGTCTCGACAAAGATGAAGACTACCGCGAGTCTTGGGCAGAGTTACAGTACCGCCGTAAGAAATGGATGTTTGAAGCGCTCGAAAAGTATTCCATCGAACTGACGCTTGACGAAATCGAAGCGTAACTCCCTGCTTGGCAGACACGAAAGTTGCCTGCCGAGTACGAATTTTATGTCTAACAATTTAAAACTCAAACAATTATGATTAAAGATTTTTCCAACGTGAACTACTTCTGCCCAGACCACGTCATCTGCAACAGCTGCATGACGGAAATGTACGTCGATTACGGCACTTGTGCTTTCCCGAATTGCGGAAAAGAGGGCTATCTTATGGACATCGAACAGGAAGTTGAACTCTAAAACAAAAGTACGATTATGAGAAAAGAAATGCTACTTGTTCACATCTTTGTGAAATTCGGCTACAACTACCCGAATCCAGAAGAGTTTATCAACTACATCTGCGAGAAGACTGGAAAAAACTACCTCAAAAACCATCTAAGAGGGAAGTTTAACCAAATCTACGACGATTACGGAAGTCATGCGGTAATGAACTATTTCTTTGTTGAACTTGACTTGGACTTGCAGGAAGCACTTGTAGACTACGCCCTGAACGTCTACGCTCCTGTTGGTATGAAGACAAAGTACGAAGAGTACAAGTCTCTCTAAGAGCCGCAAACGCCCAATCGCGGGGCGGCTCACGAATTTATGTCTAACCAATTAAAACTCAACAATTATGAAAATCAAGACTAAGACAAACAAGCGAGTGAACAACGCCGTAGCCGAGTGCCGCGAGTCAATAACCACATCGACAATCGAGCTGCTGAAACAGCTTGGAGCAGAAGTCGGGCAGGATGTCGTGTTTCGTCATACGCTGATTCTCCACAACTTCAAGAACGAGACAAGCGAGACAATCCTTGCCGACCGTATTGCCTACATGGACAGCCGAAATGGTAGCCAGTTCTACGTCACGCAGTTCAACGATGAGTACTGGGGCAGTTCTTGCTTCCTCTCCATCGACAATATGCTGCGAATCTACGACGAGGTCAGACGTCTCGTTCGCTCAGAATGAAATCCTGTTACGTGTAGCGGGTTGGCAGTCCCGAAAGCCAGATAGTAAAGTGTAGGGATAAAAAACCATGTTTCTATGAGATTCAGCATTTCGATTAGAATTTGGCACGTCAGCGTTACGTTGGCCGTTTCGCTTCGGTAAGTCCAAAGGGAGGTCTTGCACACCTCCCACATGGTTTTCGGTTGCAAAAGTAGGAATATTTTTGCAACTACAAAAACAATTCACCTAAAGTTTAACTCAATTTAAGTACGAATTATGAAAGAGACATTCAACAAGCAGGAAATCGACATCATCGTGACTGCACTCCTGCACGAAATGGAGCGTTACAACGACGCTACAAAACTCGTTTCCGATGCAGATGCTTGCGAGGCTATTGCCGAGGCAAAGAACAGAGTCTACGAAGTATTCAAGAAAGCAAATGCCTTCACTGAAGACTGACACAAAGCGCATGGGCTGCGAAAACAACCTGTGCGTACAATTTATGTATCACTAAAACTCAAGATTATGGAAAACTTACAACTCATCCGCAAACGCTTCGACGATGCACGGAAACTCTACGGCTACGCCGACAAAATCGCTACGCCGTCAGGACTGAAAGTCAAGGGACGCTACCTGCTGGCTGAATCGGGCGCAGTGACTCCGAGTCACGATCCGTTCGACTCGTTCTGCAAGTCCGATGGATTCCCAACCGATTCCAACGGGCAGACAGTAAACGACCGAGACTACGAGCGCGACACGTTCGCTCAGACCGTCACGCGCTCAATAGCCGACAACTACGACGAGCAGGCTCTCACAATACCGCCAATCGTCTCAAAGGACGGAATCGTCCTCTCTGGTAACGGACGTACAATGGCGGGAATAATTGCAGCACGCTACGACACCGACAAGGCGTACATTAGCTACCTGCAAGAATTTCCCAACAAGTACGGATTCACCGAAGAGCAAGTCAAGTCATTCTCTCATCCGCGCATCTGCCTTGTCGCCGACGATGAATATCCGTACACTACGGAAATCTTCGCCGCGTTCAATCAGGACGAGAAAAAGGGAATGTCCAAGACCGAAGATGCCGTGTCAATGGGAAAGAAAGTCAGCGACGAGACGTTCCGACGCCTCATCCGCTCTATCAATACTTTTGACACTATCGCCGAGTTCTACTCCAGTCAGAAAGCCTCATCCGAGGCCGTGACCGAGCTGATTCGCTCAAAGGTCATCACGGGGATGAAGATGTCCGAAATGTTCGACGGCGCAAGCAACGAGCGTATCTCCGCAAAGGCAAAGGAGATTCTGGAGAACGTGCTTATCGGCAAGGCTTTCCAGAAGAATCCCGATGCAGTCCGTCAGATTAACAAGTTCGCTGGTATGCGCCTGAACATCATCACGGCTCTCTCCGAGATTTCAACGAACATCAGTCTCGACGAGTATTCTTTGGAGTCCGAAATGGCCGAGGCCATCCACCTCTGCTATCACGCGCTCGCTACGGGAATCGCCTTTGGTCAGGTTGTGTCTGGTTTCTCTCGTCAGAGCAATCTCGCTTTCGACAATCAGGAATCGACGGTGGCCGACTTCACCAATCCTATCGTCAAGGCTCTCGCCGATGCAATCAACAGCGCGAAGACGAACACGCTCAAGCGTATCTTCATCCTCTACAACAACGAGGCGTCATCCGCTTCATCTGGAATGTGCGATATGTTCGGTGGCGGCTCAGTCAAGTCAAAGGCCGACATTATCTGTGAAGTCTGCGAGTTCCTGAAGTACGGCTCTCAGTCCGAGATACGCGAACAACTGCGTAACGCTCAGACCGTCCGACGCTTCGACGCTATGCAGCAGATTGACATGGAGAACGTCTCTGACGAAGACAATCCGCAAGTCGATGCCAACTCTCATGGTGTCCATGCAGGCGACTTTGCTATCCTGCAAACGACGTCTGGCTACGACTGCATCGTCAAAGTAGTTTCTCTGCGCAAGCGAACGGCGTTCATCCGCTTGAAGGGATGGCTCTTCTGCTACGTCTCTTCCGAGCTGCTGCTGCCTACCGACAAGCGCAAGTGTACGCTCCCTGACTGGTTCGCCGATTTCGTCAGCCTCTCCACGGGCGTTTCTATCGAGCGCATCGAGAACGGTGTCGTGTCTCTCTCCGACGGCTCAGTATGCAATGTCATCGACGTTATCCTGTGCGCGTCACCGAAAACGTCAATGGTGGCGTAATTTTGTAAACTATTCCGAAAATCTTCCGCAAAGGTGTTAAATTACCTTGCGGAAACAAGTGTTATTTAAAATTATTGTTTAACTTTGTTGCCGAATCGGGCTTGCTGTGAAGCCTTGTGCTGAGGAGAAGTCACTCGGCAATGCAAAAAAATAAAAAATGCAACGCAGTAACAAGGAAATCATCGAGACCAAGCGACGTATCGGCGAAATCCTGCATAGCTTCAAAATAGGCTATCAGGACATCAATGCCGTCGCTGGCCCTACCGTCACGCTCTATGAGCTGACACCTAACGACGGAGTCAGAATCTCCAAAATCCGCAATCTCAAGGATGAATTTGCAGTCGGACTCAAAGTGCCGTCAGTACGGATAATCGCACCGATGCCTAACGGAACGGTCGGAATCGAAGTCCCCAACGTCAGCCGCAACGTCATTCCGTTCGCCGATATGCTGGAGTCTTCCGACTACCGCGAAACCGACATGGCTCTCCCGCTCTGCATGGGACGCCGTACCGACAACTCAGTCTTCATGGCCGACCTCGCCACGATGCCTCATCTGCTCGTGGCTGGTGCTACTGGAATGGGTAAGTCAGTCGGACTCAACGTCATTATCGCCTCGCTCATCAATAAAAAGCGTCCCGACGAACTGAAACTTATTCTCATCGACCCGAAACAAGTTGAATTGACCGTCTACGAACGCATAGCAAGGCCGTACATCGCGAAACTCTCGTCGGATGGCGAATCTATCATCACCGACACAGAAAACGCTCAGAAAGCCTTAGATTGCGTCATCGACATCATGGAAGAGCGTTATACTCTCCTGAAGCAGGCCAACGTCCGCAACATCGAGGAGTACAACGCCACCGTGCCTGCGGCTTCCCCCGCAGGCCAAAACGGAAAACTCCCCTACTACGTCGTAATAATCGACGAGTACGGCGACCTCATCATGCAGACAAAGGGAACTGCAATGGAGAACGCTATCTGCCGCATCGCTCAGAAAGCCCGCGCCGTCGGAATCCACATGATTATCTCCACTCAGCGACCGTCAACCGACATCGTAACAGGCCGCATCAAGGCGAACTTCCCCACCCGCATCGCTTTCCGTACCGTCACGGGTACTGACTCCCGCGTCATCCTCGACCGTATCGGTGCTGAGAAACTGACGGGAAAGGGCGATATGCTCTTCTACGACGGTGGCGACACCACGCGCTGCCAGTGTGCCTATATCTCCACCGAAGAGGTTATCCAACTCTGCGACGAGGTTGCCGACGAGTACGATAACTGTGAACAGACGGTAATGAAGCAAAAAGAAATCCCACAACTGCCGAACGGAGTGTGTAGCGACGTGAACAAGTACGGATGCAAAGTTATCAAAAGCCGCTTGGGAGGCTTCATCTATATATGAAAAAACAACAAGCTCTCACAATCCCTGACCTGTGTATCGACGTTGACGACTACACAGAGGATGCCTTCTATTTCCTCAACCACGTTGAAAATCAGAAGACTACCGACGAAGTCCTTGCAATGAGCGAAGACCAGGAGCAGCAGTACGATGCCTACTGTCAGTCATGCAGTAACGCTGGCGAACGCCTCTCCCGTCTGCCTTACAAGCAGCGCATGGAGGCCGTCCGCAAAGCCTACCGTATGCTTGACAATCAGGACAAGTACGGCGTTCCCTGTGCCTCATGGTGCAAGGATTAACCATCACGTCACGCCCGCCGTGACTTCCATTCAGTCCCCGCCCTGCCAACCCAGAGTCGGGACGCTTATCAGCCGCGAGGCTCATAATCAAGAGTTTTTTGAGTGTAAGGCGGCATCGCATCAGCTTGCGGTGTCGCTCCTTTTTATGTCTAATTTAAAACTGAAATGATATGGAAAAATTTGAAAAAGAGTTCATTCACCGCTATCCCAATTACGAATTTCTCGTAAGGTATATGCGGGCTGCAATCGGGAAAGAAGAAGTCAACTGGTGCGACCTCACGGCCATCAATCTCACCGATTTCGTGTCCTACCTCACCAAGACTGTCACGCCAAACAGCGCATTTACCTATTGCGCCATCGTCAAGAGCTTTCTGAACATGGTGTCCGACGAAGTCGAACTACCTACTATGAAGTTCGCCAAAATTCTCCGAGTCAAGAAAGTGCCACAGCAGAACATCGCCCTCACCGAAGAAGAGGTTCACCGCATCGACGCCTACTATCAGGCTCTGCCACACGAAAAGAAGAACGACATCACGCGCGACGTCCTCAACCTTTTCCTCATCGAGTGCTATTGTGGTGCAAGAGGAAACGACGTCTCCGATTTGGACTACGAGAACATTCAGGATGGACTGCTCTCTTACGTCTCACGGAAGACTCACACGCTCGCCGTCATTCCCGAACACTACCGCATCAAGGACTTGTTCAAACACAAGCCCTCAAAGGAGTATTCGCGCACAACGACCAACCGCATACTAAAGGAAGTGTGCAAGAAGTGCGGAATCGACGATTTGGTCACGCTCTATTACCACGGCTCAATGATTACCAAGGAGAAGTACGAATTAGTTGGCCAACATACGGCTCGCCGTTCGTTCGCCTCAATCCTTGCATCAAAGGGTGTTCCAGTTCCAGAGATTTCTCAGTATATGGGACACCAATCGCTTTCCATGACCGAACGCTACATAAAGGTCAACAAGCAGAAGGCTTCAACCGAAGCGATGTCGTTCTTCAACTCATAATGCTTTCAGGGAGGTTAATTTCTCCCTAAAGCACAATAACTACTCTGATTAAACGTTGTAAATGTATGAAAAAAATTACCATTAGATTTGAGGTCAATGGACTCAAAATTGAAAAAGTAGCAGTGCTAAACGATGACCTGACAGATGTTATAACCAATCATCCTGACAATGAAGCAATCGACGTAACAACAGGCATAGCAAACGAGCTGGGTGTATGGAACATAATCTTTTTATCCAGACGGCACGAATACGAGTTTGATTTCTTCGCAAATGTCGATGAAGAAGGGAATGAGACACTTTTGTTAGAGCCGTGCGAAGCATTAATATGGAACAGAGACGGCAAGCTTGCGACAAAGGACACAATTCGATTTACGGCTGAAATCTCAGCCTGCTAACACACAAAAAAGGGGTGAGACTCCTTAGTTGGAATCCCACCCGCAAAAATTAGAGTTTAGCCGTTGCTAAAACATATTATTCTCTATTCAAAGTCCCGTTTTTGTAGCATTTCTGCAAAAACAGGCAAATTTCCCTAAATCTTACTTTATCTTCGTAATGTAACGCTCATTCGCTACTTTCTCGGATGGAAAGTAACGCAGACATCAATACGATTTTTAACGAAGATTGCATAAAGACGATGGAAAGGATTATGGCCGTAGACGTCATAATGACATCGCCGCCATACAATACAAGCCGCAAGGGGTCATCGTTGGACGCTGCCGACGTAAACATCAGGTACGACGAGTTTGACGACTGCCGACCGAATGAGGAATACATCGCATGGACTAACGACATCTTCAACGCTTTCGACAAGACGTTAAAGCCTAACGGGTGCATACTCTACAACCTCAGTTATTCATCGGAGAACATCGCGCTCATGTGGCTGACAGTTGCAAGCGTCATGCAGAACACCCCGTTCACGATTGCCGATTGCATCATTTGGAAGAAGAAATCAGCAGCACCGAACAGCGAGAGCACAAACAAGCTGACACGCATCTGTGAGTTCGTGTTCGTATTCTGCCGAAAGACTGAGCTTTCAACGTTCAACTGCTACAAGGAGAAAGGCGTGCAGCGTCCGAATGGTCAACAGCACTACAAGAATTACTTCAACTTCTTGGAAGCTCCGAACAATGACGAGGTTTGTCCGATACACAAAGCGACGTATTCGACGGTCTTGTGCAGAAAACTCCTGCTGTTGTACTCAAAGGAGGGCGACACCATCTACGACCCGTTCATGGGGACAGGAACGACGGCTATTGCTTGCATTCGCGAAAAGCGCAACTACATTGGCAGCGAAATATCGCCACGTTATGTCGATTGGGCACAGAAACGCATCCAACGAGAGCAACAGCAGCTTACTCTGTGGTGAAGTTACTTTCCATCCGATAATGTAATTTAAGTCCAACAAAAGAAGAGAGCCGCGCACCGTCGCGCAGCCCCTAACTCCTTAATCTTCACTCTCCTTCATCTTCGCTCTATCTTCCCGCTTGTAGTCATTTACGCAGCAGAAAGCATCCAAGTGGTCGCTAAACTCCTCACCGAACTGCTCGCACTTGAACTGCTTGTCCTTCGGGCGAGTCCTGTTGGTAATCTCAAGCAGGGCGTCAAGGAACGTCGCCACGGCATAGACAAGGTTCACAAAGCATTTCCTTGTGCTCAGTTCGTCAGTGTCCTTACCGTCAGGGCCTACCATCGCATTCAGAATCGCGTCGCCAATACGTTCAGCCAGCACGTCATCAACATTCTCTTCGATGTGCCTACACACTTCATCTCTCAAATCGAACAGTTCCTGTTCACTTAATTCTACGTTTCTCATTGATTTTGTTGTTTTAAGTATTCCATGTAATTCTTAATATCTCTCAACAGTTGCTCATTGCTCCTTACCTTCGCCCTGTTTTTCTCGAACTCCTCTTTTTGGAGTCCACCCGCCATGTCGTAGGTAATGAACGTATGAGCAACAAAAATCCCGTTCACATTCTCACCAAGCAGCACGCCGTCCTGAATGCTCAGGCAAACATTGTCACGCCCGCCGTACCTCACGCTCCTGCCAGAGAAGCGACTGTTGTCCGTAGGCTCGCCATGCGGACTGCGCTCGATGTAGTGCTTTATCAGCTCAATGCCTGTCTTGCCCACCTTCATGCGCTCGCCGTAGCGGTCGAAGACGTGCGGCTGAATCACCATCCTGTCTGCCGCCACCTGCCAAGGCCACCGCGTGTAGTAGATGGCGTAGCCACGCTCCCACTTCTGCAGGGTCACAACAGCCGTCATGCCAGTGTTGTTGTACTTCCTGCCCATTATCATCGCCAGCACAAGCCACCTGTTATGCCGCTTGCTCTTGTACTCATACCAGACGTTCATCGGGAACTTCATCATCTTCAATGCTCTTTTAATAAGCACCTCCCGCTGTCTCAGCCACCAACGCGACACCTCTGGCATGTCAAGCTCCATTTCCCTATACACCTCGTCGGGTGTCATTGCTTGAACTATCATACGCTTTTAATCGTTTCGTTTTCGGTATTCTCATTTTTGGCAAACTTTTGATATTCCTCATCACTCATCGGCATCCATTTGTCTTCATCCGTCTCACACAGCCAGTCACCACGCTCAACGATGTCGCCGTCCGTAGTCACGTACTCCAACCACTCCAAGCCATTCTTGTCATTCCGCTTCACGCACTTTTCTATGCACGGAAGACTCATAATGTTGGTCACGTTATTGCCAACCTGTATTGCTTGTCTAATTCTCATAATTCTTTTTTCTTTTCAAACAAAATTTCGTTTATGCACACTTAATCCTTTATTCCCTCACTCCCCCATAAAAAGATGTAAAACCTATTTGGGCTTGTTTCGAGAATGAACTTCAACATTGGACTTTGCTCAACATCAACTTTGCAGTTGCTCCAAGTTTCGTTCAAGCCAGTGTAGCACTTCCGTCCCTCACTCCCCCGATTTCTTCGGGCTTATCTTTGTTTTCGTTTACGTCAAGAAAGAAGCGGGTTGTCGAGTCATGTAAGTCTCTCGTTGTGAGGATTACGCACAGAGCGAGAAATTGGCTTGCTCCCCCGAAGATGTTTCTTGCCGCATCTACACCGACAATGTTTTTATAAGGGGCCTTTTGTATTGCGAAATGTTGAGTTTCCGCGAGGTGGCCACTGATGGAACCTCTATGTCTTTTGGGAGTGCTGGCATAAAAGCAAGCGAAACCCTTGCAACTCTCGTCGTGACGGGTTGCGAATTCTAATGCAAAGCAAAAGTGATTCTAAGGAGTTGTAGGTGTTCCGCTTGGATGATATATCTTGTGCCTAAGCCTTGATAGTCGTATTTCTTCGCTTTGCACCTGTGTTTCTTGTCCGTCACGACTTGATTCACAATGCAAAGTTACGCACGCACAAATACAAAAAACACACTATCCCAAAATTTTTGAAGAATTATTTGAAAACACGTTGCAAAAGTATTAAGGCTGACTATTTTCAGACTCAAATCCCATGAAGTCGAACAACGTCGGCGAAAGAACGTCCATTTCAGCCTCACGCAGGTAAGTCAGACCGTCACGCCAGTATTCGTAGTTCAGTTCAGTACCAACTCCCTTCCGACCTAACTTGATAGCGCAATACGGAACAGTGGCAAGACCACTGAACGGGTCAAATACCCACTCGCCTTTATTGCTCCATCTTTCAATACAACGGTTTACCAAGTCTATCGGGAGTGGGCAGATATGAACCTGCTTGTCGGCTTTCGCCTGCTTGGTGTTCAATGTCTTGGCACGCTGATACTCACTCAGGTCCCAAATATAGTCCTTATGAGAAATAGGCGCAAGCACAAATGATTCCTTGCTCAACCTGCCAGCCGCTTCAAGTGTCTCGCTGAAAGCTACATGGTCTTCGTAATTATAGATATGCTCAGAAGCATACTTCTTGTAGTATTCACGTATGCCTTCAAGTGTAAGATTCTTTACATCATCATACGAAAGCAGACGATTTCCGCTTGACTTCCAGTCGCCATGAGCATCTATCTGCCAGCGAGCAAGTGAGTACTCATCCTTTGACTTCGTTACAGGAACGTCTGCATAGGCATCACTCGTATCTGACGGCTCTTTCCTGAATATCAGAATATACTCAGGACAGCCAACCGACATCTTTGTTCCGTCCTTGCACATTTCCGTATATCCCAGACGATACGACTTGTTATTCTCCTGCACAACGTCCGTATCTACCGTGATACGTCCGCAATACTTGAATCCATGCTTGATGTAATGCAGCACGGACAAGTCACTGAATGGAACGACGGTCTGAAAGCATGTACCGCCCTTATAGCCACTCAATACCCTGTCTTTCACATGAATGCAAGCTATACGACCAGGCTGCAACACACGCAACAAGTGAGGTGTCAGGAAGCCCATCTGCTTAAAGAAGTCATCATTCCCATCATTAAAGCCCATATCGTTGTACGTCGATGTGTATTGGTACTGGTCGCTGAAAGGAATGGATGTAACGATAAGCCCTACTGAGTTATCTTCCATGTGCGGAAGTTCGAGACAGTTGTCATTATTGATACTTCGCCACAATTTGCCACTTTCTTCTTCACGCTGCGAGAATAAGTAACGCTCCAGTTTCTTTGTTATGTCAGTCCCAAACAATCCGTTCTTGCGAAGCATCTGAGCCATACGCTCAATCATTTCGTTATGACGTGCCCATTTGTGCATAAATGTCTTATGGATTTCCTGCTCACTCTCCGCATAAACAAGATATAACGTCACTTCGTGTTTCTGCATGAATCGGTGTATGCGGGCAACAGCCTGAAACTTGTCATTGAACCGGTAGTCGATAAACATGATTGCCTTGTGGCAGTGGTGCTGGAAATTAAGACCTTCACCAAGCATTTCGGGCTTTGCGGCAAGATACTTCAAACGTCCCTCCTTAAAGTCAAGCACATTCTTGTCTGCTTCCTCGTCGCTCTGAGAGCCGTAAACGGCTTTGCAACCATCAATAGCCTTACACAACGCAATTCTCTCTGCCTCTAAGTCATGCCACAAAAGAAAATGGTCATCCTTATTCTCGGGACGGTTCAGAATCTCTACCACCCTCGCAATCTTTGCAGGCATATTGTCACGTCTCTCTTTCGCAGCAGCCTGCAAGCCTACGGCGGCATCGCGGAACATTCGCTTCTGACCGTCTTCGTCATAGCCAGCCGTATCGTTATCGACCCCGACAACCTCATCAATAACCGTCAGCTTAGGAAGCTCAAAACCTTCATCCGAATACCCCAAATCACTGGGCTTGGTGATAAACAATGCCCACGTTGACACCCAAGTCCAGAACTCATCAACCTTATTCGGATATAACGTCAAGTTGTTGTTCTTCGTCTGGTCACGCTTGAAGAAACGCTGGATAGCCTGATTGGTATCCATAATGCCAAGATAGCCAGCGTACTGAACCATTTCGTCATACCTGTTGGGGCTTGGCGTAGCAGTTGCAACAAACTTGTATTTCACGTTAGCAAAACGGGGAAGGAATGTCTGATATGTCTTCGTATCAAACTGACGCAGAACGCTTGCTTCATCCAATGATGTTGCGACAAAATAGTTAGGGTCAATCCTTACGCCGTCTTCTCCGTCACGTACTCGTTCATAGTTCGTCAGGAAGACGTCATAGTCCTGCTCATTTTCCTTGACTTCCTGCATCGTCCGCACATACTTTACAGGCAAGTTTACGTGTTTCTTCGCCTGTTCCTCAAACTCAACGACGACTCGCCTTGGACACACAACGAGGCATTTTCCGTTTGTATGTAAGGCGATAAGGCGCAGAATCTCCAGCTGCGTCACCGTCTTCTGCATACCAAACGAGCTGAATATGGCACGCTGACCACCCTTTATCGCCCATTTTACAGTGTCTTTTACATGCGGAAATAAGGATGGTGTCAGTTCCATATCAGACACATCGAAGCCGTTCTCCGCGCTCACGGCCATCTTTTTTCTCAAAAAATCAATGTATTCCATTATTCTCTTTAATAGTGTTTTCACTTCAAAAACTCACATTTCAACTCCGCTTTCTCCTTTAGATTTCCTACGCCTCGTCTCAGCCCTTTTCAAGGCTCTCTGCATGACTTTTTCAGGGTTCATCCTGTACCAACGCTTGAGGGATGCGATACGCTTGGCCTTGGTCTCCTCGCTCTCGGTGTGCCCCTTCTTGAACTCCGTCGCAGGCGAACTGCGAACGCCTTTCTTAAATGCGCCTGGCTTACCCTTGCGCTTCCACGCTGACATCGCCATGCGTCTGCGCTCATCATAGACTCCACGAAGCCACCCAGAATCCTTCTCCAAACCAAGCTCATTCGCCTTGCGTTTCATCGTCCTGACACTGACACCAAGACATCCTGCAAGTTCCTCGTTCAAGGTCGTGGCGTAGTGCTGCTTCAAGTAGTCGAGCATATCCTTGCTCCAATAAATCCTCACAGAGCAGCCATGATGCACGACTATCCGTCCATGCTTCACGCTGTAGTATGTCCCTTCCTTTACCGGTTCGTATTTTGCAGGCATAACCCCTCCTTCTCAATTTGTCTGATACGCTCCTGACAGATATGGATAATCTTCTCGTAGTCCATCCGTCGGGAGTCCGTCTCTTTAGTCCTCAAAACACGCTTTACAATATCCGCATCCCAAGGGTTCAGGTCATAGCAGAGCCACACCGACCACGGCTGAATCAGCCTCTTTGAGTAGTCGCTTGCGCCCACGTTATGCCCTCTCACCTCATTGGGAATCAGTCCAAGATAGTCGAGCCGTTCGTACAGCTCATCTGAAATCTCCTTCATAATCTTGCTACATTATTGGCGTTTTTATGGTTTTAACTTTACTGCTGCCGAAGTGAAGAGTGAAGAATTAGAGATACTTCACAAACTTCAACTGCTCACCGTCACGAATGTGGATGATGCCTGGGTATTGCTTTTGCAAAAACTCCCACGCTCGGGTCTTGTGACGATGCCACATGCTGACGGGGTGAATACGTTCACCGCTTGGAAGCTGATAAAAGTCCGCTTTCAGTCGGTCAACAAGCTCGTAGTTCGCAGCCTTGTAGATGGTGCCTTTGTTGCCTGCCGTTGTGTCGGCATAACTGATAAGCACCTTCACTTCTGGATGCGCTGCCCTCATGTAGTGATGAAACAGCGAGAGGGTTATTGTCTCGCTGAATTTCGGCATATCGTCTGAAAGCCACATGCGGTCAAACTCTCGCACTTGGTCGGTGTTGTAGTCGCCTTTAATTTTCGGTCGTATGCCGTAGCCACATTGCAAGGCTCCGCTTACTTTGCCGTTATAGATAACCAGTAGCGACACGAAAGAGTTTTGCGTGACCTTGTGCGAATAATGATGTTTGATGATGATGCGGTCGGCTTGTGACTTCTCGCATTCTATTATCTTGATTCCCTTTTCGGGTGACTCGTAACCGATGCAACCGCCCATAAGGTCGCAAATAGGCACTTTCTTGTATCGCTTTCTGCTCATGGCGTTTTTATCCAATAATCGGGTTCTGATATACTTTCGCCGTTGTCGGTTGATGTCCATTCGTCGTGGGTCATAAAGCCAAAACAGTAATTCAGTTCAAAAACTCACCGCCACCAACGGCATCCGACTCGCTATAGTCACGATTCATCACACCCTTGGCCAACTCCTTCAGCCAACCAGACACAACAGACCTCACGTCAGTACCATCCTGACGCGCACATTCCACCAACTCGACAACCACTGTGCTCAGAATGACAAGCACCTCTGGCAACTTCAAGCCGTCAATGGACTTCGCCACCTCAAGGCATTTCTTCTCGATTAAATCATCCCTGAAAATCTCTTCGTCTTTTTCCATTTCCCCTAATTTAAAAGTTAATACTCGGCACAATGCCTTGAACGCCTATCCACCTGTATCTCGGATAGTACTCGCCTCTCTTCCATCTCAAATGATAGATAGTCCCGTAACGGCTGCACTCCTGCGGATTTGTCTGCTGAAGCTCCCTGTAGGCCAGCCATGCGTAGAAGAAGTCGTAACGGTTCTCCAGACCGAACAGCTGCGTAGCCTCCTCCCAAGTCCACACGGTCGATAAATACGACGGGAACCACTCCCTCAGCAGACTCTCGGCGTCGGCATGCAGGGGACACGTAGCACCATTGTCTCGCCACAGTCCCCTGCCTATACCGTCCTGAGTTCGCATCACCAGTTCCATGACGCCAGCCTTGAAGTCTGCATCCTTGATACCGCACACATCATCGGCCTTGGCACAGAAAGACTTGATACTCTTCCTTCCGAACACCACCGAAGGACGGAGCACACCGCCCTCACGTCGGCATTCGTCGTAGAGAAGGTCAAACACCTTGGCCACCTTCCAGTACCGCCCGTGCCTGTAACCGTCAATAGCCTCTTCCTGACGTTCTCCAACGCTGATTACCACAAACTCGCGCTTGCAGAACCATTCCCAGGGGTGCTCGCCCATCAGCTTGCGCATCGCCGCTATCTGGCGCAGCTCCTTGCCGTTGTCCCAGTTCATGCACAGTGCAGCAAAGATGGCGATGTCCTTATCTTCTGGCTCAGTGTAGTGCTCTATAATCTGAGTCGGAAAGACGGGAAACAACGCCCGCTCCTTGTACTTCGCCACAAGCTCCCTCAAAAACTCGCTGTGCCACCGCATAAACTCGACAATGGCGGCACTGGCATTCTTCTTGAACACAGGTGTCCTCTTGCGTCTCATAGGCTGCTCACGTTTGCAGTCTCTTTCAGCCGCGCCAGTGCCGCATCCATCTCAGCCTGCTCCACCTTCGCTATGCGGGCTTCGTATTCAGCCTTCACGTCTGGGTTCAGGTTGATGGCGGCAATGGCGTTCTCGTCCATTATCTCCCTGTCCGTCAGCAGGCTCACAATGCTGTTCCACGTAGAGTTTACGCGCACCGACTTCGTCATGTCAACACCGGCGGGCACGTAGTCACCCTCATTGTCCTTCGTGAACTTCACGCCCAACGTGCCTATCATCCAGACGAAGTTCCTGCCTACGCCGCCGATGTCCGCGTAGGTGTAGTCTCGCCTGAAGTCCACACCGTAACGGTCCCAGATGCCGTTGAAGAAGTTTATCTGCGTGTTCCTCACCGCCGCACAGAACATCAGTGCCATATACGTCTTCGCAAGCAGGATGATGTCATCCTTCTGACCTGCGTCTATGATACCCTGACGGTGCTGTATGAGGTAGTCGCGGATGGCGTTCTCCAATGGCTCAAGCAACGGATGCACCTCGTCAAACGTTATGCGCGTATGGTCTTGAACGGCATTCCACGCGCCCTTGTCGAGCTTCGACCTGTGCGCCGTCTGGTAGTCCTTGAAACAGCGTTCAGCCTTTCTCCAGTAGTTCTGTGACGTGCGGTTCATGCGCTTCTTCTCGTCGAGCCAGTCGGCGATGTCCTGCACGATGTAGTACGAAACGTAGTTCAACCGATGCTGCTGGATGTAGTCCTCGTCAATGATATTGTGAAGCCTGTTGAACTTCTCAATCGTCAGCGACATTCCTTGGGTGTTGAACTTATAAGTCAGCAGGAAGTTCCTCACGTATTGGACAGCAAGTCCGAGGTCACGGTCTACGCCGACTTTCTCAGCACCACCACCGCGCTCTATCCTGCCCGCAAGCGCAAAAATGTCGCCTATCTTCATGTCCTTCACCAGAGTCGTGTCTATCGTGTAGCTCACGCGCTTCTTCGGCAGTACGACAACTCTACTCATCCTCTGCCTCCTTTCTGCGACGCCCCCGCTGGCAACCAGTCGGGAACGTACCTCTCATTCTCATTATCCATTCTGTTCTTCATTGTCATTTCCATTCGTATCGGCAGCAGGATCGTAGTAGTCGTAGTAGTGACCATAGACCCTGTTGCCGCGACGCAGTGCAGTATAGAGAGTCTTCAAAGGCAGTCCGACGTCCACGCAGCACTGCTTCACGCTCTGCCACACCATACCCGTATCACGACACCTCACGCCGCGTATCACGGGAACGCCGTCTACCTTGATGACGGGAGCCTTGCCAAAGGCAAAGCCGTACTGCCTGACGTCATAGACCTCAACCTCGCAGCCTGGGTGACGAAGCATCACAGAGGCTACTGCCGCCAAGTTCCATGCGTAGTAGCTCGCCACTACCCTGCCGTCCTTTACCGCTGCAAGATAGTAGTTCTTGCCTATCTTGTCGCTCATACTGACCTGCCCGACTATTCTATGACGCCTACCGTGTTCTGCTCGATAACCGCTGCAATGGCATAGTCCGTGAGTGTATCGCCCAGAGCCTGCTCAATGCGCTTGCGAGCCTGCTCCAGCGTGTCTGCGTTCACGAGGTAGTAGGTAGCAGTCTTCTTCTCCTTGCCAGTAACCTCGTCGATGGTTGACTCAACCACCTTCACCTTGTAGTACTTCTCGCCCTCGTCGTGCAGGAACACCTCTCTGTACGGAGCAATGGCCTCCGAAAGAACCTCGAACGTGCTCTTCACGTTGTCCGCGCTCCCTGCCTCCTGCGTAATCTTGGCCTCGCAGTCGGTAAAGCTCACGGCCTTCACGGAGTACTCTTCCTTGACCTTCTTTACAAGACCGTCTTCCTGCTGACGCTCGACGGCTACCTTCACAATAAAAATCTTTCCACTGATTGTTTTCATTTTTCTCTTTGTTTTAAGTTAATAATTTCCAACCGTTCTTCTCATAAACAAACCTCCGCGCCTCCTCCTTTGTCTCGAAGTCCTGCACGAACGTCCCTGTCATAGTGCCCGACGCATCTCCGTCGGGAATAACCCGCTTCCACACGCCCCACATCCTCCTGTGAGGCGCATAGTAGTACTCACCATCCCTCATAACTACCAAACACCCTGATAGTGTCGCTGCCTACAACAACCTTCTCGCCCTTGTCAAGCAGCGTCGTTATCTGCTTCAGTTCATAGACCAGACTGTCCCGCGTATGCTCTGCCGTGACGAGCTTGGCCTTACCGTTGGCGTAGGTAAGCAGCCATACCGCGAGAAATGCCCCACAAGCCACGATTACCGCCAAAGCGGGATAACTGCCCACGCCTTTGATTAAACGCCGCCACAACCAACGTATGACGCTCACAAGCCCGAAGATGATGCAGGTCACTATCCGCAGCAGTCCCCAGCCCGCCTTCTTACACCCTGACACGAAGCATACCTGCCACTGGTGCCAACTCTCAAAAAGCAAACTTTTCATAACTTCTTCGTTTTTAGTTCGTACTATGTTTTCTCCGGCGACCATGCCACCGTCTCGTAGATTATCTCCAGACCCGCAGCAATGGCAACGTTATGCTCCAGCTGACAACCGCAGCTCGTCTGCCACCCCCTGCACATGAACACCGCGTCGCAGTCCATCATCAGACGGAAGTCCTGCCGCATGTGCTCATGCCAGTCGGCATCTTCGGGCAGTCCGTTCTTCAGCGGGTTCACCACCTCACACCCCTGCGTCTCAGTGAAATACTTCTCTCTCGAACGCGCAAACGCCCTGCGCTCTTCCAAGTCGCGGCTCCCTATCGGGAAACTCAAATACACCTTCCTGCTCATCGATTGTCCCCCTCCCCGACTATAACGTCACGTTTTTGACGGTCTGCAAGTTTGTCAAGGTTCTCCTGAGCCACTTCTTCCAGCGTCCAACCCATCACCGAGCAAAGCCCGCTTATCTGCCATAAACAATCACCGATTTCTTTGCGCAAGTCTTCGCGTTCCTGTGTATCCACGCTTATCGGGCAGAATTGGTTGTTTTCACGAAACCTTGCCTTTCCCTTCCTGATAAACTTAGCACATTTACTCGCAAACTCGCCAACTTCACCGACAAGGTTCATAAACATGTAAGCAAAGTTGCGGCTACTGTCAGTGCAGGTTGTCATCGCCCGCTCTTGATACTCATTTAATGTCATTTTCCTTTACGTTTTTGTTATTTCACTTTCTCGGCCAGCTCGTTCACCAGCCTGTTAAACTCATTGTCCTCTTTCTTCGCCATATACTCAGCGAAAAACCAGTCCCTCACCGTCTCACCCGCCTCCTCGGTCAGGTGCTCGGCATATTTGCCGTACACATCCCGCCAAGCATCGCCCATAGCCCGCTCGTCAGGAAACTCACCTCTCATATACCACTTCTGGCACGTCGTGGTGTTAGCATACAGGTTCACAAGTCCCTTGCCGTTAGCCAGACACCACTGCAGCGCATACACCGCTGCAAGTATCTCGCAGTTATACTGGTCGGCCATAATGACCGTACCCTCGTACTCCCACCGCTCAGGAACCTTCCATGCCGCCTGATGAGCAATCGTCTGCTCCTCCTTCGGCTTCGCATCGTCAACTATAACCACCGCGCATTTCCCTACGCCGTAGTCAAATCTCCCCTTGATATAGCAGTTCGTAATCATATATTTGTTAGTTAAAATGGCGCTTCTTCATTTGTACTCTCAAACGGCATTTCAGCCGAACCAAACATTTCCTGCTGAGTAGGCTCAGGCTCCCATCCGTAGATAATCGACTCAGCGACACTATTCTTCAGTCGCCTGCTTTCAGGTTCATAGTACAGCTTATAGATATGCCCCTCAGCCTCACCAAACTCTCGGTGCTTGATGACCTCAACAATATTCGTAGTTCCAGAATTGATTAAGTCGTAGTAGACCTTTGACACCAAAAAGTCCTTAGCCGCTTTCTGGGTGTCCTGATTCCACCTGTGTACGATAAACACATTGTCGGCAAGGTCAGTTATGGATTTTGTGCCGCTGACATCGTTCTTCCTAAGAAAGTTTTCATTCTTCTTCGGATGCACTACAAGATGGGTGGCGATGCAAAGACGCTCGGTCAGCCTTAGTATCATCTTGATTGCAGCCTTCTGCTGCTCGTTCAGAGTATTGTCAAGTTCATCAATGTCAAGCGAACTGAGGTTGTCCATGATAACCATGTCAATGTGTTTCTCTACCACAATCTTTTCAACCTCTTTGCAGATGACTTCTATGTCATGGCTGTACTTGGTGTTATAGTTAAACAGCTTGTCGCCCATCCACGAAACGACCTTGTCGCGAATTTGGTTCGGCGTATAATAGTCGTAGTCGTTATAGTTGGACTTCACGTTGAAACGTTTCCCAGCTGCCTGCAGGATGATCCATCGCTTCATTCGCTGACCGCGAAGCTCTCCAGTATAGATAGCCACCCGAAAACCTCGGTTAATAGCATTCAAGGCTATCTGGTTCAGAAGGGTCGATTTAGCAGAACCGTTGTTCCCAGACCACACACTCAACGAAGGCTTGTCAAATCCGCAACACTCTTTGTCGTATTGTGTAATCCCGCTTGGAATAGATACAATCTTGCTCCTGTCCTCATTCTCTATCTCAGCCATCGTCTGCCACACACCGCCCTTGTCAGCGTCAGAGTCCTGAACGGTCACTTCGTGCTGGAAACGCTGGCGTGACGGAGCAAATGTCCTGTGTGGCTCTTGATAGACACGTTCGTATGCGTCAGGCTCGTAGAACTTACGGAAGTCTCGAAACGTCAGATGCTTGTCTGTGTTATGAAGACACTTGAAGCCATAACTGCCATCGCGCATCTTAAACACCGCACTGTCTGGCGCAGAATGAGAATGGTTGAACGGGCAGTGCTCTAAGACGTACTTCGTGTATTCGGCTGTCTCAACGCGGTTGCGTATCTCTATGCCATGTTTCGCAAAGAACTCTTCCAGGTCAAAACGCTCAGTGGAATAGAAATTCGTCCTGTCCTTCTTCTCCTGAACAGGATAATACCCCGCCACCTTGACAAAGTATTCATTCGCAGTAACCTTGACATTCTGAGGAACACGGAGTATCTTACTCTCTCTCTGCGGCCTGTCAGGTGTATCTGAGCCTTTCCGTGAATATGTACCATAGATCTTGCATACCCTACTATTATTGAATGTCGCGCAGTCTATCTTAACCTTCTCAGTCGAGAAATACATATCAAGGACTTGAAGGAACTTCTTCATGACCTCGGTGTTCTCCGCACTGGCAACCATCGACTGTTTGTATAGCAGGTGGTAGCCATTGGCAGAATCGCAGATAACTGGTTCTTCAAAGCCTTCGTCCCTCAGAAAGGTATAGACCTTATTGACAACGTCCTGAGCAAGATGCTTCTCTTCATCTGACGAGTTCGTGTCTGAAGGCTTTTCGCAGTCAATGTCTATAAGGCACCATTCTCTTGCTATGATGTCATTGTCAGAGGTGGTTGACTTCGGCTTCTGCGATATACGGTCATGCTGCTCACGCGAATAGCAGGCATCATTGATGACATTCAGCGTGAAGTACAGTCCGCAATAGTCATAGCGGGCTATCTCGCGAAGAATAGTCTCTATGTCCGTGAAATACCCAGAGTACGTCTTTTTATACACCGGGTCGATAATGCGAATCTCTACCAGTTCGCAGTTACCCTTGAATACGTCATACCACTGACGCAATGTTGATTCATTCATCGGTAGGTTACACCATTTATCACTAACACTTTAGGTCTGTGCTCTTCCTCCTCCTGCTGGCTGAACATATCTGTCTCTTCTGGACGCCTCTGTTTCTCCCAAGTAAGGCAGCAGCGTTTCCAGCTTTCCACTTTCTTTCTCTTTGTGCCAGTGCCGTAATGCCAGTCATCTGCCTCATAATAATCAATGAAGTCTTTGGCATCGAAATGAAAACCCTTCTCTCTGATATAGGCATCCACCTCGTCATACGTAGGAGGGGAGAAAACTTTCTTCTTTGGAACTTTAGTTCCTTCTTCTTTTATTTCATCTTCGTCTTTATTGTTTTCTATTTCTCTTTGTAAGGGAGTTTGAGGGAAAACGTTCTCTTTCTCTTTTATTATTTCTACTTCTTTAAGTGCGTTAGCGACTGCGTTAGTGACTGCGTTTGAAAAAATGTTAATTGCATTATAACTATCAAAGTCACAGATTGTTACAAAACACTGACTTGCGTTAGCGCCTGCGTTAGTCGGTGCGTTAGACAACGTTCCGTCTGATAACCATTTTTTATGTATCGTCCTAACCTGCTGATACGGTATTTCAGTCATCCTTGACATATTCCTGTCACTGAACTCAACTACGCCATTTTCGTTTGCATTAAGCAACAACTGGAGCATTACCAACTGTTCATTAGGTGAAAACACCTTTATAAATATCCTTCCTATATGTATCATTTCTCGTCACGTATTTTTCTATATAAAGATTTTGAATTTCTTACGAACTCTTTATATTGCGTGTAACTGCCCCAATGTTGAGTATAAAGAGAAATATTATTAAACCAAATGCCTCTTGCATATCCAAGAAGTACACCGCCTCTGATATTTCCTTTAGCATCTAATACGTTTGAAATATTTTTCGTAATAACAAAAATAAAACAATTACTTGAACGATGTTGAACTACATAAGAAAAATAATAGTCAATGGTATTCTTGTCTATCTTTCTTTTTACGGAAAAAGGAGCCGTCACCTCATGGAAATACCAATCATACATTCGCAGTTTATGCTTTTTCCCTATTTCATCCTCTTCTGGTGTCACTATATATTTAGCAAATTGTAACTTGATACGTTTAATATCATCGTTACTCAAAGAGAACCACTCTCCAAAATAATTTTTATCTCTAAAGATTTCATGTAATTGAGACTCGACATTTGCCCTTATAATAAATAAGAGTTTTATGTTCGGATTACCAACAGCCAATTCTTTTATTCTTGAATACACATTTGATGACTGCCCAATTTTGTAAGTATGGCTTAAATCTGTAGCCACATAAGTCCAAATTTTCCCATTTTGTCCTGTACTCATTTTTGCCTATCAATTAAATTATGCCTATCATTTTGCAAAGAGGAGGCGGCGATAGGCTTGCCGCACGTCGCGAAGTGATCAATCTTCGTTATCCTCATTTGCAAATTTACCTCTATTCCAAACCCCCAGCAACGACTTCAACAAATACTTGAAGAAAAATCTCCAAACACATTGCAGTCACCGCTCATAACCCTCGAAGATGGTCGCAAGCTGTTCGCTGTGCTGCAACGGTGTTGCAGCCTCATCCTCTCTGCCAACGAAGAACCTGCAAGGCTCGTCAGGAAACATCTCCTCAAACTCATCGAGCCTGTCCCCGTACTGTCTATAGAAGTCTTCCTGGTAGTACTTGCACCGCTCCCGCCTCCTGCACGTCACCTCATTGAACATAGCGTCTATCATCCAACCGTGGCAGAAACCGTACTTTACCATAGCGTGACCTTTCCGTCTTTCAGCGTCCACCCGATAGGAAGGCAGTCAAATGGAGGGTACATAATGCCTCTGCTTTCACACTGCGCATCAAGCATCACACCGTCAAGCAGGTACTTCTCCTTCTGCTCGATGGTGTAGAACTCGCGCTCCAGCCACCATGGCTCGTCATCATCGCTCTCCCACGGATGCCTGACGTGCTGCCAGTCCACTATCTCCAGAGACGAGTCATACCTCAGAAGCTCGCCGTCCTCGTCGTAGTAATAGTCGTGGTATTCTCCGCTGTCGAGAAACCTGCTGATACGGAAGGGTTTCTTTATCGGCCGCGTCGCGGGTGTTATATACCCGTACAGTGCATATTCGTTACGACTGTGCCACGACAGCAGACTTTTGATGTTTTGCTGCCTGAATGCAGCGTATCTTGCTGTTACAACTCTCATCGTCCGTATTTCTTACCGCCGTTCCTGCGGTTTATCTCACTCAGGCAGTCGGCATTCTTGCGCAGGCCCATCTGGTAAGCCCTGTACTTCACCGTTGCCACGTTACATCCTACTATCCGCGCTATCTCCGCGTTGCTCATCACCTGGTATAGTTCCCTGATTGTTTTCAAATCCATATCTCTTTCTGTTTAGTGTTTCTAAGAAATCCTTGCCACCTTCACAGGCAGCAAGGACGTTACATCATCAAAAAAAACAACTCATGTGGTCTTCGCAGAAAGCATGAGCAGAAGATCATAAAACAGACAATTGTTATACAATGAAAGTAGGGACTGGCCGCTCTCGCCACCAGCCCCCTAACGACTTACTGCGCAGGTGGGAAAGGCAGTGTGCCACCCTGCGGAACACCCGTCTGCTGCGGCATCGGTGCAGGAGCCGCCTGCTGAGGTGCGTACTGCTGCGTGGGCTGTGGCGCATATCCCTGCTGGGGCATCGGTGCCTGCTGGGGAACATACGCCTGCTGCACCTGACGGTCTACCTTCCAAGCCTCAATACTGTTGAAGAACTTGCCAGAACCCTGCGGGTACTCACGAACGTCAACGTTGACATGAACAGCCAACTGCTCGCCGACCTGAATGTTCAGTTCCTGAATCCTACCGTTGCTCACTTCAAATACCATGCGCTTGGGGTACTGTCCGTGCTCATGCTCAATAATGTAAGAGGCACGCGCCCACTGATTGCCAGTCTTCTGGCTCACTCCCTGCTGAACGGGGAGTGCTTGGGTGATAACACCCGTTACGATAATGTCCATAATCTTTTAACGTTAAAATTATTATTGTCCTGTGCCTTGCGTATTCACAAGGTCTAAAAATATCTAAGTTGTTGCTCGAACTCATCCCGCTTCACCTCTGGGATGAAGAAGTTGAAAATGCAATCTTTCGACCGCGAATAGAAATCCTCGAAGTCGGCCTCCGTCATCTTGTCAAATGCTATCGACCGAGGTTTCTCCAGCCAAGCCTTTCGCCTGATGTCGTAGAAAGTCTCGGAGTAGCCCGTTGCCAACAGCAACGCCTCCCTGAACTTCTCCTTGCTGTCATGGAAGAACCGCTGCTGCTCCTCAGTCAGAAACTCCCAACTACAATTAAGAAGTGCGAAAAACAAGCGATGGAACTTCGGATTCCTCACCTCCTTGACCGTCACCTCATACGTTGCGCCTATCTTCATCCTGCGCTTCAACTCGGCATCCGAATCCGTCTCAGGTACAAGCCCCGTCGCCGTGTTCACTACCCTTAGCTTCATACGCCGTCCACCAACGTTATCCTCAGACTCCCAGCCGCCGTGCTCTCCTTGGAGTATTGCGCAAACAGGTCGGGATGCTCTGCCTTGAATGTCTTGCTGTCAAACGTAGTCTTCTTCGTCGGCAACACCCGCGTAAGTCTTACCCTGCTGCCTGTCCACGACTTGAGGTCATGCTCGGTCATCAGGTCATACAAACCCTGCTTCAGCTCCTTCTGACGCTCCTGGGCCACCTTGACCGCCAGTTCCAGACGGGCAACCTCAGCCTCCACCTCGGCAAACTTCTGTGGCAGCGTACCATAGGTCTGCTGAATGTCAAACGGCAAGTCCTTCTGGTCACTGTCTATCAGCAGGTCAAGAGCCTCGTCTGCCCACGGAGTGATAGGATAATAACCGCTCAGGTGTCCGCGCTTGACATCGTCACGCACCCAAAGGACGGCACACTCATGCACCTTTAACTCAGGGTTCATCCTCTCAAACTGACGCTTGTACCACGACAGCTGAACAGTTCCCTTGGCAACGGGTGGCGAGTAGTTCGTCTTCAGATCCACAAGTACTATCCTGCCGTCAGCGTCCTGCATCACAAGGTCTATCGGCGACGCATAGTGCTCGAAGTCCGTCACGATGTACTCACAGTGGATGATGCTCAGCCTGTGCTCATCAACTATCTGCTTGAACATCTGCCATTCGGCCATGTCGGAGTCCAAACCGTTAGTAACACAGAACTCCAGCATGTCGTGTACCTTATGGCCGTACTCAGCACGCTCGTCAAGCTTCTCCTGCGACACGCCGTCGTAGTCATGCGGGAACACCCGATGAACCAACGTCGATGTAATCCCCTTCAACTGCTTGTCGCCAAGGAAATAGGTATGGTCGTTCTCATTGAACACCACACCGCTATCTTTCAATTCAGGTATCTTCATAATCTACTTCTTCTCTACTTGTCCCCTACGAGCCGCCCACGCATCACGAAATCCCTTATCCTGCTGCATCTGCGGGTACTTCTGCCACACCGCCATCAGAGCATCCATGCTCGCACAAGCCGCAATCTCTGCCTTATACTGAGCCTCACTGACCGCCACCTGCACTTGCTGTGCCTGCTGCTGTTTTTTCTCGTTAGTAACAACCTCTGGCAAGTCTTCGCCTGCATAGATGTAAAGCCCAAGACCATGCCTTGCGCAAGCCTTCGTCAGGCTGCGCTGGATGCTGTCATTGACGTTACGCGAAGTGATATTGGCAAGAGGAATGGAGTTATTCCTGTTATCCATTACAGGAAGGTACTCAGTGTTCTCAATACCATCTATAGTAACACTCGTCTTCACCCAGCACGTCTTACCGTCGGTGTGATAGATTAACCCCTGAGCGTTCTCGTAAATCTTATAAGTCGCATCAGGGTAGTTCTCCTTAACCTTAGCCCAAGCCCATGCCCAGGAAAGATAGGTCAAGTTTCCTTTTTTCTCGGTGTACTCTGAAACATCTATTGAGTTTAGCGTTTCAAACACACTCTTTGTCTTTGTCTCTTTCTTCTCTGCCATAATAAATATCCTTTAATGGTTCCGTGCCCGTCATACTTGACGGGACTAAGTCTTCAAATCCTTAATAACAAGACCCTTCCCTTTAAGAACCGACTCCCGGAAAATCCACTGCCCACGGCCTTTCATGTTGTGAGCCTTGATTTTCTGCATCATCAGCTTGCGTCTCAGTGGGTAGTCGCGTATCTCCTGAGAATATCCGTTCTTCACGTCTTCCATCACATACACACCATTCTCGATGTAACAGAAGTCGCTCGTATAATAGGCTGGCAGTTCAACAACACGCTCGTCATAGCGGACCTTTGTCTTCAACTGCTTCGCCACCATTCGCGTCAGCTTGGGAATAATCAGAAAACGAACCTGACGGCGAAGGCAACTTATCTCCCCTTTCTGCTCCTGGCATTCCAGATACATGTATCTTTGACGTTCGACGGTGGAGTCAAATTCTATTCCCTTGTAAACCGATTTCCTCGCGCCGAATTTGTTCCCGCTTTTCGCGCCCCAGCCTCCGAATCTCATTCGCCGATTATCTCTTTTATTAGTTCACACACCTTTTCCATCTTCTCACGTTTCCCGTGACACCACGCCTCAGTGCATAGCATCCACCCGGCAACGAAAGCCTCCTCAGCCGTAGCGTCAGGATGCCCCGCCAACCATCGTTTCATCTTTTCCTTCATATAGTTTATTTTTTCTCTATCTCGTTCCGTGCCAGTCATACTTGACGGAAAAACACTCTATGACAAAAGTTTAACATCGCCTATGCTCACGCACCAACGATGTCCAATCACTTACCATATTAAATTCTTTCCCCCTGCAATATACATCACGCACCAGCAGGAGATATAAATCCAATAATTAAGACTGTTAAAAAAAAATGATTTATCAAACAACCTATTACTATAACAAAAAAAACTCGCGCCAAGCAGACAACCCTCGCCGCCTGCTGGCTATATATAGTCTGACCATCCGCTGTCGGTAGCCCAACCCCGACTATGATCCTTCCTCTCCTATTCGCTCATGGACTGTTAGCGAAGATGGTCATTCACCTTTCTATTGACAGCCTGAGGCCGTCCAAATGGCTGATAGCCGCTCGCGCCCTCCTGATGAGGGTCTTACATGCGTCATGGCTAACGCCGTGGCCTGCCTAACGTAGTTCAGCAACGGGGTTAAATGATTGTTAGTCGCTCCGCTGCCTATCACCGCTTCGGGCAGGACTTTTTATGTCCTTTGTATCAAAATGTCAAACAACGCCTGTGTGAGTGTCACATTAACTCATGTAATGTCACATCACTTATCCTCATCTTCATCTTTCTTCTTCTTACGCCTTATCCATCTGGCAAGGCCTCGGTCAGTGAAGATGAGCCTCTTACCAACCTTCTCATGCGGAATCTCGCTGCTCTTCTGATAGAGAGTGTTCACGGGAATGCCAGTCAGTTCCGATGCCTGCTGAATATCAAGATACTTCGGCGGGAACACGACGTCAAGCAGCTCGTCATCCTTCTTCAAGGCTTCGACAAGATACTCTGCCTGATACTTGGCGATTTTTTTGCACTCGTAGTCGGTCATTTTTTATATAAAATAAGTGGATTATCAAGCAACAATAAATCAATTTGCGCCTGCGTAAATCCCCAATTTAAATCCCAGTTAGAAACAGTTATAAGCCCAAACAAAAATTTCTTTGGCAGGAACAACCATTTATGCGTATTATAAGCTTCATCTTCTATAATCGCATCACCACGCAATTCGGCTGGCAATCTTACCATCTTGTAAGCAATATCTACCAAAAAACTCCTATCGTTTTCGTTTATTCCTAAAACGTAATAGAGATAACGCCACAGAATCGGATAGTAGATTTTCATCTGCCAAAATGTATAACACAGACGCATAGCAAACCACTTACATAATGACATAGTATCATTACCAGATTTACAAGTCAATTCAAGCATCTTCTTCCACTGTCCTCTTTTTAACCAGTGCATTTCAAACTTGTGTCCTTTTACTTCTATGACAACAGGATTATCATCACGCACATTAACGTATATTTCTTCTTGTTTAGGATTCATATTTCACAAATATTTAATCGTTGTTCGGTAGTATAATTTCTCTCTCAAACAAAGTCAATTATTTCAGCAAAGATGGTGTATGCCTTTCGCGATACTTCTTGCGGAGATAGTTGATAACCTCGTCATAATTCTTCAGGAATCCATCATTTATTAGCTCAGAAATCTTTCTCTCCAGTTCAAATAAGTCACGCTGTAATTCCTCAGTACCCTTGTCGTTCCTTACGGCAGGGTAATGCTCACCAAATACGGTATAATTCATACCTTTGGAAATGTTCGACATTGCAGGAGCCATAAACTCCTTACCGACAATCTTACTCACTGAGTTAGCCAGATCACGGTAAGCATCACCAGCATCATTGCGATACTTTATCATCTGGTCGTAAACGAACTTAATAACCTGAACCTCAAATCGTGGATTCAGCCACATGGCAAACTTAATAAAGAGGATGGGGTGCATCCAAGTACCACCACCACGGTCTAAACGCGCCTTAGATTTTACATACGCAGAATTTTGCGTATCTAACTTTTCCTCTGATATTAAGGCACTTATAAACTCTTTGGTGTTTTCATTCTCAAAGAACTTAGTCACCTCCTTCTTCTCACCATTGGCATCATTCCACTGGCGAAGAAGCTGAGTTGCGTTGAACATACCGTCTTTGGTACGTTGCTCAACATTGAACTGCCCCATTGGTCGCAACATGATATTGTTCGTCTTCATCGCTAACGGATTCTTAGTTCTTCTTCCTATTTACGTCTTCAGGCTTTACATAGCCAATCGTTATGGTGTTCGTAGCCTTGTCCGTGCTTGTGGTAAAGGTCATGCCATTCTCATCTGGATAGCGTGACTTAACTCTTGTAACAAGGTTCTTGGCAGTTTCGCAAGCCCCATAATCTGGGAGCGTGACCTCTAACACGCCAGAGGCCAAGTTTTTAATGTCCTGTGTACTTACCTTTTCAGCTTTCATAGAAATGTTTAATTCTATTATTTTACTTAAATTTCTATTAAAGAAAGAGCAAAACCGCGGATTTTCTCAGTTTTTATCCGTATATTTGTCTCGTCAATCTCAATCTGCGGTTTTACTAAGACCGCGGGTGCTACTTTCTTGTGGTGTGTTGTTTTACTAACACGACTGCAAAAGTATGGAATTATATGGAAACTTCCAAATTATTCCATAAATTTGATGTATAATTTATAAGATATTAACGGAAATTTAAAGATGTTTAGAGATTATGGCAATAGTAATCAATCAAAAAGGAATGTCTGCAAGGGTGGAATTACTCATTAGGGAGTCAGGAAATACAAATAGAAAATTCGCATTGTTGGTGGGCGTTGACCCTTCAGGCTTTGACAAGAAAACAAAGGCTATTAGCCCTTGGACTATAAACGATGTAAACAGAATATCAGATAGCCTTAACGTAAGGAAGGGATGGCTACTCACTGGCGAAGGAGAGATGATGAAAGCACCCGATGAACTCAAGCAGCAGGCAGAAAAAGACATGAACGACAAGCCTACACGTTCTTACGATGCACACGTAGGCGTACCTTATTTTAATGTAGACTTTGAGCTGGGCTTCGACTTGATGGTCAACGACCAAACCGACACGCCGTCATACATGATAAACTTCCTGCCGTACAACCACTGTGACGCATGGTGCGACGCACGCGGCAACTCTATGTCGCCAACCATATCGAGTGGTGACATCATCGCCCTGCGCAGAATCGAGGATTTTAGATTCCTTATCAGCGGAGAGATTTACGCCATCTGCACAGTAAACGGACTGAGGACAATCAAGCGAGTCAAGGACAATGGCCAGACGCTCACTCTCGTACCAGACAACAAGGAATTCCCAGAGCAGGTCATCGACAAGAAAGACATCACGCACGTCTTCCAAGTCATGGGCAGCATGAAGAAGTTCTGATTTCTACCACAATTCTACCGAATGAAAATGAACCACGACATACAAGTCTGATAATCAACAATATATGCAAATAATTCAAGTTCCACAAACAAAACCAACGGAATCACTGAGGGAGGTTCCAAAGACCTCCCTTTTTCGTCTGAAAATCAATCACTTACAGGAAATGAAGGTTAGCAAGTACAAAATCAGTAGAACCCAAATCTGTCAATATTTACGGTTTTTTGCCGTTATTTATACGTTTTGTTCTACCGTGTTCTACCGCCCTTTTCTACCGTACATCAAAAACACGTAGAACCTTCACCCTCGACCTACAATGATGAAAGTGACCCGATGGCCAAAAACAAAACAACTATGAAGTACCCAACGACAAGGTTCGTCTTCGACCGAAAGAAGACAGCGACAAAGACGAAGGACGCGCTCGTCCAGGTTGAAATCCTCCATGAGAGGAAGAAGAAGTACGTCAGCACAGGCGTAAGGCTATACAAAGACCAGTGGAGCGACAAGCAGCATGCCTGCAGGCGTGACGATGCACCAGCAATGAACGAACGCATGGATGCCGTCAAGGGGGCGATAGACGGCTACCTGAACGCTCTAATCAAGAACGGGAAACCGTTCTCATGGGAAGGTCTTGAACTCTTCCTGAAACTCGCTGACGAGAAGAAGCAGACGTTCATCGACTATGTAGCCCAGCGTATCTCGGAGCGCAACGACATCAGAGAATCAACGCGCAAGGCACACGCCAAACTGTTATCCTCGCTGGAGGAATACGGCAGGATAACAACGTGGGAGCAGCTGACGAGACCGAACATTGCAGGCTACTATGACTGGCTGCTTGGCAGGACGATAACAAAGATAGGTCCAGACGGCAAGGAATACGCATCCAAGATGTCTCAACAGACGATAGCTGGCTACATGAAGCTGTTGCGCGTCTATATCCACGATGCCATTGCGCACGACAGGATAGAGCACGATCCGTCCATCGGCGTTAAGGTCAAGCGTGGCGAGACGCTGACTCAGAGGTGGCTCACTCTTGACGAGGTATCGAAGATTGAGAAGGCTGAACTCAGTAGCGGTTCTCTTGTGCGCGTGCGCGACCTATTTATATTCTGCTGCTACAGCGGACTTGCATTCTCCGACCTCATGGACTTCTCACCTGAGAAGATAGAGAAGAACGGTGACGATATGATACTGTCTGGTAAGCGAATTAAGACAGGTCAGGAATACGTCGTGCTTATCCTTCCAAAGGCAAAAGAGATTCTTGAAAAATACGACTTCCGACTGCCAAAGTACAGCAACCAGCAGTTCAATACCAGACTGAAGACCTTGGCAAAGGAAGCAGGGATAAACAAGCCGCTAACAACCCATTGGTCTCGCCATACCGCCGGGATGATGCTGCTCAATAAAGGGGTACGCATCGAAACCGTAGCAAAGATCCTTGGGCACTCGTCGATAAGGATTACGGAGCAGGTCTACGCCTCTATACTTCGCAAGACCGTCGTTGATGAGATGAAAGAAATGGCAGTGAAATAACGTCCTGCCATCATCCTAAAGCTCACTGAATATCTTCATGTATTTCACGGCAAAGTCGATAGCCTTGCCAAGTTCCGTCGGCCTTGGCATCATGTATATCGCTGGCACGTTCTGGTCTCTCCTGTAGCGGTTGGCCTGCAGGAGTACCGCCATGTAGTGCCGCATCTGCTTCTTGCTGACGAAGTGCACGCCCGCCTCGCAGTGTTGGTCGCACTGTCGCACGTCGGCAAACTTAAACGGGCAGCAGCCAAATCCGTAGGTGTCCTCTGCATAGAACCAGCAGCACTCGCCGCAGCATTTATCTTCCTTGTCAGGCAATAGAGCCTCCTTAGCCCTTGCCGATGTAAAATCTCTCTGGTTACTCATAACTCTTTAGTTTCTCTTCAAGTTCCTTGCACTTGTCGTAATAGTACCTCAGCAGTACCATAGACGCAAAGTTGTTCACTCCCATCGGTTCGTCGATGAACGCGAGGCAGGTAGCCATGTCGCGGTTGATGTCGTACAGCTGACCTTCAATCGGCTGCTTAACAAATTCAGTCACCTCCTGCTTGCACAATCCCTCGATAGTCCGATAGACTATGAAGCCTTTATTCATCTCGTTCAAGACGATGTTCTGCAATTCTTCCTTCATACCCTTTCGTATCTGACAATACGCTGACGCTTGCGCTTTGGAGTCTCGGCTTTTTTCTCGGCTGCAGCCTTCTTAGCCAAGTTCGCCTGATGCCTGCGCTCGTTCTCCTCGGCTATACGCTTACCATCCTCGCGCTTATTCTTCTTCTCCAACTCACGCTGAGCCTGCATCATCTTATTGACAATACAGTTCTGCATCTTCTCGATAACAAACTCGGCAGTCTCGCTCTCACGGATGAAGAAGGGCGCATACACACGCTTTACCTTATCGAATATCTCCTTGTCACGCTCACTGCTGATGCACACACCGATAAGCGGTTTCTTTACTCTGAGGTCAAAGGTCACACCCCTCGACTTCGACGTGTAGTTCTCATCAAAAGGAATGTCGTTGTCCTTCAACCACTCCTTCAACTTCTCAAGTTTCTCTCGGTTTGTCATAATTCTATCCTTTATATAAATATCAACGTTTATTGTTTTTTCAAACAAATTTCTTCAATTTCGTTTCTATCACAAGAAAATGGCATATTTGATTCATATTGTATTTCCAATCCAAAAACATTCTTAACACGCAAAATACACTCTTCCTGCGATTTGCCAAACACATAATTCAAATTACGTATTTGCTCTTCTTCTGAAGCTCTCGCACGAGATATTACATCTTTTATCCTTACCTGCAAGCACATTCTCAGCATATATAAGTTATCAAACCTATAAATTTTACCAATTCTCTTGTCATACATAAAGATTTCCTCTTTTTCCGGGAGTTTTATACATGTATCTTTTATTGAATCAGTAATACTATCAATTATGTTTTTGTATAGATTCTTATAATAGTTATAAGGGAGAAATGCTTTTTTAATATGCTCATTCTTTCTGTGCTCATGTTCCTGAAGACAGAGTTTGTGTATTAGATACGACATGGAAATATCTTTCATAGACAAAACCTCCTCATTTGTTAAGCGAACAAGAAAACGCTGTTTTCTTTTCACAATTTCTCTTTTTTCTTCATCAATGAACTTTTGTTCTTTTGAATCATGGCTCCTCCCATCTATTTCTACGTATATCCTATAAAAAGGAAGGAAGAAATCATAATAGCACCAGCGCGTGTTATATCTAAAATTGGTTTTCTCACGCACATAATAATATGGTGTTTTTCTAAGAAGTTCCTCAAAATGGCACTCTGCCATACTGTTTTTATGTAACAGTTTGGTCTTCACTGTTTTGAAATTATGCCTTACATAATCCATTTTCGATGTAGTGTCAATTTTCATTTTTTCTTTTTTTGTTTATTACACTTCTTCACCTTTATATCCATCATAAACTATAAGGTACAGCCTAATGACAGATAATGCACCAAACATTGAGTTTAACAAAGCTATCAACCTTATAATAAGGTACTCAAATGTTTGCCCGATTTCACAATCACCTATCTCCATCAGTATTCGGTTGGCTTTTTATACCTTCATCTGAAAGACTTCGCAACTTTTCAGTCGTGATGTCGGAGGTCGTCAGGTTTCGGACGTAGCCCCCACTTTCCCATCTAACAGATATAGACTGCAAATCGTAAGAACACTTTTATATATGGGGTGATAATTCCCAAGAGGAGTGTACGGATTCAACCTCGTAGTAAGAGGGTACATCATGAAATGGTGAAACCCCGCAAAAGGTAGAGGTCTTTCGCAGGGTTTCTATTGTGTGCTCCTAAGAGCCTTTTTGCTTGAAGTCTGCCCTCGCCTCTACTCGATTGCACTGCAAAATTACTATGACAAACGACACCTTGCAAGTCTTTTTGAAGAAAAATGCACTTTTGCCCGAAAAATTCTTCAAAACTTAAAAAGTGTTTACGATTTAACATAACAACACAAAAATAGTTGTAAATATGAAACTATATACACAACAATAAATAACCACAAACGACCACAAGAATAAATCCTAATATCAGAAATCTTTACATACTACACACACACATTTGACTATCTTTGCAGCGATAATCGCCTTTAGTGGTATTCAGGCGAAAGTTAGTAGAAGTTTTGAGGGATTTGGCAGAGGCCGCAGAATACCACAATATGCGGCCAAAGCCTCTTCTCTCATTTTTATACGATGTTTAACAAAGACAAAGAAGAACTGCTGCGCAAGGTCGGGCTGATGGGACTGAGGGACGTCAGGCTGCTGGCGCCGATTGGAGATCTCGGCTATGCAAACGGATGGTACCCTTGCTCTCTCCTGCCGAAGCTTGGTACGTTTATGCACGGAGGATTGGAACGTGCCGTCTATGATGCTGTATGCGAACAAGGTTACTCATTCAAATGCGTATCCTACAATCATCGTGGCACTGACACAGTGTACCGCTGCGAGGAACTTGGAATGACTTATCACGTAGATTCGTCGGACTAATGGCAAAGGCAATCGAAACCCCAAAAGGCTTCACGCTGCCACCACTCAAATGGACGGACGACCCAGTAACAATAGAAATAACCCTGAATATACAAACAAATCAATGACTACACCCAAACCACCCTTCACCGCAAGCGTTTCCTTCGAAATGCCAGCGGACGAAAAGATGCTCGACTTCATGAAGAGAATGGAGCAGGAGCACGAAGACCTACAGAGAGCCGTCTATGAGCGCATCAAACAGCTCTTCAATGAGTTCGTCGAAGTGGGATTCAAGACCCCACACAGTAAAGAAGAGACTGACGATGTAGCACGTCAGCTCTTGACCCTCTTCTCCATCGGCTACCAGCTCGGATGGAACGACCATAAGCAAGTTAGCGATAAGGAAGTAAACAAATAACCACCATGCCCAACAAGAACAACACCCCCAAGCCCCGTGTCTCTTCCGCAGATACATTACGAATGACCATTGAGTTCGCTGACAACGGCATCATACTAAGAAATCCAGACTGCCAAGACAATGTGGAGCTGGCCATACAGAAGGAATCGCACAACGGTATTCCCGACGACAGTAACCAGTACCTCGCCATCGGCAGGCGAATCTACGAATGGCTGTTAGAAGTAGCATTACCTGAACACGAAAAGGAGTTCTGCATCACCGGCTTCGACCTCGAAGTGACAGCCAAGTGCACAGGAAGAGAATTTGAAAGAACAGAATAAACCCTAAAACAAAACAACATAACTATGGTAACAATCAAAGCATTTACCTCTGTAGAGCAAAGTCTTAAGTTGGCAGAGATATTGCCACTTGAAAGTGCGGATATGAAAATACTACCCTTTACAGAAAGAGAATATAGAGTAGTGCCAATCAATGATATTGCTGTATGTGGTAGAGAAGATGAAATTTGTGCTTGGAGTCTCGCAGCATTGCTTGATGTTTTACCTGACGAGTCAGAAGATAATCACTTTCTTACATTAAGTAAAGAAGGGGCAGAATACTGTTGTTGTTATGAGGATATTAATGGAAATAGCTTTAGACATACATTTGCTGATAATCCTATTGATGCTTGTGTAAATATGATTATGAGTTTGAATGAACTTAAAATGTTGTGATTATGGAAGAAAAACTAAAAAGTCTAAGACTATTATCTATTGCATGGTTTGTCTTGGTTATTGTAATGGAAATTATTAAATGTTGTTGAATTATGAAAGAACTATCAATTGAGGAAAAAGCAAAACGCTATGACGAGGCTTATAAGGTCGCTGAGAATATACGTAGATTCAGTAGTGATATTGCCGAGATTAACCGTATGGAAGAAATCTTTCCCGAACTCAAAGAGAGTGAGGATGAGAAGATTAGGAAAGAACTTCTCGGCTTCTGTAAAAACAGAGCCGAGTATTATCCCAACGACCCTAAGTATAAGAATATTAGTGCATGGATTGCGTGGCTTGAAAAGCAAGGTGAGCAGAACCCTGCTTGGAGTGAAGAGGATGAAGAGGCTATAGGAATGGCTATAATTGCTTTGGATGATTTATACGATGAAGATTCACCTGATACAACGTATGGTGGTTATAATCTTCCATTTAACAAGGCAGCAGAAAGGCTCAAATCTCTCAGACCTCAGAACAGGTGGAAGCCGAGTGATGAGCAGACGGAAGCTTTAGATGGCATTTGTTCGTATATACGTAATAAAGCGGACTGGGAAATATCACAAGACACGATACATCAATTATACAGTCTATCCGAACAATTAAAGAAACTAAAAGCAGGAAAGTTATGAAAGCAAACGCACCAAAGAGATTATATCTAAGTAAGAATATTTATAGTACTTATTTATATCAAGTTCCTGACCCTGATGACGATACAGCGGTTGAATACACCGGTACTGATGCCTTTATTGAGAAGGCTTGTGAATTTCTTGCTGGAAATATGAAATGTGACGGATATACATTTCAGACAAAAGCAAAGTTTATTAGAGAATTTAGAAACTATATGAAAGGAGAGTAATTATGACTGACAATAATATTAGTATTTGGAAGGTAGAAGAGTTCCTTATTGATAATCTCAAAGAGCTGCCTATGGGCAATGGAAAATATAAGCTGAAGGCAGAGTATTCGTTACAAGAGTTTCTTGATAAGCTTGAAAAATATGTGAAAGGAGAGTAAGGTATGGCAAGAACAGAAGAAATATTGAACTATGCCAACTCATTCAAGGGTAAAGGGATGGAGAACGAAGAACTTAAAGAAATTATTCGTCTTGCTATCATAGATGGTGCAATGTGGGCAGATACTAACCCTGATGAAAAGATGATTGCAAAGTATCTGTATGAAAAGAAAGGCTATCCAATTGACTTGAACGGAAATCTCCCTTCATTTGACGAGACAATGAAGGATGCTGAGAAATATCTGAAATATAAGCAGGACAAGTTTATTGAGAAGGCTTGTGATGCTTATTGTAAAGTTTGTGGGCATTTTGCTCATAGTGTTCATACTCACATTTGCCGACATGATTGTAGGTATTTTAGCGATTTCAAAAACTATATGAAAGGAAAGTAAGGTATGGAGATAAAGAAAGATAAAATGATAAAGTGTTTTGCAATAACACCTAACATCAATATAAGTTGGATTAAACTCACAGGAATTAATATCTATTATCTACAATTTGCATGGCTATTTTGGTATATTACATTCGCAACTAAAAAGGTAAAGTTATGAAACTGATAGACAAAGACGCTTTAGTAGCGGAGATTGAGAAGCTGAAAGGGCAACTCCTAAGAGGTGCTTGCTCTTCCCAAATATCTATGCAAACACGTTGCAAGGAAGAATCTTATGATGAAGTACTTTCTTTTCTCGACACCCTTGAAGTGAAAGAGGTGGATTTGGATAAGGAAATAGACCGTGTATGGGATGATACCTCAGATAAATTTTTCGAGGGTTGTTGGGAAGAGTTTGAGAATATTGCCAAACATTTCTTTGAGCTTGGAATGGCAGTAAGTAAAGTATAGAAAGGAAAATGAGTGAAAGAATTTACATCGAAAGTAAGGATTCTAAATGGCATCCAATGAACGTTGAGATGCCACCGCATAGCACCGACGTTGAACTGTTGAAGCCTGATGGAACTATCATCAGTGGGGAAATAGTGGTCGAAATGTCTGGTTACTATATCTATCTACGTCCTGGGTGGGGAAGCCTGAACGACTACACCCACTGGCGTTTTATAGCTGACAAACAAAAGAGTAACAAGGAAGGAGGCGAACAATGAGTAAATACATCTTAGGCTCCCACAATAGCTGGAGCTATCTCAAACCAAGAAAATGGTGGATGCGCCTGATAGCATTCACTGCCCGCTGCCAAAGGGCTACAATCATTGAGCAGTACACACTGCATGATGTAAGGTGCTTTGACCTCAGGGTAAGATTTAAAGAACCAGAAGTATTAATAGTAGCTCATGGCATTGTTGAGTATGAATATGATATTGTGAGACTACTGAATGATTTATTGTGGCTCGATACACGCGGAGATTGTTATGTTCGTGTAATACATGAGGTCAGGAACAAAAAACAATACACCGACTTTTCAAAAGAGTACTTCATTGCATTCTGTGAACGTATGCGTCAAAGATACCCCAATATCCATTTTTGGTGTGGACGCAACCTCTACAACTGGGAATACGACTATCACTTTGAATCACCAGAACCCACCTGCACCGAGAAGTATAGTTCAGTTTGCCCACCAAAGTATCTCGATGACTGGTACCCGTGGCTTTACGCCAAACTGAACAACGAAAAGATTCTCCAACAAGGAACGGAGGACGATATTTTATTAATTGATTTCGTAAATATAAAGGAACTATGAGCTTAGATTTATACATCAGAAGCCATCACCCCGTGAAGCATCGGGGCACTGGCGTATTTATCCGCGCCATCGAACAAGTGGAGCAACAAAATAGAACAATCCCTTATTGAGCATATAGGCGAAGAATATTGGTATCATATTTATAAAAACAGCAATATATGAAGTACATTGACGCAGATAAACTGATTGCCGAGATAAACAAAAAGCTGATGGACGTAAATCTTGAAGAGTTACACAACATGGGGTCGCACAGGGTTTGGGCCTATAATGATGTTAAGTCCATCATCGACGAGATGAAGCAGGAAGAGCCGACACCTCCGGGCATTGAAGAGGAAAGCCAGAGGAAAGGCTGGCTTGACTACGGACTGATGATGAGTGAGATTGGATTGCACCGATACAATGCGATACACCGCATCAAGGAGCACAAGGAGCAGTTCAACCCGCAGGCCGTTCCCGACCTCTATCATGTCGCAGAATACTACAAGGCCGTAGGCGTGGAACTGACGTGCTGCTGCCTACAGGCATACGGCAAGGACTTCATCTTCACGCAGGACGAAGTGAAGGAAATCATCGAGAAGGAGGACTGACCTATGCCAATACCGAAAGAAGCAGCAGAATGTTGGTACCATAGTTGTGCGGCTCATTATTGCCTCGTTGAATCATGGACGCAACCTTGCACCTATCCAGATTGCAAGGTCAAGGACTGGGCAACAGGCAAGCCGTACTACATGGAACACAAGAAACCACAGCGGTAGCAAATTCTTCACTCTTCACTCTTTTGAACACGAATTGAACGAATAATGGCTACAACAAGAGAAAAGATAGAACGATTTGAAATCAAGTGGGGGAAGGAGAGCGACACGCCTTGGCGGTGCTTCTCCTATTCCCGCAAGTGGCTAAAGAAGCAGATGAACCGATTTATCAGACGGCAGGGCAAGAAGGTTTAACCCGATGACATTGGATGCAAGCGAGGCCGCAAGCCGCTGAAAGGTTGGGAGTATTGACGAATTAAACGAATTTATAAGGAACTATGAAGCGCGAACTCCAAAAACGAAAAGACGAGAACTTAGGCCAATGGCATGAACGTATAGCCCCGCTATGCGTAGGAATGAAGGCAGCACAACTCCAAGAGGTGCTACACGAAGTCAGCGTTGTGAGCTACGCCGCTGGCAGTAACGCTGCAATCGAAATAATGAAGAAATGACTCAGAACCAGTTCGCCAACTACCACTACCGCCACTCGGAAACGATGATATGGCACACGAAGCACCCAGACTGTGACATCGATTGTATGCTCATCGGTGTGGACTTCGAGGGCGAAATGTTTCACCTCGTTCCTTTCGACCAAGAATGGTACGAGGACAAGGACTACTGGGTACACTACAAGTTCGTTGACAAGCCACGCCGCAAACCCAAAATGGATATTGTTTACGGTGGCGAGATAAAATGTAAAACATAAAACAAAAGGAACTATGAGCAGAGAACAACTAATTGAAAACATGGTAGCGGCAGTCATGGAAGATTTCGACTTTGACCGCGTACACCGAATTATGGTCAATCTTGACTGGAAGTGGGACATTGGCGATGGGGAAATGACCATACCAAGCACATTTCGCATCATGAAGAAGGCCGAGGGGCTGCTTGTCAGTGCCGCAAGCCATTACGGAGAGGACAACTATTCATGCGGAAGCGGTGGATTTATGGCGCACCTTGATGGGACAATGCTCACGCTTCAGTTTGTACTGACCGAGACAACATCGTATGCCGATGATTTCATTAAAATAGATTAAGGAGGACTGAGCAATATGAACTACGAAGAACTTACACAGCAGGTAAAAGCGCTGGAGAAAGAGCAGGAGAAGATCGAACGGTCGATAGAAGTCAAAATCCGTCGGCGCGACAAGAAAATCCTTGACCTGAAACTGCAATATATTGCGGAGCATCAGCCACTGGTACTAAAACGCTTCCAGCGGATTAAGGTGACGGCACGGGTGACAGAGGCATCGCGTAAGATGGCGACCGAGGAAGCCCGCAAAGAGAAGATGTACGCATTGGGAGCTACCTACACCATTATAGGAGTGTTTAACGGCTATGCCATTAATGGCAGCGGAGAGGTCGTGCCCTGCTTCTACGGCAAAGGGGATTATCGTGGTCGCTACGACGAGATACTCTCCGTGGAGCTGACTGAAGACCAGCCGGATGGCAACTGCAACAAGTGTCTGAAAGCAAAGGACGGGCATTGCTACATGATGGGCGGCAAGGACAAGGGGCCAAAGTATGCCGTATGGAAGATTGAGGAAGACAAGATGGTGCCGTGTCCTAAGTACGAGGAGGTGGTCGAAGGCGGTCTCTATGCTCTAAAAGACAAGATTTGGCCAGCAAAGCACTATCCAAAAGTTACCAGGGTCAAGACAAAAGACAGAAAATGGATTTACCGGCTCTATGAAGGCGACTGGCGCTGCTACACCGAGCATACAGAGCGGGAGATAGAGAAATACTATACAAGCAAACCACAAGACTACCAAGAGGACTGCCATGATTAATAACATGGCAAAGGAACATAAGAAATGACCCTCTCAAAAATCCCAGCTACCTTCACAGGCGGCTGGGATTCACCGATAATAAACATAACCTAAAACTAAAACCTAATAACCATGAAAAAATACTAACTTCGCCCGACGCTTCGGGACAAACTTATTACCACTAAAACAATTAAAACATTAAAACAACTTTATTTATTAACCAAAGAGTACCACCGTCACGGCGGCAATAAGTTATAAGTCACCCCAACGCCAACGAACACGTCAGGCTTCCTTGTCATCAGTCCATATCCTATACCGCCCGTCACGCCGACATTCCAACGCTTCACCTTATAGTGTGTAACGGTATTCGTAATCACCTGCCTTTCCCTGTATGTCTCGATTTCGTCGAGACTGGCCTTGTACCCGCTAATAACAGCCCTGTACGTCGAATCATCCGTATAGACCTTCCGTGTAATCGGCACGACAACCTCCCCCGAGTCGGTCAGGTAAAGATTTTCCTCATTCTTTGACACATAGACAGTGTCGTGTAAAGAAATCGGCGTTTCCTTGACATATCTCACCACGTTCCGATACACCAACTTTGGGACGCTATCGTGGATGGTGTCTCTGAAAACCAATGTGTCGGTAGTAACCACCGTCTTCATCGGAGGCTCACCATTACACCCGCCAAAGATAAACGAAAACACCATGCCATAGAACACGCCCGCCAGCAGCGGAATAACAATCCATATCAGTACATTCTTCCAGTTCATGCCCCAAACTCCTTCCTTGCCCTTTCGTAATACTTCTGTCTGTCCGCAAGACCGTTGTACCCGCCGTTAATCGCTTTCGTCAGTCCCGCGAAGTCGCCCTTGTCAGCGTACTTGTTCAGCCCACGCTTCTGCCAGTACCACATCGCGCTTTTCAACGCCCCAGGCATTTGTGCCAGCCATTCGGGGTGTCCCATCAGATCGCCGTTGCAATACTGACTGTCAGCATACGCCTTATAGTTCTGGCGACCCGTTATCATGATACACCCACGTCCGCGATACCGATACCCGTCACCGCTGCCCTCAGAGCCGTTGCCCATCCTATTGGCATACACCCTATTGCCTATCTTCTGCGGATTCCTCGCATACAGTCCGACGTTCGACCGTGTGAAGTACTTCGGGAACACCTTCAGCAGCCCCTCAGCCGAGTAGTTCAGGTTCTCCGTCAATGTATTAAGCTCAGCACACTCATGCGCCACCTGCGCCAAGAAACCTGCCGCCCGCGCTGGCGTGTCAACACCAAATCTGTCACTCCACTGCGTGAAGTACATCGCAAACTGCGAAGCACGCTCATACGGCGCCTTCGGCATAATCTGTCTTACCTGTGTCGTTGTCAGTTTCATAATCAGTCCTCCATATTTGTTTCCTCATCATACTCGTCATATCTCTCATGGTGCCCATGTCTGTGCCTGCCCAAGTCCTCAACGGCACCACCAATCTCTTCCGACTTGACCCGTATCAGCCTACCAAGGAAACGCATGAAAGCCTTCCAGCCGTCAACCATGCTTATCTCAGCGTCCATCTTCACGTATGCAACGTGCCCGATAATCGAAGCAACCTCGCAGCCGCACCCGATTCCAAGACCAAGAGCAGCCGTCCAGATATGCGAGCAAATATCCATAGGCTCCGTGATGGCCAAGCCAATCAATGCCCCCAAAACAAGGAACGTCACATAGTCCACCATCTTATTCATCGTCCTGCGCACAGCCCGCGACTTGTGCCATTTGAACTTCTCCTTCAGCGTCTCATTCCCGATGCTCTTCGCGTGCAGAAATCGCTTCTTCGATGCACTATATCCCCACCACAAGTCAGCGAGTATCAGCGCAGCCGCACAGAGTATCATGTGACGGAGGTCATACACCACCGACAACACCTCGGCACCCATCGACCCCCAGAGAATCGCCTTTCCTCCTACTGTATTTTCAACACCATCAGTCATCTTATTTACACTTCCTTTTTAACGTTTATCATTCCTTTTTTAACGTTTGTTGTTCCTTTTTCAAAACAAGGCACCATACAAACTCACCGCACAGACACATTCCGCAACCAGCACGCCGTACCCGTCCATGAAGTAAGGCGTCTCTTCCGCGTCGTTAAACGCCGCCACAGCACCCGCAAGCAGCGGAAGCCAGATTAGCCACACCAGCAGCCACCAAGGGCACAGGCAGGCCACGCAGACCTGAGAGAGCACCCCAGCCGCTATACCACATACATAGTGCATCGTCCGCGTGTCACGGTTGAACACGGGCGTGACGGCGGCACCAATCAGACAAACCACCGTCAGCCAGCCAAGCCAAGCGACATCGCCAAGAGCCGACATCAGCGGAACCATCACAGACGCAGCGACGGCGATCAGCCACGCCGACCACCACCACTGCATCCTCTCGGAAAGGTTATATACTAACCCGCTGACCGATTCGGGAACGCCGCCGCGCATCATAACTATCATGCCGCTAAC
>Ga0256407_10000403_pt1 | contig 104945 bp, 81 predicted proteins | sample RumenRJG_04DNA_FD_193489 | JGI IMG/M metagenome (GOLD analysis project Ga0256407, IMG submission 193489) | Bovine rumen microbial communities from Lethbridge, Alberta, Canada - RJG_04 | ecosystem: Host-associated > Mammals > Digestive system > Stomach > Rumen | place: Canada: Alberta... | reverse complement strand
ATGGCTTGTGAAGAAAATGCCAGAATTTCTTGCTCGTGTGAGCTTTTTCAGTTATTTTTGTGACATGGATTACAAGCGCAACAAGCATCGCCGCGAGTGGTGGCAGGAGCATCATGAGGAGAAGGGGCTTGAGCGGCACCCCTCGATGAAGCGCCGCAAGCCAAGCCATGACTACAGCAGCCGCTGCATCTACATGATAACGCTCAACACCGTGGGTCGCCGCCCAGTGTTAGGCACTCTGCGTGCTGGTGACGACTCTCACCCTGAGCCGTGGCTAGAGCCTAGCGCGCTAGGCGTTAAGGTGCTCTCGTGCTGGCAGAGAATTGCGGAGTTCTACCCTGAGGTGAAGCTCCTTGCCGTGCAGCTGATGCCCGAGCACATGCACGGGGTGCTGTTTGTTACCCGCCCTATGTCTAAACACCTGGGGACAGTGCTCAATGGCTTCAAAGCGGGTTGCAACAAGCACTCGCGCGAGATTACTGGCGGTGTGCTTTGGGAGAGCGGCTATAACGACATGATCCTTAAAGGCGAAGGACAGCTCGAGCGCATGAAGCATTACGTTCACGATAATCCTCGCCGGGGGTGGATCAAGCGCCATAACCGTGACTTTTTCACCATTAAAAACGATGTAACGATAGGAGACCGGCAGGTGGCTACCGTGGGTAACCAGTTCTTGCTTGAGCACCCATGGAAGATTGCTGTGAGATGCAGCCGGTCGATAAAAAGCGACGAGGCTATCGCTCAAGAAGTGGAGAGGTTCATGGCGATGGCCGCAGATGGCGCTGTGCTCGTGTCGCCAAGCATAAGTCCTGCCGAGAAGAAAGTGATGCGGGCGGCCTTTGATGCTGGCTATCCGTTGATTGTGTTGCTGGAGAACGGTTTTTCTCCCCTCTGGAAGCCTGGTGGCGGACAGTTTGATGCCTGTGCCGATGGGCGGCTGCTGCTAGTGGCGCCCTGGCCTCACCACAATGAGTACAAGAAGATTACCCGCGGTCAATGCCAGCAGCTCAACGACTTGGCACGGGAGATTGCCTCGCTCTAGGGCTTCACTTGCACCCGGCAGTGCCGTGCGGGGATTTTTTACGAGCCAATGGCTCGCAATACAGGCTGACGAGCCGCGCGATGCAGGCTGACGGGCCGCGCGGGGATTTTTTACGAGCCAATGGCTCGCAATACAGGCTGACGAGCCGCGCGATGCAGGCTGACGGGCCGCGCAGGGCTGGCGGGGGAATTATTAAAAAATGTTATAGAGCCGTGGTGTTTCGCGCAAAATCATTAAATTAGCGAGCTTAAAATGAGAGAACTGTTATGGTACTTGCCGAGTTGTTTCCTTATTCTCGCCTGATATTTACCATTTTGTATGGTATCACAGCTGTGGCGATTATCGGGGTGGTGGTTAGTGAGAACCGCAACCCTGTGAAGACGCTGGCGTGGATTACCGTGCTCATTCTGCTGCCCGTGGTGGGCATAGTGCTCTACATCTTCTTTGGCCGCAGCCTGAGGCACATACGCATGATTTCTCGCAAGAAGCGGCTACGCTTGACTAACCGCGACGACATCAAGCACCTGATGCGCTCTCAGCCCGTCGTCCACTACGACACAGTGAAGAGCGAGCGCCAGCAGATGATTAACCTCGTGAGCAACATCCAGGGATCACCGCTGCTTGCCAACAACGAGGTGGAGATTTTCACCAACGGCAAGGAGAAGTTTGACGCCTTCAAGCGCGACCTGCTGGCTGCCGAGAAGTATATCCACATCCAGTATTACATCATCGAGAACGACACCATAGGCAACGAGATAGGCGAGATTCTCAAGCATAAGGTGCAGGAAGGCGTGAAGGTGCGTGTGCTCTACGACCATGTGGGGTCGTTCCACTTTGACATGTCCTATTTCAAGAAGCTGCGCAAGGCAGGAGTGGATGTCTTCCCCTTCATGCAGATCACCTTCCCGGAGTTTGCCAACCGCATCAACTGGCGCAACCACCGCAAGATAGTGGTCATCGACGGCAAGGTGGGTTACATAGGCGGCATGAACATCGCCGACCGCTATATAGACGGCGGCAAGATGGGGCACTGGCGCGACACTCACCTGCGAGTGACGGGCGACATAGTGGCTGCGCTGCAGGTGTCGTTTGCCATCGACTGGAACTTCATGAAGCGCGAGCTCATCGAGGTGCCGGTGGCAATGGTTGAGCCTGGCAGCATAGCTCACCCCGTCGCCATGCAGCTAGTGACTGGTGGCCCCACGAGCCAGTGGGTGAACATGGCGTTTGTGTTCCAGAAGGCCATCGACAGTGCGCGCAAGTGCATCTACATCCAGACTCCCTATTTCCTGCCTAGCGACTCCCTGCTCAAGTCGCTGCAGGTGGCAGCACTTAGCAAGGTTGACGTGCGCCTGATGATACCTCGCAAGCCCGACAGCCTGCTACTGCGCTATGCGTCTTACTCCTATGTGAAGCAGTGCCTCGATGCCGGCATCAAGATTTACTTCTACGAGCCAGGCATGCTTCACTCCAAGGTGGTGGTGATTGATGACGACTTTGTGACAACCGGCAGCACCAATTTCGACTTCCGCAGCTTTGAGCACAACTTCGAGAGCAACGTGCTGCTCTACAGCGAGGACTTCAACAAGCGCATGCGAGAGGTGATGGTCAACGACATGAAGGCGTGTACCCGCATCAGCCCACGCCACTGGCGCAAGCGCCCAGTGTGGCAAAAAGCCGTGGAGAGCATAGTGCGCCTCTTCGGGCCACTGCTTTAACAATGCTCAATGCTCAACAATGCAGAAATTCACTCCTTTAATTCATTTCACTCCTTTAAGATGAAATTGTTCAGAAAAATAACTTTTATCGCCGCGATGCTGGCAGTGCTGGCAGTGAGCGCGCAGGAGGCTCCCAAGCGCGAGTTTCGTGGAGCTTGGTTACACATTATAGGTCAGGGTCAGTATGCCAAGATGACGCCTGAGCAAACTCAAGCGTACCTACGCGACCAGCTCGACAAGCTGAGCGTGGCTGGCGTGAATGCCATCATCTGGCAAGTGCGCCCTCAGGCCGATGCCGCCTACCCCAGCGACCTTGAGCCCTGGTCGCGGTGGCTCACCGGCGAGGCTGGCAAGGCTCCGAGTCCGCTGTGGGACCCGTTGCAGTTTATGATCGACGAGTGCCACCTGCGCGGCATGGAGCTTCACGCGTGGATTAACCCTTACCGCGTGACCAGTGGGGAGAACGACAAGCCCGCAGCAGGTCACATCTACTACCAGCATCCGGAGTGGTTCTTAAAATATGCCGACGGCAAGATTTACTTCGACCCCGCTTTGCCCGAGAGTCGCGACTTCATCAACCTGGTGGTGCGCGACATGGTGACGCGCTACGACCTCGATGCCATACACATGGACGACTATTTCTACCCCTACCCCGTGAAGGGCGTGGAGTTCCCCGACAGTGCCTCGTTTGAGAAATATGGCAAAGGCTGGGGCGACAAGGGCGACTGGCGTCGCCACAATGTAGATATGCTCATTGAGCAGCTGCACGGCACCTTGCAGAGCACCAAGCCGTGGGTGCGGCTAGGCATCAGCCCCTTCGGCATCTGGCGCAACAAGCGCAGCGACCGCAACGGCAGCGAGACTAGCGGCCTGGAGTGCTACGACGCCCTCTATGCCGACTGCCCCAAGTGGACAGCGATGGGCTGGGTCGATTACATGGTGCCGCAGCTCTACTGGGAGCTGGAGCACAAAGCCGCTAGCGACCTGGTGCTCAGCTACTGGTGGAACGACCACGCCAACGGCCGCCACATGTACTACGGTCAGGCGGTGCGCAACGTGATGGACCACCGCGACATCCCCGACACCCTTAACCCCACTCAGCTCAACCACAAGATAGAGCTGATGCGCACGTTGCCCAACGTGCACGGCGTGACATGGTGGCCAGGCTACAGCGTCACCGAGAACTATAAAGGAGTGCTCGACTCGCTGAGCCGTCACCAGATGCACACCAAGGCCCTGTGCCCCGCCGTGACGTGGATCGACAGCGTGGCACCGGCAGCGGTCACCAACCTGCGCCTCGACAAGCACAAACTGGATAATGTGCTCTCGTGGGATGCTCCCGTGACCACCGACCCCATGCAAGAGGCAGTGAGATATGTGGTTTATGCCTTCCGTGAGAACGACGACATCGACATCAGCAACCCCCGGGCAATCATCAGAGTCACTAATCAAACGTCGATTACCCTTCCCAAACTCGACCTACCCCAAAAGCACAAGATGGCTCGCCCGCCCGCCACAAAATATGTGGTCACCGCCCTCGACCGCTGCAATAACGAGAGCGCACCATGCGACTCAATAATCGTGTACTTATAATTTTTACCACCACATCTTTCCATGTTTCAAGAATTATCACTACTTTTGCAGCCGCAAAAAGAAAATAATTAGGCACTAATTCTGAAGCATTTTAAATAACAACAATAAAACATAAGATTAAAATGAAGTTATTAGAAGGAAAAGTGGCACTCATCACTGGTGCCGCACGTGGAATAGGCAAGGCGATAGCCTTGAAATTTGCCAGCGAGGGAGCCGACATCGCATTTACCGACCTAGTCATCGACGAGAACGGCAAGGCTACCGAGCAGGAAATCGCTGCCCTGGGTGTTAAAGCTAAGGGCTATGCCAGCAACGCTGCCGACTTTGCTCAGACCGAGGAGGTGGTGAAAGCCATCAAGGAAGAGTTTGGCCACATCGATATCCTGGTCAACAATGCCGGTATCACCAAAGACGGCCTGATGCTGCGCATGACCGAGCAGCAGTGGGACGCCGTGATTGCCGTGAACCTCAAGAGCGCGTTCAACTTCATCCACGCCCTCGTGCCCGTGATGATGCGCCAGCGTGGCGGCTCCATCATCAACATGGCAAGCGTGGTGGGCGTGCATGGCAACGCAGGTCAGAGCAACTATGCCGCCAGCAAGGCCGGCCTTATAGCCCTGGCCAAGAGCATCGCCCAGGAGATGGGCAGCCGCGGCATCCGTGCCAACGCCATCGCCCCAGGCTTCATCGAGACAGCCATGACAGCTGCTCTGCCCGAGGAAGTGCGCCGTGACTGGGAACAGAAGATACCACTGCGCCGCGGTGGCTCGGTCGAGGATATTGCCAACGTTGCCACGTTCCTCGCCAGCGACATGGCCAGCTATGTCACCGGTCAGGTGATACAGGTGGATGGTGGCATGAACATGTAATTAGTGGAACGGGAAACGGCGAGTGACCGCCACAGCCATGACCGCAGAAGAAATGCTGCGGCACGCACCTTAACTTGCACAATATGTGGTATTAATGCCGCATATTGTGCATTGTTCATTAATCAAGCGGGATCAACGTCGAAGTAGAGTCGTGTGGAGCGCATTCGTGAGTCGGTGGCGAGTAGCTGCTCGTAGAGGTCGCGCAATATTTTCTTCACCTTGGTCATCGAGGCAGCGAGTTCCATCTTGAGGACTATCTGGCGTATGTAGAAAGTCTGCACCCTTGCCACCATGGGTGCTTCAGGACCCAGCACACGATGCCCGAAGACCGTCCTTAGCAGGTTGCTGTAGCGCACCGCCATCTCCACCACCACATCGTCTTGCTTGTGCTTGAGGTAGATGTTGATGATCTTGGTGAACGGTGGGTAGCCAAACTGCTGCCTGTCGGCAATCTCCTGGTTGTAGAAGCCCTTGTAGTCGTGCTCCACCACTCGCTCGATGACGGGGTGAGAGGGGTTGCTGGTTTGAATCACCACCTTTCCCTGCTTGTTCTTGCGCCCTGCTCGCCCTGCCACCTGCTCGAGCATGTTGAAGGCTCGCTCGTGACTGCGGAAGTCGGGGAAATGAATCATAGTGTCGGCATTGAGTATGCCCACGATGCTCACCGCGTCGAAGTCCAGCCCCTTGGTCACCATCTGCGTGCCCACGAGTATGTTAGTCTTGTGCTGCGAGAACTCGTCGATGATGCGGTCGTAGCTGTTCTTGCTTCGCGTGGTGTCGAGATCCATGCGCGAAATCTTCTCGCCGGGAAACACCTTGTCAATCTCGTCCTCGATGCGCTCAGTGCCATAGCCCACAATCTCGATGCTGGGGTTGCCGCAAGCCGGGCACACCGTGGGCAGCGTGATAGTGTGACCACAGTAGTGGCAGGTGAGCGTCTCCACCCGGCGGTGATAGGTGAGCGAGACGTCGCAGTTGACACAAGTGGGCACCCACGCACACTGCTTGCAGCGCACCATGGGAGCATAGCCGCGACGGTTCTGGAAGAGAATCACCTGCTCGTGGTTGTTCAACGCCTTGCGGCACTCGTCGATGAGCTCCTGCGAGAACATGCCGTTCATCTCGTGCTTGCGCCATGCCTGCTTGAGGTCGATAGTGTGCACCAGCGGCATCTTCATGTCGCCATATCGTGTGCTTAGCTCCACGAGCCCATATCGGCCGTTGAGGGCTTTATAATAGGTGTCGATGGCCGGCGTAGCCGAACCAAGCACCGTCTTGGCCCCGTGCATGTGCGCCAGCATGATGGCAGTGTCGCGGCCGTTGTATCGTGGTGCCGGGTCTTGCTGCTTGTAGCTGGTGTCGTGCTCCTCGTCGATAATGACGAGACCCAGGTTGCTGTAAGGCAGGAACACGCTCGAGCGCACGCCAATTATCACGCACGGCTCGCTCGAGGTGAGCAATTTCTTCCAGATATCTACCCTCTCGTTGTCGCTGAACTTGCTGTGATAGATGAGCAGTCGCTCGCCAAAGACCCGCCTCAGGCGCTGCGTGAGCTGAGTGGTGAGGGCAATCTCGGGCACGAGATAAAGCACCTGCTTTCCTAGAGCCAGGGCATCGCCAGTGAGGTGCATATAGATTGACGTCTTGCCGCTGGAGGTGACGCCATGCAGCAGCGTTATGTCTTTTTCCTTGAAGCTGTTGTGGATAGCATTATAGGCCTTGTGCTGCACATCGGTGAGAGTGGGCAGCTCCACTGTTGCGCCCCCCACCGACTCAAAGCGGTTTATTTCGCGCTTGTAAATCTCGAAGATGCCATTCTTGCGAGCGGCGGCAAGCACTGGCTGTGTGCACCCCGAGCGCTGCAACAGCTCCTCTTGAGTAACCTCTCTCACCGGCTTGCTGCGCTGCATCCAGTGCGACAGGTCTAGATAGGCCAGCAAGAGCTGCTCCTGCTTCTTGGCCCGCCCCACACGGTCGAAAAAGCCATGCAGTCGCTGCTCATCACCGCGCTCAATGGTGAGCCTGACGCAAGTCTCGGTCTTAGGCCGATAGTTGTCCATCACCTTCTCGGCCACAAGTACCGCCCCCTTGTCGAGCAATCGGCTCACAATGCTCTCCACATTCTTGAAGCCAGTAGCGGTGGTAAGCTCGGTAATCTGCACCTTGCCACGCTGGTTGGTGAAGTCGAGAATCACCTTCTCGCGGTCGTTGAGCTCGCCAGGCACAGCCTCTTCGTAGTCAGGACAAGGACTAATAAACGTCCCACTCTCAACCTTGAGGCCACTAGGCACGGCAGCCTTATACACCTCACCCACGGTGCACAGGTAGTAGTCGGCAATCCACTGCCAGAACTTGAGCTGCGGGTGTCGCAGCACAGGCCCCTCGTCGAGCAATGCCAGGATTTCCTTCACCTTGTAACCCTGCGGCTCAATGTCGTGGGTCATCACCACGATAGCAGTGTAGAACTTCTTGCGCCCAAAAGGCACTAGCACACGGAAGCCTGCCCCCACGGTCATGGTGGGGGGAATGCGATAGGTGTAGGTGCCTTGCACCGCTAGCGGCAATACTACTTCGGCAAACTGTGGCATTTTATGAGTTCGTTATAAGGTGGGAGGTTTGTGGTACAAAGATAGTTATATTTTTTGTGGTCGCCAAATTATGCTCTCACTCCTTTTCGCTGAGTTCAAGCCATCGCATCTCTTTTTCCTCTAGTAGCTGCTGTAGCTCGCTGTAACGCGCGCTCTTGGAGTCCATGTCGGTAATCACCTCGCCGCTGGCAAAGAGCTTGTCGAGCTGCTGCTTCTCGGCAGTGAGTTTTTCTATCTCGGCAGTGAGCGCCTCTAGCTCTTTGCGTTCCTTGTAGGAGAGCTTGTTGCTATTGTCGCGCACGTTGTAGTGGACCTTCTCTTTGGGCTTAGCGGCAGCACGCGCAGCCTCGGCGTCGAGACGGTCGTGATAGTCCTTCCATGCCCTGTACTCGCTGTAGTTGCCCGGGAAGTCCTTGACCACTCCGTCGCCCATGAAGACGAAAGTGTGATCCACAGTGCGGTCCATGAAGAAGCGGTCGTGGCTCACGATAATGACGCAGCCATTGAACTTCGACAGATAGTCCTCCAGAATCTCGAGCGTGGAGATGTCGAGGTCGTTGGTGGGCTCGTCGAGGATGAGGAAATTGGGCTTGCTCATGAGCACCATCGCCAGGTAGAGCCGTCGCTTCTCGCCGCCACTGAGGTTGGCTATATACTTCTGTTGCTCGCTATTGTTAAAAAGGAACATATTAAGGAACTGCGCGGCAGTGTATTGAGTCTTCTCGTCGAAGTAGATATACTCGGCAATGTCGCGCACTGCCTCAATCACCGTCTTGCTCTCGTCGAGGTTCATCCCCTCCTGGCTGTAGTAGCCAAAGCGCACCGTCTTGCCTATCTCGAAGCTGCCGCTGTCGCACGGCACCTCGCCGAGCAGCAACTTGATGAAGGTGGATTTTCCCACCCCATTGTCGCCCACAATGCCCAGCTTCTCGTAGCGCGCGAAGGTGTATTCAAAGTCCTTGAGAATGACCTTGTCGCCAAAAGCCTTGCACACCTGATGTGCGGTGAAAATCTTCTTGCCAATGTAGGCCGAACTCACATTGAGGCGCACATCGCCGCGGTCGCGTATGCCGCGAGCCCGCTCTTGCAGGTCGTAGAACGCGTCGATGCGGTATTGCGCCTTGTGCTGGCGCGCCTGTGGCTGCCGTCGCATCCACTCGAGCTCGGTGCGCAAGAGGTTGCGAGCCCGCTCCACCTGCACATTCTGCGCCTCGATGCGCTCGGCGCGCTTCTCGAGGTAGTAGTTGTAGCTGCCATCGTAGGTGTAGATGTGCTGCTGGTCGAGCTCCATGATCTTGGAACAGATGTTGTCGAGGAAATAGCGGTCGTGAGTGACCATGAGCAGCGTCATGGTGCTGCGTCGCAGGTAGTTCTCTAGCCACTCTATCATGTCGATGTCGAGGTGGTTAGTAGGCTCATCAAGGATGAGGAACTGCGGCTCGTCGATGAGAATCTTGGCAAGCGCCACGCGCTTGAGCTGCCCACCGCTGAGCTCACCCACCGGCTGGTGGAAGTCGTCAATCTTCAGCTGCGAGAGGATCTGCTTAAAGCGCGCCTCATAGTCCCAGGCATGGCTGCTGTCCATAGCCTGGATGGCATTAGTCATGGCCGTGGCGTCGTCGCTGGTGAGCGACCGCTCATAGGCTCTCACCGCCACCGATGCCGCGTCATCGCCCTCAAGGCACACGTCGAGCACCGCCTTGGCCGACTCAAACACCGGGCTCTGCGGCAAGTATCCAATGCGCAGGTTGTTACGGTAGATGATTGAGCCGTCGCCATCGGGGCTCTCCACTCCTGCAAGCAGGTTGAGCAGTGTGCTCTTGCCAGTGCCGTTCTTGGCAATGAGCCCCACCTTGTCGCCCTCGTCAAGCCCGAAGGAGATACCGGTAAACAACGGCTCGTAGCCATAAGATTTAGATAAGTTCTCTACTTGAAGTAATGCCGACATGACTGTAACTTAATTATATGTAGCACTTAGAGCAAAATGTATTCATTATCTCCCCTCAAAAAAGCCTTCCACTATATAGCCCAAATCAACAAGCCAGTGCCGATGATGACCCCGGTGACAAGAAGATCGATCAGGCAGAAGCCCATGATGTCCTTTGCGTCGAGACGAGCTATTGCCAAGGCCGGGAGCGCCCAAAATGGTTGTATGAGGTTGGTCCATGCGTCGCCCCAAGAAATAGCCATGCCAGTCAGGCCAGGATCCACACCGAGGTTGGCTCCAGCGGTGAACATAACTGGCGCTTGCACAGCCCAGTGACCGCCGCCACTTGGCACAAACAGGTTGAGCACCGCTGCGCAAAGGAAGGTGAGCAACGGATAGGTGACAGAATTGCTGATTTGGATGCAAGCGTCGGCCAAGACTCCTCCCAGGCTGATGCCGCTGATGCCTACCCCAGTGACGATGCCCATAATGCCGGCATAGAACGGGAACTGCAGAATGATGCCGGCAGCCCCAGTGGTAGCTTTTGCGAAGGCACGCACGTAGTGTACTGGTGTGGGATGAAGCACCAGACCCAGCGCGAGGAATATCATGATAACCCCACCAATGTCTAAACTGGCACCGTTCACAGCGAGATGAATGACGAGATAGGCCACGAGCATCATTGCCACGAGCCATGAGAGCAGTTTGCTTTGCTCAAGCCGCTGTGCCGGAGTCTTATCAGAGTCTGGAACAGTGGTCACAATATCATCATCGTCTTTAAGGAGCGAGGGGTTGATGGCAAGGACGCCCTTCTTGGGGTGCATCAGGGTGTTAGTGATGGTGATGCCAATTATCACAACCAGCACAGTGATGAGATTGTGCCAGTCGAGGATGGTGTGCGCCAAGGGCACAGGGGCGGTGAGAGCACCATCGGTAGCCATTGCGAGAGCTTCGCCAGGTGTTGCCATGGTGAGAGGAATTGAGCCCGACATGCCAGCGTGCCACACGACGAAGCCGCTATAGGCCGATGCGATGAGAAGCCGATAATCGACATCGGAGCGCTGACGTGCTATTGCCTTGGCAAGCACCACTCCAACGATGAGTCCAAAGCCCCAGTTGAGCCAGCACGCCAGTGCCGACACCACAGTCACTAGAGCTATTGCTGACGGGGCGCTCTGTGGCACGCGGGCCATTGCGTTGATGGCCCGTTTGATAACCGGTGCAGCAGCCAGAGCCGACCCACACACAAGAACCAGTGCCATCTGCATGGCAAATTCCAGCAAATTCCACACGCCGTCGCCCCAGTGCTCCACCACCTCAAGCGGTGTCTGGTGACATAAAGGCATTGCCACCAACGCCGCCACAAAGGTGAGCAAGATGGCAAAAATAAATGGTTCTGGCAACCAACGCTGAACTAATCGCACGCAGAATTTAATCATTTCCTAACTTTTTTGAGATTATTGAAAAATCTTTTTAGTGTCATAGTTTTTAGAAACGTGCAAAGGTACTCATTATTTTTCACAGAAGGGCGGCTTGAGCGCAAAAAAACATCACCTCCAGCACAAGGTGGAGGTACCTCTTGTACCCTTCACTGCTTACAAGCAACACTTAATCAACACACATGAGAATGTAATGAAATTGCTGTGACTCAGAAACAAGTAACGAGAAACAAAAAAGTAACAGCTTTCTTACTAAGAAGTTTGTTACTAAGAAGTTTGTTACTAAGAAAGTTATTTCATATCCTTGCGACATAAAACTTGACGACCAACAACTAACTATGGGCGAAATTAATCCTTTTGTTTTTGTATTACTACTAGTTACAGCAGCAAGGAAATCATAAAGAAATACAGGCTTGAATCATAGGCAAACGTGAATGCAATAAAGAAAGCCCTGCTAAAGAAAGACATAATCGACATTGAAGGGCAAGACGTAACAATCAACGACTCCCTCTTCAAACTCTGGATAAACCGCCAGCAGTTCTTTGACTAGAGAGGAAAATATGATACAGGGGAGATAACCAGACGCTATTGTTGAGTCCACTTTAAAAAATAAAAGCACACGAATTAAACGAATTATAACGAATCCTATTTTATTCAGTTAATTGGTTTTGTCTTCTTTTGCCGTGTTGCTTGATTTTTTAAAAAAATAGTGACTTATTAAAGATTCAAAACATGGTAACATCTATCGGAATCGAATTTGGAAATTAAGGGTTATGAAAAACTCTTTGTCTTTCTCAAAAGCATATCCAAAATCACCTTTTTTGCTGTTTTTCTTGCCACTAATTCCATTTGCAAAGATTATGGCATTTTCTTCAGCTTTGGTTAAATTGCGGTTTTCAGAGAGATACATTTTGGCTCGTTCCAATGCGAGAGCCTTACAAACGCCTCTGTCAGGCATATCTATTTTGGTGTTTTGGAAAAGATAATTTGCGAAAATGTCATCAGAGATAGCACGATAATATAGTAATTCTCCAGATTGACCTACATCTATGTAGCCTCCTGTTAGTTTCTTTCGCCCACTCCATGGAGTAGAAGCGGTAAGTCCAGCGAATGAAGCGAATAGGAAGTCTTTGATTTTTGCCGAATAGAATTCGTTAGGATTAGCTCTCTTTATTGGATTCAAGGTTGTTAATGTATCACAAACTGTTGGCAAATCCGTTGAAATATCATGGTTGTAGTAGCCATTAACCGCAAGAATGGCAACATTCAAAATCTCATCCATTCTGGAATCCACGATACCAATGTTTTGTTCAAACACCGCATTCCGGCAACCAACATATTCAAGTGAATAATCTTTTTTTATAGCTGCAATCATCGCTTTTAAAGAATTTAGCGCATTTATTCTATGCATTCCTTCAAGATTGCAGCCGATTATACGATAAACAAAACCTGAAGTTTGTGAGCAATTAAACAGCGTAGGATTACTGCCTAAATGTGATTTTACTGAGAATCCTTCAGTCGAAGTGGAATTGTCAAGAGAATTTTGGGCGGTTATTATTATATCAGCTTTCGCGCCATAGGCTTGTTTAGCCTCGTCTGAAAGATTAGCTTTCGGGTTACTAAATCTAAGTTCCTCCAAGTATTCTTGAATAGCAGGAACTTTCAGTTTTCGCTTGCCACCTGAAGAAGCCATTATCTGATTATAGAGAAATGATGCTTTTTCATTAAGTTCTGGAGCAGTAATAACTTTGAAAATGACATCATCTTTATCGAATGCTTTAACCTTGGCGATTTCATTATCAATGAAACGCTCAAATCGTGCATAAGCATTGGGTTCTGCTCGTATAACGTTTACGATGTCGATGTACGTCTTTTCATCTCTAACCAATTCTGCTGAAGCTCCGTAGATACGCCCTTCACCGAGTAGGCGAAGAAAAACATATGCTTCAGTCCATTCTCCTCTATTAAATTCCCAAACAGCCATAATTATCTTCTCTTTCTTAATGTTTTCAGTATTTGCTCAGCTGTTGCTTGAATAGCAGGGACAGCAACTGAGTTCCCGAATTGTTTGTATGCTGAAGCATCGGCAACAGGTATAACAAAAATAGGGTCACCATTGCCTGTGTCATAGACGGGATAACCTTGCAATGCTCCCCATTCTCTTGGTGTCATCCTGCGCCAGCCGTCGCGGTTATACTCGCCCTTTATTCTTGTTGTTGGTGTCAAGTCGGATTGTCGAGTGTCAATAATTATATTTCTTTCTCGACCCATGCCACCAACAACAATAGCATTTGCCACACCATCATCGGGTATGATTGCATAGCCAAAGCCGTTGCCTTTAGCCTCGTGACGTTTCTTGTGATTAATCAATGTGTTAACGTAAGTAGTGGAAAGGTAATACTTTGAAGCAACTGGCTTGGCTTCCCTTACGTCAATCCAATGCTTTGTCACTTCTTTTTGTTCAGGGTAAGTGAAATCATCGGCAGTTATTCCTAAGTCTTTCCTAAATCCCACAATGTAAATTCTTTCACGGTGTTGTGGTACACCGAAATACATTGCATTTATTATTTGTGGTGTGGGAACAACATAACCGACCTCATCAAGCGTATTGAGGATAGTTTTTAGCGTTTTCCCTTTATCATGAATAGCAAGACCTTTCACGTTTTCGAGAAAAAGGGCTTTCGGTTGTTTTCTTCTCAATATTTCGGCCACATCAAAGAATAATGTTCCGCGAGTTTCAGCAAAACCTAAACGCTTACCCGCGAGTGAAAACGCTTGGCAAGGAAAACCAGCACACAAAATATCAAATCCATCTGGTATATATTTTTTTGTGCTTTCTTTGGTAATGTCGCCAAAGGGAACTTCACCATAATTAGCAAAATAGGTTTTTTGCGCTTGAGCGTCCCATTCTGAAGAAAAAACACACTGCCCACCGAGGTTTTGTAATGCCATTCTAAAGCCGCCAATTCCCGCAAACAAGTCAATAAACGTAAATTTTGGTTTTTCGGGTCCTGGGAAAGGTGCTTTGAAAAGTTCGGCAAAAAGATAAGTTTGAAAACCTTGGGGTTCTTCCACAATATGGCCGTGTTCACCCAGTTGCTTAGCCGTTATGTTTTGAGTCCAAGATTCAACAAAGTCCCGTGCTTTTTTCTCAAAGACTTTACCGAACTTGCTATTTTGAAGCATCGCATAATGAGTTACGATGGCTAACTGGTCGGTAAAAGGAATTATCGCCCCATCATCATCAAGAGAATTTTGATCATAAATCCTTACTGCCCCAGCTTTTCTATAGCCAAGGTCTAAAAGGGTTAAAGGCAATGTGGAATTAACTTGCGCCATTATTCTTTATGTCATTAATTAGTGATAATATCGTTTCTTCAATAGATCTCTTTAATTGACACTGTCATAAAACTATAACTCGCCAGCCTTGATATTCTAAATCGGAATTCACTCTTTTATCACGTTTTTTATTGCTTAATTTTTTGTTCCCAAAGATATCTATTAGTGGACGTCAATTTATCATACTTATATTTATGACCATGCCAAAAGCAGAGGTGACGTTGCTCTTTGGTCTGTCGCTGTGCCATATTTAGTCAATCAAAAGTGGTACTAAAGGCAAAGGTAAGCAAAAATCCTCAACTGAAGCGCATTCAAGCGGTGTTTTTTCGCAGATTGTGGAAAAGTTTTGTGCAGACCGTTGCATTCACGCTGCAAAGTTAGTGCTGACATGTGCTAAAATTAAGCACATTTACATTGAAAATTGTTAACGCGTCTATGAAAAAGTCCTTGTAAATGTAGAGGTAGTAACCAGGCCTATCAGCTAAAAAAAGCCATCGAGGGTGTTGTGGCTCGATGGCATTTTTGATTTTAGAATTGTGTGGCAGGGTTTTACCACACCACCTCAAAGCTACAAGTGCCTGGCGATGCTATGCAAGTTGACTTCTACAGCGATGGACGCATCTGGTACTTTGGCACTTCAGGCTCACATGGCATGGCAGTGCGGCCATTGTGTGACCAGTAAAATTTTGAGCAGAAAATTACCAAAAAGGTTATTTACTATTCAAAATTTTACTATATTTGCACCATGAATAATATATTTCAACAAATCGGAAACATCCCAGTCACTAATTCAATCATCTCAAGCCTTTATCCAAACATAAAGGCTATAAACAAGAAAATTAGCGAGTTAGAACGTCAGCATGCACTAATTAGGCTTAAAAGGGGGCTATATGTAGCCTCCCCTGAAATCACACAAACGCCTTTATCGACCGAATTGATTGCTAATCATTTATATTCTCCATCTTATGTCTCATGCCTCACGGCTTTGCGATTTTATGGTCTTATTCCTGAGGAGGTGTTCACAACACAGTCAATGACAATAAAGCGTGGTCACACTTTTAATACTAAGATAGGTCAATTTCAATATTTCACATGTTCAAAAGAGGCTTTTGCTGTGGGCATCACCATTGCAAAGGCTGGGAATCAGCAATTCTTAATTGCCACTCCCGAAAAAGCATTGTGCGACCTGATTGCAACTACACCTGCCTTAAATTTAAGATACAAGAGAGAGACCGAAGAATATTTAGAACAACATTTGCGTCTTGACATGGAAAAATTCTACAAGATGAGATTATCATTTTTTCAAGAATATGCTACTATTGGCAGGAAAGCAAATTGTGTCCAACAAATTATTAATCTTTTTAAGTAACTCATGAACGAGGTATATCAAAAAATGCTCAGTCAATACGATTTATCGACCGAGCAAAAAAAAAGAAATGCCATCTTCGAAGTCAACCAGCAAATTGTTTTAGCGGGTCTTTATAATGGCGGTTTCTTCGACAGTGCAGCCTTTTATGGGGGCACATGTCTAAGAATATTTCATGGCTTGCAACGATTTAGCGAGGACATGGACTTCTCACTACTTAAACCAGATGCCAACTTTGATTTCAAGAAGTTTTTTCAACCCATCATTGATCAGTTTGCCATTGTGGGACGAGAGGTAGAAATAACAAAAAAAGACAAGAATAAATTTGGGAAAGTTGAGTCTGCCTTCCTAAAGGACACTACCAACGTTTATGACATCTCTTTTCGCACCGAGAAATCAATAAAAATAAAAATTGAGGTTGACACTAATCCACCATTAGAATTCTCAACAGAGCACAAATTGCTGTTGCAACCTTATTCTTTCATGACACGATGCTTTACTCTGCCATGCTTGTTTGCAGGAAAAATGCATGCATTAGTATTTCGCTCCTGGAAAAACCGTGTGAAAGGACGCGACTGGTATGACTTTGAATGGTATGTAAGAAATAGCGTGCCATTAGACTTTAAGCATTTACAGGAAAGAATAAGACAATTCAATGGTCTGGCTTTTAACCAAGATGAGTTTTTGGCAATTCTTAAAGAAAAGCTTGCTTGTACCAATATCAATCAAGTAAAACAAGATGTGATGCCATTTATAAAGAATCCTAACGAACTCAGTATCTGGTCTAATGATTATTTCCTACAACTAGCACAAATGATTAAATGGGGACAATAAAGAAAACATCGTTACTTTTCATTGTCATGCTGCTATGCATTCAAGCACATGCACAACGTTGTGGCGCCCACATCATTAAGGGTGACCTTGATATCAGTTACGAGGGCACTGCCGATAAACGCTATGAGATGAACAGCGTGATGAAGTTCCCTCAAGCAATCTATGTCGCCCATTATCTTGACTCGTGCGGCATCAGTCTCGACCAGCGAGTGACTTTGAAAAAGCATGACTTAGAACAGAACACTTGGTCGCCAATGCTCAAGATGATTGACGTAGAGCAAGAATTCAGCTATGGCCAGCTGCTTGCCCTGTCGCTGCAGCAGAGCGACAAAAATGAGACAAGAAGAACTATCTCCATTGTCTCATTTTGATTTTAGTGTGTGCTGCTGGTTTATGCCTTGTTGAACTTTTCTTTGGGTTGCTTGCAGCGTGGGCAGCGCCAGTCGTCTGGGAGGTCTTCGAATGGCACGCCGTCGTGCTCGGCGGGGTCATAGACATAGCCACACACTGAGCACACCCACTTGCCTGAGGCTTCCTTCTTGGAGAAGTTCACCTCATCGAAGATGGTCTCTACCGGGTTGTCAAGGTCCATCACACGCTTTGCCTCAAGATTCTCATAGCCTTGTGGCGAGTGAGTTGAGATATAAACAGTGGGATGATTGCGCACGAACTCGCGCACGCGGTCGAGGGTTTCGCGAGCGGCAGCAAGGTCGTCATAGACAACCGAGAGCTTGTTCTCGTAGAGAGCCTCGTCCACGTAGGTGATGTCGCCGTGAATCATGTAGAACAGGCCGTCCATCTCCACTATGATGATGCTGTTGCCTCGGGTGTGGCCCTTTGCCTTGATGAGATAGATGCCGTCCTGAATCTTCTGGCACTCGGGGAAATTGTAATAAGCGCCGTCGGTGAAGCTCACGGGCACAATGTTGTTAATGCCTTTAAGCTCCTCGGCACCAAGTTCTTCCTCATTAACATAGATTTTAGCGTTTGGGAAGGAGCGCAACTCGCCCGAGTGGTCGCTGTGGCGATGAGTGAGCAAGATTTTAGTCACCTGCTCGGGCTTGTATCCTAGAGCCTCGAAGGCCTCCATATAGGTGCAGATGTCCTCACCGGTGTAGGCTGCCGATGTCTCATCGGGCACTTCCTCGGGAGTGCCGGCCGGGATGCCGGTATCCACGAGTATCACTTCGCTGCCAGTGTCGATGAGGTAGTTTTGCAAGCTACCACGGTAGCGTATGTTTTTGTCAAATTTTTCCAGTCCCTCTTCGCCTCCAAAGGCAAAAGGCTGTCCATAGAATCCGTTTTTGCGAAATTTTACTGCTTTTATTTCCATAGTTTTATTGTTTTTAAGCTGACAGGCTAACGAGCAAACAAGGCAATAGTAGCCGTCGCACTTCTTACTTCTTACTTACTTTATCCGATCCACGATCCCCGATCCCCGGACAAGGCACGCCTTGTCCCTACTTTCAACGGACAAGGCACGCCTTGTCCCTACTTTACTCTTAACACTTAATCTTCTGTGCCAAGCGTCGGCCCGCGTCATAGGCTCGCTGCAAGTCGTTCTCCCAGTTCTCGTCGCGATACTGGCGCTTAGCTTCCTCGCTAAAGCCAGCCAGCTCGTAGCGGTCGTAGTTCTTCACCTGATAGGTGTTGTGGGCATCAACGTGCTCCACGTCGCCCATGGCGCGAGCGAGACAGCTCTCAATAATACCCATTGACTGATAAACGCCCTTGGCCTGCTCGCCATTGGCATTCATCGTGTAGGTGAGAATAACCGGAATGCGCTTGGGAGCGGTGAGGCTGTAGTCGTTATAGGAGAGCCAGGGGAACACTAGGCGCTCGAGGAAAGCGCGCAGCTGCGCCGTCACCTCGCTGAAGTAGATGGGCGAGCCCATCACCAGCGCGTCGGCCTGCGCCACTTCCTCAAGCACTGGAGTGAGAGCGTCGCGAAACTTGCACACGTTCACTGCCTTTCCCTTGAGCTTGCAAGCTAGGCACGACATGCAGCCCTTGTAGTCCATGCCATAGAGCCTTACGGTCTTCACTTCGATTTCTTCACTCACCGAGGCAGCCCCCTCGGCAATCTTGTGCAACATCGAGGCCGTGTTGAACGTCTTGCGTGGGCCTCCGTCGATGATGATAATTTTCTTCTTCATAACGCTATCCTAACATTTCTTCGATGTCCTTAACTAACTTCTCGGGCGCAGTGGTGGGAGCGTAGCGCTTAATCACCTCCCCGTCGCGCGAGATGAGGAACTTTGTGAAGTTCCACTTGATGGCACTACCCAGCACACCCTTAGTCCGGCTTTTGAGAAACTTGAAGATGGGGTGTGCATCGTCGCCGTTGACATCGATTTTCTTCATAATCTGAAATGTGACGCCATAGTTTATCTGGCAGAACCCCTCAATCTCGCTGTCGGTGCCAGGGTCTTGATGGTTGAACTGGTTGCATGGAAATCCTATCGTTACCAGTCCACGCTCCTTATACTTCTGGTTCAGCTCCTCAAGCCCCTTGAACTGAGGCGTGAAGCCACACTTGCTAGCGGTGTTGACAATGAGCAACACCTTTCCCTTGAATTGAGCGAAGTCCAGTTCCTGACCCCTGCTCGTCAAGGCTTTAAAGTCATAAATTGTATTCATAATATAGAAAACAAGAAAACAAGTTAACAAGAAAACAAGTTAACGAGAAAACAAGTTAACGAGAAAACAAGTTAACGAGAAAACAAGTTAACGAGAAAACAAGACAAGAGTAATTGTCACACTCACTTAATTAATTCAACACAGAGCATCAAAAGTGGGTGTGTCATAACGCTCCAACTGAGGAAGACATTCTATCTTGACACACTCACCTTGACTTTTACAGCAAAACAGAAACCTGTATCATTTAGCCGGCTCCCACTTGCAGCGCACGGGCGAAGTGATAGCGCCCTCTTTCTTCAACTCGGCAAACGCCTTGTCAACGACCTTGCGGTCGAGACCGGTGAGCTCGGCCACCTTGCCAGCTGCCAAGGGCACACCAGCCTTGCGCATTGCCTCAAGTACTTGATCTTTAGCTTCCATGATAGTAATTATGATTTAATGATTAAAGTTGACGAATCAACCAGTTCTGAGCACCAATGCACTCAATCATCTCAAGCGCACCCTGGCTCCAGTAGAGGTCTTCCTCCTCGTCGGCGAGGTATGCCTTCATGATGTCATAGGTAGTGGGGTCATTAATCAGACCTTCGCAGCACTTGTACAGCATGTCAACGCCAGCCTTCTGAATCTCGAGGTCGGCCTTGATGTACTCAACGGGATTGCTGATGATTTCACGGGGCTTTGCGCCCTCAAACTTAACTTCGCCACCCAGGTCGAGAATGCGGCTAACAAACTTCTCAACCCACTCCATCTCCTCGTTGAAATGGTCAATGTACTTCTGGCCGAGCTTGGTGAAACCCATGGCATTGAAAACCTGGCCCTGCATCTTGTGAACGAGAGCACCCTCGGTTAAACCTGTTGTGAAAAGTTGTAATGCTTCAATAGATTTTTTTGCGTCCATTTTAAAAGATAATTATGTGTTAATAAAAATGTGTTAGGTTTTGATGCTGCAAAATTACGCCATTTTCCTCAATGGCGCATTATTTTTTTAAAAACAATGATTGTCCCAAACGAAACAATTATGATTTTTTATGTACCTTTGCAAAAAAATTAATGTAACATGCCAAATCTTAACGAAATCAGCCAGACCTACCTCAAGATACTTGAGCATGAAACGTGGAACAACAAGCTCATCTGCGCGCTCACCAACAAGCAGCTCACCATGCTCAGCAACGAACTGACTGGAGCCTTGAACTGGTACAGCTTCACCCTTGTTACCGAGGGGCACATCATCCTCGACAACGGTGCCGGTGAGATGATTTTCACGCCCAATGAGATGTTTGTCTTCTACCCAGGCAGCCCCATCTACATTCACGAGGCGAGCGAGGATTACAAGGGCATCTGCCTAATCTGCGACCAGCAGATGGCGCTCGACACCCAGGCCTTCCGCAACCTCATCAAGGCATCGATAATTCCCATCTCCAACTACGGCAACTCCAAGGTCACACTCACCCACGACGACGCCACTCGACTGCTCTCGCTCATGCTTCTCATCAGGCAATACATCATGCAACCGCTCCAGCTCAAGGGAGAAATTCTCGAGCATCTGTACTCGGTTTTCATCAACGACCTAATCAGCATCCAGTCATTTGAGAAGACAAGGCTATATATCTCACGGCAGAGCGAGGAAATATTTATCTCATTCTACACATTACTAACCCGCAACTACCTTGAGCACCGCGACCTCAAGTTCTATGCCGACCGTCTGTTCATTACCACCACCTACCTATCAAGAATAGTCAAGCAGATAACAGGCAAAACCGTGATGGACTGCATCAACGAGTTGCTGGCAATGGAGGCCACCCGCCTGCTCAAGTCAACAGCCATGACCGTGGAGCAGATTGCCGACCAGCTACATTTCGCAAGCAGCGCCTCGCTCGACAAGTTCTACAAGCGCCTGCGCGGCACCACCCCCCTCACGGTTCGCACCACACAGTAATATTCACCTTCGCCAGCAATCACTCCTCATCAATATGACCCTTTTTTACTCAAATGCTTTGGCAGAATGAGCCATTTCACCTATCTTTGCCACCAGTAACCAACAAAAAATTAAGTTTTCACTAAAAAACGCACTCATCATGAAACGAATCATACTATTGGCTTGCGCAGCACTGGCAATCGCCACCAGCTTCGCACAAAAGAGTTACGTGACTATCTACGTCGATCTTGACATCCCCTCCAACAATTGGGTTCTCGCGCGACTTGGCGGCGATGTGCCCGAAGGCATGCGGTCTTGCTACAACAAAAGTTACGACAGGCTCAATGAGGGTCAAATCATCAACATGCTTGCTGCCGAAGGATTTCAGGTAGAGAGCATTACAGGAATTGGCGACGGCGTGGGTACCAACCAGAGCAACAACGTACACACTGTCCTGATTCTCATGTCGAAGCCTGTGGGCAACAACGACGACTCGGCCATTCGCCCTATTGCCAACGGCAGCAACACAGGCGAAGCCCACGAAGTTGCAAGGTACAACCTGCAAGGCATTCCTGTTGCCAAGGACGAAAAAGGTGTTCAAATCGTGGTCTATTCCAATTACACCACTAAGACTGTCATCGTTGAGTGAAACAATGGGGTCAAGCCCCGATGTTTCAAAAATCCATCAAGCACAAATCTGCAAAAGTTCTTTCGGTTGTTTTTGTCCTTAAGAACTGCCCTGGTTATTGAGTCTCAAACAAATCGTCCATCGTCACCACTGCCTGAACATTTCCAGAATAAAAGTTTTGCTTCAAGCCCCAAGTGGTTACAATAACAGTGTGAATAGCATCCCTAGTCTTTGTCAACTGCGCAAAGACGCTGTTCCGTTCACGCAAGTGGCTATCATAGGCTCGAGTGATTACAAACTCACCTTTGCTATACTTCATTTCACACACATCTATCACATTGTCGGCACGACAGAGCAACAAGTCAAGCTGGACACCTGGCCACTCATTCCCATCTTTATCAACATGCCGCATAGCCCGCCAAGCGCACACATTCGTCAGCACGCCCTTGATACTCAATTTGCCTTTGATTTGGCTGATGTGGTGCAAGCACACCTGCTCAAACGCATATCCTAACCAAGCATTTTTCTTGCCCTCTTTAACATTAGACCAATAATGCTCGTCGAGCCCCGTTCGCTTGCCAATAAATTTCAGGAAGAACAATGAATACAAATCGGTAAGTTGATAGATACCATCTTTCGATTTTTTGCCATAGGCCGAATACTTACGTATGAAATCGCAGCTACACAGGTTGGCCAGCACCCGCGACAACGTGCCTCCGTTTTCAGCTCCAATGGCCGCCTTTATCTCACTCTGACTCATGCCTTTATTCTTTGTTGCCAAAGCTTCCACAACTTGTTTGTAGATTGCGGACGATTTAAATAAAGACCTAAACAAGAATTCATATTCCACCTTCAATGGAGCGGTGCCTTTGAAAAATAGATTATCAACGTTTTCGCTAAATGGCAAACTACGGTCGAGCATGTCGAGATAGTAAGGAATACCTCCAAAAATCATGTAACACTCAAGCATCTGGTAGCGACTCCAGTGTATCCTCTTCTTCTCTCTCAGGAACGCCTCAACCTCACCGAGCGTGAAAGGCGCAAGATATATCGACCGAGAAGTGCGGCCATATAGTCCACCCTTGTCGCCTATTACCTTGTCGAGCATCCACGATGTTGCCGAGCCACACACTATCACTTTTAAACCATTGCAAGTTGATGCCCAAGAGTTCCAAAAGAAACTGAAGGCATTCAAAAAATTAGACTTTGGTGTGTCGAGCCACGGCAGTTCATCGAGAAAAACGACCTTGTGCTTCTTCTTCACACCCAGCAGATAGTCTTTTAGTTGACCAAATGCCTCAAACCAATCTTTAGGTATAGCATAATCTTTCTTGCCACAACTATTCAACTCGTTATTAAACAATGCGAGCTGAATACTTGCCGGTGTCTCAAAGCTCCCCGTGAAGAAGAAATCAAAATTGCCTTTGAAGTAATTCTTCACCAAATAAGTTTTTCCCACTCGCCTGCGCCCATACACGGCAACCAAGCGAGCTTCTTCCTCCTCGCAAATGGAGGCTAGAACACGTTGCTCTTGCTCTCGACCTATTATCTTATTGCCATTCATAGCCTTATAACATTTATATTTCACTGCAAATATACATTTTTTTTTCAAACCAACAAACATTTCTTATCCAAATGTGCAAAAAAAATACACTTTTGGATATAAAATAAATTATTACTTATCCAAATGTATAAAAAATACACACTTTTGGATGAGTTATTTTCTTTGGCAAGCGATGGCTGGGGGATGCTTGTTAATAATTATTTTGTTATTTAAAGATGTGTAACTGCACGCTATTTCGGCGATAATTTGTATATTTGCAAATTATTTTAGCAGACATAGCACATTTTTCATGGATTATCCCTTGATTGCCAATATATTACTTGCCATTTCGGCATTTCTCTCACTGGTTGCGATGCTCCGGTGGGACTTGCTAATGCTGCAAGACAAGGATTATAGCAACAAGAAGTTCATGGCATGGCTGCAAGAGAGCGACGAAACTTACAGCACCAAGCGCATCATTCCCATGGCTGCCCTGATGGCTTGCGCCACTTCATGGGCACGCCAGTCGTGGATGGTGGTTCTGCTCATCGCCATTGCTATGGTTGCCGTTACAATCACGCTCCTGATAGTCAAGCGCAAAGCACTATTTAACTTGCGCTCCACAGCCACTGTGTCAGTAGTATTGGGCCTGGTTGCAACCTGTGCTGTTTTGCTGTTCAATGCCCATTTCTCGCTCGAAGCAGGAATGATGCTCTTGCTCTTCACGGCATTCTCCTATGTGCTGGCGATGGGGGCCAACTGGATTGCAAGCAAGTTGACAAAGAAAAAACATTAAACTTACATTCTATAAAACCACAATGAAGAAATTTAACGAATACAACAAGTTCAACCTTTCGGACATCAACAAGGAAGTCCTCAAGAAGTGGGACGAAGAAGAGGTGTTCAACAAGAGTATAGAGGTGCGCGACGGAGCACCAGCCTTCGTTTTCTATGAAGGTCCCCCCAGCGCCAACGGCATGCCCGGCATCCACCATGTGATGGCCCGCACCATCAAGGACGTGGTGTGCCGCTTCAGGACCATGCAGGGTCACCAGGTGCTGCGCAAGGCTGGCTGGGACACCCATGGGCTGCCTGTGGAGCTTGCCGTGGAGAAGTCGCTGGGCATTACCAAGGAAGACATTGGCAAGAAGGTGAGCGTTGACGACTATAATGCCACCTGCCGCAAGGAGGTGATGAAATATACCCGCGAGTGGGAAGACCTCACTCACAAGATGGGCTACTGGGTAGATATGAAAGACCCATATATCACCTACAAGAACAGCTACATCGAGTCGCTATGGTGGCTCCTGAAGCAGCTCTACAACAAGGGTTTGCTATATAAAGGCTACACCATTCAGCCCTACTCGCCCGCCGCTGGCACAGGCCTTAGCTCCCACGAGCTCAACCAGCCTGGCTGCTACCGCGACGTGAAAGACCAGACTGTCACCGCCGAGTTCACCGTGGTTGACAACGGCCACAAGGTGGTTGAGGCCATCAAGGCTGCTGCCGACGAGCAGTTCCGCGACCGTCTGCGCATCCTCGCCTGGACCACCACCCCCTGGACCTTGCCGAGCAACACCGCCCTGTGCGTGGGTCAGAAAATCGACTATGTGGCAATCGAGAGCTACAACCCCTATAACGGCAGCCCAGCCATCTACCTGATGGCCAAAGCCCGCGTTAATGCCTATTTCAAGCCCGAAGGCGCCGAGAAACCCCTTGCCGATTACAAGGCTGGCGACAAGGTGATTCCCTACAAGGTGATTGCCGAGTTTAAAGGCTCTGACCTGCTCGACATCCACTACAAGCAGCTTTTCCCCTGGGTAAAGCCCGTTGACAAAATCGACGACAAGATAGAGGGCAACGACAACGGCTTCCGCGTTATTCCTGGCGACTATGTCACCACCGACGACGGTACCGGCATCGTACACATCGCCCCAACCTTTGGTGCCGACGACGCCTTTGTGGCTCATGCCGCTGGCATCCCCGCCCTCTACATGATCAACAAGAAGCTCGAGACCCGCCCCATGGTGGATCTCACCGGCAAATACTACACCCTCGACGACCTTGACGAGGACTTCGTGAAGAACTTTGTTGATGTGGAGCTTTACAAAGAATATGCCGGAGCGTGGGTGAAGAATGCCTACGACCCCAAGTTCACCGTCAATGGAAAATATGACGAGGCAGCCGCCAGCAAGGCCGAAGACCTCAACATCTACCTGTGCATACGCATGAAGCAGGAAGGCACCGCCTTCAAGATTGAGAAGCATGTGCACAACTACCCCCACTGCTGGCGCACCGACAAGCCCGTGCTCTACTACCCCCTCGACAGCTGGTTCATCCGCTCCACAGCTTGCAAAGACCGCATGGTGGAGCTCAACAAGACCATCAAGTGGAAACCCGAGCACACCGGCAGCGGACGCTTTGGCAAGTGGCTCGAGAACCTCAACGACTGGAACCTGAGCCGCAGCCGCTACTGGGGCACACCACTGCCCATCTGGCGCAGCGAGGACGGCGAGGAGAAGTGCATAGGCAGCATCGAGGAGCTCTACAACGAGATTGAGAAAGCCGTAGCGGCAGGAGTTATGGGCGGCAACCCACTCAAGGACAAAGGTTTCGTGCCTGGCGACTATAGCGAGGAGAACTATAACAAAATCGACATCCATCGCCCCTATGTTGACTACATCACCCTCGTGAGCGACACTGGCAAGCCCATGAAGCGCGAGCTCGACCTGATTGACGTGTGGTTCGACAGCGGTGCTATGCCCTACGCTCAGCTGCACTACCCCTTCGAGAACAAAGAGCTGGTGGATGAGCGCAAGTTCTATCCTGCCGACTTCATCGCCGAGGGCGTGGACCAGACTCGCGGCTGGTTCTTCACACTGCACGCTATCGCCACCATGGTCTTCGATAGCGTGGCTTATAAGTGCGTGGTCTCCAACGGCCTAGTACAAGACAAGAACGGCAACAAGATGAGCAAGCGACTGGGCAACGCCGTTGACCCATTTGCCGCCATTGAGAAATATGGCTCCGACCCGTTGCGCTGGTACATGATCAGCAACTCGGCACCGTGGGAGAACCTCAAGTTTGACACCGCCGGTGTGGAGGAGACAAGCCGCAAGTTCTTCGGCACGCTCTACAACACCTACTCGTTCTTTGCACAATATGCTAACGTCGATAGCTTCGACCCAGCAGCGCCACAAGTGCCACTGGAGAAGCGTACCGAGATTGACCGATGGATCATCTCGCTGCTCAACACCCTCGTCAAGGAGGTCACCGAGCAGCTCGACGACTATGAGCCCACTCGCGCCGCTCGCGCCATCAGCGAGTTTGTGGGCGAGAACCTGAGCAACTGGTATGTAAGGCTCAACCGTCACCGTTTCTGGGCTGGAGAGATGACCGAGAACAAGCTTGCCGCCTACCAGACCCTCTATCAGTGCCTAGAGACCGTGGCCCGGCTCATGGCACCAGTGGCGCCCTTCTACAGCGACATGCTCTACCGCGACCTCACCGGCAGCGACAAGTCGATACACCTGGCCTCCTACCCCACTGCCTGCGAAACCGTTATCGACACCGAGCTTGAGCACCGCATGAGCATAGCTCAAAAGGAGACCTCCATGGTGCTCGCCCTGCGCCGCAAGAAGAACATCAAGGTGCGCCAGCCACTCACCGCCATCATGATTCCCGTTGCCGACGACAAGCAACGTGCCGACATCGAGGCCGTGAGCGACCTCATCACCAGCGAGGTCAACGTCAAGGGCATCAAGTTTGTGGCTAGCGACGAGGGCATTCTGGTCAAGAAAGTGAAACCCGACTTCAAGAAGCTCGGTCCCAAATATGGCAAAATCATGAAAGCCCTAGCTGCACAGCTCACCACCCTGCCACAGGCCGACATTCACACGCTCGAGCAGGAAGGCAACATCAAGCTCATGGTCGATGGACAAGAGGCTGTGGTAGATGTGGCCGATGTGGAAATCATCAGCGAGGACATTCCCGGCTGGCTCGTGGCCAATGAGGGAAACCTCACCGTGGCACTCGACATCACCATTACCGACGAGCTGCGGCGCGAAGGCGTGGCACGCGAGCTGGTGAACCGCATCCAGAACGTGCGCAAGAGCTCCGGCTTTGAGATTACCGACAAAATCAATGTGGTAATCGCCAGCGACGAGCGCACCAACCAGGCCATCGACGAGTATCACGACTACATTGCTGGCCAGGTGCAGGCTCTCTCGCTCACCGTGGGCGAGGTGCCCGCCGATGCCATCGCCCTCGACATGGACGGCTGGAGCCTCAACATCAAGGTAGAAAAAGCATGTTAAGAAATAAATGTTAAGTGGGGACAAGGTGCCTTGTCCTCTATACAATACAATCTAGAAAGTCTAGATACTCTGGAAAGAGCTAAAAACTAAGAACTAAAATATTATGGGTAAAGAACAAGAAAAAAATCGTTACAGCGATGAGGAGCTGCAAGAGTTTAAAGCATTGATTCTTGAGAAACTGGAGGTGGCGAAGTCAAACTACGACCAGCTGATGGCAAGAATTCAAGCCGACGAGTCAAAAAACAGCTTCAACATGCTCGAAGAGGGCGCCAGCACCATGGTGCAGGAAGAGGCGAGCCAGCGCGCTGCCCGCCAGCAGGACTTCATCAACAAGCTGCAGGCGGCTCTGGTGCGCATCGAGAACAAGACCTATGGTGTGTGCCGCGTCACCGGCAAGCTCATCCCCAAGGGTCGCCTCATGGCAGTGCCCCACGCCACCCTCTCGGTAGAAGGCAAGGAAATTGAGCAGCAGAGGAAGAACAAACGCTAACTCCATCGCGCCAACGATAATGAAAAAAATATCTAATGGATGGCTGGCGACAATTATCATTGCCATCATCATTATTCTTGACCAGGCATCAAAGATCTACGTCAAGACGCACTTCTTCCTCGGCGAGCAAGTGGATGTGACCTCGTGGTTCAAGATTTTGTTTATCGAGAACAATGGCATGGCCTATGGCATGGAGCTGGGCAGCAAGATGGTGCTCACATGGCTGAGGATCATCTTCTCGGGACTCTTCATCTGGTACCTCGTCAAGATAAGGCGTCGCACCGACCTGCCCCGAGGCTTTGTGGTGTGTGTAGCCATGATTACCGCTGGAGCCATAGGCAACGTCATCGACTGCATTGCCTACGGGCAGCTCTTCAACGACCCCGCGCCACCCGAGGTGGCACAGCTGCTGCCGAGCGAGGGCGGCTATGCGTCGCTCTTCAACGGCAAGGTGGTTGACATGCTGCAATTCCCGCTAGCCGAGTGGGACTGGCCCGAGTGGATGCCCTGGATAGGCGGCAAGCACTACCTGTTTTTCCAGCCCATCTTTAACGTTGCCGACGCCTGCCTCACCACAAGCATCGCCGCCATCATCATCTTCTACAACAAGCTCCTGCTTGCCGACAAGAAAGAGAAAGAATTAAGTGTTGAGTCATAAGTGTTAAGCTTTAAGTATGATTTTCTTTGAAGATCTTGAAGTTTATACACTTAACCATTGACTATTAACTTACATGCGCACTACGCCTACTCTTTTATTATTCATGATAGTTGTCGCAGCCTTATTCACTGGCTGCGACAGCACGCCTAGTGGCATAATCAATCAGGACGACATGGCGCATGTGCTGGCCGACTTTGCCAAAGCCGACATGCTCATCGAGGAGAACCCCGACATGTTTCCTAGCGACTCATCGAAGCTCATGCTCAAGCAGTCGATACTGAGCAAGTATGACGCCGACATGGCAATGTACGACTCCTCGCTGGTGTGGTATGCCCACAACCTCAAGGTCTTTTCTAAAGTCCATGACAAAGCCATCGAAATCCTTGAGAAAGAGAGCAACAACGGTGCTCCAGTACACACCGCGACTCGTGATGGCAATTTTGCCATTAACGACCAAAACAACCGAGTGAGACGCACCTTCCCCAACTCGGGCGACAGTGCCAACGTGTGGAAGGAGCCGCAGCAATGGATGCTGACCAATGCCGTGAGAAGCGGGTACATAAAATTTGACTACCCCGCTGGCAACGACAGCCGCAAGGGCGACAAATATACTCTGTGCTTCAAGATGATAAACACGGGAAACGCTGTCACGATGCTCGTGGCTATCGACTATCATGACGGTTGCACGTCTTACATCAACCGCACTGCACAGACCAACGGATGGATAGAAAACGCCATTCAGGGCGACACCTCAAAAGTGATAAAGCGCATCTATGGCTTTATAAAATACAAAACACGGCCACTGGGCATCACCTTTATCGACAGCACCTACTTGCTGCGCACCCACCTCGACCCAGGCAGCTACAGCACCATCTCGCAACGCATAGTGGGCCCCAAGGCCATCATCGAAAAGCAGAACCAAGAGGCGGCACAACAAGCTGCCACTCCACCACCAGCCAGCACCAATCCTCGCGAAGTGGTTCCTCCTCCACAAGGCGCCCCACCGCAACCAGGCAACAACACCTATCCCGGCAGGCGCGCCGGCGCCACCCCCAGCAGGCCAGTAGTACCCTACCCTGGCAGGCCCGCCACCCCTCTTCCTGGCGCAACTTACAAGCCCAAGCCGGGCCTTAACAAGTCGTCAACGCCACGTGGCGACATGAGGCCCAACCCCAACGGCGCCCACCTGTCACGCCCAGCCGAGAGATAATAATGTTTACAGAGTCCACCTTAAAAAAACGGCGAATTAAACTAATTTTTCCACTGAAAATCAATGCTGAATATCAACAAAATATAATTCGTTGTAATCAGTTTAATTTATGTGCTTATGTTTTTTAAAGTGGACACTTAATTTAGGTTTATCGTTTATGGTTCTTCGTTTATGGAAGGGAGTGATGAGATTATGGGCACCACAGCCTCTAACCACTCTGGCTGACAAGGAACGCCTTGTCCCAAAAGGGGCCATTCTCCAATCCCCGACCCCCGACCTTCGATCCCCGATCCCCGACCTTCGATCCCCGACCCCCGATCCCCGACCCCCAATCCCCGATCCCCGATCCCCAATCCCCAATCCCCAATCCCCGTTCTTGACATGAAACGATACATCTCTAACTACACGATACTTGGCAATGGCGACGAGGTAATCAACCATATCACCACTGTAGGCGACAATGGGCAGCTGATCTCGATTCTCCCCTTCGACCGTGAACTCGGCAACACGGTGTATGTCCCTGAGCCACTGTGCGTCACCGCCAGCAGTGAGGTGGAGCGCGTGGCGAAGGCTTTTGAAGATAGCGCCTCGCGCCAGCAGTTGAAGCAGCTGCTGGCTGCTCTCAATTCTCCTCGCGCTCAAAAAGGAGAGACAGTGGCGGTGCTACGACTCAACTTCGCCCATAATATCATCAGTATATTGGGGGATCGGGGATAGAGGATCGGGGATTGGAGAATGGCCCCTTTTGGGACAAGGCGCGCCTTGTCCGCCAGAGAGTTTAAAGGCTCCCCGTTTCCAGTTTCCCGTTTCCCGCTCCCCCTTCCCCGACCCCCGATCCCCGATTCCCCATCCCCCACCCCTCATCCCCGTTATAAAATTACACATCATGGAGCAGATAGAAAGAATCAAGTTTATGGAGGAGCACCTCGACAGGGCTTCTCAAGCAGTGAAAGCATTGAGCGACGCCCTCGACCTCTACACCGAGGCGATGGAGTCGATAGAGACCATCGACGACTACCTCGTCAGCGACGAGTGGCAGCACGACTTCGACGCCAGTGAGGCGGGCCTACTGCCCAAGGACCTCAAGTGTGGCGTCCTTAGCGAAGACGGCATCTGGAACGTCATCGACACCAACCGCGAGCTACAAGCCCAGATGCTCGAAATCGTCGCCACACACCTGCGGCACGACTGATAAGAGTTAAGAGTAAATGTAGGGACAAGGCGTGCCTTGTCCGCATTCAGAGCCTTGCGAGCGTGAGCATTGAGACAAGTCGGAGACTTGTCTTTCCACACAGTGCAGCCCCATGAGTCCGAGATGTCTGAGCCGCCTGACTTGGCGGGCATGTCGTGCCCTCACAGCGCATCAAGCAGAGTTGCTTGATGCGCGTTTTTTTCTTTAGCTTAACAAATGTTAAACTAAATTAACAAATGGGGGGGGTAATTTTTTAAAAAATTTGTAATTTTGCAAAAATTGGTTTTATTTATTATCAACAATAGAATCCAGTTATTGTTACACGCGCGCATAATTAACTAATTATTAACCACATAAACTTTTTTATTATGAAGAAAATATTACTCTTAATGATGGCGATTGCCATAGTGACCTTGAGTGCCAGCGCCACCAAGATTTATGTGTGCGGCACTAAGATTACCGGAACCACCAGCTTCTCGGCAGCTGGCGGCACAGTGAGCTATAACGAAAGTACCAACACGCTGACAATCAGCAATGTTGACTACACCAAGACTGGCAGCAGCAACAACGGCATCAGCGTGGATGAGGTGTCGAGTGACTTGACAATCAATTTGAATGGAACCGTTAAGTTTACTATTGGTGATGCCGATGCAGTGCTATGCAAGGACGCGAACAAACACAATACCTACATCAACGTCAACGGCACATCTACTTTCACTTCTAAAAGTAGTAGTCATGCCGGCTTGAAGCTCCAAGACTGCCATGTTTATCTTCGAGGCTCAGGTACATTGACCATTGAAAATACCAACTCCAGCACTTCGTCCCATGCCATTAAAGGTGGCACAGGCAACGAGAATCTAGAATTTCAAATTAAAGATTGTGAAGTGGAGTCTAATGGTCCACAATTATACAATCTTAATGAAGTGTATTTTGGGAAAACCTCATATTATGACACAGGCGACTACAGCAGCAGGAGCACGGAAATAGGTTTTAATACTTACAGCGGTACAACTATAACTTATCACGCTCAAAACATCAAAAACTGGAATTGGGGTGGTGGAGTTCGCATTTTTTTGCCTATAGAATATTATAGAGGTGATGTTTCAGCTCTTGCCTCCTATGACCTTGCGGGTCAGAGTTGCGTGATTTCAGATTTCACACCAGCTGTTATCGTCAATTCTTCCTATGTTCCCGATTATTACCTGCGCATGCGTCTGCTGGAATATGCGCCCTACGGCTATCTAACGGAGAGCCAGATGAATTCACGCCAGTCCTTAAATGTGTCGGGAAAGGGCATCTCTAATTTGAGAGGAGTGCAGCAATTTAATAATGTTCTAGAGTTTGATTGCTCTAACAATAATTTGACGTCACTAGATTATTTGCCAGACCCAACCCATAAAACCTACCTTAAGACGATTTACTGCCAAAACAACAAGATTACGTCCATTTATTTGAATGATTACTCATATTTAACGACTTTGAATTGCAGCAACAATCAAATTGCGATCTCAGATCCATGGTCGGTTTTGCCAACCAGTTTAACTTATTTGAACTGCGCTAACAACAAAATCACTAAGTTGGATTTTAACAACGGAGGCTACTATACTCATTTTGACCATCTCACTAATCTTGATTGCTCTAACAACCCCTATCTCACCGAGATATCAAGCAGTAATGGCCAATTGACTACATTAAATGTCTCGGGATGCACCAGTTTGACAAAGATCGTTTGTGATGCCAATAAAATATCATCATTGTCATCGATTCCAAGCAGCGTTAAAAACTTAAACCTTAGCTCCAATCAGCTCACTTCGCTTCCCACATTGCCTAGTGGATTGGAAACGCTATCTGCTACTAGTAACAAGTTTACGTCATTCTCGCTCTCAAACCATAGCTCTATAAAATTTCTTCAAATTGGCAACAATCCAAACTTAACCTCTTTAACTATCAACAATAACAGCAAGTTAGAAAAGGTATATGCATATGCTTATAATACCACGTCATCTTGCACCATCAATTGCAACAACAACAGCAAATTGACAATCTTGAATGTGCAAGAAAGCAATTGTTTGAAAACACTGAACTGCTATGGCAATACAGCTTTGACATCGCTTTGGCTCACTGACTGCTCGTCACTGACTACTCTCGACTGTCACGGCAGCGCATTGACAGGTATCGGCGATCTTAATCACTGCACGGCACTGACCACGCTCATCTGCAACAGCAACCAGATTACCTCATTAAATCTTACAGGATGCTCGGCACTAACTTATCTAAGCTGCCAGAACAATCAAATAAAATCATTTACAAATCTGCCTACGACACTACAGACGATATACTGCAATGACAACAAACTCAGCGGCGGCACATTCGACGTGTCAGGGCGCAGTGCACTGAAAATCCTCGACATTAGAAATAACCCGAATTTTTCTGGTCTCAAATGCAACAACTGTTCATTGACCTCGCTCAGTGTTTCAGGTTGCACAGGATTGACCACGCTCATCTGCAACAACAACCAGCTCACCTCGCTCGATGTGAGCAGCCTGAGCAACTTGACAGAGCTCAAATGCCATTACAATAAGCTCGCTTCTCTTAACGTGTCAAACAAGACAAAACTCACAACATTATACGCAAGCTCTAACCAGTTGACCTCAATTAACGTTCAGGGCTGTTCGGTGTTGAATGACCTTAATGTTGAATGCAACAAACTCACTTCACTTTCGGTTCAGGGCTGCAATGCGTTGCGCACTATTAACTGCTGTATAAATAAAATCAGTGCATCAGGGGTCAATACGCTTATCAACAGCCTGTGTACCATCCCTGCAGGAAGCCAGGGTGCATTTCGATATATCTATCCAGGCTATTCCACGAGTAATTACGTAGAAAACAACGTAAATCTCACCGACGCCCAAGTAAGGGCCGCCCGCAACAAGCGTTGGGTGCCATATAAGTATAATGGAAGTAGTTGGGTTGTGATTCCTGCCGCTGTTCCTGGCGACGTGAACGGTGACGGCAATGTGACATCCGCCGACATCACCGCACTCTATGATGTGCTGCTCAACAACAACTACAGCCACGTTGTCAATGGCGACCAGACCGGCGACGGCCAAATCACCGCCGCCGACGTGACCAAAGTATATACCATCATGCTGGGAGGCCAGAACTGACGCCGGTCTTAACTAACTGAGTCCACTTTAAAAAATAAAATCACACGAATTAAACGAATTACAACGAAAATTTTGCTACTGAAAAATCAATGCTTTAATTTTTTGTTTTGCCTGTTTTTGGGGACTATAGACTCAAAATGTGGACTTTTTAAAGTGGACTCAGTAAACTATATAGTAGCTATCCGGCGATTGCGTCGAAGACGCTAAATGCCTCGTTAGAGGCTATTTATGAGAAAGACCATGCCAGAGGGGTCGAAGGCCCTTGCAGCTTGGTCATAGAAGAAAGTAATGATGGTCTTTGGACCAAGCTGCGCCCCCCACAGGGGGGGCTGGCATGATTCTAAGCACAAAGTCGGGGTCTCGACCCGCCCAGCGTCTTCGACGCTCACTGTGGGTCAACCTAAACGCATAAGGACAGCTGAACATTTACCATTTAATTATTAACCGCATAAACTTAATGATTATGAAAAAAAATATTCTCCTAATGTTGATGGCGGTGGTTGCCATGACTGTGAGTGCTGCCACCAAGATTTATGTGTGCGGCACAAAAATCACGGGAACCACCAGCTTCTCGGCAGCTGGCGGCACAGTGAGTTATAATAACAGTTCGCGTACTTTAACCATTTCCAATGTAAACTACACAAAGACTGGCAGTAGCAACAACGGTATCAGTGTGGATGAGGTGGATGGTCCTTTGACCATTAACTTGACGTCAACTTTCTTCGACATCAAAGATGCCGATGCTGTGTTGTGTAAAAGCAAAAAGGCCACCACAATCAACGTGAACGACAATTGCGCTTTTATCTGTCGCAGTCAGAGCCATGCCGGTCTCAAACTCCAGGATGGAGATGTTACTGTTAATGGAAATTATGGACAACTGTCTATCTCAAACACCGCTAACGGCAATGCCATAAAAGGCGGAGCAGGAACCGAGAATTTGACATTACAGATCAAGGTTCTTAACATTTATTCTAACAACACCCGCCTGCACAATCTCAACAAGGTGACTATCAATCCCACTGGCTACTTTGGCGCTTATGAATATTCCACTATGGTCACTCTTAGTTATTATAATTCAAACAATGGCTATGCCGCAGCCTCTCAAATCTCTTCATGGAGTGCGGGCTCGGGAGTGAAGATTTTAAAACCCTTTGATTACTATAACACCAGTTTGAGCAACTTGTCGAATTCAAGTTTCTCGGGAGAAACAATCATCACCGACATCACGCCAGTGGCAGTTATCAATAGCTCATATTTCCCCGACGCTAACTTTCGCGGCTATATATTAAGGCAATTCCCAAAGGGCTACATCACCACAAACGACGTGAATGCCACCAAGAATTTGAATGCTTCGGGCGAATATATTTCTAACTTGCAAGGACTTCAATATTTCAGCAAGCTTGAGACTTTTGCTTGCGAGGAAAACATTATCACCTCGATATCCTCATCACTATTGCCAAGCACCCTGAAATATCTTAATTGTAGAGATAATAGACTCTCTTCGCTGCCATCTCTGCCCAGCGGACTCACCACACTGATATGTGATCAAAACCTGCTCACTGCGCTACCAACCATGCCATCCACTTTGCAGACTCTGGAGTGCGAGAACAACAGACTGTCGGGCACGGTGAATTTGTGTAACCTTTCATTGAAATCACTACTGATAAAAAACAACCCTTACATGACTACGCTCCTGTGCTACAACAATGCATTGACAAGCCTTAATTTGGCGGGGTGCTCAGCACTGACAGCGGTTCATTGCAATAACAACCAGCTCACATCTTTATCTTACTTGCCAACTTCACTGCAGCACTTATACTGCAATAACAACAAATTTAGTGGCACATTCGAATTGACAGATCGTAGCAACCTGAAAACACTCAATATCAGCAGCAATCCCAACATTACTTACCTCAAATGCAACAGCAACGCACTGACCTCGCTCAACGTGAATGGCTGCACCGCCTTAACTAAGCTGGATTGCTATAACAACCAGCTCACCTCGCTAGATGTTAGTAGTTTAAGTAACTTGAATTCTCTTATATGCTATAGTAATAAGCTCACGTCTCTTAATGTGGCAAACAAGACAAAACTCAGAATAATTCAGGCTCACATTAATCAACTCACATCGATAAATGTTAATGGATGCACTGCATTGCAAGACCTCCTGTGTGGCGAGAACAAACTATCCTCGCTGTCGGTTCAAGGATGCAACTCATTAAGGTTACTGAATTGTTTTGGAAATCAAATCAAGGAATCGGCAATGAACACCTTGATTAACAGCTTGTGCACTATTCCTGTAGGCAGCACTGGCAATTTTGACGTGATTTTCCCAGGACTTTCAGGAAGTTACACCGAGGGCAATGTCATCACCGACGCACAAGTGCTGGCCGCACGCAACAAGCGCTGGCTACCTAAGATGTGGGACGGCATCAACTGGCTTGAAATTATAGTCTCTACTCCTGGCGACGTGAACGGTGACGGCAATGTGACATCCGCCGACATCACCGCACTCTATGACGTGCTGCTTAATAATAACTACAGCCACGTTGTCAATGGCGACCAGACCGGCGACGGCCAAATCACCGCCGCCGACGTGACCAAAGTATATACCATCATGCTGGGAGGCCAGAACTGACGCCACCTTCACAGCACTGTTTTAACTAACTGAGTCCACTTTAAAAAATAAAAGCACACGAATTAAACGAATTACAACGAAATTTTTGCTACTGAAAATCAATTCTTTAATTTTTTGTTTGCCTGTTTTTGGGGACTATAGACTCAAAATATGGACTTTTTAAAGTGGACTCAGTAAACTATATAATAGTAGCTATCCGGCGATTGCGTCGAAGACGCTAAATGCCTCGTTAGAGGCTATTTATGAGAAAGACCATGCCAGAGGGGTCGAAGACCCTCACAGCTTGGTCATAGAAGAAAGTAATGATGGTCTTTGGACCAAGCTGCGCCCCCCACAGGGGGGGGGCTGGCATGATTCTAAGCACAAAGTCGGGGTCTCGACCCGCCCAGCGTCTTCGACGCTCACAGTGGGTCAACCTAAACGCATAAGGACAGCTGAACATTTACCATTTAATTATTAACCGCATAAACTTAATGATTATGAAAAAAATATTACTCTTAATGATGCTGGCGGTGGTCGCCATGACTGTGAGTGCTGCCACCAATTATGAAATCAACATCGCCGGCGTGGAAGTTAGCAGCAGCAATGCCAGCTACATCACCGGTGGCGACATCACCCGCGGCTATGGCGTGTATAACGCTTCGACCAACACGCTCACGCTGTATAACATGACAATCTATCGCACTGGCCAGGACAATTATGGCATCCACAACCGCAAGTGCGACAACCTGAAGATAGTGTTCAGCGGTAGCTGTAGCATAAGGACTGCCGACAATGCGCTGAAGCTTGAGCGAGCCACAACGCTTAATGCGGCATCGGGCAGCAACACTACGTTTTATAGCTCGGCCCGCATCTGTGCTAACCTGAAAAGCTACAACTACTACATCACTGGCAGCGGCACGATGCGTTTTGAGGCCGACCAGTCGGCCTACGAGGCCATCAAGGGCAACGGCACCAGCTCTACCAAGGTGTATTTCCAGGGTGCTGAAGTATTTGTCTCCAGCCTGCAGCGGTCGGCGCTGAGCTCCTTTGCGGCCTATCTGCAGAGCGGCACCGACCTCACCATTGCGGGCAACGGGTCGAATGCCAGCGTGAGCAGCGTGTCGATGTCGTTCTCGGGCAACACCACCATCCTGGAGCCCTACGGAGCCTACTACAGCAGCAACTCGGTGTATAACTCGTCGGGCAACCAGGTCACGAGCGGAAACATCTACATCAGCGACAGGTATGCGTTGCTAATCAACAGCAGCAACTTCCCCAATAACAACTTCCGCAATGCGCTGCTCACCCTCTATCCCAAGGGCTACCTCACCACAAGCCAGCTGCAGAACCTCACCTCGCTAAATGTGAGCGGCAAGAGCATCAGCAACCTCACTGGCGTGGATAAACTCACCTATCTCAAGACGCTCAACTGCAGCAGCAACTCGCTCACGTCGCTGCCCTCGCTGCCCTCGTCGCTGACCACTCTCGACTGCCACAGCAACCAGATCACGTCATATACCGACTTTCCGACGTCGCTGCAGAGCCTCAACTGCGCGAGCAACAAATTTAGCGGCACATTCTCGTTGACAAGTCGCAGCAACCTAAAAACACTCGATGTCAGCAGCAACCCGAGCATTACCACGCTCAACTGCTATAACAACGCTCTCACCTCGCTCAGCGTGAGTGGCTGCTCGGCACTGACCACTCTCGACTGCCACAACAACCAGCTCACCTCGCTGGGTACACTGCCCTCGTCGTTGCAGAGCCTCAACTGCGCGAGCAACAAATTTAGCGGCACATTCTCGTTGACAGGTCGTAGCAATCTAAAAGCACTCTATATCGGTAATAACACGAGCCTTACCACGCTCAATTGCTATAGCAACTCGCTCACCACGCTCAGCGTGAGTAGCTGCTCGGCATTGACCTCGCTCTATTGCTATAGCAATGCGCTCACCTCGCTCAACGTGCAGAACTGTTCGGCAATGACCACGCTCGACTGCCATAGCAACCAGCTCACCTCATTAGGTACACTGCCCACGTCGTTGCAGAGCCTCAACTGCGCGAGCAACAATTTTAGCGGCATAATGTTGACAGATCGTAGCAACCTAAAAACACTCGATGTCAGCAATAACCCAAGCCTTACTGATCTCAATTGCTATAACAACTCGCTCACGAGCCTCAACATGAGTGGCTGCTCTGCATTGACCACGATCAGATGCCAGAACAACGCACTTACCTCGATCAGCGCGAGTGGCTGCTCTGCAATGGTCCTTCTCAACTGCAGCAGCAACTCGCTTACCTCGCTACCCTCGTTGCCGAGCAGCTTGCGGTGGCTTTCCTGCGCGAGCAACAAATTTAGCGGCACATTCTCGTTGACCGATCGTAGCCAACTATTAACAATCGATATCAGCAATAACCCGAGCCTCACCACTATCTACTGCCATAACAACACGCTCACGAGCCTCAACGTGCAAAACTGCTCGGCAATGACTACGCTCCAATGCCACAACAACCAGCTCACGTCGCTCAATCTCACCGGCTGCTCGGCATTGACTTCTCTCTCTTGCAACAACAACCAGCTCACGTCGCTTACCAACTTGCCAATGTCGCTGCAGAGCCTCTACTGCGGGGGCAACAATTTTAGCGACACATTCACAGTGGCAGGTTACAGCAACCTAAAAACACTCGATGTCAGCAACAGCTCATACATTACCACGCTCAACTGCTACACTAATGCCTTGACGTCGTTGAACTATTCGGGCTGCACGGCGTTGAAGACCCTGGATTGCGCCAACAATAAGTTAACTTCGCTTGGTTCCGTACCAACCTCGGTGACAAAATTCAACTGCTCGGCCAACCAGCTCACCGCACTGCCCTCGCTGCCGAGCGGCCTGCAGGAGCTGGAGTGTGCTTTCAACCAGCTCACCTCGCTCTCGGTAAATGGTCTGAACTCTCTGACCCGACTGGTGATCTACAACAACCTGATTAAGGAGAGCGCTATGGGAACACTTGTCAATAGCCTCAGAACCATTCCGGCTGGAAGCACTGGCACCTTCTTGGTGCTTGGAGGCAGTGGAGAGGGCAACGTCATAACCGGTGATCAGGTTAACACCGCCCGCAACAAGCGCTGGTATCCTAAGAAGATGGTCAACGGCGAATGGGTTGACATCCCCGGTGCAGCCATGCCTGGCGACGTCAACGGCGACGGCACAGTGACAAGTGCCGACGTGACAGCGCTCTACAACTACCTGCTCAACAGTGATGATAGCGCTATCGTCAACGGCGACCAGAGTGGTGATGGCGAAATCACCGCCGCCGATGTGACCATAGTATATACCATCATGCTGGCAGGCAAGAACTGACGCCACCTGCACAGCTAGCACCCACGCAGGGGTGAAATAACAAAAAAACAACACACCCATAACTGTAACAACAGTGGGGTGTGTTGTTTTTTCCATGAGTCCACTTTATTAAAAAACGGCGAATTATACGAATTAAACTAATTTTTTTGTTTTGCTTGTTTTTGGGACAATAGACTCAAAATATGGACTTTTTAAAGTGGACTCAATTCATTATTGTCCGACAAAAGAAGAGGAGAGGGGGTCGCCGCTGGCGACAATTATATGGTTATCAAGTCCCCCCCTTGACACTTGTTACGCTCGCTATCGCTCGCTTCACAAGTGTCAAAGGGGGTTACTCAGAGGTCAGCCTCCGGCTGAAATCCGCCCCATGAGACTCTGAGACAAGTCGGAGACTTGGCGGTATGCGAAGCACATTGTGCCGTTCACGGCGGAGCCGTGGGCGGCACTGTGTGACAGGCGGTGTATCTAATGCTGCACATCGCAAGATGTGCAGTAGTTAATTTGCTAACGTCGCTACCACTACTGCACATCTACGATGTGCATCCATGAGGCTTAGACATACACACAGTGCGCCCCAGCTCTTCGAGCTGGAACGCACAATGTGTTTCGCACATCGACATGTCTCCGACATGTCTTTCCACACAGTGCCGCCCCATGAGGCTTAGACATACACACAGTGCGCCCCAGCTCTTCGAACTGGAACGCACAATGTGTTTCGCACATCGACATGTCTCCGACATGTCTTTCCACACAGTGCCGCCCCATGAGGCTTCGACACATCGACTTTTAGTGTAAATTGGTGAGAATTAGTGGTTAGTCGCAGAAGTTGCCCCTACCATTATAGGAGTGGTGGGGCTATGGGGGTGGAGTAATCGAGAAGTTCGTTACGTTCGCCGTCAGATGATGGGGAAGAGGCCGTAGAGCAGTCCGTCGATGCGCTCTGTGACCTTAGCGAAGTCCTCGGGGCGGTCGCCAAACTTGCAGTTGTCGCCGTCGATGATGATGAGCTTGCCGTCGTAGTCCTCTATCCATTTCTCGTAGAGTCGCTCCAGGCCTTGCAGGTAGTCGAGGCGTATGGTCTGCTCATACTCGCGACCTCGCTTCTGAATCTGTCCCACGAGCGTGGAGATGCTTGAGCGGATGTAGATCATCAGGTCGGGCATCTCTACCAGCGACATCATGAGCTGGAACAAGTCCTGATAGGTGTCGAAGTCGCGGTCGCTCATCTTGCCCTGGTTGTGGAGGTTGGGGGCGAAGATGCATGCGTCCTCAAAGATGGTGCGATCCTGGATTATCACCTTGTCGCTCTTGGAGATTTCCACCACATCCTTAAAGCGCTTGTTGAGGAAGTAGATTTGCAGGTTAAACGACCATCGCTCCATGTCGTCGTAGAAGTCGGCGAGATAGGGGTTGTTAGTCACCGACTCAAATCGTGGCTCCCAGCCGTAGTGCTCGGCGAGCATTCGGGTCAATGTGGTCTTGCCACAACCTATGTTTCCTGATATTGCTATGTGCATAAACGTATTTAAGTGTAAAGTGTTAAATGTTAAGTGTTAAGTGAAGTAGCAGAATCTACTATTTTTCTTCTCGTCAACAGAGCTACTGCATTGGGAAGAGTCCATAGAGTATGCTATCGATGCGGTTAGTGATGCCTATGAAGTCCTCGCGGCGGTTCTCGAAGTCGAGCCCGTCTTTATCTACTATCATCACGCGGCCCTTGTAGTGGTTGGTGATGAAGTCCTCGTAGCGGCGGTTGAGGTTGTCGAGATACTCGATCTGCATGGTCTGCTCATAGTCGCGGCCTCGCTTCTGGATATTAGCCACCAGGTGCTCTACCGAGGAGCGCAGGTAAATCATCAGGTCGGGCAGCTTCACAATCGAGAGCATGTGCTCAAAGAGCTCCATATAGGTGGCAAAGTCTCGCTCGGAGATGTTGCCCATAGCGCGGTTGTTGGCAACAAAGACATACACGCCCTCAAAGATTGAGCGGTCTTGCAGAATAGTGCCTTGCGACTGTGAGATAGCGAGCAGGTCGCGAAATCGCTCCTTGAGGAAATACACCTCCAGGTTGAACGACCATCGCTCAATGTCGTGATAGTAGTCTTCGAGATAAGGGTTGTGAGCCACACTCTCGTAGCGTGGAGTCCACCCATAGTGCTGTGCCAGCAATCGCGTGAGCGTTGACTTACCAGAGCCTATATTTCCTGCAATGACAATGTGCATGAGCTGAACAGAAGTTATGACCAATCAGGCTGTGCATCAGAAATCTCAAGCAAGATAGTGACTTCGTTGACTTGGCACTGATTTTCTTGTCGGCAAAAATACACAATTCTCGTGAACTATCCTAACGAAAACAATAATTTTTAGGGCAAAAAAACTAGATTGCTTTGTCATGTAAAAAATAACACCTACTTTTGTAGCTGTGAAAGAAGCGACCAAAATATCGTTGTTTGCGTCGGTGCTGCTGGCAGTGTTCCTGCCAATGGTGCTGATCTCGTCGGTTCACATTCACAAAGAAGCGGCAGCCTTCGGCAGCGATAGCGAGTGCATAGAGTGCACCAAGCACATCCCCCACCCCACTCACTACTCGTCTCACATCACCAAGACCGAGCACTGCCTGTACTGCCAATTCTTGAACACACAATATCTAGTAGCGGCAGTTGCCGAGATTACTAATTGCCAAAAACCTTCACCCTTTATTTTTGCCACATTAAGCACCGCTGTGACTGCCGTGCCTTGTGGCAAGCCTTCGTGCCGCGCCCCGCCAGCCGTGTGATGAGACCGTTTAACAAGCATTATCTCATTACATTTTTAGCTCAAGTTTCTAAAGTTGAGGACTTTATAGACTTGACTTAATCAATCAACAGCAAGACAAATCATGATTTCTACCTTACTGGCAGCCGCACTCTTGATGGGTGCGCCAGCCGATAGTGCCGTGGTAGATTCTACCGTGGTGCTTAAGGATGTGACGGTGAGCGGCAACTCCAGCCACAACTACCAGATGCGCTCCACCCTCAGTGGCCTGCAAATAAGCCACTCGTTCATGGAGAACAACTTTGCCGGCAGCCTGATGCAGACGCTTGAGAGCGTGCCTGGCGTCAAGGCCATGAACATAGGCAGCGGACAATCGAAGCCCGCCATACGAGGGCTGGGCTTCAACCGCATGGCAGTGGTGGAAGATGGCATCAAGCATGAGGGACAGCAATGGGGCGATGACCATGGACTGGAAATCGACCAGTTTGCCATCGACCGTGCCGAGGTCATCAAGGGCCCGGCGGCATTGTTCTATGGCTCTGACGCCATAGGCGGTGTGCTGAGCCTCTACTCCAACCACATCCCCATCGAGAAGTTTGAAGGCAGCGTGCAGCTCTTTGGTCGCACTAATAACGAGCAACTAGGCGTCTCGGCAAAGGTGGGAGGCCGGCTGGGCAACTTCTTCTATCGCGCCAACGCCACGCTCATCAATTATGCCGACTTTCAGGTGCCCACCGACAGCATACAGTATTACTCCTACTTCATCAAGCTCAAAGACCGGCGCCTGCGCAACACGGCTGGCCGCGAGCGCGACTGGAGCGTGATGCTGGGCTGGGACGGCTATGACTTCCACACCGACCTGCGCCTGTCGAGCAACTGGGCCAAGAGCGGCTTCTTTGCCAACGCCCACGGCCTGGAGGTGCGCCTGAGCGACATCGACTATGACAAGAGCCGTCGCGACATAGACCTTCCCTACCAGAGCGTGCAGCACTACAAGCTGCTGAGCCACACACTGTGGAAGGGCGACAATGTGACCCTCGACGCCAATCTTGCCTATCAGCACAACCGTCGTGAGGAACACAGCGAGCCGGTGTCGCACGGCTACATGCCCCGCCCTGGCGACTCGCTAGAACGTCGCTTCTCAAAGAGCACCGCCACCGCCAGCGTCAAGGCGGAGTGGCGCCTGGGCGAGCCTCACACTCTCACCACTGGTGCCAGCGTGGAATATCAGCACAACCGTCGCGGCGGCTGGGGGTTTATCATCCCCGACTTTGAGACGCTGCAGTGTGGCGCCTTTGCCAGCCACAAGTACACCATCAACGAGCACTGGGTGCTGAATGCCGGCATGAGGTATGACCACGGCCGCACCCACATCCACAGCTACAACGACTGGTATAAGACCCCGGTGGCGCCAGGCGACTCGGTGTATATGGAACGCTCGGCCGACCAACGTCGCAACTTCAACAGCTTCACCTGGTCGGCAGGAGTGAACTACAACACTGGTGGCTGGGTGCTCAAGGCCAACGTGGGCAAGAGCTTCCGCATCCCCATCCCCAAGGAGCTGGGTGCCGACGGCATCAACTACCACATCTTCCGCTATGAGAAAGGACAAGCCCACCTCGACCCTGAGCAGTCCTATCAGCTCGATGCCGGCATTCACTGGTCGGGCAAGGGACTGACGGTGCAAGTTGACCCTTACCTCAATTATTTCCCTAACTACATCTACCTCAACCCCACCTCTGATTATGTGGAGGGGCTGCAACTCTATCAATACACCCAAGCCCGGGTGTTAAGATGGGGCCTTGAGGCCCAGGTCAACTATGAGTTCACCAGCCACTGGAGCGCCGAGGTGAAGGGAGAATATCTCTACGCCCGGCAGCGCTCGGGCGCCAAGAAAGGCTACACCCTGCCCTTCTCCACGCCCTGGAGTGCCGATGCCACCGTGAAGTATTCCTACTCGTGGCGTGGCAACGGCTTCGTGAGCCTCAACGCTCACATCGTGGGTGACCAAAATGAGATAGTGCCACCCGAGAAGCCCACCCCAGGCTACTGGACCCTCAACGCACAAGCCGGCAAGCACTTCAACCTGGGTCGATGCACCCTCAAGGTGACTCTGCATGCCGACAACCTGCTCAACCGCCGCTACTACGACCACACCAGCTACTATCGCTTGATTGACGTGCCCGAGCCTGGGCGCAACTTCTCACTGATGATAGGTGTGGATTTTTAAAGACCTTTTTTAAGCATAAAAAAGGGAGTTTTGTGAGAAACGCGCTGCGACTCACAAAACAAATAACACATTTTTTATTATTTCTAAAATAGACATTTACAATGAAAGCATTAAAATACTTAGGCATTCTTGCCATCGCGTGTGTAATAACCATCACTATCAACTCTTGCGGGAAAGACGAGCCATCGGTCGCCAAGCCCACTATCACCCTCACCGAGGTGGGGCACGACAACAGCCATCATGCCCACCCAGGTCATGACATGCACCTTGAGGCCGACATCGTAGCCCCTGGAGCCATAGGCAGCATCCACATCGTGATTGAGCAAGTGGATGGCGACACCAAGATCAAGCAAGACTACACCAGCGGTAAATACATTGGCGTGAACAACACCGAGTTTCATGAGCACATCGACATCCCTGCCGAGGCGCCTCTAGGCAAATACACCCTCCACTTCACCGTTGCCGACAAGCTGGGACAGCAAACCACTGTCAACACCGAAATCAACATGGAAGAAGGCAACGAGGAGCCCGACCACGACCACGAATAATCAACAACCATACTAATGAGTAACAACATGAAGAAAATTCTTATTGCAGCATTAATGCTTGTCACGATGGCAGCTTGTGGCGACGACGATGACAAGAAGGACCTCGTCTATCCCGAAATCGCCGTGAATCAGCTCGACGCCACCCCCAACGACTGCCATGAGTACCGCCGTGGCGAGGTGATTAACGTTAACTACGTCTTTACCGACGACACCGAGCTGGGAAAGTTTAACATCGAAATTCACAACAACTTCGACCACCACTCTCACAGCACCTCGGCCACCGAGTGCACGATGGATCCCGCTAAGAGCCCTGTCAATCCATGGGTTTTTAACCACGACTACGACATCCCGTCGGGGCAGCGAGAGTACCGTGCCGCGGTAGAAATCGCCATCCCTAGCCACATCGATACCGGCGACTACCACTTCATGGTGCGCCTCACCGACAAGGCTGGCTGGCAGCAAATCAAGGCCGTGTCAATTAAGGTGGTAGAATAGCGCCCTCTTGTTGAGAGACACCACTATAACAGGGGCCGTGCTTGACGGAAGCACGGCCCCTGCTGTTATCTTGCGTTTGCCAGATTGAGAATTATTCTTTCACTGCGGCAAACTCCACTGTGCTACCATTCTTTTCGGTAAGCACCAGCTTCTCTTTGCTCACCGTCACCACCTTGAGGTTGTTCATCTTGGGCAGGCTTCCCAGAATCATCTTCTTGATCTCGGGTTTCTGCTTCTCAAGCTCGGGCTTGATCATGGCATCCATCATCTTCTTGGTTGAGGCATCTATACCTTCAATCTCATAGTCAATATCAACGGTGGCGTTGTCATTATCAAGGTTCATATTCAAGTCCTTGGCGTTTAGAGTATAGGTGCCAGGCACCTTTGCTGTCATGGCGATGGTCATTTTCATGCCCTCCTCATTCATCACTTGATCGGCACCGATAGCAATGGCACATGTGCCATCGTCGTTAAAGTTAATCACAAAAGCCGCTTTTTCTTCCTCAGCCAAATCAATCATAGTAAACCATGCGTTGCTGGTAAGGCTCTGTGCATTAATCGCTAGTGCTGATGCTAACAGGAGCATTAGTGTGAAAATAGTTTTCTTCATAGTTTTTGCAAATTATAATGTGTAAATAATAATAGATTATTTCTGTGTTATTCTTGTGCGTTTGTAGCCATGCTCAAGGCGGTATTTGCGCACGTCGGCAAAGAGGTCGGTGGCATACACGAAATTGTTAAGATGCTCGTTGTCAACGCTGTAAATCTCATCTTTGTTGCCCACCCACCCCACGTGGCCCTTATAGATAAACACGATGTTTTCGCCAATTCCCATCACCGAGTTCATGTCGTGGGTGTTGATGATGGTGGTGATGCCAAACTCGTGAGTGATGTCGAAGAGCAGCTCGTCGATCACTATCGACGTCTTGGGGTCGAGACCCGAGTTGGGCTCGTCGCAGAACAAGTATTTAGGGTTCAGCGCAATGGCTCGGGCAATGGCGCACCGCTTCTGCATACCGCCACTTAGCTCGCTAGGATATTTATTCTCGCTGCCGGTGAGGTTCACACGGTCGATGCAGAACTGTGCACGCTCTCGCTGCTCGGCGGCACTCATCTTCGAGAACATCTTCAAGGGAAAGATCACATTTCCCATCACCGTCTCGCTGTCGAAGAGAGCCGACCCCTGAAACAGCATGCCTATTTCCTTGCGCAACTCCTTCATCTGCTTGCTGTCGAGCTTGGTGATGTCGCGGCCGTCGTAAAGAATCTCGCCGCTGTCGGGCTTGAACAGCCCCACCAGGTTCTTCACCAGAACTGTCTTACCTGAGCCGCTCTGCCCAATTATCAAGTTTACCTTGCCATCATAGAACTTGGCATTGACGCCAAAAAGCACCTGCCTCTTGCCACCATCCTCGTCAAACGACTTCTCAACGTTTTTAACTTCTATCATAGTGTAGTTGTTTTTTCAATTATTCAAGTTTAAACTTGAAGTTTAGAGGTTATAGTTAGTGGTTAGAGTCATGTAGTGACACGGCGCGCCTTGTCCGCTTGAGAGCTATGAGGTCGCTATGCCCATAATCTCATCACTGTCTTCCATAAACCATAAACGATAAACCAATTAGCAAGTTAACAACTTGCGGAACATAAATCAATTACATCATCAGCAGCTTAGTGAGGAGCACGTCGGTGAGCAGAATCATGATGTTGCTCATCACCACGGCGTCGGTGCTGGCCTTGCCCACCTCGATTGAGCCGCCCTTGACGGTGTAGCCATAGAACGACGAGATGCTAGAGATGATGAAGGCAAAGAACAGCGATTTTATCAACGCAAACCACACATACCACTCCATAAACATGGTTTGAATACCAAAAATATAGGTGTCGGTGTCGATGATTCCCGTTATCACGCATATCAGGTAACCACCAAAAAGGCTCGTCACCATGCATATTACCACCAAGAATGGCATAATGGTCACCAAACCGGTGATTTTGGGCATAATCAGGTAGTTGGCACTGTTCACGCCCATGATGTCGAGGGCGTCGATCTGCTCTGTCACGCGCATGGTGCCTATCTCACTGGCAATGTTACTGCCTATCTTTCCCGAGAGTATCAAGCACAAAATCGAGGATGAGAACTCGAGCAAGATAATCTCGCGAGTGGTCAATCCCACGGTGTAGCGTGGCAGCAACGGGTTGTTGATGTTGAGCTTGATGAGCAGCGTGCACAGTGCGCCAATAAATAGCGACACTATCAATATCAATGGAATAGAGTCGATGCCCAGCTTATAAATCTCGGCCATATAGCGCTTGAAGAACTCCCGCCACTTGTCGGGGATGCCTATGCTGCGCCACATCAATATGCAATAAGAGCCTAATTTCTCAAATGACTTAAACAATACCATAAAAAGAGGTTTATTTCTCTGTAGCTTTGTTATTAATCGGCAAAGGTAGTAAAAACTTTTCAGTTTTTAGGCATCTGATGGCATATTTATAACACACCAAGTCACGCCACAACCACATAACCCACTACACCACAGGTCTTTCAGTTTGCCTCATCCTTTTTCTATTCTATTCACATTATGTCCCCTATTTTTACAGTTTTTTCGCTGATTGGGGAAAAAGTGTTACCTTTGTGCCGATTTTTGCAACTATCATTTGAGCTATGAAACAACTTAGAGTGTTATCAGCATTAGCCATGATGCTCGTGGTCATGACGGCAGGAGCGCATGAGATAATAAAGTTCCACTTGGCGAGCATGAGCACCAGCCTCTACCCTGGAACCGAGCGCGATGTGGAGGTGTATGTGCCCGACGCCTACGATGGGCGGCAGCCTGCGTGCCTCTATGTGGGTCTCGACGGCATCTTGTGCAACGCTCCTAATGTGATGGACAGCCTCATTGCCGCGGGCAAGATGCCGGTGACCATTGGCGTGTTCGTTCAGCCAGGAGTCATTAAGGACAACGCCGGCAACGTGCTGCGCTACAACCGCAGCAACGAGTTTGACATGCCCACCGAGACTTTTGCCCGGTTCCTTGAGGCCGAACTGCTGCCTCGCGTGGAGCAGCTGACCACCGCTAAGGGCTATCGCGTCAAGCTCTCGCACCGAGGCTCCGACGCCATGATATTCGGCCTGAGCAGCGGCGGCATAGCAGCGTTCACGGCAGCGTGGCACAGACCCGACCTGTTCAGCCGCGTGTTTAGCGGGGTAGGCACCTTTGTGGCGATGCGTGGTGGCAACGACCTCCAGGCTATAGTGCGCAAGAGCGAGCCACGCCCACTGCGCATCTTCTTGCAAGATGGCACCAACGACGTGTGGAACCCGCTCTTCGGCCACTGGTATGAGGGCAACCGCATGCTCGCCACGGCGCTCGACTTCGCCGGCTACGACGCCCGTTACGACTGGAGCGACTGCTACCACGGCGTGAAGCGCGCCAGCGAGATTTTCCCCGAGGTGATGGAGTGGATGTGGCACGGCTGGCCCGAGGCGCCAAAGTGTGGCACCACGCAGAACAACCTTCTCGACACCATGCTCGTGGCAGGAAGCTCGTGGCAGGCCGAAGTGAGGACTTTTGCCGAGCCATTAGAGCCATGCGCTATTTATCCCAGCAGTAAAATTGTGGCGAGACCTCGTCGAGGCGGCAACTGCTTGTGGCAATACACTATAGATGAAAACGGCAATGAGCAAAATGGACAGCCTTTCTATTGGCTGCACAGCTACGACAACTCGCTGCTCACAGTGAGCGCAATGGAGTTTGACGGAGCTGGTAACCTGTGGGTGGTGACCAACGCCGGCATCCAGATTTGCGACCAGAACGGCCGGGTGCGTGGCATCTTGATGCTGCCCGATGGTGCGGAGGCTGCCGACGTCATTAAGATTGTAATCACTGACGGAGAAATCTCGCTATGGAGCAGAAAAGGCATTGAATACACTCGCAAGCTCAATGTCACTGCACCCACGCCTTTTGTCACCCCCAAGAGCCAAGGGCAAGGATAAATCAATGCACAATTCACAATGCACAATTCACAATGCATAATGCACAATTCACAATGCACAATTCACAATGCATAATGCACAATTCACAATGCACAATTCACAATGCATAATGCACAATTCACAATGCATAATGCACAATATCTTAATCTGACAACTGCAACAAATGCACAACAACACTGCAGCGCAGCATGCTAAATTTGTGAAATTGACCACCGAGCCTGTGGGCAGGTTGGTCACGGGGCTTGCCGTGCCTGCCATGGTGAGCATGCTCGTGACGGGCATCTACAACCTCGTTGACACCTTCTTCGTGGGGCAAATCAACACCCAGAGCGTGGCGGCCCTGGGCATCGTGTTCTCCTACATGTCGATAGTGCAGTCAATCGCCTTCTTCTTTGGGCAAGGCGCTGGCAACTACATCTCGCGCATGCTCGGGCACGAAGACAGCCACAACGCTGGCGTGATGGCTAGCGTGGGCCTCGTTTCCACATGGCTCACGGGGGCTGTGATAGCGGCCATCGGCTTCACCTTCATGCAACCAGTGCTGCGCTTCTTAGGCTCGACCGAGACCATTCTGCCCTACGCCTGCGACTACTTCACCTTCATCTTGCTGGGCACACCGTTTATCATGAGCTGCTTCACGATGAACAACCTCATGCGTCACCAGGGCAACGCCATGCTCTCGATGCTCGGCATCATGACCGGAGCCGCGCTCAACGTGGTGCTCGACCCCATCTTCATCTTTGGCTTAGGGCTGGGCGTGAAGGGTGCCGGCATGGCCACAGCGCTGTCGCAGGTGGTGAGCTTCACCATCATGCTCATGCTCGCTGGCAAGCGAGGTGGAGTGCCCATTCAGCTGTCGAAGTTCAGGCCCACGATGCAGCGCTACCGCGACATCGCTGCCGGCGGACTGCCGTCGCTGGCGCGCCAGTCGATGATGGGCATCGCCGCCCTCATCCTCAACCATGTGGCTGGGCTCTATGGCGACTCGGCCATCGCCAGCTTCTCGGTGGTGAGCCGCATCACCATGCTTGCCAGCGCCGCGATGATAGGCTATGGGCAAGGGTTCCAGCCAGTGTGCGGCTTCAACTATGGCGCCGGCAAGTTTCACCGCGTGCGAGCCGCCTTCATCCACAGCTGCAAGGTCTCAACCATCTACTGCACCGTGCTCGCCGTGGCGGGATTTATCTTTGCCCGAGAACTGGTGTCGCTTTTTGTCGAGAGCGACCCCGAGGTGAGCCGCATAGGCACCGAGGTGCTGCGATACCAGTGCCTGTCGTTTCCCTTGACGGGCTTTGTGGTGATGGTGAACATGTATCTTCAGAACATACGCCGCACCGTGCCCGCCGTCATCATCGCCATGGCGCGCCAGGGCATCTTCCTCATCCCGGCGTTGTTCCTGGGCAACTGGCTGCTGGGCTTCCTGGGGGTGGAAATAGCCCAGGCCGTAGCCGACGCTGCCTCGCTGCTGCTGGCCATTCCCTTAGGCCTCCGCACCCTTAACGGCATGGGGAAATCTTCTTCTTAATGCCTAATGCTCAATGCAATTCATAATTCATAATGCTTAGTGCACAATGCTTAATGCTTAATGCATAATGCTTAATCCTTAACCCTCAATCCTCTAAACCACTAAACTCTTAACTCTAACCACTAGCCTGTGCTTCGCACATTAAAAAAATAGTGGCAAGGATTATTTTCGTCAAATGATCCTTGCCAAGCATTCAATAGGTAATAATTTGTGTGTAAGGTAATAAAAGAATGTTTTGAGGTTTATCTAAATGTAAAGTTATGCTTTCAAAGTTTTTTTCTAGTCTTCTGCATTTTGTTAATTTAGAAAGTTCTACTAGTTATGCAATCCATTTGAAAGAAAGCTTGTTGCGGCCACTATTTGCAAACCCTAAACCTAAAGATTGTGCAAACGATTGCGGACGCCTCTCCAAAAAAATCCAGATAACGGCTTCTGGACTGGAAAGATTCAAAAATTCTTCAATGACCTTGTGTTTTTGCGCTGCAAAGATATGAATATTTTTTGAATAAACCATATCTTTTTGTAAGAAAAAATGTGCCTACGCTCAAAACTGCTTTAAATCAGCAAAGAACAAAAACATGTTATTGAGCATGATATTTGCCCATCACAATTTTCTCGCCATCAAAGGTGGCATAAGTGAACTGGTCGATCCACTCTCCCAGGATAGTCATGGTGCGGCCATCATTGAGACCCACCTGGCGAGCCAGGTGCACGTGCCCAAACACGTAGTGCCGCACCTCGGGGTGAGCGGCAGCATGCTCATTGCAGAAGACCTCCAGGCGCTTGCAGCACTCCTCACGCAGCCGTTGCTCATAGTCATGGTCACGCGTGATGCGGTTCTGCTGCGACCATCCAGTGGCAATGGGATAGGTCCAGCGCGGATGGATGCTGGCATATAGCCACTGGCACACACGGTTGTAGAAGCACCAGCGCGTGAAGCGGTACATGGGTCGCTGGTAGCCCACGTCGTCGCCATGCGAGAGCAGGAACTTCGTGCCCATAATCTCCATTATGGTGTTGCCATTGAGCACCTTAAGCCCTATCTCGGTGGCGAGGTAGTCAAATAGCCACACATCGTGGTTGCCCGTGAACCAGAATATCTTAATGCCCGCATCGGCCAGCTCGGCCAGCTTGCCCAGGAACCTCACGTGCCCACGAGGCACAACATATTTGTATTCATACCAGTAGTCGAGGATGTCGCCCAGCAAGTAAAGCTCGGCAACATCGTCCTTGATGCTGTCGAGAAAAGCCACCAGCCGGCCCTCATGCTCACGCTTGTTGGTGATATAGCGAGCTCCCAGGTGCGCGTCCGACAAGAAATAGGCCTTTTTCATGTCACATCAGTTATGGCACTCAAGCAAAAACGAGTTAATGATACCTCTCTAAGACACTAACCAGCACGAAGCGCATTATTCGTCCATGTCAAAGCCCAGCTCAAGCTTAGCCTCGTCGCTCATCATGCGCACGTCCCACTCGGGCTCATACACGAGATTTACCGTGCAGCTCGTGATGCCGTCGATGCTCTCCACCTTCTGCCTCACGTCCTCAAAGATGAAATCGGCCATCGGGCAGTTAGGAGCAGTGAGCGTCATGTCGATGACCACACTGCCATCATCGCGTAGGTCAATCTTATAGACCAACCCCAGGCTATACACATCTACCGGTATCTCAGGGTCAAACACCGTGCGGAGCATCATTACAATCTGCTCTTCAAGCTTAAGTCTCTGTTCTTGTTCCATATTATCTTGCTTAACGACTGTCGTTTATCATTTACAAACTGCAAATGCCAAGGGGCCAGCAAACGCCCCGCCCCGCACTTTGCGCCTGCAAAAGTAATGAAAACTTTTCACTTTTCAGTTATCACCCCCCAGTTTTTAGCCTTTTCAAGGCAATAAGAAAAGAACGAGGCCCTAGGGTCCCGCTCTTGATGTCTTCACAACGGAATAAATCCTTATTGTGAATTGCTTCAAATTTGTTCTGCAAAATTAGAGCAAAAAATCAAATTGAGCAAATTTTATCAATAAAAAAATAAAAAATCATTTTTTTTTGCTATTTTTGCAGAATATATAGAAAAATAAGGAAATTCATGAAAAAAGTATTAGGATTAGATTTAGGCACCAGTAGTATAGGCTGGGCAGTTGTCAATCAAGCTGAGAAGGAAGACGAGAAGAGTAGTATCGTGAAACTCGGTGTAAGGGTAAACCCATTGACAGTTGACGAGAAAGGAAATTTCGAGAAAGGCAAGAGTATTACCACGACTGCCGACCGAACCCTAAAGCGTGGCATGCGTCGCAACCTGCAACGCTACAAGCAGCGTCGCGACAAGCTAAAAAGCATCTTGATTGAGAATAACATAATCTCAAAAGACTGCACGTTGACCGAGGATGGAGCCAATTCCACCTACCAGACTCTGGAGTTGAGGGCAAAAGCTGCCAAAGAAGAAGTGACTCTCGAGGAACTGGCACGAGTTTTTCTCATCATCAATAAAAAAAGGGGATACAAAAGCAATCGCAAGGCCAACAACGAAGAAGACGGAGTGCTAATTGACGGCATGGCAGTTGCCCGCGAGCTTTATAACAAAGGCATAACACCCGGAGAATATGTTTACGAGCTGCTAAAATCACAAAAGCGTTACAAACCGTCATTCTATCGTTCTGATTTGCAGGCCGAGTTACAAACCGTGTGGAACAAGCAAGCCGATTATTACCCCACACTGCTTGACAATGAGACAAGAAGAAAAATAGAAGGCAAAGGCAAAACCGAGACCCGAAAGTTTTTCTATGCAGCCCACAAAATAAGTGCTGCCGAGGAAAAAGACCGCAAGTTGCGACAAGTCACTTATTATCAATGGCGTGCACGAGCTGCCACATCGAGAATTGAACCCGAGCAACTTGTTACTGTGCTGAGCGAGATTAATGGCGACATCGCAGCATCGAGTGGCTACCTGGGTGCGATAGGAGACCACAGCAAGGAGCTAGAAATAAAGAAGATGACTGTGGGAGAATATCTGCTTGATTTAATCAAGAGAAACCGCCACCACAGTCTCAAAAACATTGTGTTCTACCGCAATGACTACATCCATGAGTTCAACACCATCTGGAACACTCAGGCCAAGTATCACAAAGAACTCACCCCGGAGCTAAAAGAAAAGATTGAAGCAGAGACTATCTTCTTTCAGCGCAGGTTGAAATCTCAAAAAGGGCTTATCTCGATATGCGAGCTTGAAGGACGAGAAATCTCCCTTGCCTGTGGCAAGAAAGTGATGACTGGCCCACGAGTGTGCCCAAAGAGTTCCCCGCTCTATCAAGAGTTCAAGATATGGCAAGACCTCAACAACTTAATTCTTGAGAACAAGACAGTTAAGAAAAGCCGCAAGAAGAGCGATGCATTGCCATCACTTTTTGCCAGCACCGAGCCCGAGAAGTTCTCGCCCTTGAGCCAGGAGCAAAAGCAAAGGCTATACCGAGAACTTTATTGCACACGAGAGCTGTCGGCCAAAGAGGTGCTTAAAGTCTTGGAGCTTAGCGATAAAGATTACGCCCTTAACTACAAGAAGCTGCAAGGCAACATCACGCAAGTGACATTGCTCAACGCCTACAAGAACATCATTGAAATGACCGGGCATGATGTGGACAAGTTTGACAAGATGGACGCCGCGAGCAAGCTGCACCTTGTCAAGGCGGTCTTTGAGACACTTGGAGCAAAAGGCGACTTCTTGACGTTTGAACCCGGCAACAGTGCCTGCGAGATGCAGCAATATGCCATGTTCAAGCTGTGGCACTTACTCTATTCCTACGAAGACGACAACACCCCCACAGGCAATGGCAAGCTCATTGACCACATAGCGGAGTTGACAGGTCTGCCACATGAATATGCGGCGGCATTGGCTCAAGTGACATTTGTGCAAGACTTTGGCTCGCTAAGCACCAAAGCCATCAGGAAAATATTGCCACACATGAAGAATGAGGGAATGCACTATTCCGATGCTTGCCAGGCAGCAGGATACAATCACTCCAAGCAATCAATCACCAAAGAAGAAAAAGGAAACCGAGTTCTCGCCACTCATCTTGAACTTCTCCCCAAAAACAGCTTGAGGAATCCTGTTGTTGAGAAGATTCTCAACCAGATGATTCATGTGGTGAATGGATGCATTGATGAGTATGGGGCTTTTGATGAGATCCACATTGAAATGGCTCGCTGGCTAAAGCAAAGCCAAAAACAACGTGAAGAAGCCAGCAAGCATCTTAACGCCAAGACCCGAGAAGCCGAAAGCATCAAGAAACTACTGGCGCAACCACCTTTCAACATCGCAAAGCCTAGCCGCAACGACGTGCTCAGGTATCAGCTCTACGAGGAGCTGGCCCCCAATGGCTATAAGACCCTATACTCCGGCACCTATATAAGTAAAGAAAAGCTATTCACTCGCGACTTCGATATCGAGCACATCATTCCACAGGCCAAAGTCTTTGACGACTCCTATTCTAACAAGACTCTCGAGAGCAGAGCCGTAAACATTGAGAAAGGCAGCATGACGGCCATTGATTATGTGAGGTTAAAATGTGGAGAGGAGGGCGTTGAGGACTACAAGAAGCGCATAGCATTTCTCAACAAAGAGGGCAGTCGCAAGAAACACAAGAACTTGATTACCGAAGAAGACAAAATTGAAAACAGCTTCTTGAATCGCGATTTGAGCGACACACAATATATTGCCAGGAAAGCAAAAGAGCTACTACTGCAGGTGACCCGCGACGTGATTGCCACCACCGGCTCAATCACTGCGCGCCTGCGTGAAGACTGGCAACTCGTGGATGTGATGAAAGAGCTCAACTGGGACAAGTATAGCAAGCTGGGGCTGACCACAGTGGAGCGCAACCGCGATGGTCATGAGGTGAGACGCATCACCGACTGGACCAAGCGCAACGACCACCGCCACCATGCCATGGATGCTCTCACCATTGCATTCACTCGTCACTCACAAATACAGTATCTCAACAACCTCAGCGCTAAGGACGAGGGAGAAAACAAAGACTCAAGCATTTATGCCATAGAGAAGAAGGAGCTAACGAAGAACGGCCGATTTGTGCCACCAATGCCACTTGATGAGTTCAGAGCCCAGGCTCTAAAGCACCTTGGCAACATCTTGGTGTCGATAAAAGCTAAGAACAAGGTCACTACACGCAATGTGAACAAGCCTAAAGGGGCTTCAATTTCACAAGTCACATTAACTCCAAGAGATAAGATTCATGATGAAACCATTTATGGAAGAATAGCTCGTTATAAAAAAACACTTGTAGAAATTGATGGAAGTTTTGATGAGCATAAGATATCATGTGTTTGCAATCCAACCTATCGTAATACTTTATTGCAAATCCTTAAACAAAATGGGAATGATGCCGTAGTTGCGTTTACTGGAGAAAATTCACCCTCAAAGAAACCAATATATGTAGATAGAAATAAAGGGATTTTAATGCCTGATAAAATAGAAATATCCACATTGGTTTATTTCTTTACTAAAAGAGTACCTGTTAACGCAAAATTAAATGTTAATGATGTTGTTGACGAAAAGATTAAACGCGTACTTAATCAAAGAATCAAAGATTTTGGTTCAAAGGAAAAGGCTTTTTCGGACTTAGAAAAGAACCCTATTTGGCTTAATAAAGAACATGGCATTTCCATTAAGCGAGTAACGGTGCTGACAACAATAAAAGGAGCTGTGCCTATAAGAAATAAAAAAGACAAATATGGCAATACTGTTTTTGTAGACAACAAACCCATACCATCAGATTTTGTTGAACAAAAAAACAACCATCATATAGCCATTTTTAAGGATGTAGATGGTAAATTGCATGAACGAACAGTATCTTTTTCTGATGCACTAAAAAACAAGATGAAGAATAATATGGTTGTAGATAAAAATTATAACAAAGAAAAAGGTTGGGAGTTTTGTTTCACATTGAAAAAAAATGAATACTTTGTATTTCCCAATGAAAAAGAAAGTTTTATACCATCTGAAATTGACCTTATTGATCCTTCTAATTATTGTTTAATTAGTCCCTATTTATATAAGGTAAGAAGTATCTCTAGTAATGACTATATATTCACACATCATTTGGAAACAACAATAAATAATGATGAGAAATTAAAGAATATAACCTGGAGAAGAATTAGAAACGCTAACGGTTTGAAAGGAGTAGTTAAAGTTAGTATTAACCACATAGGTCAAATCGTTAAAGTGGGAGAATATCAATGATTAAGCGCACGTTATATTTTGGCAACCCGGCCTATCTGAGCATGAAAAATGCTCAGATGGTGCTGCGGCTGCCTGGCAACGATGGCGACGTGGAGCAAACTCGCACCTTTCCCATCGAGGATCTGGGAGTGGTGATACTTGACCACAAGCAGATCACCATCACGCAAGGCCTGATGGAACGCCTGCTTGAGAACAACTGCGCCGTCATCACCTGCGACTCCACCCACATGCCCTCTGGCCTGATGCTGCCTCTCGACGGACATTCACGGCAGAGTGAGCGCTTCAAGGCTCAGCTGGCTTGCAGCAAGCCTTTAAAGAAAAACTTGTGGCAGCAGACCGTTCAAGCCAAGATTGCCAATCAAGCCTCGGCACTAGAGCTGTGCGTGCCTGGATGCAAAACGGGCAACATGCGGGCATGGGCCGAACAAGTGAGAAGCGACGACAGCATGAACCTTGAGGGCAGAGCCGCAGCTTATTACTGGAGTAATTTCTTCCCTGAAATCCCCGATTTCAAGCGCAACCGCGAGGGCTTTTTCCCTAACAACCTGCTCAACTATGGCTATGCCATCTTGCGGGGAGTGATAGCGAGAAATCTTGTGGGTTCTGGACTGTTGCCCACCATGGGCATACATCACCGCAACAACTACAACGCCTATTGCCTTGCCGATGACGTGATGGAACCCTACCGTCCATTTGTTGACGTGCATGTGAAAAGCATCATGTCGCAATGCGACGACCCCTGGGAACTCACGCCGGCAGTAAAGCGAGAGTTGCTCACAATTCCCACTCTCGATGTTAAAATCGATGGCAAGCGACGGCCTCTCATGATTGCTGCCGAGATGACTACCGCCTCACTAGCACGGTGTTTCACTGGCGAGGCGCGCAAAATCTCATATCCTTATTTTTGAGATTTTTATGGAAGTTTAACTACAAGATGTCGAGCTGCCAACGTTTCAGTGAATATAGAATTATGTGGGTTCTTGTGTTCTTTGACCTGCCTACCGACACGCGCAAGCATCGCAAGGCCTATGCCACATTCCGCAAAGGACTCATGCAGGATGGGTTCACCATGATTCAGTTCTCCATCTACGCAAGGCACTGTGCCAGTGCACAAAACGCCACTGTCCATGCGCAACGAGTCAAGAACATGCTGCCAAGCGACGGCAACATTTGCATCATGACAATCACCGACAAGCAGTTTGGAAACATGGAGATTTTCAATGGCCGCAGCCCCGACACCCCAAAATGTGGAGGACAACAGCTTGAGCTGTTCTGAAATAAGAAATCCACCCCCAGCAGGGTGGATTTCTTATTGTGGTAATACAACTTTTTGTGATTCTAACACAGCTCCTATATTATTAATTATCAGTAAGATACTAATGTTGAGTTGTAAAAACCGATACAAAGATACAAATTTGAAAGCAATTCACAACGATGCCTTCGCAGTCCGTCAGGACGTTAAAGTTGTAAAAACCGATACAAAGATACAAATTTGAAAGCAATTCACAACAAAATAGTAACAAAATAATCCTCGCTGCTAGTTGTAAAAACCGATACAAAGATACAAATTTGAAAGCAATTCACAACTCATCTCCTCCTTAACGCTCTCCGTGTATAGTTGTAAAAACCGATACAAAGATACAAATTTGAAAGCAATTCACAACGTGCGCCTTAATGATGCCATAGAGGCAAACGTTGTAAAAACCGATACAAAGATACAAATTTGAAAGCAATTCACAACCTCCGTGGTGCTCCGTGTGCCGCTCTGGTGGTTGTAAAAACCGATACAAAGATACAAATTTGAAAGCAATTCACAACGCCAGCGGCAAGGTTCGCCGTGAGAAAAAAGTTGTAAAAACCGATACAAAGATACAAATTTGAAAGCAATTCACAACGGGAGGACTGATTTACGCCTCGACGAGGCGGTTGTAAAAACCGATACAAAGATACAAATTTGAAAGCAATTCACAACCTGATTTTCAACGAGAGCGACACCTTTATGTTGTAAAAACCGATACAAAGATACAAATTTGAAAGCAATTCACAACCGCTTTATGAGATATATTACACGCTCAAAGTTGTAAAAACCGATACAAAGATACAAATTTGAAAGCAATTCACAACCAAGCCCCACAAGGAGGTAGTAACCGAGTAGTTGTAAAAACCGATACAAAGATACAAATTTGAAAGCAATTCACAACACATCCGTACCGATTACGGCTTTGGCTACAGTTGTAAAAACCGATACAAAGATACAAATTTGAAAGCAATTCACAACATCATTGCACAGTATAGTGAGAAAGAGAGCGTTGTAAAAACCGATACAAAGATACAAATTTGAAAGCAATTCACAACGGGGGCGGTGGTGAGCTGGTGGTTGAGCGCGTTGTAAAAACCGATACAAAGATACAAATTTGAAAGCAATTCACAACCAACGAGTGAGATGCGCTCCTCGCTGGCTTGTTGTAAAAACCGATACAAAGATACAAATTTGAAAGCAATTCACAACTTATTCCGCTACATCAATACTGCAAATAATGTTGTAAAACCCGATACAAAGATACAAATTTGAAAGCAATTCACGACTGCGCTTAGGGGGTTAAAATAGTCTTTTGTGCTTGTAGTAGAAATATAGGAGGGCTTTGATGTGTAGGCGTCCCAGCCTGGAGAATGGGCGTCGCTTGGTTGAGCGGCGGTAGTCGTGGATGATGGTGTAGTTGTTGAGGCAGTGAATGCTGTATCCAGCTTGGCTGATGCGCATGCACCAGTCGGCGTCTTCGGGTCCATAGAAGATGTGCTCGTCGAGCAGCCCCACCTTTTTTACTATCTCTTGACTGAACATCTGGCAGGCACCAATGACGTATAGTGGCTCGATGATGCCCTGGTCGTTAGGTTCATATTGTGTTTTGTTGCCTATTCCGAGCACGTTGCGCAGCTTTATCATTAGCCCAGGGTAGGGTTTGCAACTGTCTTGTGCTATGCCCTCCTTGTCAATGAGTCGGCAAGAGCAAAGTCCCACTTCGGGACGGCTGTCGAGATGCTCAATCATGGCGTTGATGGCAGATGTTGTTGCCTCGGTGTCGTTGTCGAGCAGCAGCAGTTTGTCTCCCTTAGCCACTTTGATTCCTTGGTTGCGTGCCGCCGCCACGCCGCGGTTCTCGCTGTTGACGATGAGTTGCAGTTGTGGATATTTCTCGCGTAGGAAGTCGAGCGTTCCGTCGGTGGAATGATTGTCGATGATAATCACCTCGCATGACGAGTCGTTGATGAAGTCATGCAATGATGCCAAACAACGGGTCATGAAGCCTAACCCGTTGTAAGTGATGATTATGATTGACAAACGCATCAATAAAAGTGTTATGTTATAAGTGTTAAGTGCCAAGTGTGCGCCTGTGGCGCTAATGATTTAAAGATCAACCCAATGACCTCTAAATTAAACCTATTAGCCAAAGAGTTTTATCTTCAGTGCTCGCGCTGCGTGCGTGAACTCGCTCCAGCTTGAGAAGCGTTTTATCTGCTTGCTGATGAACCCCCAGGAGATGAAGTAGCTGAGGTTGTTCTTGAAGAGTATTCTCTCCATCTCTTTTGACGATATGTTGGGCAGGTTGAGGATAGACTCGCGCTGCACGTCGGTGGGCACATAGTCGCCAGTAGAGAGCCAGTTGTTGTCCTTGCATAGCTTGTAGAACTCTGTGCCTGGGAACGGCGAGACGATGTTGAACATCACCTGATCCACCTTGAGTTTCTTGGCTTCTTCGAGTGTGTGCTTTAGCGTTTCCTTTGTCTCGAGCGGACTGCTGCCAATGAGCACGTTGAGCTTCACTGGCACGTTATACTTCTTGAGCAAATGTATAGCCTCGTAGATTTGCTCGGTGGTGATGCCTTTGCGCACATACTTGAGAATCTCGTCGTTGAACGATTCTACTCCCAGATCCACATAGCAGCATCCGCTCTGTGCGAGCATCTGGGCTATGGGCTCGGTGATGGCATCGACTCTCGCCTGGCATCCCCACATCATGCCATATTTCTTCATGATGTCGCACAGCTGTCGCGTGCGCTCTTCGTTCCAGATGAAGTTGTCGTCCATGAAGCCAATGGCTTGGTAGCCTTGCTCATGGAGCATCTTCATTTCCTTATCCACGCTCTCGGGAGAGCGGTAGGAGATGGGAGGCTTGTGGCCATTGAAGCGCTTGTTCTCGATCTCGCGCGCGAAGGTTAGAGAGCTAGGCACGCAGTAGATGCAACGATAAGGGCAGTTGCGCGAGGTGAAGGCTGTGGTGTAGCCTTTGTGCTTGATTTTGGGGTTGTAATATCGCCTGTCGGCAATGAAGTGGCGTGCCGGCAGTGGCAGTGAGTCGAGGTCTTTGATGAGCGGCCTGAAGCCGTTGTTTACTATCCTGCCCAGGCTCATCCATGATATTCCCAGGATGTTGTGCAATGGCTTGTCCTGGACGATGGCGTGCAGCAGCTCCACAATGGTTGCCTCGGGCTCGCCTCTGACGATGATGACGCGGTCGTTAATGAGACATTTGTCGATAAAGAACGATGGCCCTGGCCCCATGAGGATGACGCGTGCCTCGGGGCGGTATTGTTGCAGAATATTGATGGCCTTGATGTCGCTTTCTATAGAGAGGTTCACGGTCCAGATACAATAGACGTCGCTATTGTCGTTGCTCAGGAATTGCCTGTAGTCGTTCTCGCCTTTTTTGTAGAAGACGAAGTCTTGGTAACACACTTCACCCAGTTTTTCATTCTCAACAACACCTATTACCGTGAGTTCATATATGTTAGGAGCCAAGTACACCACCCTTGTGCATCCTGCCGAGCGTTCTGCTGGGCGGTTGCCGTCAAGGACTGGTGGTACTAAGAACGTTATCTTCATAAAAAATGTTGCGTTGTTTCTTTATATAATAAGAACGAGAAAAATTGCGTTTTGTTACGTCTTTGTTAATAAATATCTAAATAATATTTTCAATATCGCTCGGTGTCGTCGTTGTCGATTTCGCTATTGATTTGCAGCAGGTCGTCGGTGGCGTCGTTGGTGTAGATTTCGTTGTAGTCAAACATTCCGTCCTCGTAGGTCACCATGCGGTTGCAGCTGGCTGAGGTGAAGGCCATGGCTACCGCCACCAGAGTTATTGTCAATGCTAAGCTAAGTGTTTTTCTTGTTCTTTTCATCGTGGTGCAAATTAGTTGGTGAGGTTTTGTTATAATAGAGTGTCGATGCCTATCTCATGGCAGGCGTGGTTTAGCAGAGCTATCTCTCGGTCGTCAACGTTGTTGTCGCTGTCGATTATCTCCACCATCATCCTCGCCAGTTGCAATTTCTTGTCGTCGCTCATGTTTTTGAGCACCTCGATGGCGTGTTCACATCGCAGGTCGTAGGCCACGACAAACGAGTCGTGGTCGATTTCTAGCTTCTGGCAGATGAGGTTGATGGTGATCATCTCCTCGTAGGCAATCTGGTCGTTGGCGTTGGCCATCTCAATGAGTAGGCTCAGCACTGCTATTTTTTCTTGACTGGTGAATTGCATGTAGCCGTGAAATGTGTATTTTGCCTTTTTTTGAAAATGTGAGCCTCGCACGGCAGGTGGGAGGCTCACATGTAAGAAAGGTTGAATATTTAGGAAGTTAGTTTTTTCCAAATATAACAAGTCCCAGCGCCAGGGCCTTAGTCGATTTCCTCGTCGGCCTCATAGCCACCCATCTCGCGAATAGCGTTCTTGAGCATCACGTGCTGCTGGAAGAGGTGGTTAACAGGAACTTCATCAACGGTGTAGTCGTGCATTGGGCTCTTGAGGAAGAAGCTCAGGAAGCGCTGAGTGCCGTAGCGTCCGGCGCGGTGAGCCAGGTCCATGAGCAAGCACAGGTCAAGGCACAGTGGTGCAGCGAGGATAGAGTCGCGGCACAGGAAGTTGATCTTGATTTGCATGGGATATCCCATCCATCCAAAGATGTCGATGTTGTCCCAGCCCTCTTTGTTATCGTTGCGAGGTGGGTAGTAGTTGATGCGCACTTTGTGGAAAATATCGCTGTAGAGGTCGGGTTGATCCTCGGCTACTAGGATTGACTCGAGAGTGGAGAGTTTGCTCACCTCCTTGGTGCGGAAGTTGGCGGGCTCATCGAGCACGAGGCCGTCGCGGTTGCCCAGAATGTTGGTTGAGAACCAACCGCTCATGCCGAGCATGCGGGCGCCGATGATAGGAGCGAAACCGCTCTTAACGAGAGTTTGGCCAGTCTTGAAGTCCTTGCCAGCGATGGGCACCTTGGTCTCCTCGCTCAGTTGCCACATTGCGGGGATGTCAACGGTGGTGTTAGGAGCACCCATGATAAATGGGCAGTCCTCTTTCAAAGCAGCGTAGGCATAGCACATAGAGGGTGCGATGTGAGCCACATCGTTGGCCTTCATAGCTGCCTCGAGTTGATCAAGGGTATAGTGTACGTTCTTGTCGGGAGCGACATAAATTTCGGTAGATGCAGCCCAAAGAACTACAACGCGGTCAACGCCAGTCTCCTTCTTGAAGTTGCGAATGTCTTCACGCACCTGCTCCATCATGTCCCAGCGGTCCTTGCACTGCTTCACGTTGTCGCCGTCGAGGCGCTTGGCATAGTTCTTGTCGAAGGCAGCCTTGAGGGGCTTGATTTTGATGAGCTCGTCTTTTACTGGCTCGATGTCCTTCTCTTTGAGCACCTGGGCGTTGATGGCGCTCTCATAGGCATTAGCAGGATATACGTCCCAAGCTGCAAACACGATGTCGTCGAGCTTTGCCAGTGGCACGATGTCTTTGTAATGGAGGTATTGCTTGTTCTGGCCGCGACCAACGCGGATTTTGTCGTATTGAGTCATTGAGCCGATAGGCTTAGCAAGTTTCTTACGTGTCATCAAGACACCAGTCATGAAAGTGGTGCTCACAGCACCCAGACCAACTACCATGATACCTAATTTGCCGGTAGCGGGTTTTACGTTTGGATTACTCATAGTAAATTAATTAATGTTATCTTTCTGTTAGTTAATATTCTCGTTTTTTGCGTTTTTAGCGAAAAAAGCGCTGTAAAGGTACTGCCTTTTTCTAAACCGCAAAACGATTTAAGAAACTTTAATCGTTAAATATACACAACGATGCTTGGTTTTAGTGAAGGCAACTTAAATTTAACATACGAGCAGTAATTTATAGTTAACAAAACATAATGTTACCCCACCCCATTAAACCCTAAAAATGCCAAAAAAAGGGCGAAAAATGAATTTTTCAGCCCTTTTCGTGTTGAAGTTTTATCAATCCCTAGATTTTCTTGCTATGGTTGTCTATAGACAAACAATGATGGCGCCCCTCGATGGTCAGGCACCTAGGATGCTTGCCACTTGGGCGAGGTTTTTGATGGTGCCAGGATGAGTGTGGGCGTCTTCGTCGGTCGTCCAGCCTTTGCCTTTGAGCCACAGCACTTGGCACCCTATCGACTCGGCAGGGAGGATGTCTTTCTTGAGGCTGTCGCCCACAACGAGCACCTCGCTCGGCTCCATCTCGAGCACGTCAACGCCGAGCTTGAAGATTACCGGGTTGGGCTTGCGCACTCCCACAACAGCGCTCTCGATGACACCTTTAAAATACTTGCGCAGGTCGAAGTCGCGCAGCACGCTGTCAACGTTGCCATAGAAATTGCTCACGAGCATCATGGGATAGCGCTTACACAGGGCCTCGAGCACAGGGCGTGCCTCCTCGATGCTGGAGCGCGCCGCGTCGTAGCAATATTGTGCCACCTGCTGTGCCAGCGGCTCAATGTCGGGGCAGGGCAGGTAGCCTTTGCCGGCCAGGTCTTGCAACTCGATGCGCATCTTCTTGAGCAGCAAGTCGTGGAAGTTGTCGTTGGGGAGGATGTGCCGCACCCGTGCCAGCTCGCGCTCGGCCACCACATAGCTGTCGCGGAACTGCTCCTTGGTGACGGGCACGCCAGCGGCCTGATAGCCGTCCCAAATCACCTCGCTCCAATGCACGCCACGGCTGTCGATGGTGCCTCCGTAGTCGAAGATGATGCCCTTTATTAGTTTATAGTTCATAGTTTAGAGTTTTTTATAGAAGTTCTAGAAATCCTAGATGCTCTAGAAATCCTAGAGATTCTAGAGGTTCTAGAGGTTCTAGCGCTTAACAGTTAACGGACAAGGCACGCCTTGTCCTTACTTAACACTTAACATTTTACACTTAACACTTAGTTGTTGTACTTGCCTGCTTGCAGGTCGCGTGTGAGCTTGCGGCAGAAGGTCTCGTGACGCCAAATCATATAGACTAGCATGGCGTTGAGCACTACGAGCTCGAAGACGAAATAGAGCCAAGGGATGCGCACTATCACCGAGATGAACATGGCGATGGTGCGGGTGTTGAAGGTGAGCATGTTAGTGTATTTCATCAGCGGCAGGCTCAGCTGGCGGAACTCGTCGCGGAACTGCTGCGGTGCCACGTTGTCGCCAAAGCGGTTCTTGAGCTCGCGGCGCAGCCGTTGCATGGCAGGAGTGAGACGCTCCTGGTTGGCAGTGTAGTTGCGATAGAAGAACATGGTGATGCGCTTGAAGCCCGTGGATTGCTTTATTTGCTCATCGAGCAGCTCGGTGCTCTCAAGCTCGCTGCCTCCCTCGCCCTTGAGGAAGTAGAGGTGGAACTGGCGGTAGTAGTCGGCCATGGCGCATTGCAGGGCGTGACTCACACCGGCGGCAATCGCCAGGGTCCATATTATCCAGCTGTGGTGGCCGAAGAAATCGCCCAGCCAGGCGTCGCCAAAGTGCAGCTCGCGAAAGACGAGAGCGAAGTAGATGGCAAAGAACCACAAGTCGCCGCTCACGCCGTCGAGGATGCGCCCTATCTGCGAGTATTGCTTTGTGAGTCGCGCCAGCTGTCCGTCGGCACTGTCGTAGGTGTTTGCCCAGATGATGAGGAATATCCCCAGGTAGTTGAGCCACAGCAGTGGTGAAGCCCCAAAATAGAGCAGCACACCTCCACCCACACCCAGAAAGATGGAAGCGATGGTGACAACATTAGGCGAGATGCCGAGTTTTGCGAAAAGTGCAGCCCAGGCAAAGCCTAGCGGTCTATAAAACCACAGGTCGATGTGCTCCTCGGTGTCCATCGACTTGAGCGATGCGTTGTATTGTTGTTTTAATTCCTTGAAATTCATTTGTTTGGCAGCTTGTTATATATTTTCTAGCTTTTCTAGAATATCTAGATAAAATGTTTTTAATTACTCAATTAAAGATTAAATTTGTGCTCCTTGATGATGTTGATGATGCGCTTGGCGATGTGTGGTGCAGCATCGTTGCGGCATGGAGCAAAGCTGGGCCAGTCGTTGAAGTCGATGATTTTCACGTCGCCATCGGCTCCCACAATGCAGTCGCCGCCATAAATCTCGATGTTGAGCTCGTCGGCAGCATGGTTGCAGATGCTCTTGAGGTGCTTGATGTCAAACTTCAGGCCCTGCGACTTGCCGTTGATGGCTTCGTGGCCATACTTGCTGTGCCCCTCATCGAAGGGGTAGAACCAGAAGAAATAGTTAGTGCCTCTCACGCCATAGAACTTGATGAGGTCACCCACCAGGTGCACGTTGATGACGGCGCGCTTGATGCCTCGCAGGAAATACTCTTGCAGCACCTCTTGCGCCTCCTCGCTGTGCCTGACGTAGCTCACGTCCTCCTTGTGCATGGCGTGGAAGTCGCCGCGCTTAATCCAGCAGCTCTGGAACCCGCTGCGCTCCAGGCGGTCTTTCACCACCTCGTCGGTGTTGACGATGATGCTCTCGGGATAAGGAATTCCATTACCCAGGAGGATGCGTGTCATGCGCTCACGAGTGCAGTTCTCGATGCCGTAGCCCGAGTTGATAACCAGCTTGCCCTTGTTCTCCAGTTTTTGCAGTTTCACAATAGAGCTGTGTTCACGGCACATGTTCACGATGATGTTTTCCTCAATGTCGCTATTGTTGAACTGCTCCTCGCTGTAGGTGTTGACGATGCACCCGCGCTTGCGCAGCTGCTCGGCCACAGCGTTGAAGATTGCTGTGTCGTTGCCTATGTGGTTAGGAGAATAGGCTCCTGCCCTCATTATTCCTGCAATGTTGATGTCGGCCATAATAAATTGTGTTATGAGTTGTGAGAAGTCACTATCTTATGATTATGATTTTATAAACGCCTGTGCCACCTCGATGTCGCTGGCGTGATCCACATCGATGATTTTGTCAATGCTGTAGGCCTTGAGTTTCATGCCCGCCGCGATGAGAGCTCGCTGGAAGTTGCGCATGCGCGAGACACCCTTGTCGATGCAGTCGTTGAGCACAGGAAATGCCTTGTGAGTCATGGCATATACCCCACCCGAGACATACTTGGCACCGTCGAAGGGCTTGTCGCAAAAGGCTTTGATGCTCATGTTGCGGTTCACATCCACATAAAGCGGTTTCTCATCGTCGATGAATGGTGTCACAGCCCAGAGGCCGTCGTGACGGTCGTCGTCCTCGAAGGCGGCGATGTAGCGCGCGAAGTCGTCCTCCCGGAAGATGGTATCGACCGTGGTGAGGCAGAACTTTCCTGGCTTCATCACCTTGCTCAGCTCCCAGAAGCTGTGCATGGAGCTGGGTGTAGATTTCACTACCACGTTGAGTGGCACTTCGAGAGTCACGTTGTCGAGAAAAGTTCTCACCTCGGGCATGAAGTCGTTGATGATGACCGAGATGCTCTCGGCATGACAGCGCCTGAATATGTTCATGAGCCTCATTATCATGGGCTCTCCGTTGAGCTCTACTAGAGGCTTAGGCTTCTCGACACCCTCTTGTGCCAGTCGTGACCCCTCGCCAGCAGCTATTATAGCGTAATGCATAGTTAGTTCTTAGTTTTTTAGTTCTTCTAGAAGTTCTAGATTATCTAGACTTTCTAGATGTAGCTATTTAACATTTACCCCCCTCTACCCTAGCGGTTCTTCATCTTCAATCTTGGTAAGGTCGAGGACCACGTTGTCCTTACCCTTGTCAAAGTATTGCTTCTTGAGTGGGTTCTGGTACATCTCATCCCAGCGCTTGCGGTTGCGGTAGATGTCAATGGCAGTGTAGATGGCGTGACGCATCGATGCCTCACTGGCAACCCCCTGCCCAGCAATGTCATAGCCCGTGCCGTGGTCGGGGCTGGTGCGCACAAATGGCAAGCCGGCAGTCACGTTCACCCCCTCGTTCATGGCGATAGTCTTGAACGGAGTGAGGCCTTGGTCGTGATACATGGCCAGCACGCCGTCGAAGCGCAGATACTGGCTGCTGCCAAAGAAACCGTCGGCAGGATAAGGACCGAAGCACAGGATTTGCTCCTCGTTGGCTTGCTGTATTGCTGGCTCTATGATTTCTTTCTCCTCGGAGCCCAGCAGCCCGTTGTCACCGCTGTGCGGGTTAAGGCCTAGCACGGCGATGCGAGGCTTCTGGATATTGAAGTCGCGTTGCAGCGAGTCGTTGAAGATGCGCAGTTTCTCCAGAATGATGTCTTTGTTAATACTTTGTGCCACCTTTGCCACAGGGATGTGAGTGGTTACCAGAGCCACCCGCAGCTTGTCGCTGCACAGTATCATCAGGGCCTTGTCGCCGTCGCCGAGGCAGGTCTCCAGGTACTCGGTGTGGCCTGGGAAAGAGAACTCCTCGCTGTGGATGTTGTCCTTGTTGATGGGTGCTGTCACGAGCACATCGATGTCACCTTTCTTGAGGTCGCTCACGGCAGCTTCCAGAGCCTGGAACGCTGCGTTGCCGGCTTGCTTGCCAGGTTGCCCCAGCTCAATTTTCACCTCATCGTTGATGACCTCCACCAGGTTGAGTTGTCCCTCTTTCACATAGTCAGCGTTGCGAGTGATGTTGACCTGTGTGGTCTGTATCCCTAACGCCTTGCGATGGTAGTTCATTATCTTGCTTGAGCCATAGACGATGGGCGTGCACAGCTCAAGGATGTCGTTGCTTGTGAAGCATTTCATTATCACCTCATAGCCCACACCATTAGTGTCGCCATGAGTGATGCCTATGTGTATTTTTCTCTCGTTACTCATTGTGTATCAATTCGTTAGTTTGTTCATGCCGATGGGTCTCGCGCATAAAACACAAAATAATCGGCTAAATTACTGCTTTTTTGCGAAATAGGCAATAATAAGGTGTGGTTTTTCTTTGTTTTGCGTTTTTCGACAAAAAATGCGGCAAAAAAAAGCTCAAAAGTGTTTTAGTTGTGATTTTATTATTAATTTTGTAGTTTAAACATGTAACACCGCAACCGAATATTTATTAAAAGAGCTTGCAAAATGAGCGATAGTGTAGTTATTATTCCCACCTATAATGAGAGGGAGAACATAGAGGCAATCATCAAGGCCGTGCTGGCTCTTGAGGAGCAGCATAGCTTCGACATTCTCGTCATTGACGACAACAGCCCCGACGGCACCGCACAGATAGTGGATCGCCTTATCGAGGAAATCCCCGACCGCATCAACATCGTCAAGCGCTCGGGAAAGCTGGGCCTGGGCACTGCCTATATCGCTGGCTTTAAATGGGCACTCGAGAAGGGGTATAGCTATATCATTGAGATGGATGCCGACTTCTCGCACCGCCCCGAAGACCTGATACCGCTGCAGCGTGCCTGCGCCGAGGAGGGTGCCGACTTGAGTGTGGGCTCACGCTACATCAGTGGTGTGAATGTGGTGAACTGGCCCATGGGCAGGGTGCTCATGAGCTATTATGCGTCGGCCTACGTGCGCCTGGTCACTGGCATGAAGGTGCGCGACACCACAGCGGGCTTCGTGTGCTACCGTGCCGAGGTGCTCAAGGCCATCAACCTCGACGCGGTGGAGTTTAAGGGTTATGCCTTCCAGATAGAGATGAAGTTCACCGCCTACAAGATGGGTTTCCGCATCAAGGAGGTGCCCATAGTGTTCATCAACCGCGTGCTGGGCACGAGCAAGATGAGTGGAGGCATCTTCAGCGAGGCGCTAGTGGGAGTGATAAAACTCCGCTGGGACAGCATCTTCAACAAGAACCGCTTCACCCGAAAAACTACGCACTAATCCTTTTTCTTAAACCACTAATTTCCTCGAATTTTCACAAATCAGTTGATTTTCACGAAACCAACCTCTATTTATCTCGAATTGCCACTAAGGCTGCGGGCGAATTTGGCACTAAAATAAAAGGACGTTTTGTTACGTCCTTTGTTTTTATAGTATATACCGATGGGGAACTATTGATTGTTCTTTGAAATTATAGATGATACCCAATTTTAAGCCTGTTACTTTTAAGTAGTTAAGTATTTGTGCTTCGTGCTCTTGCAAGATGCTACTAACAGCTTTTAGTTCAATAATTATTTTCCCGAAACAAACAAAATCGGCCTTATAGAACTTCTTGAGTTGAGTTCCCCTATAATTAATGAATAACTGCTTCTCTCTTTCATAAGGAATGCCACGCTTTTTGAACTCAATCTCAAGTGCTTCTTGATACACTTCTTCAAGATAGCCTGTTCCCAGCCAGGAATGAACGGCCATCACAGCACCTGATATCTTGTAACACTCATCTTTGTAAATCAAATCAGCCATATATAGTGAATACTTGTGAACCGATAGGCTATTTTTTCGTATAGGGGCTGTTGACGACGTTGGTGGGATGGCCTTCCATGAAGGTGCGCACGTTGTTGACCACTACGTCCATCAGGCGCTGGCGTGCCTCGGCACTGGTCCAGCCAATGTGTGGAGTGAAGTAGCAGTTGTCGAGGGCGAGCAGTGGGTTGTCAGGGGCAGGGGGTTCCTGGCACAGCACATCGACAGCGGCAGCGGCTATCACCCCGTTCTTCAAAGCCTCGGCAAGGTCTTCTTCGACGATAAGCGGCCCGCGGCTGGTGTTGATTATCATGCCAGTGGGTTTCATCAATGCCAAGCGGCGGGCATTAACGATGCCACGCGTCTTGTCGGTGAGCGGGCAATGCAGGCTCACCACGTCGCACCGAGCGAACAGGTCATCGAGAGTTTCCACGCGAGTAACATAGTGCGGCAACGCCTCTTGTGGCTTGCTGGTGAAGGCAAGCACTTTCATTCCCATAGCAGCGGTGATGCGTGCCACTGTGCCACCTATGTTGCCTAGCCCCACTATTCCCATGGTCTTTCCATCAAGTTCAATGAATGGAGCGCTGCAATAGGTGTAATCGATGCTGCGGCTCCACACTCCGGCTCGTGCCTCACGGGTGTAGTGCTCGGCATGTGTAGTCATGTTGAGCAGGTGAGCTATCGCCACTTGCGCCACCGAGGCAGTGCTGTAGGCGGGCACGTTGGTGACAAAAATGCCATGCTCGTTGGCGGCTTCCACATCCACGATGTTGAAGCCAGTGGCTATCACGCCTATACATTTCAGGTTAGGCAAGGCCTCAATGAGCTTGCGGTCAAAGACCACCTTGTTAGTCAGCAGCACATCGGCTGGCATGGCACGTTCTATTATCTCCTCGGGCTTACTGCGTGGATATACAGTCACATCGCCAAGTCTCTCTAGTGGTTCCCACGACAAGTCGCCAGGGTTTCCTACATATCCGTCAAGGACTACAATTTTCATGATTAGTTTTTGATTAATAAATTAGTAATTATGATGCAAAAATAATGAGTTTATTTCAAAAAAACAACCATCCCGAGAAAATCCTAGGGATGGTTGAGTATAATTTAGTGAAAATTAGTGTTAATTCGTGGTTAGCGGACGAGTTTGGTGGCGGTGCCGTCGGTGTAGCGGATGATGAGGATGCCGGTGGCATCGGCGTTCACGCGCTGACCCTGGGCGTTGTAGATGCCCTCTACCTGGCTGCCGGCGGCGGTGATGCTGTCGATGCCGGTGATGATGGTCTCTTCGCCACTTGTGGCTACAAAGGTGTAGTTGTCAAACCAGCGTGGGTCGTCCTGGGCAATCTTGGGCATAATGCCTTGCGGGGCGGTCTCCCAAGCCTCGTTGAGGGTCATCATGCCATACATCTTGTAGAGGTTGCCAGGCTGGATGGTGATGCCACTCTTGTTGTTGAGCACGATGCTGGTGCCCTGTGGAGCGTTGCGGTAGCTGCGCAGCTTGCCGTCGGCGTCGCCATAGCCTTGCAGGTTGATTACCTGCACGGGCAGCACGGGGAAGCCTTGCTCGGCGATGCGGCTCATGTCAACGGTGGCGATGTCATAGGCCACAGCGTCGTCGCCAGCGATGATATTGCCGGTAGCCATGATGACGTGGTTGCCGTTGCTCATAGCATAGGCACCGGTCAGACCATTGGCAGCGATGCTGGTGGCGTTGAAATCGTTAGGCACAATCAGAGCCACATAGTTGCCGTTGCCGTCGGTAGCACCCACCAGCTTCAGGTTCTCACCATGAGGAGTCTCAAAGTCGGGGGCAATAGCCAGTGCATCGGCCACGGTGTAAATTTGCTCGTCAACACCTGTGGCAAGAATCTCGGCAAGAGGAGTGCCCACCACGGCGGGCTTGTTGTAGTTGATGGTGTACATCTTCACTGTGTTGAAGTCGTTGCTCACCACAGCCACGATGAGCTTGTAGCTCCCGTCCTCGGTCTCGAAGGCTTTCTTCACGAGGTAGGCATGAGGGCTGATGTAGGTGGCCTCGATATCGCCATCAGAGAATGTCTCGCCCTCGGCTAGCTCGAAGTTATACTCATTCACATCCTGCGAGAAGCCCTCGAGCGCCTCGCCCTTAACGGTGATGCCAGTGATAGCGGCGTTGTAAACCAGGGCGACGTCGTCGATGTAGAGTACGTCTCCTTTAGCGCCACCGCCAGGTGTAGAATTGGTTGAGAAAGTAACAAGCAACGCTTGGCCAGTGATGTTATTATCTATGTAATTAAAAGGTACCGAGAATTCAGTCCAATCACAAGAGGCGATATTGGTAACATCCTTGGCTGTAGCAAGCTTGTTTGTGTAAGTAGTGTTCTCAGGGTCCTGATAGTAGGTGCCGTCGGTGATTATTGCACTCATTGATGCTCGATAGGAATTGCTTTTTGGCACAAATTTCGCCCAGAAAGTGATGCCGTCGGGGCGACCATGCATCACAGTGTAGAAGGGGTCACCATTGTCATCTGTGTTGGTGTCACTGATGTCCATCCTGCTGCAGTTGGTAGGGTCGGTGGCGCTGGCGCTGCCTGCATTCAGGCGGCCAGTAGTCATGGTGCCATTTCCAACCACTCCAAAAAGACTTCCCGAAGTCATTACCACACTCTTGCTGCCGCTGTGAGAGTCGGTGCTTGATGTTAACGAGCCGGGGGCCAAGGAAGCCAATGCGCCAGTAGCGCTCTTAAAACCATGCCAAGCAAGAGGCTCGCCATTGCCCTTGAAGTTCTCAAAGCCGCTGTTCTTGATTTGATAACCGGTGGTCTCGCCGTCTTGGGTGAAGGTCACGGTATTGGTGGTGCCTTGCGGGGTCAAGATGTCGATGCGGGCTCCCAGGGCATATTGGTTGAAGGCGATCACGGCATTTGCCAAGCCGCCCTCTATCTGCTGGCTTGTGACGATAGTGGTCACGCCATTGCTGGTAGTGCCTGGAGCAGTAATCTCAACAGTGCCAAGCTGGCTGAAGCTGCCAAAGGTGACAGTGTAGTTGTCGCCACTCTGGCTCACGGTTACTGCTGCCGGCAAGTTAAAGCCGTCCACATGGACGGTGCCGGGATAGTCGGTTGATGCCAATGCTGCCAGTGCCGTCACAGCAGCGAGCATAGTAGTGAATAGTTTTTTCATCTCGTCAGTTTATTAATATTACCTATTTAAAAATTACTGAAAGTGTGGCAAGTGCAAATCCATGCTCTAAGACACTAAATTATTCACTTACCACAGTTGCTAACTCTGTGCAATGTGCGATTAATTACCGCCGCCTAGGATGATGGTGTAAACCTCGGTAACATCGGCAGCAGTAACCACGCCATCGCCGTTAACGTCGCCATAGACGCCGCTACCCTGGCTCTCGTCGCGGGTGTTGAACTTCACGTTGATGAACTGCTGAATTGATGTCATCATGTCGATGTCGATATCGGCCTTAGCATCGGTGCCGTCGAACTGTGCGGCCATGACGATGGGCACATCACCCAGGTATGGGCCATACCACATGGGCACGCTGGGGTCGTCACCGTTTTGAATGTTGATTACCTGGTCGGCAACCACGGTGGTAACGCCATTGATGGTGTAGCCCTTCATGTTGTCGAGCACGATATTGCCCACGTCGATGGTGGTTCCGTTGGAGGTCAGGCGAAAGTTCTTGATGTTGAGCACATAGGTGCCATCCTCATTCTGGTTGATGGCGATGGTGGCATCTTGAGTAGTAGGCTGATTGTTGATAGTTACAGTAATCTTGCCATTGTAGTCGGTGGCCATAGCTGCCAGGCTCATTGCGGCAGCAGCAAAAAGTGTAAAAAGCTTCTTCATAATTTCTGAATATTAAACCATTAATGATTATTTCAATAAAAAAGTGAGTTACCAGAGCATCACTTAATCTTGTAAGCAATACCTATGGTCCCGTAGATGGGATAGAGCGTCTGGTCGAGGGTCTTGAACGAGCTTTTGAAGAAACCGCTCAAGCCCCAGTTGAGGTCGGCATAGATGCCAAAGCGGCGTGTAAAAAAGTAATCGACACCCACTCCCAGTCCCCACTGGCACTTGCGTATCTCGTTCTTGAAGTCGTAGTTGCCACGGTCGTCCTCGGTGGTGCCTAATAAAATTTTGGGGCCTGTGGGGTCGTCAACGCGCAGGTGGCCGTCGTAGGCAAAGCCGTCGAAGTTGCAGCTGGTGAGATAGGAGAAATAGGGGCCAAACTTTAGTTTCCACTTGTCGTTAATCTTATAGACAGCTTGCACCGGAACGGTGAACGTCCACTGCACGGCACGGCTGTCGTTGCGGCCGGTGAACACGCCCTCGAGCGACTGGCCGTCTTTAGTAATCTCCATGTGGTAGTTCTTGACGGTGGCATCGATGTGCATGGCTTTGTTCTCGAAGTGGATGCCCACCAGTATGCCCCAGCCCTTGCCCACGGGCTTGATGCCGTCAACGCCAAACGACACGTTGGGCTGCAAGATGAACTTGTTGAGCTTGCGAATCTCGGCAGGCATGCCCATGGGGGCAGTACCACCAATGCTGTAGCCCAGACGCCCGTAGCCCTCCAGGTTGTGATAGAACTTCTTGAGGTTCTTGAGGTCGTCGTAGCTTGACTTTGGGTCATCGCTCCACGCGGCAAGTGCAACAACTGTGATTGCCAATAATGATAGAATATATCGTTTCATGTTTTAAGCGTGATTATACTGAGGTCTTGATTACTCTTTAGTCTCGCAGGTGAGGCGCACTTTATCGACCTTGAGAGTGCTGCCCACGGCTCCCTCAAAGGTGGCACCCTCAATGCTCGAGGAGAACACGATAGTGAGGCTGTAGCCACGATTGGCAAGCAGGTCAAGGTCAATATCATTCTTGTACTCAAACGGGATGTCGAAGTGGATCCACTGCCCATTGGTCTCCTTGATGTCCTTGACACGTGCCACAGCCACTATTTGGTCGCTCGAGAGCACGTTGTCGCCATAGAGCACTAAGGGCTTGCCGCTATTGTCGTGGTTGATGAAGAGCACGGAGTAGATGTCGCCAGCATCAATGCGGTTGGGAACCTCGGTGAAAGTCTTGTCAACAAACTTGGCCCCTGGTGAGTATTGATAGTACCCCGAAAGTCGCACCGGCTTTTGGTCAAATGGTATTCCAAACTCGGTAGCTTTCATCGCATTGTTTATCAAGGCCATGGCTACGTTGAACTTGCCCAAGAACAGGTTGCCGGCAGCAATGGGCTTGCCAGAGCTTAACCCTAGGGCACCCGTGTCGCGAGTGGTGAGTATCACCCCGTTGCCGTCATAGCCCTGCTCAAGCACTGCTGTGGGGAATTGACTGGCAGTGGCGCTACTCATCGAGAGCCTGAAGCCCAGGTTGCCACTGGCCCAGTCGTTGCCCAGTGTGCCGTCGGGCAGGGTGTTGTGCCACACATAGAACTGGTGGTACATTGGGTCAAGCTCGAAGTGCTCGAAGTCAAATTTCCACTCCTCGGTAGTGTAGCGCACAATGCGGTTGCACTCCACGGTGTACTGGCGGCTCCACTTGCCGTCTTGTGAGGTGACGGTGTAGGTCACCGGTCCCTGGCTGAAGTCGTGCACCGAGCCATTGGCAGGCGTGATAGTAGCCCCCTCGGTGATGGTGAACTGTGGAGCGAGGGCAGTGACGTCGGCATCGTCGCGCATGGTGAAGACAATCTTGCTCTCGGTGCTGATGACGTTGATGAGCGTGTCGGTGGCATTGTAGAACATGTCGTCGATATTGTCCACGTGCACCCATGCCTTCTCGATGTCGCACTCGGCATTGAGGGGTTCTTCCTTAAAGCACGAGGTGACTGTGGTTGCAATTATCACAACTGCCACTGCTACACCTATTTTTTTCCCAATATATCTCATTTCAAATATGTCGTTTATTTAAAAAAGCCTAATTCAAGCTGCAAAGGTAGTGATTTTTCTTGAAATATAGTATTTATTAATAGTAAAATATTGTAGTCAAAAGAAAAAATGTGTTTTTAAGTGGAATTGTTGTTAGTTTATTAAATATTTATATTATATTTGTGCCATTTTTAGTAGAAATGTATTTTGTAGAGAAGTATAATGATTGACACAATAATAAGGCAGATATTTGAACTTAAATGGTTTAAGAACCTTAAAACAAACACCGTGCCACGATGGATGATTCTTCTCATCGACATGGTGCTTGTGGCGAGCAGCTATGGCATCTTCATCCTCTCGGGCCTTGATCCACAGGTGAGCACCTCGCCAGTGGTAGTGTGGCGCAACTTGGTCTTGATAGTTGCCGCCTATGGCTTAGTAACATATTTTTCAAAGAGTTACACCTGCGTCATCCGCCTCTCGGTGATTGAGGACTTGTATCGAGAGTTTATCGTGGTGCTTATGTCAACCATTATTTTGATAGCCGTGAACCTGCTGTGGAGTGCGCTCACCCATGGCGTGCTGTTCAGCTACTGGGGCGTGATTTATGTGGGAGTGCTTGCCTTTGCCATGCTCACCATTGAGCGACTGGTAATAAAGTACATGTATGCCCGCATCACTGCCACCGAGAACAATCGCCGCAAGGTGCTGGTGCTGGGCACCTCGCTCGACTCGCTCATCCTCGCCAATGCCCTCAAGAACGAGATAGGCGGCAAGTATGAGCCAGTGGGCCTGCTCAGCATCAAGACTGGCAAGGACAAGGATGAGATTAACGGTTTTAAGGTGTATAAATACAATGCCAGCGATGTGGCCAGCATCTTTGTGGGTGGGGGCATCCATGCGCTAATTTTTGACTCCTCGGCCATCAAGCTCATGCGCAACGGCTTTGCCGACGCTTTTATCGAGAACAACATCGCTCTGCTTGCCATCAACAAGGTGGAGGAGTTTGAGCTCGACGACGAGCGTGAGGGATCCAACATCTCTACCTATATTAAGGAGGTGCAGATTGAGGACTTGCTAGGCCGCGACCCCATTGTGCTCAACAACACGCTGGTGCGCTCCCACATCAAGGACTCGGTGGTGCTCATCACCGGCGCGTGTGGCTCTATAGGCAGCGAGATAGTGCGGCAGGTGGCCAGCTACAAGGCACAGCTCATCGTGCTCGTGGACCAAGCCGAGACTCCCATGCACGACCTTAGCCTGGAGTTGAAGAAAGACTTCCCCGATGCTCAGGTGGTGCTCTTCATGGGCGATGTTCACAACCATGCTCGCATGGAAGAGGCCTTCAAGCAGTATCAGCCCAAATATGTGTTCCACGCTGCGGCCTATAAGCACGTGCCCATGATGGAACTCAACCCCACCGAGGCTGTGCTCACCAATGTTGAAGGCACCAAGAACGTCGCCGACCTGGCTCTGAAATATGGCGTGTATAAGTTTGTCATGGTATCTACCGACAAGGCTGTGAACCCCAGCAACATCATGGGCTGCACCAAGCGCCTGGCCGAGATCTACTGCCAGTCGCTCTTCTTCGATGCCCAGAAGATGGGCAAGAACACGCAGTTCATCACCACCCGCTTTGGCAACGTGCTGGGCAGCAACGGCTCGGTGATACCACTCTTCCGCAAGCAGATCGAGAGCGGCGGCCCCGTGACGGTTACCCACCGCGACATCATTCGCTACTTCATGACCATCCCCGAGGCGTGCTCGCTGGTGCTCGAGGCTGGCTGCATGGGGCATGGCGGGGAGATTTATATCTTCGACATGGGACAGCCGGTGCGCATCTACGACCTGGCCACGCGCATGATTTCACTCGCTGGCCTGCGTCCGCACATCGACATCCAAATTGAGGAGATTGGTCTGCGGCCTGGCGAGAAGCTCTATGAGGAGCTGCTCAACGACAAGGAGAACACCATCAAGACCGACAACGAGAAAATCATGATTGCGCAGGTGCGCAAGTATGACTACCTTGACGTGTGCAACAACATCGACAATATCATCGAGCTGGCCCAGAGCGGCAACATCCACGACATGGTCAAGAGCATGAAGCAGTTTGTGCCCGAGTACAAGAGCATGCACAGCGAGTATGAGAACATCGACCATGAGATAGAAAAAGGCAACAAAAACAACGACAACTACTACTTCAATCCCACTGCCCCTGTAGGGAATTAAGGTGGGTTCTATAAATTAAGATAAAGTATAATAGTGTTTTGGTTGTATTTTGTTTTCTGTCGGCATCTTTTTATCTAAAGTCTTGAAATGTAGCCCGCTACTATTCTTCAACTTTGAATAAAAACCTGATCGACATAAATTCAAAATCCATCTCAATTAATTTATAGAACCCACCTTAAAAGGATACAAAAGAGAAAGAGAGAAATGGAATCGCGATTCCATTTCTCTCTTTTTTCATGCTCACGCCAGTAATTGGCAGTGTTGGCTCTATTTCACCACAACCTTCCTCGAGTGGTTGCCACTGGCCACGATGTAGATGCCTTGTGGCATGGCGATGCGGCTGGCACTGCTCACGTAGCATTTCTTCATCAACTTGGCATTGATGTTGTATATCTCGAAGTTTTGGGCTTTCTCACTCTTGATAATGATGCCTCCAGCGGTTGCCACAGCATCCCAAGTGAGTTGTTCGGGAGCAGCGGTGATGGTGGTAACAGCGGTGGTGGGATCGGGCGACTTGATGGTGATGTCGTCGATGTTGACGCGGCTGCCCGATACTTGCTGAAGCTTGAAGCGCACGTCGCTATAGATGTTGAGCGTGGGAGTGCTGTATTCGTTGAGGGCGCCAGCCTTGGTGCTGGTGACGGTGAAATCCTCAATCTCGGTCCAGTGCGCGCCGCCGTCAACCGAATAGGACACGGTGATTACTGCGCTGGCGTCGCTGCCAAAGGGTGCTGCCTTGAAGGTGAACAAGCTGGCTCCACCCTCGAAGTCCTCGATCATATAGATGGCAGAATTGCTGTTCTTGCCAAAGCGGCAGCTCAAGGCGCCGTTGAAGTTGTCGCCCGTGTCGCCCCAGATGCCGGCGTTGCTGAAATGCCACTTAAACTGGTGGCCTTGCACTTCCTTGGTCCAATATCCTCCAGTGGTGCAGTCTTCCCAGTCTTCCATGGCGGTCTCCACCACATCGTTGTAGATAATGCCCACCACTTCTTGCGTGGCCCCGCTCAGGGTGGCAGTAGATGCAGTGAGCAGTCCCTCAAAGGTGCCCGCCTCCTCGATACTGTGGAAGCGCAGGAAGAACGTCTCTCCGTCTTTGTCAACCGTGAGTTGCTGCGACCAGTTCAACTTGTCGAGGCTTATCTCAAAGTTGCCCGAGACGGTAAGCTCTATGTCCTCTTCTACATACTCGGTATAGACCTGTGCCTCAAGCACGGGATTATACTGGCCACGGAAGCAGGTGAGCAGGAAGTCGCCGCTGGTCTGGATTGAGAGGATGGTGGCGGGGTCGAGGGTGGTGACCTCTATCACATTGCTGGTGATGTTGCCGCACGAGAGCTGGTAATAATACTTGGTGTGGGCGTTGAGGCCAGTCACGAGATAGGTCTCGTGGGCAGCAGTCACGCTCACGGGATAACCGCTCACTACCGTTTGTCCATCGCTCTCAAGCACGGTAAGGGTGTAGGTGTTGCCAATGCCCACATCGCTCCAGTTGGCCTGGAACGACGATGTGCTAATCTCGGTAGCGGCTTGGGCGGGGATGCCACTCACCACTTGCGCCGTCATCGACACTCGTGCACTCACCTCATCGCTGCCAATGATGAGAGTCCCTGCCGATGTCGTGGCTGTGGCAGGAGCATGATAGGTGATGGTGACAGTAGTGCCGGCGTTGGCGGCAGCGGCAGTGATGGTGGTAGTGCTCAGTGTGAAAGCGCTATTGGTGGTGCTCAACGTGAGGTTTTCGCTCAGGTCGTTGCCTTTCACCTCAACGGTGAGTTGCTTGGTGCCGTTAATGGCAAGTGTGCCAAAGTCGACAATCGTGCCCTGGCTGGGGGCGGTGAGCACGGGGTTAGGCTCGCTGCTGGCAGTGCTAGTCCAGTTGTTGCCCATCTGGTTGCCCCAGATGTACTCGGCCAGCTCAGGATAATCGATGAAGGGGTTGCGGTTGTCCTGCTTGAGATAGGCAGCATTGTTGCGATTTATCTCCTTCTCGCTCACGGGGTCGAGGCGGTGCCACTCGAGCAGCATGTTGATGGCCCAGGAGGTGAACACGGGATAATTGTTGCCGGCAAGCATGTCGCTATTCCAGTTGGCGATTTGGTTGTTGTAGCAGGTGGCCATGTAGAAATAGGTGCGTGCAAAGTCACCCTTGTAGATGTCGTCGGGCTCAAAGACTATGCCCGAGTAGCCCTCGTAGGTGCTGGTGCCCTTCTTGCCCAGGGCGTGGGCACCATTGGCGTCGGGCAGGCGGGTGCCGTTGGCACACACGCCAAAGGGGTAGTTGCTACGCTGGTTGTTGACATAGCCGTCGGTTGGGTAAAGGTGAAAGATGTCGCTGTATTTCTCATCTTTGTTGCTGCCCCACCAGCTCTTGGGAAACGAGTGCTCACGGTTCACGCAGTCGCCCACGCTGTTGTAGTTGCCGCACTTGTTGCTGGCAGTATATTTGGCAGTGCTGTACATGTCGATGTAGTAGCCGTCGCTGCCGGTGTCGGTAGTGGTGTAGGCGTCCCACAGGTCGTCGTAGTCAATCTTAGTGTGAGCGTGGATGATGTTGTAGAGTGCTGTGAGCAGGGCTTGCTTGGTCTTGTTCTCGGCGGCATTGTAGTAGCCGTCGGGTATTTGAGCTGTGGCAGTAGCTGCCACCATCGCCATTATTGCTATGGCGAGTGTGATTTTAGCTCTCATGATGTAGTTTTGTGTTGATAGATTATTATTGTTTTGGTTTATTGGGTTTATTTGACTTCTTGTCATCGTCTTTGTCGGCATCTTTCACTTTGCCGGCGAGCATTCCGCAGGCGGCACTGATGTCCTCGCCACGGCTGCGGCGAATGGTGCAGGTGATGCCCTTGCTGTTGAGGTAGTCGCGGAAGTAGGCCATGCGCTCATCGCTCGAGGTGCGGAGTTTGGTAGCTCCAGGTATCATGTGGTAGCGGATGAGGTTGACGCGCACATGCTCGTTGGGCAGTATCTCGCGCAGTGCCTCGGCGTGGCGGATGTCGTCGTTGAACCATTGCCACATGATGTATTCCACCGAGAGGCGGCGCTGGTGAGCGAAGTCATACTTGCCCAGCAGCTCCATCACCTCCTTGATGTGAAACGCATTCTCGATGGGCATGAGCTGGCTGCGCTCATCCTCGATGGCGTTGTGCACGCTCACAGCAATGTGTACGCTGGTGGTCTCGCACAGCACTTTGAGGGCATTCTTCACGCCCACTGTAGAGACGGTGATGCGCTTGGGGCTCCATGCCAGTCCCCAGGGGGCAGTGAGAATTTCGATGACCTTTAGCACATTGTCGAGGTTGTCGAGTGGCTCTCCCATGCCCATGAACACCACGTTGGTCAGCTCTTTGCTCTGCGGCACGCTCAGCACCTGGTTGATGATTTGGTTGGCAGTGAGATTGCCGTGGTAACCCTGGCGGCCAGTCATGCAGAAGTAGCAGTTCATGCGGCACCCCTTCTGCGACGAGATGCACAGCGTGGCGCGGTCGTCCTCGGGGATGAAGACGCTCTCGACGGCCTTGTCGCCACCGGCGTCGAAGAGGTACTTCACAGTGCCGTCCTCGCTCGCTTGCGCACTCTGTGGCCCATAGAGGCCCACGCAGTAGTGCTGCGACAGCAGTTCTTTGTTGGCATTAGAGATGTTGCGCATTTCGTCGATTGAGCTCACTCGCTTGTTGTAAATCCAGTCGGCGAGCTGAGTCGCGACAAACTTAGGCATGCCGAGCCCGGCAGTCACTTCACGCAGTTCTTGCAGGTTCATGCCAGCGAGTGGCTTTAGTTTCTTGCTCTTGGTTTCCATATCGTTTTCTTTATTATTCTTAATAGTGTACAAAGGTAGTAATAAATCACTGACTTTTCTAAGTCTTTATTCAAGTTTCTAAAGCTCTAAAACTCCCTAAACTTGAGTCATTTATTATTTATTATGGTTTCAGAGGCACTATTTTCTCTTGTGCCCGAGAAATAATGATTTCCAATCGATTTTGTCAACATCGCCAGTCAATATCACGAAGTGGTTGCGGTCGAGAGCACTTGCTCGCGAAAGATGTTGTCCTTTTTTAACCGCTCGTAGGTTTTCTTGCTGGCAGCTTGGTGCGACTCTTTCTTGCTGTAGCCCTCTCCGTCGGCGGCAAAGATGCCTCCTAGCAGCACAGCGGTGCGGAACACCGGGTTGCCCTGGGTGTCGTTCATCGTGTCGATGAGCTGGAACTCGATTTGCACCCTGTACTTCTGAGTCCACTCAATGAGTCGCGACTTGTAGTTACGCTCGGTGTTGACGAGTTCCTTGAGGTTGAGATGGTCGGCAATGATTTTCTTCTCAATAAAGTCTTTGCAGGCGTCGTAGCCACGGTCTAGATAGATAGCTCCCACCAGAGCCTCCACGGCATTGCCGCTGATGTAGGAGTTGTGGCTCGACGAGTGTGTGGAGGCCCTCACATGCGACTCCAGCCTGAACACCTTGCCAATGCGGTTAAGGCTCTCGCGTTGCACAATCTTGGCGCGGGTGCTGGTAAGAAACCCCTCGTGCTTCTTGGGATAGCGGTCATAGAGGTAGGCTCCCACCACGGCATCGAGGATGGCGTCGCCCAGGAACTCCAGGCGCTCGTTGTTAGCCCACCGCCCGTCGCCGGTCTTCACTGGCATGGATCGGTGCACCAAAGCGAGCTTGTAATACTCGATGTGAAGCGGATAAAACCCTGTTATGCCATGAATAAAAACGTAAAGTCCCTTTTCCTTAGCGAAAAGGAACTTTACGACCGATATGATTCTGTTAAACAAGGTTATGTGTAGTCGAGCATTGTCATGGCAGGACTACCACACGCCTCATGGGTTTTAGGAAGCTATGGTGCTTGCCTTGCCATCATTGGGTTTAACTAATCAATACTTCTTCACGATGAGGCTGGCGTTGTGACCGCCAAAGCCAAAGGTGTTAGACAACGCCACTTTCACCTCGCGGCGCTGAGCCTTGTTGAAGGTGAAGTTGAGGTTATAGTCGATGTTCTCGTCGTTGTCGCCTTCCTCGTGGTTGATGGTGGGAGGAACTATGCCGTCCTGGCAAGCCTTGATGCAGAACAGAGCCTCCATAGCGCCCGTGGCACCGAGCATGTGGCCTGTCATCGACTTGGTGGAGCTGATATTCAGCTCATAGGCATGCTTTCCGAACACCTCAAGAATGGCCTGAGCCTCGCTCAAGTCACCAACGGGAGTTGAGGTGCCGTGAACGTTGATGTAGTCAACATCCTGGGCAGTGATGCCGGCATCCTCCAGGGCGCGCTTCATCACCAGCGATGCGCCAAGGCCCTCGGGGTGGCTGGCTGTGATGTGATAAGCGTCGGCGCTCATGCCGCCACCTATCACCTCGGCATAAATCTTGGCACCACGTGCCAGAGCATGCTCCAGCTCCTCAAACACCAGCGTGACACCACCCTCTCCCATCACGAAGCCGTCGCGCGAGCCGCTGAAGGGGCGTGAGGCGGTGGCAGGATCGTCGTTGCGGGTGGAGATGGCCTTCATTGAGTTGAAGCCGCCCACGCCAGCGGGGAAGATTGCCGCCTCTGAGCCACCGGTGATGATGGCTGTTGCCTTGCCTAGGCGCACGTAGTTGAAGGCGTCGATAAGGGCGTTAGTAGATGTGGCACACGCCGAAACAATGCCATAGTTAGGACCACGCAAGCCCCACTTTATTGAGATGTGGCCGGCAGCGATGTCGGCAATCATCATCGGGATAAAGAATGGGTTGTACTTTGGTCCCTTCTCCTCGTTCTTGGCATAGTAGCCTGCCTCGTTCTCGAAGGTGTGAAGGCCGCCAATGCCAGAGCCATAGATGACTCCTATCTCATTGCGGTCAACCTTCTCGTCGTCAAGAAGCTTAGAGTCGGCAAGAGCCTGAGTGGCACTTGCCATGGCATAGTGGCAGTAGAGGTCCATGCGACGGGCGTCGCGGCGGTCCAGATACTCCTCCACGTTAAAGTTCTTGACCTCGCAGGCAAACTGTGTCTTAAACAACGAGGCATCAAAATGAGTAATAGGTCCTGCACCGCTCACTCCGTCAATGGCGTTCTTCCATGTGGTTTCTACGTCATTTCCAAGGGGAGTGATGGCACCAAGACCTGTTACCACTACTCTCTTAAATTCCATAAAATAAAAAAAGGAGATGTATTTCTATCAAGCTTTAGCAGCCTCGATGAATGAAACAGCGTCGCCCACTGTTTGAATCTTCTCGGTCTCAGCATCGGGGATAGTAATGTCAAATTCTTTCTCAAGCTCCATGATGAGCTCTACAGTGTCGAGACTGTCGGCACCGAGATCCTGTGCAAATGTTGCCTCAGGAGTGACTTGTGACTCACTAACACCCAATTTCTCAACGATAATCGCTGTTACTCTTTCTTGAATTTCTGACATAATTGTATGAATTTTAAATTGTTAAATAAAATTATTCCAAATTTTGCGGTGCAAAGTAAGGTATTATTTTTCAAATAGAAAAGCAAAAACCCAACATTTTGTGCACAAGCACCCGTTTTTTGTGCAAAAATAACTTAACGAGGCTTAAAACTAGTAACTTAGAAACACAAAATGACCTTTTTTAACAGTGCGGCGGCACTTTACTAAGCCCTAACCGTGCCACACCTCTTGACCCAAAACGCTGGCCTGCGCGCCCTCTTGCGTCACTAGTCTTTTACTCCGCGTTGTGGCCTTTGACTAAGGCAGCAAGGCAAGGTTTAACCAAGGTGGAGAGTTTTTTTTCTATCACCGCCAAGAAATCACAGAAAATCAAGAACGCCTAGAATGTCTAGAATGTCTAGAATGTCTAGAGTTTCTAGAGTTTCTAGAGTTTCTAGAATGTCTAGAATCTTTAGAATGTCTAGAGTTTCTAGAGCTTCTAGTGCTCCCCCCCAAAAAAATAGCCACTTAAGCATTAAACAAGTGCTTCTCGAGCAGCTCGCTGGCGTCGGCAACGCAGTCCTCGCAGGAGCGCAGCACTCGGCCAGTATCTACGCCCTTGAGCTGCCGGCACTGGGTGGCGCCGTTGCGTGCCTGGAAGTCTGCCATGATGCTGCTCATCACTTTGCGTGAACGCAGTTTGTCACCCGTGGCGAGCCCCACTATGATTGCGGCTCCGGTTAGCGCCCCGCAGGTGCCTTCCATGTTGCCCATGCCGCTGCCAAAGGCGTTGCCCAGCGCCATTGCCGCCTCCTGGTCGATGCCCGCCAGGTCGGCATAGGTGGCAATCACCGCCTGAGCGCAATTACAGGTTTTCTTTCTCTCGGCCGCTAAGTGTTTTCTTGTTTCCATAGACATTGTTTTTTCACGACAAAATTAGTGGTTTTTATCTACTTCTCCAACTTTTTTGCCGATGACAGTTGTAGATTGCGGGTAATTGCGTACATTTGCAGCAATTTATGCTGCAAATCATTCTCATAATGGCGGCGGGCATTGCCACAGGGTGGCTCCTGCGCAGGCGCTCGTTCAAGTTCATCAACACATTGCTTATTGTGCTGGTGTGGGCGCTGCTGTTCTTTCTGGGCATGGAGGCTGGCGAGAACCAGGCCGTGATCGATGGCATCAAAGACCTGGGGATGGAGGCACTGCTGCTGGCGCTTGCCGGCACAGCGGGCAGCATAGCTCTGGCGTGGGTGCTGTGGAAGCTCATCAGGCGCAAGGAAGGAGGCGGCACATGAGAGGGAGCATGATAATAGTGGGGTTCTTCATCGCCGGCATTGTGGTGGGGGTGCTGCACCTGCTGCCGCCCATGAGCAGCCTGGGCAACATCAGCCTCGTCACGCTCTACGCCCTCATCTTCCTGGTGGGCTTCATGATAGGCAACGATGCCGAGATTTTCAAGAAATTCAAGCGTCTCAACCGCCTCTACATGCTGCTGCCGCTCATGACCATTGTGGGCACACTGGCTGGCTGCGCCATCACTACCCTGCTGCTGCCCCACCGCTCACTCAGCGAGTGCCTGGCAGTGGGGTCGGGCATGGGCTACTACTCGCTCTCGAGCGTGCTCATCACCCAGTATAAGGGTGCCGAGCTAGGCACCGTGGCTCTGCTGGCCAATATAGTGCGCGAGGTCATCACGCTGCTGGGCGCGCCGCTCATGGTGCGGTGGTTTGGCAAGCTGGCCCCCATCTCGGTGGGCGGCGCCACTACCATGGACACCACGCTGCCCATCATCACCCGCGCCTGTGGCAAGGACCTGGTCATCGTCTCCATCTTCCACGGCTTCATCGTCGATTTCAGCGTGCCGCTGCTCGTCACCTTCTTCGCAGGATTGTAGCAATCAGTGGAACGGGGAACGGGGACTAAAACAATGTGAAACACCCCCCTCATTGCAAGAGACAACTTATGCAATGAGGGGGGCGACTAATCAGGTGGCCACGTCAGGGCTTACTTCACGTGCTTCTTGCCGTTCTGGATATACACGCCGTGCTCGGGAACGCTCTGGAGCTCGCGGCCCTGCAGGTCGTAGATGCGGCTGTCGCCATTACCGTCGGCGCCGATGGTGCTGATGCCCGAAATCGACGACACATAAGATGCGGCCTGGCGGCCTTTCTCAATGACGGTGTTGCCCTGCTTTGCCAGGGTGAGAACCATGGGCTCGTCGAGCTGCCAAACGGGGATGCCGTCAGAGCCAAAGCCGCCGCCATAGCCCAGAACGCCATTCTCGGGGGTGTTCTCCGAGCGGAGCTCATACTCTCCATCCTCCAGGCCCGACATGTCGATCGAGAAGCGCCCCACCTTGCCAGGGTAATTGGGGTAGTAGCGGCACACACTATTGTAGAGTACCTCAATGACTACGAGATTGTCGTTTTTCAACTGACTCATAACGTCGCAGCAGTTGTAAAGTATCTCCTCGAGCAACTCGTCGTTGACCTCAATAGGGTTGTCTTCATCGTCATACCAATTGGTGGTCAGCGCCATAATGTAAGGAGCATAGCCATGAGCGGTGAAATAGCTGCCATCGGCCTGCTTATTCCAGTTAGCACCCTCGGGCTTTGCAATCATGAAGTAGAAATTCTGTAGATATGAGCTGTTGTTCTCGCTAAGGCCGAGCTCAATCTCAACATTGGCTGCATCTTCTCCGTTGAGAAGATACATCATCGTCTTGGTGGGACATTCCTGGGCCGACAGCGCCAGGCACACTAATGCCGCCGAAAAAAGTAAAATAAATTTTTTCATAATCTTTAAATTTAAAAAATTAATACTCACAATATTCAAGTTTATAATAATAAGAAACTAATGGTGGTGATATAGCTAACGCGTTGAGTGTCAGCGCACCACTTTCTCGCTCGTGCGTGTGCCGTCGCTCCATGTCGTCACCTTGATGCTGATGCCCGGCTGCGGCTCGGCGCTCTCCACACCGGCGAGGTTGTAGTAGCGCACGCTATGAGCCTGCCTGTCGCCAGCGACGGTGCTGATGGCGTCAGTGTTTTTCAGCTTCTGTGCTTCGTCATACAGGCAACCTTTATACACCATCTCACCGTTCTCATAAACCGCCGAGAGGCCAGCCATTTCATCTCCAAAATCAACATAACGCAACGCTGGAATCCCTGTGGTGAATGGCCTATAAGTCATCAGCAAATCGCCAAAACCACAGTCCACACCGATGCCTTCAATTATTTTGAAATCTTCAACAAGGGGATTAGAAATGTTGCCGCAAATTATATGGTAACCTTTTCTTGTTGTTCCTGCAATCTCAAGCTCTATAGGAGTGCTATTATCAATATTATATGGGTATGGGTATTCCAATTCTCCTTCATGATAAAAAAAATCTATTGTTGGAATGAACATGGGTTTGCTGAAATCATATACACTATCCGGTAGCCAACAACCTAACCAATAGTTTACACCTATGGCAGTTACAACCTTATCTTCCTCTTTTACATAAGCGGCAAGGTATGGCTCTTGAACATTTCCCTGCTCATCATAGTTGGTGCGATATAGATTGTGATAAATAGATGCCTGACCATTTACATCAGTGATTTCAGTTGTACCATTGAATTCAAGTGTATAAAGCTGAACTTCTTCACCTGTCTTAAACTTAAGAACACTATTATACCCAACATATTCCCAAACGACACCTTCGCGAACGAGAGGGACGTATTCATATTCAGTAGCGCTGGCGCTGGTCATCATCATCAGACCCAGCAATAATAATGTAATCTTTTTCATAATAGTTCTTGTTTTAGAGTTTACTAATTCCTTGGTCGATTCTCACAACCGCAAAAATAGCAAACAACGGTTAATAATGCAAATTATTCGTCAACATTTTGTGTGAATTCCACCTTTGAACCGCGCTCGGCGGTGAATTTACCAATAACTTCAACGTTTCCAGCCTCAATCTTGACCTTGGCTCCGCCCTGGAACACGCACCCGTGTCAACATACTCGATGTCCACAGTGCCTGTGCTGCCAAAATATACTGTGAGCTCGTTAAGCTCTTCATCGTAGGTCACCCGTGGCGGGTCAACATAGATTTGGTTGTGACCATTGCCAACACCACCAGTATGAACCACAATTTCATTAGGTGTAGCAAAGAGATTTAAAGAAGTCACAACAATTCACAAATATGTTAAGAAAAAACTGTTTTTCATCATTGCTTGATGTTTTAAAATTAATAATAATCATGTTTTATCGATTGCAAAGTTACAAGAAATGATTGTGTCATACAAAAAATAAACGTTATCACGCATCAGGATAGTGCCTGATAATCAGGGCGTTATTTTTTAACATAGTTATCAATAGATGAAGAGGGTGGATGAGTACTTTATTGCAAAATAACTCAAGACACTAAGTTCGCAACCGTTTTGAATATATAACTTAAGTTTCTAATGTGTTACTTGCTTGTCGATGTGACGGTTAGCCTCGAAGTGGCGATTACCTCAGAGGGGTAAAATATGAGTAACCCCACGTAAGCTCCTCGGCAGAGGGCGCTACGTGGGGTGCAGTCTCCCCTTAACGTCAACCTCGAAGAGATTGAACGACAATCGATAATGAATTAATGAGAACTAAGAAATTTACTTATGAAAGTTGAGTATAGAGTCCACTTTAAAAAGTCGCTTTTTGACGGAAATCAAACAAAAACAACGAAACAACACAAATCTAACAAACTTTATATCAATAAAATAGAATTCGTTATAATTCGTTTAATTCGTGTGATTTTATTTTTTAAAGGGGACTCATTACTCAAGTTTATAAAGTGAGTAATTGCCTTAGTTGCAGTTATATAAAACAACAATCACAACAAAAACACAACCAAAACAACAATAATTTATCAAACGTCGGAATTTTATCATTGTTATCCGGCAAAACAACGGGGGTCGCCGCTGGCGACATGTGTGTGGTTGTCAAATACCCCCCTTGACACTTGTTGCGCTCGCTAGGGCTCGCTGCACAAGAGTCAAGGGGGGTTACTCAGAGGTCAGCCTTCGGCAGAAATCCGCCCCAAGAATAGCAAGCCCACATATTTTGTCCCTACCATTATCACATTGAATATAAGCCAATAGCAGGGGATTTATAATCTTTAATCGAACACTGTAAAAAATATAATTTCCTGCGTAAGCAGGCTTTTTGACCACGAAGTGGCAACTTTTTGCGATTATTCGAACGTTGAAAAGGGAGTGATTTTGATAATCGCATTTCTACTTTAGAAACTTAAAGTGGACTCCGTTAAAAAAGGCATCCCCGCCGTGGTATGGGCGGGGATGTCGTTGAAGCGTGGCGTCACTGGCCATCGTCTTCTAATTCGTTTTGCTTCCTCAGGCGGTTTTCCTTTTTGCTCGAGGAGCTGCTGGTGTCTTTCTCTTCGCTAAGGTCAATTTCCTGCTTTTGGCTGTCGATGACCCGGTATTGCAGGTAGGCGAGGTCCTGGTCGGGCAAGATGCGGAATTTGCGTCCGTACTCTCTGCGCCATTTCATGTAGAGGCTGATGAGGCCTTTCTTGAGATAGGCATCGACAAATGGATGGACATACATAACGAAACCTTTCACGCCCAGGTCGTTGACAAGGTAGTCAATCTTGTCCTTGAGGCGGTCGGTGAAAAGCAGCGATGGCATGATCTCCCCCTTACCTCCACAAGAGGGGCACGTCTCGCTGGTGACAATGTCGAGTGCGGGTCGCACTCGCTGGCGGGTAATCTGCATCAGTCCAAACTTGCTCAGCGGCAAGATGTTGTGACGCGCTCGGTCTTTCTGCATCACTTCTCGCATGTGGTCGTAGAGGGCTTGACGGTGCTCGCTCTTGGCCATGTCGATGAAGTCGATGACGATGATGCCTCCCATGTCGCGTAGCCTGAACTGGCGCGCTATCTCGTCGGCAGCCAGCAGGTTCACGTCGAGAGCGTTGCTCTCCTGGTCGGTAGTCTTGCGTGACCTGTTACCCGAGTTCACATCAATGACGTGTAATGCCTCGGTGCTTTCAATAATTATGTATGCGCCCGAACGGAACGAAACCGTTTTTCCAAACGACGACTTCATCTGCCTAGTGACATTAAACTTGTCGAAGATGGGCATGTCGTCGCTATAAATCTTCACGATGTCGCCACGGTCGGGGGCGATTAGGCTCACATAGTTGTGAATCTGCTCAAAAATCTCGGCATCATTCACATGTATGCTCTCGAAATCGGGGCTGAAGATGTCGCGTATCAAGCTCACGGCACGGCTGTCCTCCTCATAGAGGAGGCTTGGTGGCGTGCTGTAGTTGACCTTTGCCACGCTCTCTTCCCAGCATTTCATGAGCACTCGCAGCTCGCTGTTGAGCTCGGCGGCTCGCTTGCCCTCGGCCGATGTCCTGACGATGATGCCAAAGTTCTTTGGCTTGATGCTCTCCACCAGTCGTCGCAGTCGCATCTTCTCGGCACGGTCCTTAATCTTTTGCGATACCAGAATCTTGTTGTTAAACGGTATCAGCACCAGGAAGCGGCCAGTGAAGGTGATTTCGGTCGTCAGGCGAGGCCCTTTGGTAGATATCGGCTCTTTAGAGATCTGCACTATCAGCTCCTGGCCCTGTGTGAGCACATCGGTCACGGAACCGTGCTTGTCGATATCGGGCAGCAGCTTCATCTTCGAGAGGCTTACCGGGCGCTTGCCGGCACTCGCTTTGAGCTGCTTGACAAACTCGCAATAGCTGCTGAATTGTGAGCCCAAATCAAGGTAATGAAGGAACGCCTCCTTGCCATATCCTACGTTGACAAACGCGGCGTTGAGGCCTGGCATGAGCTTCTTTACCTTGGCAAAATAGAGGTTACCCACTGCATAGGAGGCGTCGCGCGTCTCCTTTTGTAGCGACATCAGCCTGCCGTCTTCGAGCAAGGCAGTGCTGATGCTTGTGGGCCTTACGTCAACAATCAGTTCACTTCTCATTGTGAATTATTTAGTGTACTCTCTGCTGGTGACACATTATAATATTAGATGAGTTGAGATGAGGATAAAAAAACAAAAAATCATGGGAGCGAAACCCCCTCAAAGTCACACCTCAAAACACTACCCTGTGCAAAACACAGCATAAATAATGTGCAAGCAATTTAGGAGTGGGGATCAAGTCCTCGCCAGGAGGACCGCATTGTGCATGAAAAGAACAAACCAATTAATGCCGCCCATCATGGCACATGGCACACAAGAGAGCGCCCATTGATTGGCCTGTTCCTTCACAATAGACTCTTCTAGAAAGAATTACTTCTTGTTCTTGTGACGGTTCTTTCTAAGTCTTTTTTTGCGCTTGTGAGTAGCCATCTTGTGGCCTTTTCTCTTCTTTCCGCTTGGCATTGTATTTTATCTTTTTAAATTAAACTTAGGTGTCAATTATTATTTCTTCACTTGCTCCATGAACACCTTAGCGGGCTTGAAAGCGGGAATCTTGTGCTCTGGAATGATGATAGCAGTGTTCTTTGAAATGTTGCGAGCAGTCTTCTGCGAGCGAGTCTTAACGATGAAGCTGCCGAAGCCTCTCAGATAAACGTTCTCACCCTCAGCGAGTGAATCCTTCACGGTTTCCATAAATTTCTCAATAGTCTCCAACACTGAGGCTTTGTCAATGCCTGTAGATTTAGCGATTTCGCTTACGATATCTGCTTTAGTCATTTTAGTAAAAATTTAAAGTTTATTTAAAAAATCATTTATACTCTATCAATGTTGAGGCTGCGATAGCTATTAACTTGTCTTTAAAAATGCGCAAAACGCCTAAAAAACAAGCAAATAAGCCATACCCTCATTTTTTGCAAGTGCAAATATCGCACTTTTTTTTTAATTACAGCATATTATTGGCCAAAAATTATCGTTTTTTTTACTTTTTTTCTCATTTTCAGCATTTTTCCCTCTAAAAAACAATATGCAAAAAACACAAGTTGCGCTCACCCGCAGCTCGCCCCAGTCCCCGGCCAGCAGTGACGGGCAGCAACCCGAGCTACTCCAAGGGTGCGAAGCCACCTGTGGAGAATGTGAGCTGGGACGACTGCCAGGAGCACATCCGCAAGCCTATAACGAGGCACTTAGCGTCTCCAACGCTTTCGCTGAATAGATACCAACGAGCACTATGACTGATAACAAAATAAAAATCGGCTAACATGCTTTTAATTAGCTTGCTAGCCGATTCTCTTTGTGACCCCGGAGGGGCTCGAACCCTCGACCCACTGATTAAGAGTCAGTTGCTCTACCAACTGAGCCACGGAGTCAACAAAAATGGAAACCCGTTGTTGATTTCCGAGTGCAAAGGTACAACTATTTTTTGAACTGGCAAGCGTTTTGTCGATTTTTTTTCAAAAAAAACGAAAAAAAGGCCATTTGCGGTTTTTTTTTGCGGTTTTTAGGACGATTTTTGCGCATGTTATTGTTGTTTTTTAAAAAAATAACTACTTTTGTACTTTTGTATAATATAATGTAATTCAAGTTTCGGCATCTTAGCCCGGAGATTGGTTAAAGAATTGAGGTGGCAATGAATCGTGACGAGCAAACTGCAAGGCTGCTTTTCTTTGCTAAAACCCTCAAAACACTAAAGCACCTCTCCTACCCTCGAGTTTGTGAAGTTTTAAGAACTATAGGGACTTGATAATTGTAACCAATAAAAAACAAGAAGATATGAGATTAGAAGGACGCAGAGAAAGCTCTAATGTAGAGGATCGCCGTGGCATGAGCAGCGGCGCAAAGGCCGGCCTTGGCGGCGGTATTATGGGTATCATCATCGCGCTCGTGGCAATGTTTATGGGCGGTGGAGGTGGCGGCCTCGGTGGAGGCGGCGGCGCTGGCATCAACATTGGCGATGTGCTTGGCGGCATGCTAGGCGGCGGTGGCTTGACCAACAATCAAATTCAGGCCCAAGACCCGGCCGAGTTCAGCGCCGAAGAGCAGGCACTTTACAAGTTCTCGAGTCAGATTCTTGCTGGCACCGAGGACATCTGGACCCAGATTTTCCGTGAACAGAGATTGGGAGAGTATCAAGTGCCCAAGATGGTAATCTACACTGGTGCCACGCAGACGGCATGTGGCCAGGGCCAGGCTGCTATGGGTCCATTCTATTGCAGCGGCGACCAGTGCTTGTATATCGACTTGTCGTTCTTCACCACCATGAAGTCGCAGCTCGGCGCTGATGGCGACTTTGCCTATGCCTATGTGATTGCTCATGAGGTGGGTCACCATGTGGAGTATCTCACTGGTATCCTCGACAAGATTCATGGCAAGATGCGCCAGTATGGTCAGGGCAGTGCCCAGGCCAACAAGGAGAGCGTGCGCATTGAGCTGCTGGCCGACTACTTGGCAGGCTGCTGGGCTCATTACGACAACGAGCAGTTTGCTTCGCTCGATGACGGTGACCTGAAGGAGGCTATCGACTGCGCTCTCAAGATTGGCGATGACTACTTGCAGAAGCGTGGCCAGGGCTATGCCGTCCCCGAGAGCTTCACCCACGGCACCAGCGACCAGCGAATGCGCTGGTTCAAGGCTGGCTTTGAGACTGGCGACGTGCAACGGGGCATCAATGCTGCCATGAATCTCAACTACAACGAGTTGTGATGGGCTTGTGGCGTTGACATCGATCGTTAAGGAAAGATTGTGGTGAAAAACTAGGACACTGCAATCTTTCTTTTTTTATTACTGTCCGCTAAAAAATAAACACAAGTTTCTAATGTGCTACTTTGGGCGAATCACTTAGCGTGAGCCTCAGCCGGAGGCTGACCTTTGAGTAACCCTGGGTACCGATTGCTTGCAGGAGCGAAGCGACTGTAACAATCGGCACCCGGGGTTAGTCTCCTCTCGTGTCCTGTCGCTGGAGGCGACCCCATCGCGTCCGCGTCGTGCATTTTGGTTGTGAGGGGTTTTCTCGTCGATGGAATTGGGGTCGCCGCTGGCGACGAGAGTGATAGCAGTTTCTACCCCCAGTGCCGGTTACCTCCGTTCGCTTCGCTCACTTGAGGATAATCGGTACTGGGGGTTATCCAGAGGTCAGCCTAACGGCTGAAGTGAGCCTCAGCCGGAGGTTTAATTCGCTCTATTCGCCGTTCTTTTTAGAGGAGGGGGGGCTTGCAATCGTTTGCATTGTCGTTGGCACACAAAGTGCAGCCGTTTATGGTTGCTGTTTTTTATTGTGTAGCTACCTTTGCAGCCGCTTAAAAAACAACAAACAATTGTATAATTTAAAATTTACTAAACATGAAGAAGATTTTATTGGCCCTTTTAATTGGCCTGTGCTCTTTGTCGAGCCACGCTGACTCGTATGACACCGACTACATCACTATTCCCGAGTCATATATCAACAGCCCTGGGCAGACTTATTTACTTGAGAAAGCAGCAACAATTTTTAATAAAGAGTATCGCTTGACCCTCACTAACATCCACTTAAGTGAGTCATGGTTTTATTGCGACATCGTGATTGAGAAATTTGAGGACGATTTTATTGTTACTCAATCGTGCGACAGCGAGTTCCCTCAAAGTCAAGCCGGTGAAGGTACCACCTCTTCGATTTTTGTAGGAAAAACAGCTTACGACATTGTTGTTCAATCTAAGGTAAGATTATATCGTGATGACGATGAGAAGAATGTGACAGTGACTTATCATTTCACCGATACATGGAAGCAAAATGACTACTACCTAGTTATCACCTTCCCTTACAACAAAAAAACATGGACTGGCATAAATGACGTTACTCTCACTCCCACATCAGTTGAATACTACGACCTGCAGGGTCGCAAGCTCAACGCCCCCCAGCCAGGCATCGTGATTGAGAAGCAGGGCAACAAGGTGACTAAGAAGCTGTATCGTTAATCACTCCACACATCACCTACCATAAAAATCCCCTTGAGTATTGAACAACTCAAGGGGATTATTGCATTAGTGGGCATTCTGCAATTACTTATTACAGCTTGCCGTGGCAGTTCTTGTATTTCTTGCCACTGCCGCAGGGGCATGGGTCGTTGCGCCCAATCTTGGGACCCTCGTTGCGGATGGGTGCCACAGGGCCTCGCCCTGCCTGGCTGGCACTCATGCCTGCCTGGCGTTGAGCTGCTGCGGCGGCTGCCACTGCATCATCTTGTCCACGACCTTCGTTGTAGCGCTGCCGCTGGCGTCGCTCCTCTTGTGCTCGGCTCACCTCGGGGTTACCTTCCTGAGTGGGTATCTGTCCACGCATGAGCGACGAGATGGCCTTGTTATTCAGGTCGGCAAGCATGGCCTGGAAGAGGTTGAACGACTCGAGCTTGTAGATTACCAATGGATCCTTTTGCTCGTAGCTGGCGTTCTGCACGCTCTGTCGCAGCTGGTCGAGGTCGCGCAGGTGAGTCTTCCAGTTCTCGTCGATAGAGAGTAGCAGTATAGCTTTTTGCCATGCTTTGGCAATGCACTTGCACTGTGTGTCGTAGGCCTCCTTGAGGTCGATGACGATGCCATAGGTGCGTCGCCCGTCGGTGATGGGCACTCTCATCTTGCCATAAGGCTCTGGCGCCCCCTCACTCATCTGCCTCTCACACACGGTTTGTATCACTGGGTTGGCGACCTCGGCGAGTCGCTCAGTCTTGCGCTTGAAGGCTTCCATCACAGCCTCGAAGAGCAGGTCGATGCTCTTTTGCGAGTCTTGCTTGCGGAATTGCGCCTCGTCGAATGGCGGCTCAATGGCATAGGTAGAAAGCACTTGCATCTTCAGCGCATCAAATGACGACGGGTCAAACTTGTTGACCATTTCCTCGATGCTGTCGTAGATGGTGTTCATGATGTCGATGCCAATGCGCTCACCGAGCAGTGCGTGGTGACGGCGGGTGTAGATGGCATTACGCTGATAGTTCATCACGTCGTCATACTCGAGGGTGTGCTTGCGAATACCGAAGTTGTTCTCCTCCACGCGTTTCTGCGCGTTCTCAATGCTCTTGGTGACCATGGGCGACTCGATCATCTCGCCGTCGTGCAGGCCCAAGCGGTCGAGCAGGCGCACCACGCGCTCGCTGGCGAAGAGACGCATCACCTTGTCCTCAAACGAGACGAAGAACACCGAGCTACCTGGGTCGCCTTGACGTCCGGCACGACCACGCAGCTGGTTATCTACGCGCCTCGACTCGTGGCGCTCGGTGCCGATGATGGCGAGACCGCCAGCCTCTTTAACCTCGGGGGTGAGCTTGATATCGGTACCACGACCTGCCATGTTGGTAGCGATGGTCACTACACCCTTGCCGTTGACTTGACGTCCGGCTTGTGCCACAATCTCGGCCTCCTTTTGGTGCAGCTTGGCATTGAGCACATTGTGCTCAATGTGCCGCAGGCTCAGCTGGCGGCTCAGTCGCTCCGATATTTCTACCGAGGTGGTACCCACCAGTGTTGGGCGTCCCATCTCGCGCATTTTCACAATTTCCTCTATCACAGCGTTGAACTTCTCCTTCTCGGTCTTGAACACACGGTCGGGCTGGTCCTTGCGGATGACGGGGCGGTTGGTGGGGATGTTTACTACATCGAGTTTATAAATCTCCCAGAACTCGCCAGCCTCGGTCATGGCGGTACCTGTCATACCTGCCAACTTGTGATACATGCGGAAGTAGTTTTGCAGTGTGATGGTGGCAAAGGTCTGTGTAGCAGCCTCCACTTTCACGCCCTCTTTGGCCTCGATAGCTTGGTGCAGACCGTCGCTGTATCGGCGTCCCTCCATGATGCGGCCCGTCTGCTCGTCAACGATTTTCACCTTTCCCTCCTCGTCAACGATATACTCATCGTCGCGGTTGAAGAGAGTGTAGGCCTTGAGCAGCTGTGTGACGGTGTGCACGCGCTCGGCTTTTACCGAGTAGTTTTGCAGCAACTCGTCTTTCTTTATTATCTTCTCTTCCTCGGTCAGTGGCTCGTTCGACACCTGCGAGAGCTCGGTGGCAATATCGGGCAAGACAAAGAACTTGGGGTCGTCGGTGCCACGAGTGAGCACGTCGATACCGTTATCGGTGAGCTCCACGGTGTTGTTCTGCTCCTCGATGATGAAATAGAGCGGGTCGGTGACCACGTGCATCTCGCGGTTGTTGTCTTGCATGTAGAATGCCTCGGTCTTGAGCATCATCTGCTTCACGCCCTCCTGCGAGAGGAACTTGATAAGGGGCTTGTATTTGGGCAGACCCTTGAAGGCGCGGAAGAGCAGCAGTGTTCCTTCTTTGACCTGCTCCTTGTCGTCGCTAGCCATGAGGCGGCGCGCGTCGCTCAAGAGCTGAGTGACAAGGCGGCGCTGCGCTTCATAAACACGCTCCACGTTGGGCTTATACTCGTCAAATAATTGGTCCTCGCCACGAGGCACAGGTCCTGAAATGATAAGTGGTGTGCGTGCGTCATCGATAAGCACCGAATCGACCTCATCGACAATAGCATAGTGATGTGAACGCTGCACGAGGTCCTCAGGGGTCATCGACATGTTGTCGCGCAAGTAGTCGAAGCCAAACTCGCTGTTAGTACCAAATGTGATGTCGCAGTTGTAAGCATTGCGACGCTCCTCGCTGTTAGGCTCTGTCTTGTCGATACATGCCACACTCAAGCCATGGAACATGTAGAGTGGACCCATCCACTCCGAGTCACGCTTGGCAAGGTAGTCGTTAACGGTAACCACATGAACACCGCAGCCAGCCAGGGCATTGAGGAACACTGGCAGAGTAGCGACGAGGGTCTTACCCTCACCAGTGGCCATCTCAGCAATCTTGCCTTGATGCAGCACCGAGCCGCCAATGAGCTGCACGTCGTAGTGGATCATGTTCCAGGTCATCTCGTTGCCGCCAGCCTCCCAAGTGTTGAAATAGGTGGCTTTGTCGCCGTTCACCTCCAGGAAGTCGTGTCCGTCGGCCGCCAGCTTGCGGTCGAAGTCGGTGGCAGTCACCTCAATCTGCTCGTTCTCGGTGAAGCGGCGTGCGGTATCCTTGACGATGGCAAACACCACCGGCAGCACCTCGTTGAGCTTCTCCTCGATGCGGTCGAGCACCTCTTTCTCCAGTTTGTCAACTTTAGCCCACATGGGCTCTCTTTCCTCATATTCGAGTGTCTCGATTTCGGCTTTTATAGCCGCAATCTCGTCGCGCTGTGGCTGCACATAATCTTGAATCTCTTGACGTATTGCAGCGCTTCGTGCGCGCAGCTCATCGTTCGACAACTGCTCTATTTCAGGATAAACGGCCTGTATTTCATGCACTATGGGCATGAGTTTCTTCAGGTCTCTCTCACTCTTGTTGCCGAAGATTGACTTCAAAAAACTATTTAATGACATATTATTATATTATTGTGTTTTTTTTACAATGTAGAAAACAGATTGCAGCAAAAAACGTGCCAAATCCATAACAAGTTGCAAAGATACTAAAAAGTTTTCAGTTATCGGTTATCACTAGTCACATTTTTTTGACACCAATGCTTTGAGTGTAACAACTTTGTGCGGCAATATTTAGGACAGCCTTACCAAGTGACGCTTGTGTCACCGCTTTGCCACATTCACTAGCGAGCGCAGCAGCAACGAGGCCACGAGAGGGTAGAAAGCGGCATTAGCCACCTGCAAGCCACTGAGCCACACAACGGCAATCGTGGCAATGAGTGCGATATTGAGCCAGTGTGCCCATCGCAGCACTTTAGCGCCCTTTTTTATCCATGGCAAGGTGGCGAGTGCCAGCAGCAGTGGGTGCAGCCACAGTATGTTATAGTTGGGAAGCACAGCTTCATGTGTGGAAATGAATTCCACAAAGAAGATGACACATCCCGCCAGGCCAGCAACCGTGAACATCAGTGTGTCGAACCATCGCGACACCTTGTGGCGGCGCCAGTCCCTATAGGCTATAAGTGCCGTCACCATCAGCAGTGCGACAGCTATAGTGAGTGGATGAAGATACCATGGTGTGGGCGGCAGCACCAAGCCATCGTCGTCGCCAGGCATCACCACTGTGGTGGCTTTCACCAGGTTCTCTGGACCATTGCCGTTATCTACCTGCACTGTGCCTAGGGCATTCATCAGGAACATGGGCACGAAGGTTTGTGTGCGCGCCTCCACCACAGTGTCGCAAGCTGCCCCTAGTGCCAGGTCTATGCCAAACTGCTCCCAGGGATAGTTGCGCGTGTAGTGCGCCATGACTTGCCGCAGCGTCTTGCCCACCACATAGTCGCACTTGGAGTAATCTATCTCATGGCCTAGCGCCTTCTCGATGATGTCACGCGGACGGGTGGAGCAGTTGTCGCTAAAATGGCGGTAGCGATACACGCAGTTCTCTTGCCTGGCGTTGGTCAAGAGCATGTAGAGAACATATTGCGCCTGCTCGGGGGTGAGGTTGAGGTCTTGTTTTATCATCTTGCGACCAGGCTTGATGCCACCATCCATGCTAGGCGGCATGATGGCACACATGTAGTCGGTCTCACCCATGATGTAACGCCCAAGGAAATTTGGCGAGTTGAAGTCGAACACCCCATAATTAAAGAAATAGACCTTCTTACCGCTGGCAACCAAGATCTCGGAGTGCCCAAACACCTCAAAAATCTCATCACCAGGATAGAATGTGATAAGGCTCACCTCAATGCTGTCGCTAGTGGCCGATGTGCTGCAGGAGCGAGCACCGTCGCTTTGTGCATGCGCTGGTATCGACACAGCAAGTAGCGAGGCAATAATTATGATGAAAAATTTAAAAAACTGTGTCATAAATGTGTCATTTTTCACTTATGGGTGCAAAGGTAGTAAAGTTTTGAGTTTTTGTACTTTTTAGATAAAATGCTCACGCTCGCAATTATGTTGTTTTTGTTTGATTTTCCCAAGAAGTCACTACTTAAAGTTGACTAATTACTATTTAGTTACTGTCCAATATTCTATCTAATGATGAAAAACTAAATGTTCTCCAAATATCAAGATTTATAGGTTTATATTCATCGAAAATCCTACGAATGAATTGAAGTTCGAAGAAAAGCCGATAATCGCTTTTTTTTGCTTTTGCATCCACTTCACGCTTTGAAGCTACTCGTATTTTTGTTATCCTATATAAATCCCGAATTCCCTTACCTTTAATATAAGGGACAAAAAGTTGAAGTTTTGGAAGAGAAATTGTTGAAGGGAATTTACTTCCAGTATAATAAATCCCCCCTTTACCCTCAACAAACTCATTACTTAATTTGCCAGAAACCAAAGAAACAAGTAGGTTCTTCCGATTTGATTTATAAGATTTTATAGGCTCTGCGAGAACACCATCTTGATGCTTTTCCAACAAATCAAACAAATCAAGTTGCAGAGGGCGTGACGGTAACATTGATCTTGCTATCCCATTGATTTCAGCAAAATTCAATTTGTCGGGACAAACATTATCAATATCATTCATTAGCCTTATGAGAGCACGCCCTATAGCATAGGCTAAATTCACGGGAACTGCGTTTCCAATTTGTTTATATTGATCCGACATTTTTCCCATAAATTTCCAATTATCGGGGAACGTCTGTATTCGAGCATACTCCCTAATATTTAATGGACGAGTCTCTATTGGATGACATCTTTCAGTTTGCTTTTGAGCAGGAGAACAAACTAAAGTAAGAGATGGCTCATCCATAGACAAACGTCGTGCCATGCCTGTCTTTCCTCCACCTAAGAAAAAACTCCCCCCCATATAAGCTTTTTGTTCCTCAATAGGCAAGTCTCTCCAGTCACCACCTTCAGGAACAAGTTCCATTACTCTCCTTTTTTTATCGGGATAAAGTTGACCTTCTGATTCAGGTACATCTGTAGGGAAAAGTTCACCTTTGAAAAAAGCGTCCCTTAGAGTCATTACTCTATGAAACGGCGATGGCCATTTGAAGGTTACTTTATCGGCGAAATCATTGCGAATAGCAACAAGTATAATTCTCTCTCGTTTTTGAGGAACTTGATACATTATGGCCTTCAACACCCTGGGTTCTACGAGAGTATATCCCAATTCTCTTATCGCATTGCGAATAATCTCTAAAGTCTTACCGCCATCATGTGATTGTAAACCTTTAACATTTTCACAAACAAATACTTTCGGTCTGATTTCATTCACCGCTCGTGCCAACTCAAAGAAAAGTGTTCCTCGTGTATCATTAAGACCACCCTTCTTTCCAGCATAAGAGAATGCTTGACAAGGGAAACCACCTGATAGTAAATCAATTTTGTCCCTTAGGGGAGTGAAATTCACATTGTGTATGTCTCCCTCATACACATTCCAGTTTGGTTTATTAACTCGAAGTGTATTACATGCCTGCTCGTCAAATTCATTTAATAATACATGATGGAAACCGGCCATATCTAAACCTAAAGCCAAACCACCAGCACCAGCAAATAACTCGACAGAAGTAAAAACACGTTTGGGTCTTGATTGAATTTCCTTACACCACTCGCCGTTATTCATATCCCTTATTGCATCTATCTGCATTAGGTCTTGCGACATGAAGCCCAAGCGACCATTTTCGTCTTTGTGCAAAGGAAAAATGCCACTATCGCCCCATTTTTGAATAGTAGCAACTGAAGTTCCTAAAATATCGGCTAATGTGTTTACTGAATAAAATGTAGGCTCCATCGTTTTAAATCCCTCCATTATCCGATATTTCTTTAGCAATTTCTTTAACTTTTTGTTGAATTAATAGACTCCCATCAATACCATCTTCTTCAACGACCTCACCAAAAGCCTTTGAAAGTCTATGATAAAAGGCAGTGTCACCAGTAAGGTGTGCCCAAAATTCAGAACCACAAAAAACAGGGAAATATGCATCAATTGCCTTGTAATTGCTAGATAATTCGCTTCTGTCGCCATACAATACACCAACAATCATGTCATCAGTTTGAATGCCCATACGATCCAAACGAGATTTATTCTGAAGATACTTGAAATGTCCAAGTATAGTTGCTATATCGTCCTTGTTTATAGTCTGTGGACCTGCCTTGCATTGACAATATTTTCTTCTCCCATCTAATGCGTCAACAAATTCAATATCTATTCCCGTGATTCCTGATGCATTTCCAATAACCTCTTTCAAATCACTTATAAAAATTTGGATATTTTGACCAAAACTTGTATTAATGCTTGTTCCAAGTACTCGAGGATAAACTAACGCCTTCGCGAGTGATAATGGTTCAGTATTGCCGCAAAGGAATGCGGCAAGATAATTAATTAAGAAAGGATTAATTTTGAAATTCTTTAAATTAAGTTTCTTCAAGCCAGTGAGATGGTTTGGTATAATAATCTCTCTAAAATACTCCTTACCACTTGCTATGATTGAGAGTTTTTGACTTTCTGTCATCATATTCTAAAAAATTCAAACTCCCTCGTAGCCCTGCGAGCCGACCAAAGCCCATAACTACAAAGGAGTTTGTATTATCGTTATTATTCGGTCTTTTTGCAGGTAAAAGGAAAAACTTAGCCCTCTCAAACTGCAAAGTTACTCAAATTTCTTCACATGATCCTCACTTTTTAATAACTTTTTACCCAAAGGGTAGAAATTGAAAGTTCCAATAAGAAGTGCGAAAGTCTTCTGAAAGTTGTTTTCATAAAATAATATTATGAAAAACACCGAGGGGAACGCCAAGCGGCAAGGGGGCGAGTAGCCCCCGCCGAGCGTGAAAATG
>Ga0256407_10000400_pt1 | contig 105261 bp, 90 predicted proteins | sample RumenRJG_04DNA_FD_193489 | JGI IMG/M metagenome (GOLD analysis project Ga0256407, IMG submission 193489) | Bovine rumen microbial communities from Lethbridge, Alberta, Canada - RJG_04 | ecosystem: Host-associated > Mammals > Digestive system > Stomach > Rumen | place: Canada: Alberta... | reverse complement strand
AGGAAAACGCAGAGGATAATGGTCATGGGCCCTTTCGGGAACTTGGCGAAACCCAATGCGCCCAGCGCCGTGAAAGGTACTGCCAGCAGCAGAAACTGCCCGGCCGCCTTCCAGCTGATCTGTTTCCAGCCCATCCCTACCCGTGAAAGATTGCTCACCAACTGAGCTATAGTGCTCACGGGGACAGCGACCTCTACACCATAGAAATAGGTGATGACCGGAAGCAATACCATCCCTCCTCCGAATCCGACCGCTCCAGAAAGCAGGCCTGCTAACAAGCCGACCAATATGAGAATCAAGTATGTCACTTGAAAATCAAATTTATAATATCCTTTTCCGGAACATGTAGTAAGTGTAGTCTTCTTTATCTGTGCTGAACTCAGGAGCAACGCCTTCGCCAATCTTTTCGTAGCCGTGATTGACGTAGTACTGCCAGTTGCAGGTGCAGTCTGTCCAGAGATACAGCCACTCCACTCCCCGCTGCCTGAGCAGTTCGATGGAATTACGATTTATCGAAGACAAAGGTAAGCATTTTTACCGATATGCCCGGGCAGATGATATAGAAAGCGGTCAAGCCCTCTTCACTCCGCTGCCGCTCCGTTCAGAAGGCTTGGTTCCAGCCAGCGCCGCACGGGGCGCGGACGCTGACTTCCACTCTCATTTGCCCCGCAGGAGAGACTCTCTGCCTTCCTGTCCGCTGCGCTCCCCGGAAGTCAAAGAGACTCTCCAAGGCCCACGCACGCCAACGCCGCAGGCCACCGCACAAAAGATTCCCGCCCGCCCTGCGACGGCATCCTCCGGCAGCTGCGCTGCCTACGGATAGCCCGCTGCCCAGCCAGCCGACTAGCGGCTGCCGCCGCTCATCGTGCAGGTGTTGGTTAGGGTGGTAATGTAGGACGATATCGAACTCTTCTTCGTCTATTGCAAATCTATTGGCGTCTATTCATCGTCTATTCAACCGGACATACAGATATTTCTACCGTCTATTCTGAATCTATTATCGATCTATTGGTGTCTATTGGTGCTATAGTATCTATAGGGGGAATGGATACTCAGGGCCGATGGCACTAGAAGGCCGATGATCTCCGCCTTCGGCGAAATATTGGGTAGTGCCGATTGGGCCGATGGTTCCAGGCCTCCGTTGTCGAGCACTCACTACGGCCTGCAGCGTCGGTGCGGTGCGGAGGAAGGAAAGCGGTCAGCCGCATTCGGCAGTCCAGCAGAGCTGGCCAGCCCAATACGTCTGGGTCAATGAGGGACCTCCTTGCGGCGGAGCCGCTGCGGAAGTCCCGGATCAAGGGGAATAAGGTATGGGAGACAGTGTCGGGATTCCGCTGCGCTCCACCCGCCACAGACTCCCATCCGGTTTATCCCCCCAGCCCCCAGGGGAGATAATCGCCCGGGAGGCGGAGTACCGGCGCGAGCGTCAGTGCCCAGAATCCGGGCACTTAACATAATCCCATCGCAATTGTGTAACAGCCGCCGGCACCGTCAGCACCCCGCTCCAGCGGAGTCGAATATCAATGGGTCAGAAGCCCGCAAAAACGGCCTACAGGGCGTCTGATTACACAATTCGGATTATGTTAAGTGTCTCCGTCGGTGCGGTGCGGAGGTCCTACCTTCGAATCTCCCGGGCGAGGTGGCGGACATGTCAGCTTTAGCATTTTCGTTTAAACAAAGCTCCCAAAATCTGCGCTGAACAGGTAAAACCGTTAAATTAATTTTGCGCAAGCCGAAAAACACGAGACTAACCATTCTCGGAAAACCCCAATTCTGTTTATTGCGTTAAACAAATTTCAATAAAATGTGTTTATTCAAATAAACAGGTATATACATCGCTGAAGACACATAGTCTTCACATGCTATATGTGAAAAGTTGTGAGTGTTTTCTTTTCTTTTGATTGCTTGCATAGGAATGAATCCGTAAATTTGTACGTAAACATATCGATTTATGGATAAACAAAGTATCATACAATACAAATCTGCTTTTGATGCTATCGAGACTTACATCGAGAGTGATAATAGAAAAGAGCATATCGAGGTTTGGTTTGCAAGAGATTTACAGAAAGTACTCGGCTATGCGCGTTGGGAGAACTTTCAGACAGCCATCAACAGAGCTGTTGAGTCATGCAATACGCAGGGAGTCAATGTTGACGACCATTTTCGTGAGGTCACGAAAATGGTCAAGCTGGGAAGCGGAGCTGAGCGCGAGGTCAAAGACTATATGCTCACTCGGTATGCGTGTTATCTAATCGCACAAAACGGAGACCCGAAGAAAGAAGAAGTGGCTTTTGCACAGAGCTACTTTGCTGTTCAGACTAGAAGAGCCGAACTAATTGAGGAACGTATCAACTATATTGCCCGCCTTGAGTCTCGCGATAGACTGCGTGCTTCAGAAAAACAGCTCTCTCAAAATATATATGAGCGTGGCGTGGACGACAAGGGGTTCGGACGTATTCGTTCCAAAGGGGATGCAGTCCTTTTCGGAGGCCATACCACCGAAGATATGAAAAGACGTCTTGGCGTCAAAGATAATCGACCACTTGCTGATTTCTTGCCCACACTCACGATTGCAGCAAAGAATCTTGCTACGGAAATGACGAACTACAATGTTGAGAGCAATGATTTGTATGGAGAGAATGACATAACCCGTGAGCATATGCAAAACAATAAGAGCGTGCGTGATATGCTAGGGCAACGTGGTATCCGTCCGGAGGAACTACCTCCCGCAGAAGACATAAAGAAGCTGGAACGAAGAGTAGCATCTGAGCAAAAGAAGATAGAAAAGTCTTCACCAAAGTTGCCCAAAATGAAATAAATCTACAATCCAGACCATTTTCGTGACCTCACGAAAATGGTCTGTCGGAGAGCCGCGACTCTAAAAAAACGCACAACTTCTCGCTCATTATGCGTAAAAGTTGTGCGTAAATTTGTAACTAACTGATTGTCAGTGTAGTTAGTGGTGCTGGGAAGAATCGAACTGCCGACACATGGATTTTCAGTCCATTGCTCTACCATCTGAGCTACAGCACCATCGTTTGGGAATGCAAAGATAGGTAAAAAAACTGACTTTGCAAACTTTTTATAAACTTTATTTCGATCCCAGGAACAGGAAAACCATACTCGCGATCATCAGGGCGAGGTCCAGGGTCTTGGCCTTGAGGTTCTTCTCGAGGAGGAGGAAGGCGCCGATGGCGAAGCTCACGAGGACGCTGCCGCGGCGGATCATGGACACGACGGCGATGAGGGCGTCGGGCTGTGAGAGGGCCTGCATATAGGCGAAGTCCGCTCCGCAGAGGAAGATGCTGATCAGGGGAATGGACCAGCGCCATTGGAACGGTGTGGTGGACGCCCGTCGGGGATACCAGATCGTGAGCAGGATGACGCCCATGATCACCGCCTGGTACAGTGTGTACCAGCTCAGCACCTGCCGTTTGTCCAAGCCCAGGTATTCCGGAGACATCAAGTACTTGTCATACAGGCCGCTGGCAGCGCCGAGCAGGACGGCCAGGATCAGGCACACCACCCATTTGTTGTGCCGGAAGTCGATTCCCTCCATCTTCCCGGAATGCCGCATCAGGAAGTATGCGACGATGGCCAGGGCCACACCGATGTATTGCAGCAGGTTCAGGCGCTCCCCGAACAGGAAGATGGCGCCCACCAGGACGATGACCGGCCGGGTGGCGTTCATCGGCCCCACCAGGGTCAGCGGCAGGTGTTTCATGGCGTAATATCCGGCGATCCAGGAGGAAAGGACCAAGAAACTCTTGGCGAGGATCCATTTCTGGACCGCCCAGCTCCCGAATCCGCTCTCGAAGAGGAAGGGGGAGAAGATGAGGGCCGACAGGACGGTATTCAGGAACAGGACCGGAATGACGGCGTTGTCCCGGAGGGAAAACTTTTTGGCCGAATCATAGCAGCCCAAAAGGGCCGCCGACAGGAAGGCAAGGAGCCACCACATGGCTTACAGGATGGCCTCCAGCTGCCGGATCATATCGGGAGTGGTGGCCCAGCTCGTCGCGAAGCGGACGACGGTATGGTCCGCATCGCTGGGCTCCCAGATGTCGAATCCGACCTCCTTCTCCAGCTGCGCCATCCGGCTGTTCTCCAGGATGACGAACTGCTGGTTGGTCGGGGACTCGAGGAAGAAGGGGATGCCTTTGCGCCTCAGGACAGCAATGAGGTCCTGCGCCCGCTCGATGGCGTTCGCCGCGATCCGGCCATAGAGATTGTCCGTGAAGAGCGTGTCGAACTGAATGCCGAGCAGCCGGCCTTTTGCCAGGAGGGCGCCGTGCTGTTTCACCGTCGTGAAGAAGTGTTTCGGGGCTCCCTTCGGGAAAACGACGGCTTCCCCGCAGAGGGCTCCGACCTTGGTTCCGCCGATATAGAAGACATCGCAGAGGTCTTTCAAGTCCGCGAGGGTATAGTCGCAGGCCGGACTGGCCAAGGCATAGCCCAGACGGGCCCCGTCGATGAAGAGCGACAGCTCGTACTTATGCGCAATCGACTGGATTTCAGTGAGTTCTGAACGAGTGTAAAGGGTCCCGTATTCGGTGGACAGGGAGATATAGACCAGGCCCGGCCAGACCATGTGGCCCTTGTTCGGGTCGGCGGCGGAAGCGGCGAGGAAGGCTTCCAGGTCCGCCGGGGCCATCTTCCCCAGGTGCTGGGGGATCGTAAGTACCTTATGGCCAGTATATTCCACGGCTCCGGCCTCATGGACACCGATATGGCCGGTCTGGACGGCGACAGCGCCTTCATAATCGCGGAGCATCGCTGCGATGACCGTGGAATTGGTCTGGGTGCCGCCCACGAGGAAATAGACCTCGCCTTCGGGGCAGTGGCAGGCCTTCAGGATCTTCTCCTTGGCCCGCCGGGTATAGGGATCGTTGCCGTAGCCGTCCAGTTGTTCGAAATTGGTTTCCGAAAGGGCCCGCAGGATTTCGGGATGGGCGCCTTCGGCATAGTCACATCTGAATGAGAGCATAACCTTCTTGTTTTGAGCGTGCAAAGGTATGGATTTCCGGGGAGAAGTGCAAGGTTTACCGGTGTCTCAGCGCCAGCTCCCGTTCGATGTCCTCCACCGTGCAACCCAGGGATTCCATCAGGACCAGCAGGTGATAGGCCAGATCGGCCGTTTCGTAGAGAAAACGGCTTTTGTTCCCGTCCACGGCCTCGATGATGGCCTCCGTTGCCTCTTCGCCCACTTTTTTGGCGATGACCTTGGGCCCCTTGATGAACAGCCGCGTGGTATAGGAACCGTCAGGCATCTCGTCGTGGCGCTTCCGGATGAGGCGGGCGAGTTTCCGCACGAACCCTTCGGATTCGTCGGTGTCGAAACAGGCCGTCGTGCCGCGATGGCAGGTGGGACCGGCCGGGTAGGCTTGGATGAGCAGGGTATCCCCGTCGCAATCGGCATACATCTGTTTGACCGTCAGGAAGTTTCCGCTGGTCTCTCCCTTGGTCCACAGGGTTTTCCGGGAGCGGGAATAGAAGGTGACGCGTCCTTCTGCGACGGTCTTGTCAAAGGCGGCACGGTCCATATAGCCGAGCATGAGTACCTTGAGGGTGTCGGCATCCTGGATGATGACGGGAAGGAGCCCGTCTCCGGTCTTGCTGAGGTTGAAATCGTCGAATGTCATGTTTGTCAATTCATTAGATGCGTACGGGAATGCCCGTTTCCGCGAGCTGGCGTTTCACTTCCGCCACGGTGTATTGTCCATAATGGAAAATGCTGGCGGCCAGGGCGGCATCGGCCTTGCCCTCCGTAAGGACGGCGGCAATGTCTTCCACGCTCCCGGCACCACCGGAAGCGATGACGGGGATGCTCAGCCGATCGGACAAAGCGGCGTAGGTGTCGCAAGGGTAGCCGTTCCGGGTCCCGTCATGGTCCATGGACGTGAAAAGGATCTCGCCGGCACCGCGCGCTTCGGCCTCCTGGGCCCAGGAAAACAGCTCCTTGTCCGAAGGTTTGCTGCCACCGTGCGTGGTTGCCATCCAGCGTCCGTCCGGTCCTTTTTTCGCGTCGATGGCGACGACGACGAACTGACGGCCGTACTTGGCCGCAATTTCGCCGATGAGTTCCGGCCGGGCGAGGGCGGCGCTGTTCACGGTGATCTTGTCGGCTCCGGCATCCAGCAGGCGCGAGGCGTCGTCCAGACTCCGGATGCCGCCGCCTACGGTAAAGGGGATGTTCACGGCCTCCGCGACCCGGGAAACCAGTTCCGCGAAGGTCTTCCGGCCTTCCAGCGTGGCGCTGATGTCCAGATACACGAGTTCGTCGGCCCCTTCCAGGGCGTACCGGCTGCCGAGTTCCACGGCGTCGCCCACCTCCTTCAAGCCCAGGAAGTTGATACCCTTCACCACGCGGCCGTCCTTGACATCCAGGCAGGGGATTATCCGTTTTGCAAGCATTGCTTCAAGTCTTTGAGTGTGATACGGTTCTCATAGATAGCCTTTCCCACGACGATGCCGGGAAGGCCCATTTCGTCCGCCCGGCGGATGTCGCCGAGGGATGACACGCCGCCGCTGACGATGACTGCGAGGTCGGAGAAGTGCTCCTGCAGTCCCGCGTAAAGGTCGAAAGACGGCCCTTGCAGCATTCCGTCGCGGGAAATGTCCGTGACGATGGCCCGTTTCAGGCCGGCAGGCAGGAACATCCCGATCAGTTCCTCCAGGTCGATGCCGCTATCCTCCAGCCATCCGCTGACGGCGACTTTGCCGTTCCGGGCGTCGGCGCCGAGAATGATACGGCTTCCGTAGCGGCGGAGCCACGAAAGCATCCGTTCCGGCTCTTTCGCCGCGATGCTTCCGATGATGGCCTCGTCGGCACCCGCGTTCCAGACCGATGCGAGGGCTTCGTCATCCTTGATGCCGCCGCCCCATTCGAGCGTCAGAAGGCCCAGGGAGGCGATTCTCTCCAGGGTGCGAAGGTTCTTGGGTGCGCTCGCCTTGGCCCCTTCCAGGTCCACGAGATGAAGTCTCCGGACGCCGCAGTCGGCATAGGCCCTGGCCCATTCCGCCGGGTCGCCGCCATAATCCTTCTGGGTCGCGTAGTCTCCCTGGGAAAGCCGCGTGCAGCGGCCTCCGATGATGTCGATGGCAGGAATGATCTCGATCATAAGGCCAGGAAGTTTTGCAGGATCCTTTCGCCGACGGAGCCGCTCTTTTCCGGGTGGAACTGCGTTCCGTAGAAGTTTTCATACCGGAGCGCGGCGCTGAACAGTTGCCCTGCGTACTGACAGGTCGCCACCGTATCCGGGCACAGGCCGGCATAATACGAGTGGACGAAATAGACGTAAGAGCCCGATTCCAGGTCCCTGAGCAGTTTGCCTTCCAGGTTTCTGATAGCGTTCCAGCCCATGTGCGGGACCTTGCAACCGGAGGTGGGGGAGAAACGGCGCACGTGGGCGTCGAAAACGCCCAGGCAGGGCTTTCCGGGGGCTTCTTCGCTGTCCCGGCAAAGCACTTGCATGCCCACGCAGATACCTAGCACCGGCTGGCGCAGGGACCGGATCACCTCCGGCAGCCTGCGTTCCACGAGGTTGTCCATGGCCAGGCCGGCGTGGCCGACACCCGGCAGGATGACTTTGTCGGAGCGGCGGATGGTTTCCGGGTCGGCCGTCACGGTATAGGCCGCCCCGAGGCGGTCCAGGGCGTTCTCCAGCGAGCGGAGGTTGCCCATGTCATAGTCGATGATGGCAATCATAGCGTTCCTTTCGATGAGGGGACCGAAGCGTCGAACACATTGCGGCGGACCGCCTGGCGGAGCGCCCGGGCGAAGGCCTTGAAGACGGATTCGGCGAGGTGGTGGTTGTTTTCGCCCTCGGCCTCGATACGGAGGTTGCAGCGGGCTGCCGTGCACAGGGACTTGAAGAAATGGGAGAACATCTCGGTGGGAGTGTCGCCCACGAATTCGCGGGTGAAAGCGACGTTCCAGACGAAATCGGCACGTCCGCCGAAATCAATCAGGACCAATGCCTTGCACTCATCCATCGGAAGTGAGAATCCATATCGTTCGATGCCTCTTTTGGATCCTAGCGCCGCATCGATGGCCTGGCCGAGCACGATCCCCGTGTCTTCCATGGTGTGGTGCTCGTCGACCTCGAGGTCGCCCTTGCATTCCAGCGCCAGGCTAACGCCGCCGTGATGCGGGATCTGCTCCAGCATGTGGTCGAAGAAATGCAGGCCCGTGGATATGCCGGACGGTCCCTTTCCGTCCAGATCCAGGGTGAGGGAGATGTCGGTTTCCCGGGTTTTCCGCTGCAGGTGTACGCGGCGTTCGCTGCAGCGGACGGCCTCCGCGATTTCCGCCCAGGACATCGGCCCGACTTGCAGGGCCCTGGCACCGAGATTCGCCGCCAACTGGACATCCGTTTCCCGGTCGCCGATGACAAAGCTGGCTCCCAGGTCATACGATCCGTCCAGATAGGCTCCGAGCATCCCTGTCCCGGGTTTCCGGGTGGGGGCATGCTCGTGCGGGAAGGTCTTGTCGATGAGGATGTTGTCAAAATGGATCCCTTCCCCGGCCAAGGTGTTGAGCATCAGGGTCTGGCTAGGCCAGAAGGTCTCTTCGGGAAAGAAGGGGGTGCCCAGGCCGTCCTGGTTGGAGACGAGGACCAGTTCGAATCCCAGGCCCGTCACGGCCTTCAGACCGGAGATGGCTCCGGGAACGAAGGCGAACTTGTCCAGGGAGTCGATCTGCTCGTCGGCGGGCTCCACCAGGATGGTTCCGTCCCGGTCGATGAAAAGGGCTTTTTTCAGGGTCTTGTTCATAAGGCGTAACGGTCAAGGGCCCGGAGCAGGGCCTCGTTTTCTTGCGGGAGTCCGACGGTCAGGCGGAGGCATCCTTCACATCCGGGAACGCGGTTCCGGTTGCGGACGATGATTCCCTGGTCCAGCAGGTAGGCATAGAGGGCGTCCGGAGCATCCACCCGGACGAGAAGGAAGTTCGCGTCGCTCGGGAATACTTTCCGGACAAAGGGGTAGCGGGGGAGGATCCCCTGTAGTCTTTCCCTTTCACCAATAATCGTATTAACTTCTTCTGCAATGTCTTTCTCCAGGAATTCAAGGGCTTTCTCCATGGCTGCCCGGCTGAGGTTGTACGGGTATTTGACCTGGGACATCAGGCCGATGACCTCGGTGCTGGAGATGGCAAGACCGATGCGGAGTCCGGCCATCGCACGGGCCTTGGAGAGCGTCTGGAGGACGATGAGGTTCTCCCGCGAAACGGCCTCGGAGGCCAGGCTTCCGCAGCCGGAGAAATCGGCATACGCCTCATCGACGACCAGAATTCCCGGAAAGCGGTCACAGATTTCCAGCAGCTGCGCTTTCGGGAAAGCATTGCCGGAAGGATTGTTGGGGGAACAGAGGAAGATAACTTTGGTATCCGCGTCGCAGGCGGCGAGGAGTTTCTCCGTATCCAGGGAGAAGTCGGCCTCCAGGCGGACGCTCCGGACGGCGATGTCGTTGATGTCCGCCGCGACGCCGTACATTCCGTAACTCGGAGCCATGATCACGGCATTATCCTTTCCGGGCGTACAGAACACCCTGAATACCAGGTCGATGGCTTCGTCGCTACCGTTCCCGAGGAAGAGATTCTCCGCCGGGATGTCCTTGATGGTGCCGATGCGCGCCTTCAAGAGGGCCTGGTGCGGGTCGGGATACCGGTTGTAGCCGTTCTCGTAAGGGCTTTCGTTCGCGTCCAGGAAGATGCCGATGGGACCGGCATACTCGTCCCGGGCGGTGGAATAGGGAGTGAGGGCCGCAATGTTGGGCCGCACAAGGTGGGTGATCCGGCTCATTTCGCTTGCATTCTGAGGGTTACGGCCTGCGCGTGGGCGTCCAGCCCTTCGGCACGGGCCATGGATACGATGGTCGGGGCGAGACCGGCGAGGCCTTCGCGGGTGATTTCCTGCAGGGTCATCTTGCGGAAGAAACTGTCCATGTTCACTCCGCTGCAGGAACGGGCCCAGCCGCTGGTGGGCAGGGTGTGGTTCGTGCCGGAGGCATAGTCCCCGGCGCTTTCCGGGCTCCAGGGGCCGATGAAGACGCTGCCGGCAGCCGTGATTCCTTCGGCCGCTTCCGCCGCGTTCTCCAGGGCGACGATCAGGTGCTCCGGCGCATAGGCTTCGGCAAAGTCGATGAGATCCTGAAGATCCGGTAGTACGACGGCGAAACTGTGCGCCAGGGAGCCCTCTACCTGCGTATCGCGGGGAAGGAATCTTTTCTGGTTTTCAATTTCTTGCAGTACCTTATCGGCATAATCCCTTTCGGTGCAGACGAGGACGGCCGTGCTGTCTTTTCCGTGTTCCGCCTGGGAAAGAAGGTCCGCCGCGGCGAAGGCGGCCGGGGCGCTTCCGTCGGCAAGGACCATCACTTCCGACGGGCCGGCGGGCATGTCGATGGCGGTGTTGCGTCCGCTGACCAGCTGCTTCGCGAGGGTGACATACGGATTGCCCGGTCCGAAGATCTTGTCCACCTTCGGCACGGTCTCCGTCCCGAAGGCCATGGCCGCGACGGCCTGGGCTCCGCCGATGCGGAAGATCCGGGTGATCCAGCACTCCCGGGCGGCGAAAAGCACCTCCGGAGCGATGGAACCGTCTTTCCGGCACGGAGTGCAGAGGATGCGCTCCCGGCAGCCGGCCAGTGCGGCCGGGACAGCCAGCATGAGGACGGTGGAAAAGAGGGGAGCGCTGCCTCCGGGGATGTACAGGCCCACCCGGGAGATGGGCACCGGCTTCTGGATGCAGACGACCCTGGGCGCGGTCTCCACCCGGATTTCCCGGGGAAGCTGGGCGCGGTGGAAGGCTTCGATATGGGCCCGGGCCGTGCGGATGGCCTCCCGGACCTTTGGATCGACCTGCTCACTGGCCGTCTCCACTTCTTCTTGGGAAACTTCGAGGGGGGCCGTGACTCCGTCGATGGCCAGCATCAAGCGGGAAAGGGCGGCATCTCCCTCTTTTTCAACTTGTTCCAAAATGGATTCCACGCGCGGGCGGATACCTTCATAGTCCACGCCGCCCCGCCGGACGAGCTCGTTCCAGCGCGTCCGCGGCGGATTCTCGATGATTCTCATAGGATGATCTTATCTACGTCCATGACCAGGATTCCCTCGGCCCCGATGGCCTTGAGCTGCCGGACTTTGGTCCAGAGGTCCGCCGCGTCGATGACCGAGTGCAGGGAGCACCAGTCCCCGGAGGCCAGCGGCATCACGGTCGGACTCCGCATGGCGGGAAGGATCCGGATGGCCTCTTCCAGGGAAGCCTTGGGCAGGTTCATCAGCAGGTATTTCTTGCCGCGGCTGACATTCTCGGACTCGATCCGGAACAGGAGGTCGTCCACGAGGGCCTGTTCTTCCTCGCTGAGGCCCGGACGGGCGATCAGGACGGCTTCGGACTCGAAGACGGTCTCCACCTCCTTGAGGCCGTTGGCGATGAGGGTGCTGCCGGACGAGACGATGTCGAAGATGGCATCGGCGATTCCCACGGCCGGGGCGATCTCCACCGATCCGGTGATTTCTTCGATGATGGCGTCGATCTTCGTGTTCTTGAGGAACTTCCGGAGGATGTTCGGGTAGGAGGTGGCGATGCGTCGGCCGGAGAACCACTCCGGTCCCTCATAGGTTTCCCCCTTGGGAATGGCCAGGCTCAGGCGGCAGCCGCCGAATCCCAGCCGGCAGAGGACATCCACCTGCGTCCCTTTCTCTTCCACTTCGTTGAGTCCCACGACGCCGAGGGCGGCCGTACCGCTGGCGACGACTCCGGGAATGTCATCGTCCCGGAGATAGAGGGCCTCGATGGGGAAAGTCTGCGAGCGGGAAAGGAGTTTCCGCTTCGGGGCATCGACTTCGATGCCGATGTCCTGGAGGAGGGAAAGGCTCTCTTCGTTGAGCCTTCCCTTGGACTGGATGGCGATTCTGATCATGTCTGTCTGTTACGTTCGTTCATAAAAAAAGAGGCCTGCCAACGTGGTGGGCAGGTCTCCTTCGTGTTTTTTCCTGTGTCAAGAAGATACGACAACCTACGCCGCCCGGTCCCGGAGGAGATGGTGGTGATGATGGAGGTTGTTGATTCTCTTGCACATACTTTTGCAAAGGTAGTAATTCTGCTGGAAGATGCAAGTGTTTAATGAAAATATTTTAATTAGGGATATTGCCTTCATCCGGCCGTGTATGTCGTGGAAAATGCTTACCTTTGAAAGATGAAACCGGAGGTGCTTGTCGCAGACTTTTCGCAGGTGTACGCGGAGGAGGATTTCTTCTCTTTCCTGGCCGGAAAGGGCGTTCCTTTCCACCGGGTCCGGATGGACGATCTCGAGGGGACCTCGTGCTACTGCGATCCGGATGCGGAGCGGGAAATCCGGCGCCGCCTGGCCCCTTTCCAGGGGTGCCGGATCCGATGGATCGACAGCGGGGACTACCATTATGTCTCCAAGATCCTGGCGGATTTCGTCCGGGAGCCCTTCACCCTGGTCCTGGTGGACAACCACCCGGATGACCAGGATCCTGTCTTCGGCGGTGTCTTGAGCTGCGGAAGCTGGGTACGGGCGATGCGGGAGGGGAATCCCTTCCTGGAGGAAGTCTGGACGCTGGGTCCGGACCGGCGGATCCGGAACGCTGCCGGTACGGTGGACCGGGAACTGGAGGAGGGGATTGACGACCTCGTTGCCGCCCTGAGAGGGCACCGGGTCTATCTGTCGGTGGACAAGGATGTCCTTCGTCAGGCGGATGCCCGGACGGACTGGAGCCAGGGGACATACTCCCTGGCGCAACTGGAAGGATGGTTGGAGCGCCTGTTGGATGGCAGTGAGATTGTTGCCGTGGACCTTTGCGGGGAGCTTACCCTTTCCAAGGGAGCGACACCGGAAGACCTGCGGATCAACGGAAATACGAACAAGGAATTGCAGGATTTGATCCTGGACAGATGGACATGATGAAAAAAGCTGTTGTATGGGCTTGGGCTCTCCTCGCGGCTGTTTCCTGCGGCGGCGGAAGCCCCGTTGTGAACGCCCCGGCCGACCTGACCCCTTATCTGCAGGAGGACGGCCTCTTTCATTTGAAGGCCGGCGATGTCGAATTCACCCTCCGGGGACTTCCCGGCGGAACCTTCCAGATGGGACAGACCTTCGACCAGGGTATGGTCCGCAACCCCTCCATCCATGCCGTCATCCTGGACGGCTTTGCCATCGGCACCGGGGAGGTCTCCCAGGCGCTGTGGGAGGAGGTCATGGGCAAGAATCCTTCTTCCGTGAAAAAACCGGAAGCGCCGGTGACGCGCGTGGATTGGAAGGATGCCGTCCAGTTTACGGAAAAGCTTTCCCGTAAAACGGGTATCCCTTTCCGGCTGGCGACGGAATCCGAATGGGAATATGCCGCCCGTCAGGACGCTTCCATGGCCGAGGGAGTCCGGGAATGGTGCTCCGACCGTTGGGCGGAAAAATTCCGCGACAGCTTGTATATCAACCCGCAAGGCCCTTCGGTAGGAGAAGAGCGTGTCGTTCGGGGCGGTAGTTTTGCCCAGAAAGGGAAGGCTTCCACCCGGGCCGGGCTGGCTTCCTATGTGAAGGCGGAGGATCTGGGACTTAGGATCGCGGTCTCCACGGGAGACCCCTGTCCTCCGGAGATCATGGACGTACTCGTCCATAACCGCCCTCCCCGGGAAAATATCGAGAAGCTCGTCCCGGAAACCATTACGGTCCAGGGCGTTTCCTTCAAGATGCTGCCGGTCGAAGGCGGTACCTTCCAGATGGGGGCGACCGAGGAACAGGGGAAACCGGCCGAAGCGAACGAATTCCCGGTCCATACCGTCACCCTGGACAATTTCATGATCGGACAGTATGAGGTGACCTGTGAGCTCTGGGAGGCGGTCATGGGCCGGTCGCTCCCCGTGGTAAAGGGGGGAAAGTACCCGGCTGGCAACGTGAGCTGGTATGATGCCCAGGCCTTTATCCGCAAACTGAACGAATTGACCGGACGGAAGTTCCGTCTTCCGACGGAAGCGGAGTGGGAGTTTGCGGCACGCGGCGGGAACAAGAGCCGGCACACGGCCTTTGCCGGAAGCCGGTTCCATGAATGGGTCTCCGTCTGCGACAAGGAGATGAATCCGAAGCCGGTGGGATCGCTGGATCCCAACGAACTGGGACTGTACGACATGTCCGGAAACGTCTGGGAATGGTGTCAGGACCTGTTCGCTGCCTATCCTTCCGAGGCCCAGGTGAATCCGACCGGTCCTTCCTACAAGGAAAACGGCCGGGATTTCCGCGTCCTGCGCAGCGGCAGCGCGGCCACCGTTTTCTGGAAAACCCGGGTAAGCAAACGCTCGGAAAACCTGGCGAACCATTTCAAGACCACGATGGGATTCCGCCTGGCATTGTAAACCTATTTAACCAAAGATATCCGTATGTCTGAAAACGTCAACAACGCCGAGCTCCAGAAAACCTGCCTCTATGACAGGCATGTGGCGCTCCAGGCCAAAATGAGCCCCTTTGCGGGCTTCATGATGCCTATCCAGTACAACACGATCACCGTTGAACATCTTGCCGTCCGTGAAAAGGTTGGCATGTTCGATGTCTCCCACATGGGCGAGATTTTCGTCGAGGGACCCGAGGCGGAGAAGTTCGTGAACTGGATCTTCACCAATGAAATCCGCGGTTTCGAACCCGGAAAGGTCCTCTACGGAATGATGTGCTACCCGGACGGCGGCGTCGTGGACGACCTGCTGGTCTATCGGGAATTCACGCCGGAACACTTCCTGCTGGTCGTGAATGCCGCCAACATCGACAAGGACTTCGCCTGGATCGAGGAGCACGCCAAGGGCTTCGACTGCACGGTCCGGAACGAATCTCCGGTATGGGGGCAGATCGCCGTCCAGGGCCCGGAGGCCGAGAAGATCGTCACCGAGGTTCTCGGTTACAAGGAAGCCGCCGACCTGGGCTTCTATACGTTCTACGACACGGAGTACAAGGGTAAGCGCCTGATCGTGAGCCGTACCGGCTACACCGGAGAGGACGGCTTCGAACTGTACACCTCCGTGGAAGGGACCGTCGAACTGTGGGACCGCCTCATCGAGGCCGGTGTCCAGCCTTGCGGCCTCGGCTGCCGGGATACCCTCCGTTTCGAGGCCGGCCTTCCGCTGTACGGCGACGAACTGAGCCCGGAAATCAGCCCGGTGATGGCCGGACTGGGCATGTTCTGCAAGTACGACAAGGACTTCATCGGCAAGGATGCGCTGCTCGCGCAGAAGGGCGGTGAGATCGTCCGCAAGCTCGTCGGGATCGAAATCGAGGACAAGGCCATTCCGCGCGCCGGCTATCCGGTGGAGACTCCGGAAGGGGAGGAAGTGGGCGTCGTCACGACGGGTTACCACTCCATCTCCCTGGACAAGAGCATCTGCTTCGCCCTCGTGGACAAGGCCTATGCGGCCCTGGACACCCCGCTTTGCATCCGGATCCGCAAGAAGGTGTTCCCGGGCAAGGTGGTGAAAAAACGTTTCTACCAGACCAATTACAAGAAATAACAACATACTCAAACACAAAACATCATGAGCAAGATCATTGAAGGACTCAAGTATTCCGAATCCCACGAGTGGGTGAAGGTGGAAGGTAATGTCGCCGTCATCGGCGTCACCGATTATGCCCAGGCCGAGATGGGTGACATCACCTATGTCGATATGCCCGACGTGGACGACGAAGTGACTGCCGGCGAGGAGTTCGGCGCCCTGGAGAGCGTGAAGGCCGCGAGCGACCTCTATTCCCCGGTTTCCGGTAAAGTCGTCGCCGTGAACGAAGAGCTGGACGACGCCCCGGAGAAGGTGAACGAAGATGCGTTCGAGAACTGGATCATCAAGGTGGAGATGTCCGACGCTTCCGAATTGGACGCACTGATGGACGCCGCCGCATACAAGGCCCAGATCGGAGAGTAGGCGATGGCCGGATTCCCTTATTTCCCGCATACGGAGGCCGATGTGCAGTCCATGCTGGACCGCATCGGCGTCAAGAAGGTCGAGGACCTCTATGCGGACGTTCCGAAGGAATTCATCAAGAAGGGCGCCTACGCCCTTCCCGATGCGATGTCCGAACCGGAAGTCCGTGCCTGGATGAACGGTCTCGCCGGGATGAACGCCCGGCTGAAAGTGTTCGTCGGCGCAGGGGCCTATGACCATTACACCCCGTCGGTGATTCCCTATATCACCTCCCGTTCCGAGTTCCTGACGGCCTATACGCCGTACCAGTGTGAGATTTCCCAGGGTACGCTCCGCTACATCTTCGAATACCAGAGCATGGTTTGCGAGCTTACCGGCATGGACATTTCCAATGCCTCTCTCTATGACGGTCCTACGGCCGCCGCGGAGGCGATGAAGATGGCGGTCGCCTGTACCAAGAAAAAGACGCGCGTCCTGCTTTCCCAGGGCCTCCTGCCCCATGTCATCAAGGTGGTGGAGACCTATGCGAAGTTCCATGGCGTGGAGATCGGTTATGTCCCGGTGATGGACGGCCAGACCTGCCCGAACTGCCTGAAGGCGGAACTCGCCAAGGGCGATGTCGCCGGACTGATCGCCCCGGAGATCAACCGCTACGGCATCGTGGAGGACCACACCGGCTTTGCCGATGCGCTCCATGCCGCCAAGGCGCTTCTCGTCGAGTATTGCGACCCTTCCACCCTCGCCGTCATCAAGAGTCCGGCGGAGTGGGGGGCGGACATCGCCGTGGGTGACGGACAGTCCCTGGGCATTCCGCTCTGCTTCGGCGGCCCCTATGTGGGCTTCATGGGCGTGAAGAAGGAATATATGCGCAAGATGCCGGGCCGCATCGTGGGCCAGACCACGGACAAGGACGGCAAGCGCGCCTATGTCCTTACCCTCCAGGCCCGCGAGCAGCACATCAAGCGTGAGAAAGCGACGTCCAACATCTGCTCCAACGAATCCCTGATGGCGCTCTGGGTGACGGTGTACCTGTCCCTGATGGGCCCGGAAGGCCTCCGCGAGGTGAATCGGATCAGCTGCGACGGTGCCCATTACCTGAAGGACGCCCTCATGGCTACGGGCCAGTTCGAGGATCCTTTCCCCGGCAAGCCGTTCCTGAAGGAATTCGTCCTGAAACCCAAGAAGTTCCCGGGCATGATGCAGAAGCGCCTGGAAGAGGCGGGGTATTTCGCCGCCCTGGACACGGAGGAAGGGTATGTCTCCTTCTGCGTGACCGAGCAGCGTACCAAGGAAGAAATCGACGGACTCGTCCAAATCGTGAAGGAGGGCTAGGCTATGAAGTACTACGATAAACTTATCTTCGAACTTTCCAAGGAAGGACGCACTGGTTACTCCTTGCCTGCCAATCGTTTCCCGGCGGCACCGGAACTTCCGGTTGCACTCAGGCGCGAGGCTTCCCTCGACCTCCCCGAGGTCAGTGAAGTGGATGTGGTCCGCCACTATACGAATCTCTCCCAGATGAACTTCGGCGTGGACACGGGCTTCTATCCGCTCGGATCCTGCACGATGAAGTACAATCCCAAGGTCAATGAGGAAGTGGCTGCCCTGCCCGGTTTCACGGGGCTGCATCCGCTGATGCATGCCGGCCTCACCAAGGGCGCCCTGAAGGTGTACCAGGAGATGAACAAGGCCCTCGCCGCCATCACCGGCATGGAAGCCTTCACCTTCGACCCTTGCGCGGGCGCGCATGGCGAGCTCACCGGCTTGATGATCATGCGGCAGTACCACATGATGCGGGGCGACCTGAAGCGTACGAAGGTCATCGTCCCGGACAGCGCCCATGGCACGAACCCGGCTTCCGCGGCCGTCTGCGGCCTGGAAATCGTGGAGGTGAAGTCACTGGAGAACGGTCGCGTGGACGTGGAGGCGCTGAAGCCCCTGCTCGACGAAACCGTTGCCGGCATGATGATGACGAACCCGAACACCCTGGGTCTCTTCGAGACGCAGATCAAGGAGATCACCGAACTGGTCCATGGAATCGGCGGCCTGATGTACTACGACGGAGCGAACATGAACCCGCTCATGGGTGTCGTCCGTCCCGGCGACATGGGTTTCGACATCATGCACCTGAACCTGCACAAGACCTTCTCCACGCCGCACGGCGGCGGTGGTCCCGGTTCCGGTCCCGTGGGCGTTGCGGCCCATCTGGTGGACTGCCTGCCGGACATCCGCGTGAGCGGATTCCACGGCAACTTCGGCGTGATCCTGCGGGCCTATGCCTACATCCTCATGCTGGGCAAGCAGAATCTGAAGAAAGTGGGTCAGTATTCGGTCCTGAGCGCCAATTACATCAAGGAGTGCCTGAAGGATGCGTACAAGCTTCCGATCGAGGGTGTATGCAAGCATGAGTTCGTCTTTGACGGCCTCATCAATGACGGTGCCCACGACGATGTCCATGGTGCCACCACCCTGGATGTGGCGAAGCGCCTGCTGGACTTCGGCTTCCATGCACCGACCATCTACTTCCCGCTCCTGTTCCACCAGGCGCTGATGATCGAGCCTACCGAGACCGAATCCAAGGAAACCATCGACGCTTTCATCGACGTGATGCACAAGATCGCCGAGGAAGCGGCCGAGGATCCCCGGATCCTGCAGGAGGCCCCGCACAACGCGCCGATCAAGCGCCCGGACGAAACCGCCGCAGCGCGCAACCCGATCCTCAAGTTCAAGGACGCGCAGTAGCTTCCGCTTATCATTGAAATGGGGGCTGGCTCATGGGAGTCAGCCCTTTTGTCTATTGCCCGAGATGGAACCGGAGACCGATGTTTACGGTCCAGTGGAGGGGTTTTTCCGTGTAGGCGGAGCGGACGGGAGAGCCGTTGTCGAAGTGATATTCGATACCGGGCGAGACATACAGGCCGAATACCGGACCGTAGCGGAATTCCGCACCGGCGGAGGCTCCGACGGACCAGAGGAGACCGCCCGTGTCGGGGGCGGGGTTGTCCTTCCATTCCAGCTGCTGGCCTTCCAGCAGGGTCCTTGTCCGGGAGGAAGCCATCAAGCCCTTTTCCACCATGCCGCCGACTCCCGCATGGAGCCAGATGCCTTTCCAGAGGTTCGTCCCGGCTTCCAGGCGAAGCGGGATTCCCAGATAGCCGAGCTCCTGGGTGGTCAGGTTGCCGATGGGACCGGCATCCTCGCTAAAGTTAAACTCGCTGTTGAGATAGGTCCAGGTCAATCCGCTCACGAGGCTCAGGTGGCTGGTGAGGCCGTAACCGACCGTGATTCCCGTCCGGAGCGGAGCGGAGTGGTGGGCTTCGAAGGTGGAGGCCCGGTTGGAGGTCAGTATCCGCATGATGCTTCCCGCATCGGAGGTTCCATGGCCGCCGGCCGACCGGGTCATATAGGCGTCCATGCCGCTCATGCCGATGCCTTGTGAATTGTCGCCGGTAGTCTGGCCGCCCTCTCCATAGACACCGATGGAAACGGCACTGCGACGGCTGGCCGGGTCGGGCGTTTCCTCCGGAACGGTGACCGGCTCATCTTGTTCTGGTTCAGACTCCAGCTCCGGCTCGACGGTCGTCGTGGTTATGATGGCTTCCGTCGGCTTTTTTTCGGATTCTTCCTGCGGTTGAATCTCGGGTTCAAACGATTGTTCCGTAGCGGGAACAGTTACCTCCGGTTCTTGTTCCGACTTTCTATTAATGACCTTATTGACAGTTGATTCTGACTTTTTATCGATAGGTGTGGTTTCGGTTGTTGACAGGGCGTCCGCGAGCAGGGCGGGTGCAGGTGATGAGGCAGTATCGGCAGGGACGACCGACACAGTCAGGTCCGGTTCCGGCAGTGACAAGGGGGCTGTTATCTTCTTCTCCGGGTGGAGGAATACGGTCAGGGCTACGGCCGCAGCGGCCGCAAGGCCGGAAGCCGTCCACCATACAGGGGCGAGCCTGTTGCGCTTCTTCCCGGACAGTCCCTGCTCGATTCCCTCCCAGAGCCCTTCCGGCTCCGGGGAGGAATAGTCCGAGAAGCGTTCCCGCAACTTGTCTTTCCAAGCGTTATCCATTGTCACTGTTTTTGATATAATCCTTGATCCACCGGGCCAGCTGCGCTTTCGCGTGGTGCAGCTGGCTGGCGGAACTGTTTTCCTTGATGCCCAGCAGGGAAGCGATCTCCTTGTGGGACTTGTCTTCGAACACGAAGAGGTTGAATACCGTCCGGTATCCTTCGGGAAGCTTCCGGATCATCCCCTGGAGGATGTCGAGCGGCACCCGGTCGAAGTCCGGTTCTTCGTCCTCCGTAATATCGGAGAGGATGGGGGAAAGCGGCAGCGGCTTTTTCCGCCGCAGGGCCTTGAGCGCGTCGTTCACGACAATCCGCGTCATCCAGGCCTTCAGCGAACCCTCTCCCCGGTAGGAGAAACGGTCCATGGACTGGAAGATCTTGATGAAAGCGTCCTGGAGGACGTCCTTGACTTCGTCGTCATCGGCGATATAGCGGCTGCATACGGCCGTGAGGTACCCCACGTAACGGCCGTAGAGCGCCTTCATCGCCGCGGGATCCTGCTGGATGATCCGGCGGACCAGCTCTTCCTCCGATCCGCTATTTCGGACTCCGATAGTCAAAGGTAAGTGTCGATGCTTTCTTGTTCAATGCCGTGTAATGCAAAGTCAGGGTGACGGTCTCTCCCTGGGTGTCGGGCAGGAGGTCGGCTACCGGGAAGCAGATCAGGCCCTCCGTCTCTTCTCCGCCCGTATCCCCATGGGCGTCATGCAGCAGGCGGTACTGTCGTCCTTCTACGTCGGGGCGGAGTTCGAACGAATGCGCCACCTTGCCGGACGCCCGGATCTTGTAATGGAGCGTCAGGAAACCGTCTTCCAGGGAAGACATCCAGTCGGTGACGATGTCCACCGGGTCTCCTTCCGGGGCGTCCGTCAAAAAGGAAACGGCGCCGACGTCCACGGATGCGGCCCAATCGACCCGGACGGCTTCCGTACAGAAGTCCGGAAGCGTGGCGGATACCTGCTGGTACCGGACGAAAACGCGCGTGCCGTCCGGGATGTCCTGTACCGAAGCTGGATTGACAATGAGGCCGATGGAGGTCTCGTCCAGCACGAGGTATCGGATGCCGTTTCGGGAGCGGAGGGTCGCAATGGCCTGCCGGGATCCCTTTCCATTCGATGCGTCCTGATATGAATAGGGATATTCAGCGAAATCCATGCCCATATCTTTTGAGCAGGAAAGCGGCAGCAGCAGGAGCATCAGCCCGATAAGATATGCAAGTTTTCGAATCATACGCAGCTTAAATCCACGGCGGGGCATCATCTTGCATGGCCGTTAAACAAAGTTAAGAAATATTTCCTACCTTCGCGGTATGGAACTCTATGAATATGCCCGGCCGGCGCTTTTTGCCGGCAAAAAGATCCTCTATGTCCATGGCTTCGCCTCCTCCGGGGCGAGCGGAACGGTGGGAAGGATGCGTCTTCTGCTCCCGCAGGCGACGGTGATCGCACCGGACCTTCCGGTAGATGCGCAGGAAGCCATCCAATTGTTGAAAGACCTCTGCGCCCGCGAAAAACCGGATCTCATCGTGGGAACGTCGATGGGCGGCATGCTCGCCGAACAGCTCTCCGGCTTTGACCGGATCTGTGTCAACCCCGCCTTGCATCTCGCCGATACGATCCTGAAAAACAATGGGTTGGGGAAGCAGGAGTTCCACAACAAGCGGCAGGACGGACAGACTTCTTTCATGGTCACCAAGACGCTGTTGGAGGGCTACCGGGCCGTCAGCGAGCAGCGGTTCTCCGCCGTGGAACCCGACCGGGTTTACGGACTTTTCGGAACGAAGGACACGATGGTGAACGGCTTCGACGAGTTTGCGGAGCATTATCCGCTTTCCCTCCATTTTGACGGTGAACACCAGCTCAACGACCATACCTTCCTCTGGACCCTGCTTCCGGTGATGCAGTGGATCGACGACAAGCAGGAAGGACGGACCAAGCGGACGCTCCTGGTGGAAATGGACGGGGTCCTGCGGGATAACCGGAACGACCTCCCCGTCGGGGAGGCCTTCAAAGTATTCCATCGGCTGTCGGAAGCATATGATACCTATATCGTTTGTCGGGAGGATCCGAACAAACCGGAGCGGTGGGGGGAGCATGTGCTTTGGGCGGAGGCCCATATCGGCGTTCCGGCCTGGAACCGCGTCCTCGTGGGCAATCACTTTTCCCTCTTGATGGGAGATTACCTCCTGACCCGCACGGATTGCGACGACTTCATGGGAACGGTTCTCCGGTTCGGCGAGGATCCCTTCCGGACCTGGGCCGATGTCCAGACCTTTTTCGACCGGCTGGGCGGTCAATAAACGAAGTCCTTGATTTCCTGAAGATTGGCCTTGCGGCCGAGGGCATCGTCCACGATGAGGATGGTGCCTTTGTACCGTTTCGCCTTGCGGCTGATTTCCAGCGGGTTGAAACCGGGGGAGACCAGGATGAGTCCCCGAATGCGGTTCGGGTTACCAAAAGCGACGGTGGCAGCCGTCAGGCAACCGTTGGCCTCGCCGAGCAGAAAAACCTGGTCCTTATCCGCGTGCCGTAAGTTCCGGATGCCTTTCAGGACTGTTTCCAGATCCTTCGTGCGGGCTTTTTCACCGTCTCCCTGAAAGTCGAAGCAGTAGGCGACGACCCCCATGCCGGCGAGGGAACGGCACCAGGAATCGCCATAGGCGGTATCCTGGCAGTATATGACGACGGGGCGTTTCTCGTCCAGCATGTCAGCAGGGCGGTACACTTTCCCTGCGACCCGGCTGTCCCCGGAGCCATAGAAAGCCAGTTCTTCCACCTCCACCTTGGCACCGGTCTCGGCGGCCTTGACCGTCTCGCGCGGAGCATGGGCCGTAACGTACCAGTAGCCCCCACCGAGAACAGCGGCCGCAACCAGGGCGATTGCGGCCGTTATTCCGATGCGGGAGGCGATGGCGACGCCTACCTTTTCCAAAAAGCTGTTCACCAAGCGTTACTTCTGGGCCTTGCCCTGATTGGCGACGGCGTTCATCTTGGCGGCGATGGCCTCCTGGTCACCCAGGAAGTAGTCCTTCACGAGTTTTCCTTCCTCATCGAACTCGAACACGTACGGGACGGCGGTCGGGAGGTTCAGGGACACGATGTCCTCGTCGGAGATGTTCTTCAAATACTTGATGATGCCGCGGAGGGAGTTGCCGTGGGCGACGACGATGAGGCTGTCCTCGGTCTGGAGGTTCGGGAAGATGACTTCCTTCCAGTACGGGACGGCACGGGCGATGGCATCCTTCAGGGACTCGGTGCGCGGGAGGTCGCTGTCGGCGACACCGGCGTAGCGCGGATCGTATTTCGGGTTACGCTCGTCATCCTCGGAGAGGGGGAGCGGGGCGATGTCGTAGCTGCGGCGCCAGATCTTCACCTGGGCGTCACCGTATTTCTGGGCGGTCTCGGCCTTGTTCAGACCCTGGAGATTGCCGTAGTGCTTTTCATTCAGTCTCCAGCTCTTCTCCACGGGGATCCAGTCCAGGTCCATGTTGTCGAGGATGTTGTTGAGGGTCTTGACGGCCCGCTTCAGGTAGGAGGTGTAAGCCTTGCCGAAGGTGAATCCCTCGGCCTTGAGGAGCTTGCCGGCCTCGATGGCCTCGTTCACGCCCTTGGGGCTCAGGTCCACATCCGTCCATCCGGTGAAACGGTTCTCCATGTTCCAGACGCTTTCGCCGTGGCGAACTAATACGATTCTTTTCATTGACAGGTTTTTTTTTGATCGATTTAATGTGCAAAATTACATAAAATCCCGGAAAAAACGGGGAATATTCCTTAAATTTGTAGGACGTATCCATGAAAAGGGTCCTGTATATCGTTCTCGTCGTGATCGCAGCCGCCGGCTGCGGACGCAACCGCTTCGGCCATATCGACGTCGCCGCCTCGGAAAAAGCCCTGGCACAACTCCGGACGGGCTTCGCCGCTGCAGACACCCTGCCGGACGGAAGGGCGCAGTTCCTTCTCTCCCAAGGCGTTCCCGTGGCGGATATCCTGATTTTCGCCGGCGAGACGGGGGATTCCCTGTTCGACCTGCCGACGGTCCCTTACGGATATGCCTACGAGTTTATCGGCCCGAAGCTGCTGATGGACAGCCTGCACGTGAAACGGAGCCGCCTGTATTCCGACGGAGGACTGAACGGTCGCGTGCTGTATCTGCAGGACGGCCGGATGTCCCTTCCGGTCCTGAACCGGATTGCGGACCTCGCCGCGGGCGGGGCTTTCATCGGCGGGGTGAAACCCGCTGTCACGCTGAATCCTGCGGACGAGACGGTCTTCCAGCGGACGGTGGAGAAGGTCTGGCTTTCCGGCAACGTGATGTCCGGAAAGACGCTCAAGTCCATTCTCAAGGCCGCCGGCGTGAAGCCCGACGTGCGGACCAAGGCGGACAGCCTGTCTTATCAGCACCGCCACCTCCCGGATGTGGAGATTTACCGGATCTGCAATGCAGGGACGCACAGCGGTCCCGTGAAGGTGCGTTTCCGGGTCAGCGGCCGGGAGCCCCTGCAATGGAATCCCGATACGGGGGAGATCCGCCCCGTCTCCTACCGGATCAAGAAGCACTGGACCCGGGTCACCTTCGACACCGTTCCCGGGGACGATACCTTCATCGTCTTTGCCTCCTTTGCGGCGAAACGCAAACTGACGGTGAAATGACCCTGGAACCCGTCGCCGTGTACCGGGGAGCCCTGGGCTCCAAGTTCGGAATCCCGCGCCAGAGCGGTTTGGTCCCGTCCCTCAGGGGGCGTATCGTCTTCGAACCGGCTTACCGGAACCGGGATGCCCTCCGTGGCCTCGAAGGATTCGACCGGATCTGGCTCATCTGGGGCTTTTCCGCGAACCGTCCGGCGAAAGGGGAGTGGCAGCCTACCGTCAGGCCGCCGCGTCTCGGCGGGAACACGGCCCTGGGTGTCTGGGCAACTCGCTCGCCCTACCGCCCCAATCCGCTGGGACTTTCCTGCGTGGAATTGGAATCCATTGACGGAATGGAACTTGTCGTACGCGGGGCGGATCTGATGGACGGTACGCCCATTTATGACATCAAGCCCTATGTCGTCTATGCCGACAGCTTTCCCGAGGCCCGGTCCGGCTTTGCCGCATCCGCTCCCGAAAGCGAATTGGAAGTCCGGATCCCCGATACCATCGACATGGACCCGCAAACCCGGGAGACCTTGTCCGGCCTCCTGTCCCTGGATCCCAGACCTGCCTATCAGAACGAACCCGGGAGGGTGTATGGAATGCCCTTCGGGGGCAAGGAAGTGCATTTCCGGGTGGAAGACCATATCTTAACCGTGATCGACTATGCTTAATGTGATCGCCCTCGCCGTGCTGCCGGCCCTGATTCTGCTTTTCTATACCTACCAGCAGGACAAGATGCAGCGGGAACCCGTCAAGATGATCGGCAAAGGCTTCCTGTGGGGGTGCCTCTCCGTCTTCTGTTCCTTTTTCATCTCCGTCCCGTCCATGAACCTGGGGGCGTTCCCTACGGAAATCCATTCCTTCTGGGATGCCTTCCGGACAGCCTTCTTCGGGGCGGCCATCCCGGAGGAAACGGCCAAGCTCTTCTGCCTGTGGATGTTCCTCAGGAAGAATCCGTATTTCGATGAGCGGATGGACGGTATCGTCTATGCCGTCTGCATCGGCATGGGCTTTGCGGCATTCGAGAACATCGAATACCTCTTTGCCGCCGGAACGGACTGGGTGACGACCGGTATCGGGCGTTCCCTCACGGCCATCCCGGGACATTTCGGATTCGCCGTCATCATGGGTTACTTCTTCTCCCTGAATCACTTCGACCGATATCGTTCACCGGGCGCCGCCTGGAAGATGTGGCTGTATCCGGTTCTGGCCCATGGCATCTATGACACCGTGGCCATGATGGCCGAAGTGACCCCGCAGCTGGGCGGCGTCATTACGATCGCTATCCTGCTGTTCTGCTTCCAGATGGTCAAATGGGCCCGGGAAAGCATGCGGAACCATCTCATCGCCGACTCTTCCGACGCTACCACCGGAGGCGGGATCGACGAGCAGTAGGGACTTACGGCTTCTTTACCAGCACCAGCTCTTTTCCGTAGGCTTTGTTGACTTCCCGCACGAACGTGCGGTAGCTGTCATATTGTTCCGCTGGTTCGTGAAAGCGCTTGAGGCGGAATTCATGAATGAGGGTGACGCCCCCTTCATCCTGGCTGACAATGGCTTTGAAGGCACCCCACTCGGAATCCGTCTCAACCGGTGCGGGAAGGGATTCCAGGGAATAACCTTCCGGCAGGTGGAAATGGATTTCATCCCGCAGGGTAAAGACCGATCCGTTGACGATTTCGTTCTGCCTCGTCCCTCTCTGAACGGTCAGCGCGTTGTTGAAAGGTGTCGCGGGCAGGAAGAGACGGTCTTTCCCGGTTGTGGCGTACTGTCGGGTGTCAAACGAATAGTCTATTTCCATCCGAGGGCAGAAACGGGATCCGTCGTAGTCGCGGAAGTTGTCCATTATGCCGGTGACTTTCAGGTCCTGCGGCTGGATTTTCAAGCCCTGCGTCAATCCGGAAAGGCGGTCTTCGGATGACCACTCCCGGAAGTCAAGCCAACCTTCCGTGTAATCCAGGTACAATTCCTTCCGGATATCTATATGGGCCGATCCGTCTTCCCGGAGGTCGATGTCGATATGATGGATTCTCCGGCTCAGGGAGTCGGGATAGACGGGAACCCGGACGGGTGCGCCCCCTTCCGGTGTGACCAGGACGACATCGTGACCGGCCACATCCTTATGCCGGTAGCCCAGTGGGACAGAAGGGTTGGTACATTCCACCCAGAGGGTGTCCTGTCTTTCTGGAAGAGGAACGCAGAGCATGACGTGGTTCATCTGTCCGATGCCGGAGTAATCCTTCAGGAACCGGGCCCGGTCCGTATTGACCAAGGTGTAATCCGCATGGATGCCGACGGCTTCCAGCATGGCCTGCATATAGTTGCTGAGCCCTTTGCAGTCGCCGAATCCGCTTTTGTGGACCTGGACGGCTGGGAACGGCTTGTAACCGCCGATGCCTAGCTGGATGCTCACATAGCGGGTGTGTTCGCGAAGGAAATCGTACAGGATCCGCACCCTTTCGAGGTCCGTTCCTGCCGATGCGGTAATCTGGCGGACCTGTGCGACGACATCGTCAGGAAGACCCCCGATCCCTTCCTTGAGACCGAAGCACCATCGACCTACGTCTTCCCAGCTGCCCTGGCTGCCCTTGACGCCGGCATAGGTAAAATCGACGGGGGATGCCGACAGGTTGGGAACGACCGTCCGCCAGGAGGGCATCATGGATTCTTCTGTAAAACCTTCGAATACAGGAACTTCCCAATGATATACGTCTATCTTCCCGGTTTCTTCCTTGCGGACCTCGCCGACTTTCTGCGCATAATGGGAGATGGTAGTCCCTGCAGGTACGGTCAGATGGTAAGACGCCTTCTCCAGCCTGACTTTTTCGCCAGTCACGGGAACAAAGGACGGGAAGGAGGCGATTCCTTTCCGGAAAGTCATGGTATATTCGTAGGTGACGGTATAAGGATAGGCGACGGAGGGTACATATCCGACGATAAAACCATCTTCTGCGAGACCGGAGGCGATGGATACCATCTGCAGGTCGTCCTTCTTCACCTTAAGCGGCTTGGCTCCGGACCGCTCGACGGTCCCTTTGAATGCAGAGAGGCTGCGGAACTGGTCCGTATATTCATGGAAGACGGCTTCCTGTTCGCCCGCCTTGTCGTTTACGAGAACACTCCGCCGGACCGTAAAGGATCCCGAGACGGGAGAGTCCATCGTGAAGGTCTCGACATCCTCCAGAATGACGGCATGGTATTTCTCCTGGGCGCAAAGGAAGGATCCCGTCAGGAGAAGCGGAAGGATCAGGCGGTATCTCATTGTTTTTTCAGGACGATGATACTGTTTTCGATGCCTACGGCCGCTTCCCAGAAAGCGCGGAGGTCCGGATACTCAGAAGGAAGGACCAGGTACCTGTCCAGGATGAAACGGTAGGCGATGGATATCTTGTTCCCGATCACTCTGCACTGGAAAAGGATGTTCCCGTTCACAGGCGGGCAGGACAGGGTCTGGTTCTGTGGAAGCTCCTCGACGACATATCCTTCGGGAATGTCCAAGAGGAAACTGTAGGAAACATTGATCGGATAGGGAAAGTCCACCGGGATTTCCCTGCTTTCTTTCCGGAAGGCACCGCTTCCGTGGAACTTTTCCAGGAAAGGATGGATATAGACCATCTCTCCGATGCTCTGGTCTTTTGTGAAGGTGTAATCCAACTCTGCCATCGGGCCGAAGCCTTTTTTGAATTCGAGGCTTTCGATTTGGATCTCCTCGTCATTCTCGATGTCTTCGATGAAAGCTTCTTCCGTGTCGAACCGGTTGTACTGGGCTTTCAAGGCATAAACGTTTTCTCCAAGCGTCTGGACTTTGGCAGTTCCTTCCAGCGTACCGTCTTCCGTCAATCGGACCGACACGGTATGGGCAGTCCGGCTGCGGGTCAGTTGGGAAAGGTTCACCCATTCGCCCCTGCCGTCTAAGTGGATCAGGCGGGCTTCCTCGACCAGGAACAAGGGATTCAGGATATTCAGTCCGCCTTCATCCCGGGAGGCGTCCATGAACCAGGACTTGCTGCCGTCGGGATTGAGGATACGGAGGATGTACGTATCGAAGGCATTCATCGTGATGTGGAAATCGAGGAGGTGGCCATTTGCCCGGGACCGGACCATGACGGGTTCCGCTACAAACCCCAGGGAATTCAAAATGCTGGCCGTCAGCGCATTGATGTCTGCGTCGGAGCCGGAGCCCTTCTTGAGTACATCCTTGGCGGAGTCCGGGACCAGGCGGCTGGTTTTGTCCCATTTCACTTTTTCCGACACCCAGTTGCGGACGGCCGTGATGCGGGTTTCCTCATCATCCACCCCTTTCAGGACCGCGGTCAATTCCTCGGTATTCCGGAACCTGGCCTTGCATTCCCGGAGAATGTCGGATTCGGCAATTGCCTTGTCCACATCCTGCCAGGTCGTGTTGAAATCCCGGTAAACGGCACCGGGAATCGACACACCAGACATGTCATACAGGACCTGGCCCCGGTACTGTTCCGGACAGAAACTGTAGGACTCTTCCCGGAGCGCAGGGACATCGATGGCCTTGTATAGGTCCCGGTGCACTTGATAGGTCACCGCATCGCCGCCCCCGAGGTGGATCGATCCCTGGGAATTGTCCTGGCTGTAAACCGTCCGGACCGCCCCCTGCTGCGTGCGGTTCATCCGGAAATACTCGGCATATCCCACGTCAATATCCATCTCGTTGATCGGAATTTCCTGCTGATACTCGATGTTGTCGATATTCCAGAACTGTGGGGAAGTGAACTCATAGGAAACTTCGATGACCGAACCGACTTTCACGTTCTCGGCCGTGAAAGACAGACGGCGGGCGGAGTCGGAAAACTTTTCGTCAAACTGGTACTTCCTGTTCATCTTCGTCTTGACGATCTTACCGTCCTCGCGGTTGTACGTCTCTACCTTAACCTTGGAAAAGGATTCCTGCAAGTTGTTGGTATGGGTATAGATGAAGCTGTAGTCGGCATACTCCTTGCCTGCTTCCTTGAGGATTTTGATGCGTTCGTGGACATGGATGATCTGGACAATCTCCAGTTTTGGGTCAAAAACAAGGTCCAGTTTGTAATCCCGATACAGAACGACGGCGACGGCCGATGTATCCGGTTCATAGACGGTCATGTCGATTTCCCGGTCCGAGACGGAACCGAATCTGTGGTTGACAGGAATAGTCTGTGCGCCGGCTGCGTTGGCCAGGGACAGCGCAGCCACGAGTGTGAGGACGAATCTTCTCATAACATTAGAAATCAAGGTCCAAGGACACGTTGATTACAAAGTTATGATTATTTTTTAAATGTGTCAAGCGCCAGAATCCGTCGATGCGTAAAACCCTGAAAATGTTGGCGATCCCTACGCCGGCCTCCACATAGGGCTTGCCCAGCGACCCCATCCCGTCCAGGAGGCGGTAAGGGGCGTTCTGGCGGTTCTGTTCCGAGATGGTACCCCAGGCGGCGCGGACCGTGAAGACCTCCCGCAGGTCCAGCAGGCGGACGAGGGGAATCTTCCCGAGGAGGAATCCATTCAGGTTGTGTTCGTAGAAGCCCGTCACCCAGCGGTCGGAGGCAAACTCATAGTAGTTCATGCAGGAGAAGGCCGACCGGTCCATGAAATAGGTCTGGTTGCCCTCATGGAGTTTCAGCAAGGGGTAGGGAACACTGCCCAGGATGGCGCCGCCGTTCAGGTGCAGCCTGCCGAAGCCGACGGCACCGGCAGGAACGCGCCAGTCCACCGTGAGTTCGCCCCGGTAGAAGGAACAGTCGCCGGGCGTGATCCCCTTCAGGCCAGCCACGAGATCCACGGAGATGACCGGATAGCGCGTGAAAATATATACTTTGTCGAAGAAACCGCGGTTCACGCGCTCCTCCCAGGAGAATCGGCCGGTCCAGTGGATCTGGTTGACGGAGAAACTTCCGTCGATGGTGCCGTCCGGCCGGAGGAGCGGTACGATGTCGTTTCCGTACAGCCGCAGATGCTGCGCTTCCAGGGTGGCGTTGAAATTCGGTGAGAATTCATGCTGGTACAGGGCCGATGCCTTGAACATCATGCTCTGCTTGTTGAATCCGCCCTTTGCGAGCAGGGAATTGAAGATGTTCTGCTCGGTCAGGATGCCGGAACCGCGTCCCAGCTGTTCGAATCCCCTGAAGGCATAGACGGTCAATTTCCGCGTCTTCGCCCGGTCGAACATGACTTCCACGGAAGCGTCTCCCTTGAATTCCCGGTCCTTGAACCCGTAGCCCAGCGCCCCGCGCAGACGTACTTTCTCACTGAACTCCTTCGTAGTGCGGAGTCCGGCCTGCAGCCGAAGACCTTCCACGTCGTTGAACGTGACGGTCCGCGCCCAAGGGCCGTATCCGATCCCGAGTTTCTTGCTTTCGGCAAATCCGGTAATGAGCATGTTGGAGATGCCGTAAGTCCATTTGAAGGCCGGTGTCCCTTTCAACTCTTCGGTCATCCTGAAGATGCCTTGCTCGCGGTCCGTCAGCTCATAGGGGCGCATGGCCTTCCAATAGGCGGCGTCCTTCTCCGGAGCCTCGGCCACCTGGACCCTGTCCCCGGCGGAGAGGGTTTCCATGTCGGGAAAAGGCCCGAAGGAACTGTCGGAATACACGATGGTCCGGTTTCCTAAGAAGGAGATGACCTTGGATTTGTCACTGACGGAGATGGAGAAATCGATGAAGAGGCGTTCCTCCTTGCCGAACCATTTCCCGTCCTCCAGACGCTGGTTCTCGATGTCCACGTTGATGTGCCGGATCCAGTTCACGTTGGACTTGGAGGCGAGGCTGGCATGGACGGACCGGATGGCGAAATCCTCGGCGTCGATATTCATTTCACCGTCCAGGACCGGGGAGGTAACGAGCCGTTTGGGGTGGAAGCGGAGTGTATAGGTCTTCCGTCCGTCCACCTGCAGGGAATCCACCAGGAAGTAGTTGTAGAATGGATGCCCCGCCGCACTGGCCGGTGAGGGGAGATCCAGGTTGAAAACACTGATCTGATTCCGGTAGAAGTTGGTTTTCAGGAGGTAAGAGCCGGAAAACTGCCGGAGGATGTTGTCCTGTTCCAGGCCGGAGATCCGGCTTCCTTCGATGATTTCCTTGTCCACGGCAGGCTCCAGCGCATGGTATTTCCGGGCCGTCGTCTCCGAGATCATGATCGGGATGTAGGAAGTGCCGGTGACGGCCGAGGTGTCCCGGTAATCCAGGACGAATCCCAGCGTGTTCTTGAGGAAAGTCTTGTCAATGAGGTCCTCGGCATGGGTGGCGTCCAGCTCGATCTTGCTGTACAGGCGGGTCTGCCAGGCCTCGGCCAGCTCGGGGTCGTGTTTCGCCCGGGCCCGGTCGATCCGCTCCAGGATGGACCGCAGGTAGCGGTCGTCAGGCTTCACCAGAGCCGCTTGGAGCTGCCGCAGATCTTTGTGCATCAGGAAGTTGACCTCAGAGAAGGATCCCTTGGAAACCGTCACGGTCTGGGATTCGTAGCCGATCAGGTGCGCGGTCAGGGTCGTAATGTCCCTGGAACGGGTTTCGAGGGAGAAGTTTCCCTCCAAATCCGACGAGATGCCGATGACGGTCCCGTCGAAATAGACGCTGGCAAAAGGAATGGGCTCTCCCGATTCGGCATCCCGGACGGAGCCTTTGACCTTGGTGGTCTGGGCCGCGGCGGCGAAAGACAAAAAGAGGGAAAGGAGAAGAACGTATCTTTTCACGATCAGAAGTCGATGTCCAGGCCGATGTTCACGGCGAAATCGCGGCCGTTCCGGTGTGTGAGCTTCCAGAAGCAGTCCACCCGAAGCAGGTGGAAGATGTTGGCGATGCCCACGCCGGCCTCCACATAGGGCGTCTCCAGCGACTGGAGGCCGACCATCAGGAGGAAGGGAGCCTGGCTGCGGTTTTTCTCGGAAAGGGTGCCCCAGGCACCGCGGACGGTGACGACTTCCCGGAGATCCAGTTCCTTGACCAGCGGGATTTTTCCGAGGACGAGACCGTTGAAATTATGCTCGTAGAAGCCGGTAAGCCAGCGGTCGGATCCGAATTCATAGAAGTTCATCAGGGAGAAGGCCGATTTGTCCAGCAGGCCTACCACCGGGCTTCCGAACAGCTGGCTTTGATTGCCTTCATGAAGCTTCAGCAGGGGATACGGAACGCTGCCCAGGATGGCACCGCCGTTCAGGTGGAAGCGGCCGAATCCCACGACGCCTGCCGGAATCCGCCAGTCCATGGTCAGTTCTCCGCGAAGGAACGAGCAATCGTCCGGGGTGATGCCTTTGATGCCGCCCAGCAGGTCCACCGACAGGATCGGATACCGCGTGAAGATATACGACTTTTCGAAAACGCCCCGGTTCACCCGCTCATCCCAGGAGAAGCGGCCCGTCCAGTGGATCTGGTTGACGGAGAAACTCGGTGCTTCGGTTCCGTCCATCCGGATAAGGGGGATGTCCTTGTTCCCGTACACGCGCATGTGCTGGAGGACCAGGGTGGAATTGAAGGAGGGGCTGAACTCGTACTGGTGAGCGATCTGGGCCTGGAACATAAGGCCTTGCTTGTCGAATCCGCCGGGAGCCAGGAGGGAATTGACGATGTTCCGTTCCGTGACGACGCCGGAGCCGCGGCCCAGGTTCTGGTAATCGCGGTTTGCCGCCAGGGTGAGTTTGTTCGTCCGGACCTGGTTGTCCCCGAGCATGAACTCGGACGAGGCGCTCCACTTGAATTCCTTATCCCCGAATCCGTAGCCCAGCGAAGCACCCAGGCGTACCTTCGTGCTGAATTCCTTCGTGGTCCGGAGGCCGCCCTGGACACGCACGCCTTCCGTTCCGTTGAAGGTGACGGTGCGGTCCCAGGGACCGTAGCCGATGCCGTATTTCGTGTTTTCCAGGAAACCCGTGACGAACATGTTGCTGAGCGCGGAAATCCACTTGAAGGAGGGCCGTTCCTTGAACCGTTCCGCGGTGGTGAAAATGGAGCGTTCCCGGTCGGTAAGGGGTTCCGGACGGGCGGTCTCCCACCAGGCGTCGTCTTTCTCCGGCTGTTCGCCTACCGTGACCTTGTCACCGCCGGTCAGGTTTTCCATCCCTTCGAAAGGCCCGAAAGTGATGCCGGTATAATCGAGGTCCCGCTTCATCTGCAGGGAAACGACGGTCATGCGGTCGTTCAGATGGACCGAAGCGTCCAGGAACAGGTGCTCCCGGTCGAAGAACCAGGTGCCGTCCTCCCGGCGGGTATTCTCGCTGTCCACCTGGAGCTGGCGGATCCAGTTGATGTTGGCGCTCGGGGAAAGGCGGGCATGGACACTCCGGATGGCAAAGTCCTCCGCATCGATATCGATCCTTCCTTCCATTGTCGGAGACGTGATCATCCTCTTGGGGACGAAGCTGATGGAGTAGGTTTTGCGCCCGCCGGTGGTAAGGCTGTCCACCAGCGTGTAATGGTAGAACAGATGGCCGATGGAACTGGCGGGGGAAGGTACGCTCAGGTTGAAGACCGGTAGGATATCCCGGTAGAAATTCATCCGGAGGGTGGACGAACCGGTGAACTGCCGGAGCACGTTCTGCTGGTTCAGTCCGGAAATCCTGCTGGCTTCAAAGACTTCCTTGTCCACGGGGGGCTCCACGGCATGATACCGCTTCAGGATCGCCTCGGAAAAGAGGACAGGGATGTAGCCGTTGAACGTCGTGTCCTGCATTTCGGGAATCAGGTCATTCCGTTTGCGGAAAAGCGCCCTTCCGACGAAATTGTCCAGATGGGCGACGGCCAGTTCCACTTTGCTGTACAGGCTGGCTTCCCAGGACGGAAGTGCTTCCGGGTTATGTCGGGAACGGTTCCGGCCCAGATTGTACAGGATGGACCGGACATACCGGCTGTCCTGCAAGGAAGCCGGATCCGTCGAGCCGTCCGGAATCAACTGGAAGTCAATCGTCTGGTCTTTTCCGGAAACGACGGGAAGGGAGCGCGGGATATAGCCGCTGATTTCTGCGGTCAAAGCGTGGATATCCTTCTCTTCCACTTCCAGGGCATAAAAGCCGGCCGTGTCGGCGGAAGTCCCGATGGGGGTTCCGTTGAAATAGACCGTGACGTAGGGGATGACTTCGCCGGTGACCGCATCCGTCACCTTTCCCTGCACCCGGGTCGCCTGGGCGGAAACCAGGAGGGGCAGGAGCAGCGACAGGGCTGACAGGAAGATATGACGGATTTTCGGCATAATCCGTCAAATGTACGCTTTTTTCTTCAAAAGAGCAATAGGGTTAACTGTACAGGAGATCCAGCAGGGCCAGTTTGGCTTTCTCCGGCAGGATCCGGACCAGCACGCCCACGGCCCCGTAATCGATCCGGGGAATGACGCGGACGGCCATATGCTTCCGTTTCAACTGCTTCAGGATGGCTTTTCCGATGACTTCCGGTTTCATGCCACCCATTTCGTCCTTCTCGATTTTCTTCAGGTTCCGGTCCATCTTTTCCCGGTAGGGTGAACCGGGGTCTTTCGCCGCAGCCGTGAAGGTCCGGGCGGCGGTAAATCCCGTGGAGACATCCCCGGGGAGGATGCTGCAGCACTCGATCCCGGTGCCTTTCAGTTCCATGGACAAGGACTCGCTGAGGGAGAGTAACGCCGCTTTGGCCGCGCTGTAGAATCCCTGGAAGGGGAGCTGGAGAACGGCCATGACGGACGTGACGGTGATGATGCGGCCGAATCCCTGGCGGCGGAAGACAGGCAGGCAGGCCTGGATCGTCCTCAGGGAACCGAAATAGCAGGTTTCGAACTGGTAGCGGGCTTCCGCATCGGTGGATCCTTCCACCGGGCCGTAAATGCCGTTGCCGGCATTGCAGATGACGGCATCCAGATGACCCTGTTCGGAGAGGATCAGTTCGACGGCCGCTTCGGGGGAACCTTCCTGGTTCACGTCCAGCCGGATCGGAATGATCCGAGGGGCCGGCTTTTCGACGGTTCCCCGGCGGGAACCGGCATAGACGGTGATTCCGGATTCCGCCAGGAGGCGGGCCGTGGCGGCACCGATTCCGCTGCTGCCACCGGTCAGGAGGACGACTTTTACTTCCATAATTCGGAGCGTTTGATATAGTGGTCGGGTTCTTCCATCCCATCCACACGGGCACGGAGAAAGCGCTTGTAGGCAATCAGGTCCGGATATAGGTCCTGCTCTTCCAGCGTAATGACCGGACCGATCCCTACGCGGGGGCTGGTGCCTCGTTTATTATAGAGTTCGTGGAATAGGCGAATGAAGCGTACGCGGTAGTCGATAAGCTGCAACCCGTAGTAGAACAGGGAGTTCCGGTCGAAGAACCGGATGGGTATCACCGGAACGCGGGCCTTTTTGATGAGCCGGACGGCGACATCCTGCCAGTCCCTTTCCCGGATTCTCCAGTGCTCCCGGGGTTTGATGTCCGCGACGGCTCCGGAGGGGAAAAGGCACAGCGGATAGCCGTCCCGGAGTTGTTGCAGGCACTGCTTGATGCCGGTGATGCTGGTGGGGGAAACGTTTTGGTTGGTGTCCGTTCTCGGATTGACGGCGATGAAGTTCGGCGCGAGCCCCTTGATCCACATGAGCAGTTCGTTCACCATCACTTTCACGTCGGGATAGAGATGGCCGATGACGTCCACCAGGAAAATCCCGTCCAGATGGCCGTAGATGTGATTGGAGACCGTGATGAAAGGACCTTGCGGAAGCATCTCCAGGCGTTCCGGGTTGCCGATCCGGAAATCCACGCCCACATCGTCCAGGATAGCTTTGGCGAAATCGGGGCCGAAGGGGACGCCCGCTTTTTCCACCCGGTCATGGGTGGCATTGACCTTGTCGATAGCAGTCGCCTTTACCAGGATATCGAACAAGATACGCCCCCATTTTCCGGCAAAGATGGGGGAAAGGTCTTCGGCGGCTTCTTTCGCGGTGATGACGGGCATCTTACCGGTCCTCCTTCTCTTTCTTCAAAGGGTCGATACGGGAGAAGTACCGGATATCCCTGAAGAATCCACTCAGGTAGAAGATGAAAAGGATAATGGCGACGGCCAGGGCGATACCGTCCAGGATGCCGAAATCAAACTCGTTGTGAAAGAGGGTGATGTGCTTTTTCCAAAGGGAAAGCTGGGGGATATAGATGAACATCACGTTCACCAGGATCGCGAGGATGCGGAACTCGGTGGGACCCAGACCGCCGTACGTGAGGCGCATTTCGCCCTTCAGGTGACAGTCAATGTACACATAAACGCTGAGCATCAGGTATGCGACGAGAACGGCCATCATGAAAGTCATGTTCACGAGAGGGGAGGTTCCCACGCCCACGAACATGATGGTCTCGTTGATGACGTCCACGTTGTGGTCGATGAAAAAACCGTAAATCTTGCGTTGGGTGCCCCGTACGCGGGCGAGGCTGCCGTCCATGGAATCGCCGAACCAGTTGATGACGAACCCCAGGCAGGAAAGCCAGAGCCAGTTCAGATTCAGGTTCGACAGGGCGTATCCGGCAGCGACGACACAGGCTCCGATAAATCCGACAATCGTGAGCATGTCCGAGGTTACCCAGGAGGGCATTCTTTCGGCCATCCAGACGAGGATCTTTTTCTCGGCGGCATTCAGGATGGATGTCTGTATCCTATTGGCTTGTTTTACTCCTTCCATTCTTAAAGATTTTTCATTGCAAAATTAGCAATAAAAATCGGATTCTCCAAATGTACCATTTTTCAGGGAAGAAACGCTTCTTTTCGGACATTTATTTGTACCTTTAGACGATGAAACTAAGGAAAAAGACAAAATTCTGGATGATTGTTTCAGCGCTCGCCACGTTGATCCTGGTGCTGCTTATCTCCTGGATCGTGCGGTCCGTACGGAATTGGCGATGGCTCCATGCAAGCCCCATCGAGAATCATCCGGTACGGATTTACGACGTCCAGTTTGCCAAGGAATTCAACGACTTGAACGAGGTCCAGCTCTCCATGGCCCAGGCCGTCGGCATTCCGCCGGTCCAGGACCGACAGGCGGCGGCACATTTGAAAGGGAAACTGGTGGAAATCACGGACAACGACCTTTACCATGTGGAGGAACTCACCCATTCGATCCCTTACTTGATTCCCTCCGCCGTGGACCTGCTGGACCGCATCGGCCGGAATTTCCAGGATTCCCTTGCCGCCAAGGGATTGAATCCAAATAAATTGGTCGTCACTTCCGTCCTTCGTACGGAAGAAGATGTCCGGAAACTCCGCCAGGGAAACCTCAACGCCTCGGAGAAGTCCACCCATTGCTACGGGACGACTTTCGACTTGTCCTACTGGCGTTACGTCAAGGTTCCGGAACTTCGGGGCAGGCCCTATGCGGATGTCCCGCCCGAACATTTGCGGGCAACGCTTTCCCAAGTCCTCAAAGACCTGCATGACGAGGGCGCCTGCTATGTAAAGTACGAAAAAAAACAGAATTGTTTTCACATAACTGTCAGAAAATGAAAAAATTGCTTCTTCTTTGCGCCGCTTTTGCGGTCGTTTTCGCCTGCAAGGGCCCCAAGGATGCCGACAGCGAATATGCCGTGGACATGATTCGGAAAGGGGAGTCCATCCCGGCCTTCTCCCTGAAGGACCGCGCCGACGTCCTCCATACCCAGGACGAATTCGCCGGAAAATATGTCGTCTATGATTTCTGGGCCACCTGGTGTCCGGATTGCCGGGCCGACCTCCCTGCGATGAAGGACCTGTACGCCCGATATGGCGACAAGGCTACCTTTGTCGGGATCTCATTCGATACGGACCCGGAAAAACTGGACGCCTACGTCGCTGAAAACGGAATCGGCTGGATGCAGCTGAGCGATTTCGTATCGAAAAAGGAATCCACCGTCGCAGCCGATTTCCGCGTCAAGTGGATTCCTTCCCTGTATCTGGTGGGGCCCGATGGGAAAGTGCTGCTCGCGACCGTGATGGTGAACAAGTTAGCTGCGGCGCTGGAAGCGCTTTAGGATCCCCTTGATGGCCCGCCAGCCAATCTGGGTGAAGGAGTTGGTGTGGCGGTGGATCTTCTCGGGATACAGGTCGTCGAAAGTGATGAGGATGCCGGAGTCCAGGACGTCGGCAAACTCGTCGTTGATCCCCGTTCCGAAATAGATCATGGTCGGAGACATATTCATATAGGTATTCACCAGCGGGGGAATGCTTACACCCTGCTTGGCGACTTCCGCTTTGAGGATCTTGTAGTTCTCCTTGTAATCGGAGCCGGTGAAAATGCGGTGGAAACGGCGCGGATTCTCCACCTTGACCTGTTTGCGGATTTTGATGAGATCTGCCTTCTCCCCGAAGTATTTCTTGAGGAAATACATGATGATGTCCCGGGCTTCCTTGTTATAGGTGGGATAGATCGTCATCTTCCCGAAGAAATATTTGATCCGGTCCTTATACAGCACGCCGAGGGCGGCAATCCCGTCAAAAAGGTTGTCCAGGGCGTACAGGCTCTTGGAACCGGACTTGGAGCTCTGATAATCGACAGAAACGAAGGATCGGCCCAGTTCCAGCGTATGGTGGAGATAGTTCTTGAGGAATTTCCTGGTGAACTCGAACATGTGCGAGGAAGTCAGGATCGGTTGGCCGTAACGGTCAAAGACGGCCTCGTCGCACAGGCAGAAACGGTATCCGCCGATGATCTCTTCCGCCTGGGGGTCCCAGAGGACGAGTTGACGGTATCCGTAGGCGGGATCCGTATCGAACTTGTCGATATCCAGGGGTTCCCCGGTACCGCCGCCGTCATTCCGGAAGGCGATTTCCCTGAGCCGGCCGATCTCCCGGATGACATTCGTACTCTCGGGGCCGACGACATAGAGCTCGTTTCCTGCGCGGTTGGTCTGGCGCAGGTGATGGTCCTGGTCGAGTTCCCTTTTCAGTAATTCCCTGTCCACAGGGTCTATGATCTTTTTCATCTCTAGGTGGTTTTAGTACAGGTTTCGTCTTTACAGGCTTTCGACTTTCGCTTTCATCCAGGCCGCCCATTCGACAGGACGTTTCGAATTGTCAAAGGTTTCCCAGGGGACGGGGTCCCCGATGACAATCCGGTAGGTCCTGCCCCGCGCCCGGTACATCTCATCCACGAGCAGGATCATGGCAAGGGGAAACTTCCTGTTCACGCCGGTGACCTTGCCGATCCAGTCCACGAAGTAGAAACGCCATGAGTTCCGGCCGTAGAAATGCATGGGAACAATGTCCCGGCGGGTTTCTACGCTTTTGGTAATGAAGGTTTTCTTCCAGGCAGGGTCCTGAATCTTTCCGTCGATGCGGCGCGCGCACTTCCCGGCGGGGAAAAAGAGGATCTGGGCATCGGAATGGAAGATCCCGTCCGTCTGCGAAGAAAGGTTGCGGGACTGGCCGGCCCCCACCTTGTTCACCGGGACGAATATTTCGTTCAACGGCTTCAGCGCCATCAGGAAATCGTTCACGAGAATGCGGACGTGTCCGTCATATTTCCGTCCGAAGAGGGCCACGAGCGCCAGGGCGTCATGGCCGCCCAGCGGATGGTTGGATGCCACGGTGACCAGGCCCTCGGCCGGAACCTTTTCCATCCCTTCCACCTGAAGGGTCACGCCCATGTATTCCAGGGCCTTCTCGCAGAATTCCACACCGGTGTACCCGAGGCGGAAAAACTCGTTGAGGAAATCCTCATGGAGAAGCTTCCGCGCTAGGGAAACCAGCCAGCGAGGCGTTCTGTCGCCCCATTTTTTCCGGAGGACCTGGGCGATATCGATGGTGAAGGACTGAGGGTCTTGTTCCATGGTTTTCAATGAGTAAAAATAATCTTTTCCTCCGACTTTCGCAATTATTTCGGCCAAAACTTTCCCTCCGGGTAAATAGTTCGTATATTTGCACGACCATGCAAAAGGAATACAAAAGCCGATTCGTCGAAATAATGACGAAGTTCATCGTTTTCTCGGTTACCAGCGGTGCCGGGACTGTGGTGGACCTGGGCGTGCACTGGCTCCTTTCCGCCCGGTTTTTTACGGACAGTTACTGGTGGGGACTCTGGATTTCCCCTTTCATTTCTTTCGAACTGGCGGTCCTGGTCAATTTCCTCATTGCCTACAATTATGTATGGCGGGAGCGGATTTCCAAGCGTGGGGCCCGTTCTTTCTGGCGGCATTATGCCGCTTATAATGCGACGAATACCGGCGTATTCTTCTTCAAGCTCGCCCTCATGCAGGGGCTTCACTTCATCTTTGTCTATCTGAACTGGTTCCAGGATGCCTCCTACGAGCCGGTCCTGTGCAACCTCCTGGCCCTCTGCGTTTCCGGGATCATCAACTTCTTTGTGAACGAGTTCGTGATCTTCCGGAAGGTCAAGAAATAAAAAGCGGCGGACCGTTTCCGGACCGCCGCCTCGAGGGACTATTTCAGAACGCCCAGTTCCTTTCCTACCTTGATGAAGGCTGCGATGGCCTTGTCCAGATGTTCCTTCCTGTGTGCGGCGGATAGCTGCACACGGATGCGGGCCTGGCCCTTCGGGACCACGGGATAATAGAACCCGGTGACGAAGATGCCTTCCTCCGCCATCTTGGCGGCGAACTTCTGGGACAGGGGAGCGTCGTACAGCATGACGGCGCAGATCGCGCTCTGGGTAGGCTTGATGTCGAAGCCGGCCGCCATCATCTTGTCGCGGAAGTAATCCACGTTGGCCTGGAGGCGGTCGTGGAGTTCATTGGATTCACCCAGCATCTTGAACATTTCGATGCCTGCACCGGCAATCATCGGCGGGATGGAATTCGAGAACAGATACGGGCGGGAACGCTGGCGGAGCATGTCGATGATCTCCTGGCGACCGGTGGTGAAACCGCCCACGGCGCCGCCGAAGGCCTTTCCGAGGGTGCCGGTGAAGATGTCGATACGGCCGTAGCAGTTGAACTGCTCGGCAACGCCGTGGCCGGTCGGGCCTACGACGCCGGCAGAGTGGCTCTCATCGACCATCACCATGGCGTCGTATTTCTCCGCGAGGTCGCAGATCTTGTCCATCGGGGCAACGTTGCCGTCCATGGAGAACACGCCGTCCGTGACGATGATGCGGAAACGGCAGGCCTGGGCTTCCTTCAGTTTCTCTTCGAGGTCCGCCATGTCGGCATTGGCATAACGGAAACGCTGGGCCTTGCACAGACGGACACCGTCGATGATGGAGGCATGGTTCAGGGAATCGGAAATGATGGCATCCTCCGCGGTGAGCAGGGGCTCGAAGACGCCTCCGTTCGCATCGAAGCAGGCGGCATAGAGGATGGCGTCATCGGTGTGGAAATAGTCGGCGATCGCCCGTTCCAGCTGCTTGTGGATATCCTGGGTACCGCAGATGAAGCGGACGGAGGACATTCCGTAACCGCGCTCTTTCATGGTCTTTTCCGCTGCGGCGACAAGGCGGGGACTGTCGGCCAGTCCGAGGTAGTTGTTCGCGCAGAAGTTCAGGGCCTTGCTGCCGTCTTCCAGGGTGATCTCGGCGCTCTGGGCCGAGGCGATGTTGCGTTCTTTCTTGTAGAGACCTGCTTCTTCGATGGCCTTGAGCTCATCCTGCAGGTGTTTTTGGAATTTTCCGTACATGGTTATAAGGTGTGTTTGTGTTTCCGATTTCAAATTTATGGATTTTCCTGATAAAATGTATCATATTTTACGAAAAACTCATAAATTTGTATTACTAAAACCTTAGTGATGAAAAATGTCCTTGTCATAGGTTCTACGGGCCAGATTGGTTCGGAACTCACCATGAAAATCCGCCGGGAAATCCCCGGCAGTACCGTCGTCGCCGGGTACATCCCCGGCGCAGAGCCGAAAGGCATCCTCCTGGAAAGCGGCCCGGCCGAACTGGCCGATGTGCGGAATTCCGCCCAGCTCGCCGACATCGTGGACCGGTATCATATCGATACGATCTACAATCTGGCCGCCCTCCTTTCCGCCGTGGCGGAGAAAAAGCCCCTGCTGGCCTGGGATATCCAGATGAACGGCTTGCTGAATATCCTGGAAGTGGCGCGCGAGAAGAAATGTGCGGTCTTTACGCCGAGCTCCATCGGCTCCTTCGGACCCGAAACGCCGCATGTGGGTACTCCGCAGGATACGATCCAGCGTCCCCGCTCCATGTACGGGGTTACGAAGGTCGCCACGGAACTCCTTTCCGACTACTATTTCCATAAATATGGTGTGGATACCCGTTCCGTCCGTTTCCCGGGCCTGATCTCGAACGTCACCCTGCCGGGCGGCGGAACTACGGATTATGCTGTGGAAGTGTATTACTCCGCCGTGAAAGGGGAGGAGTTCGTCTGCCCCATCGCTCCGGGCACCTATATGGATATGATGTATATGCCCGACGCCCTGGGCGCCGCCGTGCACCTGATGGAAGCGGATCCTTCCCGCCTCGTGCACCGCAATTCCTTCAACATCGCATCCATGAGCTTCGAGCCGGAGCAGCTCTTCGCGAAGATCCGCGAGTATATTCCGGATCTCCGGGTCCGCTACGAAGTGGATCCCGTCCGCCAGGCCATCGCGAATTCCTGGCCGGACAGCATGGACGACAGCTGCGCCCGCGCGGAATGGGACTGGAAGCCTACCTTCGACCTGGATTCCATGACGGTGGACATGATCGCCTGTCTGCGCAAAAAGCTCCTGTAACTGTTGTAATTTGTAACCGGGTTTTTCCGTGAACGGACACGGGGAGGAACGATAATCGTTTCTCCCCGCTTTTTTACTGGATTGGCTTCTTGTCCTATTACAAATATGTAGTTTTAAACACCATTGATAATCAAGCACTTAAAATATTTGTAAAAAAATTTCAAAAAAAAGTTTTGAAAAAATTTGTAAATCCAAAAAAATGCCGTACCTTTGTATCCGGAATGAGGAAGCAAGGTTCTCTTGACGGAATCATTCTATTGGTTATTAGTTTTAGTGTTATTAATTATGTGGTTAGTGAAGCGTCCGCCTGTGAAGGCCGACGTTTTCGTTTTATGGAGGGGGTAGGTCTCCCGAACTAGCAGACAAATCTCAGCAGGGTTTCATAGACACGCTGGACCGGAAAACCCACGACGTTGAAATAGGAACCGTCAATCCGGGTGATGCCGGCGTAGCCGATCCATTCCTGGATGGCATAGGCGCCCGCCTTGTCATAGGGACGGAAGGTATCTATATAATAGGTGATCTCCTGGTCCGTGAGCTCCTTGAACCAGACTTCGGTCGTGTCCGTGAAGGTTTCTTCCCTTTCAGCCGTGCGGAAAGTGACGGCGGTGGTGACATGGTGCTCCCGTCCGGAGAGGTCCCGGAGCATCCGGATGGCGTCTTCCCGGTCCCGGGGTTTCCCGAGGATTTCGCCGGGGCGTCCGGCAGCAGGGGGGAGGATGACCATCGTGTCCGCCGTAATCAGGATTTCATCCTTTTCCAGGGGACGGTGGAAGCCGTGCGACTTCCCTTCCGACATCAGGCGCGGCACCTCGTCATAGGGCGTTTCCGGACTGAAGTGTTCCTCGAAGTGATTGTCCGTATCTACTTCGAAATCAATATTCAAACCAGAAAGCAACTCCCGTCGTCTGGGGGAGTTGCTTCCTAGGATGATCCGTTTTCCTTTGAGATCCATGGGATACCCGGCAGGTTAGGACTTGTTTCCGGAGGGGCCGAATGAACCCAGGTCGAAGGTGCTGCCCGGTTTGGGCGCGCCGCCGTTTCCGCTGAGGTCGATGACGCCGAACTGGGCCTCATACTTGGAGATGTTGTCGAACAGGGCGTTCATCAGCCGCTTGGCGTGCTCGGGAGTCATGATGATCCGGTCGCCGACCTGGGCTTTGGGAAGACCGGGAAGGGTGGCGGCGAAGTCCATCACGAATTCGCTCCGGGAATGGGAAATGATCGCGAGGTTCGAGTAGGAAACCTTCGTCGTCTGGGGGTTGAGTTCGATGCTCAACTGGTTCTGCTGGGGTTTGGGAGTATTGTTATCCATGATATACGCGTTTTAGTTTCGCAAAATTAATAAAAAAACCGTATTTTTGTAAGATAAACGACATGATTATGGAATTAGCAGCGAAGTACAATGCCGCGGAAGTGGAAGACAAGTGGTATGCCTATTGGCTGGAGCACAAATTCTTCCATTCTGAACCGAACGAGAAGGAACCCTATACCATCGTGATCCCGCCGCCCAACGTGACGGGTATCCTCCATATGGGACACGTCCTGAACAACACCTTGAACGATGTCCTGATCCGCAACGCCCGCATGCATGGCAAGAATGCCTGCTGGGTCCCCGGAACGGACCATGCCTCCATCGCTACCGAGTCCAAGGTGGTGGCGAAACTCAAGGCCCAGGGCATCTCCAAGGACGACCTCACCCGGGAGGAGTTCCTGAAGCATGCCTGGGAATGGAAGGAGGAGCATGGTGGCATCATCTTGAACCAGCTCCGGAAACTCGGTGCCTCCTGCGACTGGGACCGCACTCGTTTCACCATGGAACCGGCTCTGTCCGAGGCTGTTATCAATACCTTTGTCTATTTTTACAAGAAAGGATGGATCTACAAGGGCGTCCGGATGGTCAACTGGGATCCCGAGGCCCTTACCGCCGTCAGCGACGACGAGGTGATCCACAAGGACACCAAGAGCCATTTCTATCATCTCCGGTACTATATCTCCGACGGCCAGGGCAACCCGACCGACAAGTATCTCGTCATCGCGACCACCCGTCCCGAGACCATCATGGCCGACGCCGCCATCTGCGTGAATCCCAACGATGAGCGTCATCATTGGCTCCGTGGAAAGAAGGTCCTGATCCCGCTCATCAACCGGGAGATCCCGGTGATCGAGGATGATTACGTGGAAATGGACTTCGGTACCGGCTGCCTGAAAGTGACTCCGGCCCACGACGTGCATGACTACGAGATCGGCCTCCGGCACAACCTGGAGGTCCTGGACATCATCGACGAGCACGGAAAGCTGAACGAGAAGGCCCGTATCCTCGTGGGTGAGGACCGTTTCGTGGCCCGCAAGAAGATCGTGAAGATGCTCGAGGAAGCCGGCAACCTGGAAAAAGTGGAAGAATACACTTCGCCGGTCGGTTACTCCGAGCGGACCAATGCGGTGATCGAGCCGCGCCTGTCCGCCCAGTGGTTCCTCAAGATGGACACCCTGGCCAAGATGGCGCTCGACACCGTGGAAAGCGGACGCACGAAGTTCATTCCCGAGAAGTATGTCAATACCTACCGCCACTGGATGGAGAACGCCCGCGACTGGTGCATCTCCCGCCAGCTCTGGTGGGGGCAGCGGATTCCGGCCTATTATCTGCCGGATGGCCGCTACGTCGTGGAAGCTTCTGCTGAAGCCGCACTTGAAGCTGCCAAGGCTATCTGCCCGGATATCAAGATGGAAGACCTTCATCAGGATGAGGATGTGCTGGATACCTGGTTCAGCTCCTGGCTTTGGCCGATTTCGGTGTTCGACCCGGAAATGCCCGGCCATCCGGACCATCAGCCCAACAAGGACCTGGCCTACTATTATCCTACGAGCGACCTCGTGACCGGCCCGGATATCATCTTCTTCTGGGTGGCCCGCATGATCATGGCCGGCGAGGAGTTCATGGGCCGCGAGCCTTTCTCCAACGTCTATTTCACCGGTATCGTCCGGGATAAGATCGGCCGGAAGATGAGCAAGACCCTCGGCAACTCTCCGGACCCGCTGGACCTGATCAAGACTTACGGCGCGGATGCCGTCCGTATCGGCATGCTCCTGTGCTCCTCGGCCGGCAACGATATCTTCTACGATGAGGCGCAGATCAAGCAGGGCGCCGCGTTCTGCAACAAGATCTGGAATTCCTACCGGTTGGTGAAGGGATTCAGCGTGGATGAAAACGCGAAACAGCCCGCCGTCGCAGCGGAGGCCGTCAAGTGGTTCGACGCCAAACTCAGCGACACAGTGGCCCAGGTGGAAGACCACTACCGGAAATTCCGCATTTCCGATGCCCTGATGGCTATTTACAAGCTTTTCTGGGATGATTATTGCGCCTGGTACCTGGAAGCGATCAAACCCGCTTTCGTGGATGGGAAACCCGGTTCGGTGGATCCTGTCACCTATAAGGCGACGCTGGATTATTTCGAGGCGCTCCTGAAACTCATCCATCCGGTGATGCCTTTCATCACCGAAGAGCTCTGGCAGAATATGGAAGAGCGGAAGGACGGGGAAACCATCATGTATGCCGCGGCTCCCGTCGCCCGGCCTTTCGACCCGGATACGCTGGTTCATTTCGAGCTGGCCCAGGAGGCCGTGAACGGTGTCCGCGGAATCCGGAACCAAAAGAACATCGCGCCGAAAGAAACGCTGGAACTCAAGATGAAGGAAGGGTTCCCGGCCGAGGTCGTCCCGGTCATCGAGAAGATGGGCAATGTCACGGTGGATTCCGCGCATGAATTCGGCGACATGCAGGGCGTGGGATTCATGGTGCGGACCTACGAAATGTTCGTGGCTTTGAACGGGCTCGTGAATGTGGAAGAGGAAATCGCCAAGCTCGAAAAGGACCTCGCTTACCAGCAGAAATTCCTGGCTGGCGTGCGGGCGAAGCTCGCCAACGAGCGCTTCACGGCCCATGCACCGGCTGCCGTCATCGAAAACGAGCGTAAAAAGGAGGCCGATTCCCTTTCCAAGATCGAAAGTTTGGAGTCTCAGCTTAAAGCGCTTAAGAATAGCTGATAAAACAAAATTGTTTAGGTTGTTAACATTTTTGTTATGACTCATTTTGAGGAAACTTTCCCCGTCCGCTACTACGAAACCGACCAGATGGCGGTGGTCCATCACTCCAATTATATCCGGTATTTCGAGATCGCCCGGAACCGGATGATGGTGGAGTGGGGATTCCCCATCGAACGGTGTGAAAAGGAGTATGGCGTGATGATTCCCATCGTGTCGGTCGAGTGCCGCTTCAAGCATCCGGCCCGGATGGGGGATGTCCTGACGGCCGTCGCGGAGATCGACAAGGTGCCACTGGCGAAACTCATCGTCCGGCAGGCGGTTTACAACCAGGATGGGGAAGTGTGCGCCGAGGGATCAGTCATCCTGGGTTTCATCGACTCGAAAACCTTCCATCCGGTCCGCTGTCCGGAAATCCTTACCACGATTATCGAAAACCATTTAAATGACAAGTAATATGCTCATCTTGTATCCTCTAGTATTTGGAACATGGGAAATCGTTCTCATTGTCCTGGTGATTCTGCTCCTTTTCGGCGGCAAGAAGATTCCCGAATTGATGAAAGGTCTCGGCAAGGGCGTCAAAAGCTTCAAGCAGGGAATGAACGAAGTGGAGAAGGAGATCAAGGAAATCGACGAAGAAGACTCTAAAAAGGAAGACAAGAAGTAGTGGCCCAGGACGGTGAAATGTCCTTCTGGGACCATCTTGACGTGTTGAGAGGAACGCTGTTCCGCTCAATGGGCGCCATTGTCCTGGTCTCCGTCGTTTTCCTGGCGATTCCCGAGCAGCTTTTCAAGGTCGTGCTCTGGCCCACCACGCCTGATTTCATCCTCTACAAGTGGTTGGGACTGAAGTTTTCGATGACCTTGATCAATATCGAAGTGTCGGCGCAGTTTTTCGTCCACCTGAAGGTCTCTGTCATCGTCGGGGCGATCATCGCCTTTCCCTATGTCATCTACGAGATCTGGAAGTTTATCGCTCCGGCCTTGTATGACAACGAGAAGAAGGCTGTCCGGAAGGCGTTCGGGATGTCCACTTTCCTGTTCTATCTAGGCGTCGCCGTGGGGTATTTCGTCGTTTTGCCCGTGTGCCTGATGTTCTTTATGAACTATTCGGTGAGTGATACGGTCCAGAACACGATTTCCCTGAGTTCGTATATCTCGCTGTTCACCTCGATGGTCTTCCTGATCGGCCTGCTGTTCGAGTTCCCGACCGTCGTCCTGGTGCTCTCCAGCATGGGAATCCTGACTCGGAAACAGCTGCGGGGATACCGGAAAATAGCCTTCATCGTGATCCTGATCCTGGCAGCCCTCATCACGCCCAGCGATCCTTTCTCCATGTTCGTCCTGGCCATTCCGCTGTACGGGCTTTACGAGTTCTCCATCCTGATGTGCAAACCCGACACGTCCTCAGAAGAAGATGATAGCGATCAATAACGTCACCGTGTCCTACGGCGGGTTCACGCTCCTGGACAACATTGATTTCCACATCAGCGAGGCCGACAAGGTAGGCCTCGTTGGGAAAAACGGTGCCGGCAAGTCCACGCTGATGAAGCTGATCATCGGGGAGCAGTCTCCGACCTCGGGCCATATCGAGATGCCTTCGGACCTTGAAATCGGCTACCTGCCCCAGATCATGGAGCATCACCGGGGCCGGAGTGTCATCGACGAGGTGATGACTGTCTTCGACCATCTGCACGAGATGGAGCGGGAACTGGATCGGATCAATTTGCAGCTTGCAGAAAGGACTGATTATGAATCAGCTGATTATGCCAAGTTAATTGATCGGTTGAATGAGATAAACGACCGCTTGGCGCTCGAAACCGGAGAGTCCCCCCGGGTTCAGGCGGAGAAGACGCTCTTCGGGCTGGGGTTCAAGGAGGATGAACTGGAGCGGAAGACGGAAACGTTCAGTCAGGGATGGAACATGCGCATCGAACTGGCGAAGGTCCTCCTCTCGCGTCCGGATATCCTGCTGCTGGACGAGCCCACCAACCACCTGGACATCGAATCCATCGAATGGTTCGAGGATTACCTGAAATCCTTCCGGGGTGCCGTCCTGTTGGTTTCCCACGACCGGAAATTCCTGGACAACGTCACCACCCGGACCGTCGAGATCCTCCTGGGGCATATACACGATTATAAAGTTCCCTACAGTCAGTACGTTACGCTCCGCGCCGAAAGGATTGCCCAGCAGACGGCCGCCTACGAGAACCAGCAGCGGATGATTGAGAAGACGGAGGATTTCATCAACAAGTTCCGCTACAAGCCCACGAAGTCCAACCAGGTCCAGTCCCGAATCAAGGCCCTGGAAAGGCTGGACCGGATCGAAATCGACGAAACGGACGATGCGAAACTGAACCTCCGGTTCCCGCCGGCACAGCGGTCTGGCGACGTCGTGTTCAAGGGAACGGACCTGACGGTGGGATATCCGCAGAAAATCGTGTTCCGCGATGCGGAGATCGAAATCAAGCGCGGCGAGAAAGTCGCCTTGATCGGCCGCAACGGAGAAGGGAAGACGACACTGATGCGGGTGATCATGGGCGAGTTGGATCCGATTTCCGGTGAAGCAAAGGTAGGGCACAATGTCCATATCGGCTATTATGCCCAGAATCAGGAGGATGTCCTGGATAAGAACGAAACCGTATTCGGTACGCTGGACCGGATTGCCGTCGGGGAAATCCGTACCCGGCTGCGCGACCTCCTGGGGGCCTTCCTGTTCAAGGGAGAAGACATCGACAAGAAGGTGTCCGTCCTCAGTGGCGGGGAGCGTTCCCGCCTGGGAATGGCGAAACTGATGCTTTCCCCGTATAATGTGCTGGCCCTGGACGAACCGACCAACCACATGGATATCCGTTCCAAGGACCGACTGAAGCAAGCCCTGCAATCGTTTGACGGCACGCTCATTGTAGTGTCCCATGACCGGGATTTCCTGGACGGGCTTGTGGACAAGCTCTACGAGTTCCGGGACGGGAAGGTGAAGGAGCACCTAGGCGGTGTGACGGAATTCCTGGAAAGGCGGAAACTGGAAAGCCTGCAGGAACTGGAACGGAAGTTTTCTCCGGTTCCGGAAAAAGGACAGGACGAGCGGAAAGTCCAGGCCCAGGACAATTTCCAGGCACGGAAGGCCGCTTCCAAGGAAGTCCGGAAAATCCAGAACCGGATCGATTATCTGGAGAAGGAGATCGGCAAACTGGAAAAGCGGCAGGCCTCGATCGAGAAGATCCTGGCAGCACCGGGAAAGGAAGACGATGTCATGGAACTGACCCGGGAATACCTGGAGAACAAACGTAGCCTGGATGCCTTCACGGAGGAATGGGGAACCCAGATGGAAAAATTGGAAAACTAAAGCTTTAACGATATGAAACATTTGACTGACAAATTTATGAAAGCAATCATCGGAATGATCGCTTTCGGTGTGACAGCCATTCTGATGTCTGCATCCCTGCAGGCTCAGGCTCTCTCCGCGAAGCTGACTGACAAACAGATTCCCGTATCGGAATTCAACAGCCTCAATGTCTCCGACGATTTCGAGGTGACCCTTGCCCGGGGGGCTTATGGTGTCCGGCTGACCGTGGACGAGGATCTGGCTCCGTATGTGGAAATATATGTCAAGGCGAAAACCTTGTACCTGTCTTACGATGAAAAGGCCGTGCCCAAAGAGCTCAAGAAACTCTACAAAGGGCGCAACGGACTGACGCCGGTCTTCCGGGTGACAGCCTATTCTCCGGAAATCCAGTCCATCTCTCTCGCCGACAATGCCACTTTCATCGGCGTGGAAGAGTTCGTCGCTCCGCAGTTTGAGCTGACGGCCATCGGCAAGTCCCAGGTCAAGAATTTAGCCGTGAGCGCCGCTTCCGCCAAAATCATCCTCAAAAAGAACGCGCAGGCCGTCGTCTCCGTCAAGAGCGAGCGGGGCGTGGAAGTGAATACGGATAACAGCTCGAACCTCAAACTCACTTTTACGGGAAATGAATTGGCTGTCAATTCGGAAGGCTCTTCCGTCCTGGTGGCGAACGGCGGCCCCTGCTCCCGGATGAATGTCTTTTCCGCCGGTTCCGCCCAAGTAAGCATCACGGCCGATGTGGAAAAAGTGGACCTGACGACGGAAGGCAGTTCCAAGGTCGTTCTGACCGGACAAGGGGAGACCCTGACGGTCAAGGGAACCCGTTCCTCTTCCGTCGATGCTTATTCGATGCCTGTCAAGACGGTGGAGGCGAACCTCTCCGGTGCCAGCGTGACCGTGAATGTGGAAAAGGAAGTCGCCGTCACCCTGGTGAGCGGCGCATCGCTCTATTACAGCGGAACGCCTGTCTTCAAGATTGACAAGATCGTGAAATCTACCCTGGCTCCTTACGGGACTAAATAATGGAAATTTTTGACAGTCATGTCGATACGCCTTCCCAGCTGATACGGCTTCGGGATCCGGGCATCGACAACGGATATGGGCACGTCGATTTTCCCAAGCTCAGGCGCGGGGGAGTCGGCGGCTCCTTTTTTGCCCTCTATACACCGGCGGAAATGGAACCGGATGCGGCCACCCGGTATGCGCTGGAAATGCTTTCAGCCGTCTATGACAGCATCGACAAGTATCCGGACATGGTTTCGCTTGCACGCTCTCCGGAGGAGGTAGCGAAGAACCGCGAAAACGGTCTTGTCTCGATATTCCTGGGCATGGAGAACGGCTCTCCGATCCAGGAATCCCTGTCGCTGCTGCGTCTGTTTTTCCGGATGGGCATACGGTATGTGACTCTGACGCATAATGGTGACAATGCGCTGGCAGACAGCGCTGCAGAAGGGAAACGCTGGCATGGGCTGAGTCCTTTCGGGAAGAAAGCCCTGGCCGAGATGAACGCCCTCGGGATGATGGTGGACTTGTCCCATGCTTCGGACGAGACATTCTGGGACTGCATCCGGCTTTCCGACGCTCCGGTCATTGCCTCGCATTCTTGCTGCAGGTCGCTTTGCCCACACCGGCGCAATCTGACGGACGATATGCTGAAGGCACTGGGGGACAAAGACGGATATGTCGGGATCAACTTCTATCCGGCTTTCCTGTCGGAGCGGTTCTTGTCTGATCCCGCCGATGCCGCCCTCTTTGAGGAAGGAGAGAAGGTGGAAGCCGAATTTATCGCCTGCCCGTCGGATCCTTCCCGCGTACAGGCTTGGAATGAAATGCAGGTCCGGCTCCGTTCACTCTGGCGTCCAGGTGTCCGGGAAATCGTGGACCATATCGACCACGCCGTCGAGCTGGCAGGCATCGACCATGTCGGCATCGGTTCCGATTTCGATGGAATCCTCGTCCCGCCGGAGGGATTGGAGGACGTATCGATGATGGGAAAGATCTTCGACGAGATGCGGCGGAGAGGGTACTCCGAAACGGAGGTTTCCCAGGTCGCCGGAGCGAATTTACTGGCCGTTATGCGTCGAATTCAGGGGTAAACAAAAATGTTATAACGTTTAACTCTTTTGTTTTATCACCTATTTATCAATGTGATAAATCTTCCAGAATCTGAAGCCTCAAAATATTGAGCGCTTCGGCGGAAAAACGCTGGATGTTCCTTTTCCGATCGTTCCGGAAGTGCCGTTTTTCCGTTTTTACACCGTTTGGTCCAGCGACTCCGATCCAGACTGTCCCCACCGGATTGAGAGCATCGCCGTCCGGTCCGGCCAGACCGGTCGTCGAAATGGCATAATCGCTGTCGGTCACCTTCCGGACTCCTTCCGCCATGGCCGCCGCCACTTCGCCGCTCACGACACCGAACTTTTCGATGATTTCTGCCGGAACCCCCAGGACCTTTTCCTTGACGGATACGGCATAGGAGGTCACGGAACCCAGATAATAGGCGGAAGACCCCGGCACGGACGTGATCAGATGGGATATTTCGCCACCCGTACACGATTCCGCAGCGCTCAGAGTCATTCCGGCTTTCTTCAGCAAGCGCCCCACCGTGGCTTCCAGGGTATCGTCCTGATCGGAATACACGCGATTGCCCAGGATTTCTTTCAAACGCACAATCTGTTCTTCCACACGGGCCTCCTGTTCCTCATGCATACCGCCGTAAATGGACAGGCGCAGCCGGATTCCGGTGAGCGGATGCGGGAGGTAAGCGAGGTGCATCTCATCGGGAAGGGCATCTTCCCAGGGCGCAATCAGTTCAGAAAGAGCGGATTCCGCCAGTCCGTACACCATCAGGCTCCGGTGCAGGATATTCGTGAGCGGATAATGGGCCCGGATGTCTTGCATGATATCGGGAATGGCCCCGACGGCCTCGAACGGAACGCCCGGAAGGGCATAGAGCGTCGCATTGAAACTGTCCGCAGGAAAACGGAATACCATGACAGGGGCCGTTCCAAGGCGGTTTTCAATGACTTCGCAGCGGTCCGGAACAAGCGCCTGCGCCCGGTTGATTTCCAGCATGTCCAGGCCTCGGCTGTGGAGAATGTCATGGATGATAGCCAGTTGCCCGGCATGTTCCACATAGCCGGTGCTTCCCGAAAGCTCGGCCAGAACCGCTTTCGTCATGTCATCCTTCGTAGGTCCGAGACCGCCTGTCGTAATGACGATATCGCTCTGTGTGAGTTCGTTACGGAGATTGTTCAGAATCTCGGCCCGGTCATCCCCAAAGGAGACCATCCGGGTGACACGGATGCCGGCCTCTTCCAGGGCTGCAGCGATCCGCGAAGAATTGGTGTCCACCACCTGGCCAATGAGGATTTCATTGCCGATGGTGCAGATGGATGCATGGATCATAGGGATTGGAAAGGATTGTCAATGGCCTCCAGAAGCCGTTTTGCGGTGGAACAGGTGTTCTTTTCCAGTCCCTGTGCCACTTCGATCAGGCAAGCCCCGGACTCCAGGAGGGCGACAGCCGCCTCCGTTGTCGTGATGGCGCCGGATCCGATGATCGGCAGGCGTCCTTTGGTATAGTCAGCCGCCTGTTTTACCATCCGGATACCCGGTGCAATGATCCCGTCGATCCCGGAAAGGAGGCAGAAATCCAGGATCCGCTCCAGATCTTCTCCGGCGTGGCTCGGGGAAAAACGCACCAGAATGGGCTTATAACGCTCATAACAGAGTCTCAGGCTCAGCAGTTCATCCAGGACACCGACCCAGTCTGAAAGGTCGTCCAGCGACGAAAGACCGCTTTCTTTGTTGATGTCCACGATAAAGCAGTCCGCGAAGTCGTACAGCAGCGAATAGGTCCGGATGATCTTGCGGCGGGCCAGCTCTTCGTCATCACCCTCCGCCCGCAATTCGATGCCTGCAATGATGCCGGATTCCCTGGACATCAGGCGCTCTGCGATGGTTTGTACGGGGGTTTCTCCAGGAATGATGCCCGTGAAGGAAAAGCCGAGGCTGGCAAGCTCGTCGAGCAGGTCCGCCTGGTGTTCCAGGACAGGGGCCACTCCGACAGGATGCAGGAAATGGATGCCGAAAGCATCCCGCTCCAAAGAAGGGTGTTCCCGTCTGTAAAAGAGGCGGTTCCAAGCTTTTAAACCGGGAATGCGACGCTTCCAGGACAAGCTTCTGGCGATCTGTTGGAGGTTACTCATGGCATCGTTTCGACATATCCTTACAAAGATAACAATTCTTATTGGAACTCCTCAAAAGTATTGTCATCGTAGAAGACGAGAATCTTGGAAACGCGACGGGGAGGCAACGTGGGCGCAAATACGGGATTCTCAGCGGGAATCGCAGAGAGGTCCTTATACATGCGTCCTTTGCCGGTCAGAAGCCAGTCCATGCTGATTTGCGGATAATGGAGCGCCATGGCCTCAAGGAATTCGAATCCCGGCTTGTTCCGGCCCGAAAGGATATGGGAAATTCCGGCACGGGCAACTCCGAGCGTGTCGGCAAGCTGGGACTGGGTCATGTTTTCCGCGTCCAGAAACTGTTGCAGTCGCTTGTCCATACGAGTGAATTTTTGTTTTACAAAAGTAATCAAACCATTTAGATTATCAAAATGGAAGTGCATGCGAAGTAGGGGAGTATCAGTGAAGAATAACCTTGAAAAAAGATAAAGTAAAGATTTTGGTAAATAATAATAAAGTATTGATATATAGATTAATAATATATGATTTTATCGCTTGGTTTAACAGAAAACCGGCCCGAATCGATGCTGGTGGATAACTTATTTTAGTCTAAACTTTCTATAAACAAGTATAAGTTACTGATAACAAACATACTAGTAAGTCTATAATATGATTATAAAAAATGCTTATCGAGAAATTCGTGAATGTAGTTGATAAACTCACGCCCGGATTGACAATGTTTACATTTGTAAACAATGATAATGAATAAATATGAGCGGGCGGAGGGAAAGGAAAACAACCTGGAACGAGATTTCAGAATTCGTGGAGAATTGATTAACTTCGCGTGAAAATTGAAAAGAGAACGAATGATTCCACAGATCCACATCGAGGATTACAATTATCCGCTTCCGGACGAAAGAATCGCCAAGTATCCGCTTCCCGAACGAGATTCCTCCAAATTGCTCCACTATGAAGACGGGCAAGTCGATGAACATGTTTTCCGGGAATTGCCGGATCTTCTTCCGGAGAATGCGCTGATGGTGTTCAACGATACCAAGGTCGTCCCTGCCCGCATGCATTTCCAGCGCGCGACCGGGGCCCACATCGAAATATTTTGCCTGGAACCTGTCCAACCGGTCGAATATGCAACGGCTTTCGCCGCTACGGAAACCTGTACCTGGAAAAGCGTCATCGGGAACGCCAAGAAATGGAAAGAGGACGTCCTGACTTTGTACAAGACGGAGGAAACCCCGGATATGGGTCTGGAAGCCAGGCTGTTGAGTCGGGATGGCCAAACGGGCATCGTGGAATTCACCTGGAAAGACGGCTCTCCGTTCTCCCGGGTCCTGGAGGTATGCGGGACAATCCCCATTCCTCCGTATTTGAACCGGGAATCGGAAGAAATCGACATCGAACGCTACCAGACGCTGTATGCCCATATCCGAGGTTCCGTAGCAGCTCCTACGGCCGGCCTGCATTTTACCGAGCCGGTTCTGGAGCGGATCCGGAAAAAGAATATCGATACGGAAACCGTCTGCCTGCATGTCGGAGCCGGGACCTTCCTCCCGGTCAAGAGTTCGCTGGTCTCGGAACATCCCATGCATCGGGAGCCATTTGTAGTAAAGCTTCAGCTGCTTAAGGATATATGCCGAAAGGATAGAGAATTGATTGCAGTTGGAACTACATCGGTCCGGACCTTGGAATCCCTCTATTACGTCGGTGTATCCTGCCTTGAAAAAGGCGTTCCGGAGGATGTCCCCCAGTGGGCGCCGTATGATCGGGAGTATCCGTACACGACACGGGAAGCCTTGGAGGCCATCATCCGCTATCTGGAGTCGAATGGGCTGGATGAACTGAAAGTGGGAACCCGGATTATCATTGTCCCCGGCTTCAAGTTCCGGCTCGTCAATTATATGGTAACGAATTTCCACCAGCCGGAGAGCACCCTCATCCTCCTGGTTTCCGCCTTCGTGGACGGGGACTGGCGCACCATTTACGATTATGCCCTTGCCCATGGCTTCCGTTTCCTGAGCTACGGAGACAGCTCCCTCCTGAAAGGAGCCGACAGCACCCAGGCTTGACGAAGTCTTAGTTTTTGCCTACCTTTGCAGACGTACTAAACCTGACAGTCATGGAAACGAACCCCTTCGAGGACATTGCTCCTTATAATGATGAAGAAGCTGCCGCCGCCCTTGCCCGGGTAGCCAACCATCCCAATGTTCCCTGGATTTCGAAGTATATCTTCTCCAACCAGCCCGAAACCTATCTCAGGGACATCCTGAAGAGTATCCACAGCGTGGATGAATACCAGCGGCTGGTCATGTCCTACGCCATCGAGTGGGTGATCAAGACCTCGGTCGATGAGTTTTCCTACGATGGAGTGGATAAGGTCAAAGCCATCCAGGGCCGTTATCTGGCCATTTCCAACCACCGGGACATCATCCTGGACCCGGCTTTCACGCAGATTATCCTGCACCGCAATGAGATGCCGCTTACGGAAATCTGTGTCGGCGACAATCTCCTGAAGAACCGCACCATCGAGTACCTGATCCGTTCCAACCGGATGATCAAGGTTATACGGGGCATTTCCGCCCGGGAGCTTTATCTCTCTTCCCAGATCCTATCCAAGTATATCCGGGAAACCATCACGTCCGGAAAGGGCTCCGTCTGGATTGCCCAGCGTGCCGGTCGCACCAAGGACGGCATAGATGTTACGGAACAGGGGCTGCTCAAGATGTTCGACATGAGCGGGACCGGCGATTTCGTCCAGAACTTCCGGGAACTCAATATCGTACCGATTTCCATTTCCTACGAATACGAGCCGTGCGACATCCTCAAGGCGCGGGAAGTGCTTATTTCGCGGACCCAGAAATATGTCAAGACGGAGAACGAGGACCTGCACAGCATCATGATCGGCATCAAGCAGAAAAAGGGAAATGTCCATCTGCATTTCGGTGCGCCGCTCACGGACGACGAAATCTGCGCCGCATCCCTGGGTGACAAGAATGACCGTTACCAGTTGATCCGCCAGGCTTTGGACAAGCGCATCATCGGCGGTTACAGGCTCTGGAACACCAACTACATCGCTTACGATCTGGTCAACAACTCCTTCAAGTATGCCGGAAAATATACGCCGGAGGAAGTCGAGGCATTCAAGACCTATACGGAGCACCAGCTGGATCAGGTGGAACCCACACTGGACCGGGAGGCACTCCGCGATATCTTCCTCAGGATCTATGGCAATCCCGTGCTGATGAAGGAGAAGATGGAAATCAACCCTGCTTGATATGCACGTCCACCTGCGGGAACGGGAAGGAGATTCCCTCTTCCGGCAGTCCGGTATAGACGGCTTCGTTCAGCCCGAATGCCACCTCGAAATAATCGACGGCCTTCACCCACACACGGATGAAGAATTCCACCGAACTCTCTTTCATGGCACTGAGGACAACGGTGGGATCCGAGGCACCGGGAGTTGTCCCGTCCAGGATCTTTTCCTGCGTTGAGATGATTTGCATCAGCTTTTCCTTGACGGCGGCGGCATCGCATCCATAGGAGACGTCCACCCGGAGGTCGATCCGGCGTACCGGGTTCGCGCTGTAATTGTTGATGGTGCCATTGGACAGGGCGCCGTTGGGCAGGATGACCAGTTTGTTGTCGAAGGTCGTGATTTTCGTGCTGACGATATTGATCTCTTTCACCGTACCGGCATAACCCTGCGCTTCGATGTAATCTCCGGCCTTGAACGGTTTGAATGCGAGCAGCATGATGCCGCCGGCGAAATTCTGGACCGTGCCGCTCATGGCCATGCCGATGGCCATGCCGCCCGCAGCCAGGAGGGCGGCCAGCGAAGTGGTGTTGATGCCCAGCGTGCCGATCATCACCATGATCAGAATGATCCACAGAATGGCCGTCACAAGGCTCTGGATGAAGGATGTCAGCGTCGCGTCGGCCCCGCGGCGAGTGAATGCTTTGGCGATGACGTGCTTGAACTTCCGGATCAGCCAGGCACCGACGAGGTAGATGATCAGGGCGAACAGGACCTTGATACCGAACTTGATGCAAGAGGTGATCATTTCTTCCACCAGTTCCTTGGGCGGGGTATTCCGGAGGATTTCCATGATTTCGGCTCCCTTGGTGGAAAGGGAATCCGTGGAAAACTTCTTGGCAATCTGTTCGGCCTCCGGGGTGATGGTCTGAAGAAGTCGGATAAGCATAGTCAGTTACAGGTTATAGATCAGCCAGGCCATGTAAGCGATCCAAATGGCCAGGAAAAGGCTTCCGTCCAGGCGGTCGATCTTGTCTTTTTTCCCGACGAAGGTCGCCGTGAACAGCACGACCGCGCTCAGGAGCAGAACGCCGAGGTCGACGTAATTCATGCCCACGAAGGAAAGCGGGTGAATCAGGGCCGAACCTCCCAGGATCAGCAGGATGTTGAATACGTTCGAACCGATGATGTTGCCCAGGGCAAGCTGCCCCTTCTTCTTGGCGGCGGCGACGACGCAGGTGGCCAGTTCCGGCATCGACGTTCCGCCGGCCAGAATGGTGATGGCGATGAATTTGTCACTGACTCCGAGCGCTTTGGCAATTTCCGTCGCATTGTCCACGAACAGGTTCCCGCCGAAGATGAGAGCGGTGAGACCACCCACGATCATCAGGAGCGAAAGCCAGATATTCTTCATCGGGGCGGGGGATTCCTCCTCATCTGGGTGGTTCCCCTTGAAACTCATCCACATGTACACGACGAAAACAGTCATGAGGATAGCACCGTCGATCCGGCTCAGGCCGTCGTTCCCGATGCCGAAGAAGGTCTTTTCGAGGCCCAGGACTACCAGGAGGGCGGTGATGAAGATATTGACCGGGATATCCCGTTTCTTATTGGACGGCGTAACGGTCATCGGCAGGATGAGCGCCGTCAGGCCCAGGATCAAAAGCGTATTGAAGATATTGGAACCCACTACGTTGCCGATGGCGATATCGGCATTCCCCTGGAAGGCGCCGATGAAGCTGACGACCATCTCCGGAGCGGACGTACCCATGCCCACGATGGTGAGGCCGATGACGAATTCGCTCAGGCCGAAACGCCGGGCGACAGAGGAGGCTCCGTCCACGAGCCAGTCGGCCCCGAAAACGATGAGGGCCAGCCCGGCAAGGAGCAGGATGACGGTAAGGATCATAGTTCAGTCTTTCTTTTCAAGGCGCACACATTCTCCACATGCATCGTGTGCGGGAACATATCGACGGGCTGTACCGCCGTGATTTCATAGTCGCGGCACAGGATGGCGAGGTCCCGTGCCTGGGAGGCCGGATTGCAGCTGACATAGACCATCCGGTCCGGAGCGGCGCGGAGGATGACCTCGGCGACGTCGGGATGGATGCCGGCCCGGGGCGGGTCCAGGATGATGACATCCGGATGTCCGTGCTCCGCGATGAAGGAATCCACCAGGACGTCCTTCATGTCGCCGGCGAAGAACTCGCAGTTGGAAATCCCGTTCGCGGCCGCATTGGCCCTCGCGTCCTCGATCGCCTCCGGAACATACTCGATGCCAATGACTTTGGAAGCTTTCCGGGAAACGAACTGGGCGATGGTACCCGTGCCTGTGTACAGGTCATAGACGACCTCGTTCCCGGTCAGGGCGGCGAATTCCCGGGCCACGCCATAGAGGCGTTCCGCCTGGAGGGAATTCGTCTGGTAGAAGGACTTGGGGCCGATTTTGAAACGGAGTCCCTCCATTTGCTCGTAGATGGCCTCGTTCCCTTTGTACAGGATAGGGGACTGGTCCGCGATGGAGTCGTTCAGCTTTTCGTTGATGACGTAATAAAGGGACGTAATCTGCGGAAAGGCGGCTGCAACGGCATCCAGAAGGGCTTCCCGTTTCGGGGTGTCCTCCCGGGCGAAACAGACGATGAGCATGACTTCGCCCGCTTCCGTCGTCCGGACAAACATGTTGCGGAAAAAGCCGTGGTTCTCGCGGATGTTGTAGAATTCATAGCCGTTATCAATACAGAACTGCTTGATAAACAAGCGGATGGAATTCGACGGCTCCGGCTGCAGGTGGCATTCCCGGATGTCCAGGACCTTGTCAAAGAACTTGCCGACATGGAAACCCAGACCGGCGCGGTCATGCTTCGGAACCGTTTCCGGATCCTCTCCGCGGAGGAGCCAACGACGTGCTGATGCGCTGAATTCCAGCTTGTTACGATAGTAACGCGTACGGAGGGAGGGGAGTGTCGGACGAATTTCGGGGACTTCCAAGTGACCGATCCGCACGAGTTGGTCACATACCTGCTGTCTTTTCGCTTCCAGCTGCATCGGATAAGGCAACGGCTGCCACCGGCACCCGCCGCAAACGCCGAAATGCTCGCAGAAGGCTTCTTCGCGTTCCGGAGAAGGTTTCACCATCCGTGCGACGAAACCTTCCATGTAATTCTTCTTTTTCTTGTACACCCGGATATCGACGACATCGCCCGGAACGGCGAAATCCACGAACACGACCATTCCGTCCACGCGTGCCAGGGCCTTGCCCTCCGCCGCAACGGACTCGATCGTCACGTTCTCCAGCGTCAAGTCAACCTTCTTCTTACTCATTACCATTCAATTTCGTTGGCAAATTTACGCAAATTGCCGCGGAAATGAAAGGGGATTGCATTCTGCGGTATTGTTATTGTTTGTCTCTGTTCATTACTTAACATAATATAAATTGTGTAACAAAATTGGAAGGGGGACTGGAATTCGCTGAAAACTAAAAATTTGTATATTTGTATTATATTTAAAGCCAGATGGACAAGACTTTATCAATGATCCTCGCAGGATCGGCCATTTTCGTTTTCTCTGCCTGCCAGGTGGATTCAGATTACAATCTGGAGAAACTGGACACGAAGGTTACGATCCTGAAGAATGCGGAGTTTCCTGTTCCGGACATGACGCCTTTCAAACTGGGCGATTATCTGGACCTGGACGGATACGAATACATCGTCTGCGATGAAAAAGGCGATTATCAGGTTTCTTTTGCCCTGGAACCGATGACGGCCACCGTTACATTGCCGGATCTGGGCGACCAGGACCGGATCCAGACGGATTACAAGCCCGTCGTTTACGGATTCGATTCCATCCCCGATTTCCTGTATTCCCAGGACGGGCAGATTGCGCCGGATCTGTCCGAAATGGAGGTCCATGTGGAAATGGACAGCGAAATCCCGGCCGAGTTTTCCATCGGAAGCACCATCGAAACGCTCCGTTCCGGCGCTGTGCAGCACAAGTATGTCATTGATAATCTGCCGATTCGCCAAGGAAAGAATGATTACTGGCTGATGGAGGAACCTACGCGCGAGAACGGGATCGCGGTACCCGAGTTGGGGAATCTCCTCTCCCCTTTCCCGGATGCATTGAAAATGAGCGACTTAACAGTTTACTGCACGGCCGATCAGCGGGCACTCGTCTCGCCCGGAACGGAATATGGACTGACCCTGGAAGCATCTGTATCCTCCCCGGTCTGCTTTAAGGCTGACAATCGTTTCACCCTCTCTTTCCCGATCGACGCCAAGTTGGATCTGGAACAGGTCGGCCTCAAGCAGGCCATCCTTTACCTGGATTATGAGAACACGATTCCGTTGAATTTCTCCCTGTCTGCCCATGCCCTGGATGCCAGCGGCAAGCGCCTGGATTCCATCAAGGCCGAAACGGAATCGGATATCGTCGGCGGTACCAACGGATTCACTTCTGTCCGGCTGACGACCCAAGGGGACCTGCGCTTCGCCAGCATGGTCCTGGAATTGACAGTGTCCTCGGACAGTTCCCTGGCCGGCATCCATATCAACCGGGATCAGCGGATCCGTTTTTACGGTATGCACCTCTGGCTTCCTGATGGGATCCAGATCGACCTGGACTCCAACCAAAAATAACCTCCCAGCCATGAAGAGAATCTATTCCCTGCTCATCCTGTTATCCTTCAGTTTCAGCTTGTTTGCCCAGGACTTGGAAACCGGCTATTTCCTGGGGGGAAATCCTTATGCCTTCCGGCTGAATCCTGCTTTCCAGAGCGAGAGGAACATCCTCTCCATCGCCCTGGGCGGTCATCAGGTCGGTGTATGGAGCAATCTGGGCGTCAGCACGTTGATGTATCCGGATGCGAACGGTTCCCTCAACACCTTCTTGAGCGACCGGGTGTCCGCCTCGGATTTCATGGGAAAAATCAAAAAGGAAAGCGTCCTGGGCGTCGATGCCCGGGTCAACCTCCTCACCATCGGCTTCTGGTCCGGAGAGCAGTTCTATACGATCGACTTCAATGTGCGGAGTCTCAATGCGGCCTCCGTTCCCCGGGATGTGTTTGCCTTCCTGAAAGACGACCAGAGCCAGGGAAACTACGACTTTTCCGGGATGGGTTTCCGTGCCAAGGAGATGGTCGAAGCCGCTTTCGGCTGGTCCAGGAACTATGACAACGTCTTCAATGTCGGTTTTCGTGTCAAAGCGCTTGTCGGGCTTGCCGAGGCCGAAATGTTTGCGGACAACATGAAACTATCCATGGGCGCTGACCAATGGTCCGTCCAGGCCCAGAGCTATTTGCATGCCTCCTCCCCTCTCCTGAAATACAGTCTCACCGACGACGGGTATCTGGATCTGGAATCCATCAGCCTGAATGGAGGGAATTTCAAACCGGGCGGATATGGTGCAGCCGTGGACCTGGGAGCCAGCTGGAACGTACTCCCCTGCCTGACCCTTTCGGCGTCGATCCTGGATCTGGGCGCCATCCGGTGGAACCGCGAGGTCCAGGGCGTTTCCCCTGAAACGTCCTATGTCCTGGAACCTTCCATTCCGGAAGGAGAAGACCGGGACTGGGAAGCGGAACTGAACCATGCGATCGAGGAACTCTCCGGCGTCTATCGCTTCAAGGATGCCTCCGGGAAAGGAGCCGCATTCGGGATGCTTCCGCTGCAGGTCCTGCTCGGTGCCGAATTCCGGATGCCCTTCTATGAGAGGCTGAGCCTGGGTGCGCTCTATCAGGGACGGAACGGCCATGCATTCAACCGGCATTCCGCCCGGCTTTCCGTGAACTGGAATCCCCTGGACTTCCTGAGCCTGTCCACCGGCACGACGCTGAACCGCCTGGGAGAAAGCATCGGAGTCGCCCTCAATCTGCATCCGGCCGGCGTGAACCTGCTTCTGGGATGCGACTATCTCCCCTTCCATACCATCGCACTCCCTAGCGACCTGGTCAAAGAGTGGCCGCCATTTCTCCAGCGGTTCGCGTACATTCCTCGCGACCAGATGAAATTCAACCTGTATGTCGGTCTCAACATCGCTTTCGGCCAGTCCCGGCTGGATCACGCCAAGCGCTTCCGTTCCGAATAAAATGTATATATTTGCACATTAAAAGATACGTGAAACCCAACCTATGCCTGTAACGATCAAAACCGTTCAAAGCCGGAGCGAGCTCAAGGCTTTCGTCAAGTTCCCGCTGGAACTGTACAAGGACTGTCCGTATTACGTGCCGAGTCTCTTCCTGGACGAGATGTCCACCCTGGACATGTCCAAGAATCCGATGGGAAAGTACTCCAAATTCGAGAAGTACCTGGCATATAACGAGAAAGGTGAAATCGTCGGTCGCGTCGCGGCCATCATCAACGAGATTGCCAACCGGGACTGGAACCATGCCGAAGTCCGTTTCGGCTGGATCGATTTCATCGATGACCGGGAAGTTTCCAAGGCCCTCATCGAAGCGGTCATCGCCTTTGGCAAGAAACATGGCATGACCCAGATTTCCGGACCGCTCGGATTCACGGATTTCGACAACGAAGGCTGCGTCGTGGAAGGATTCGACGACATCAGCTCCTTTAACCTCAAATATAACTATCCGTATTATCGGGACCATTTCGAGGCCCTGGGCTTCGGGAAGGCCAACGACTGGTTGGAATACCGCATCTACGTGCCCGAGCAGGTTCCTGAGAAGGTCTCCCGCGCTGCAGCTCTTGTCCAGGAGCGCTACGGACTGCATATCCGGAAAATCACCAAGCGCCAGGTGAACAATGAGAACTATGGCCGGAAAATCTTCGACCTGATCAACCCTTCCTATGCCCATCTGTTTGATTTTACGGTCCTTCCTGACGAAGTGATCGACAGTTACGTGGACACTTACCTGGGCTTGGTGGACCTCCGGTACATCACGCTGGTGGAAGACAAGGACGGTCGTCTCGTAGCCGTTTCCCTGACCATGCCTTCCATTGCCCATGCGGCCCAGAAATGCCGCGGTTACCTCTTCCCGCTGGGTTGGTGGCATCTGCTCAAGTCCACCTATATCAAGCACGAAGAGGCTCTCGAACTGCTCATGATCGCCGTGGATCCGGAGTATCGCAACCGGGGCGTCCATTCCATCATCTTCAATGAACTGATCCCGCAGCTCATCGAAGGCGGGTTCAAGTACGGCGAATCCAACGCAGAGATGGAGACCAACAACGCGGTCCAGAACCTGTGGAACCTGTACCGGAGGGACTTCAAGCGCCGCCGCCGCGTGTTCAGCAAGGAAATCTAACGGATCGGCAAACGGTATGTCCGCCTCGAGTACCCTGCTCCCTCCCCTTCCGGAACGGATGCGTCCGGATTCGCTGGACCAATATGTGGGCCAACGGCATCTGGTCGGGGAAGGCTGTGTCCTCCGCAAGATGATCGAGAGCGGGAATCTGTCGTCGTTCATTCTCTGGGGCCCTCCCGGCGTAGGAAAGACGACCCTGGCCCATATCATCGCCGAAACGATGGGCCGCGAGTTCTATACCCTCTCCGCAGTCACGGCCGGCGTCAAGGATGTCCGGGAGGTGTTCGAGAAAGCCCGGGGGGCGGGTCTGTTCAGCCAGCGGGGCGCTCCGATCCTGTTCATCGACGAAATCCACCGCTTCAACAAAGCGCAGCAGGATGCCCTGCTCGGGGCCGTGGAAACGGGTACCATCGTCCTGATCGGTGCGACGACGGAGAATCCGTCCTTCGAGGTCATCTCTCCCCTGCTCTCCCGCTGCCAGGTTTTTGTCCTGAAATCCCTGGATCGGGAGGATCTGCAAATCCTGTTGGACCGTGCGCTCCGCGAAGATGTCCTCCTGAAGACGAAGGATATCCGGCTGGAGGAGACGGAGGCCTTGATGCGCTTCAGCGGCGGCGACGGCCGGAAACTGCTGAACGTCCTGGAGATCGTTGTGGACGCCTTCGCTGGGAAAGAACCGATTATTATTAATAATGAGGCGGTTACGGAGAGCATCCAGGAGAACATGGCCATGTATGACAAGGACGGGGAGATGCACTACGATATCATCTCCGCCTTCATCAAGAGCATCCGGGGTTCCGACCCCAATGCCGCCATCTATTACCTGGCCCGGATGATCGATGCGGGCGAAGACCCGCTGTTCATTGCCCGGCGTCTGTGCCTGTCGGCATCGGAAGATGTGGGACTTGCCAATCCGAATGCACTGCTTCTGGCCAATGCCTGCTTCGAGGTGGTTTCCAAGATCGGCATGCCGGAAGGACGGATTCCGCTGGCGGAGACGACGGTCTATCTGGCCTCCTCCCCCAAGAGCAACGGATCCTATATGGCACTGGAAAATGCCCTGGCCCTGGTGAAGGAAACCGGCAACCTCCCGGTCCCCCTCCCCATCCGGAACGCCCCTACCCAGCTCATGAAAGACCTTCATTACAGCGACGGATACAAGTACGCCCATGATTATCCCGGCCACTTCGTGGACATGGAATTCCTTCCCGAGCAGATCAAGGGCACGGTCTTCTACGAGCCCCAGCCCAACCGGCACGAAAACACCCTCCGCGCCTACCTCGAAGCCTGCTGGCCCAAATACTATCAGAAAGGATAGCCAACACCGAAGTGGATGGCGAAGTTGTTGGCATTCAGCCAATGGGCTGGTCCGATCCAACGGGCGCCGGCCGTATTGACAGGATCATAGACCTTCGTTCCCCAATCCACGCGGACCAGGATAAAATCCAGGTTTACGCGGAGACCGAGGCCCCAGTCTCCCGCAATGCTGTCGAAGGTGAACCGCGATCCTTCGAATCCCGGAATCGAGCGCAGGTCCCAGACATTGCCGACATCCACGAAAGCGGCTCCTTCCAGTTTCCAGAACATCGGGAAGCGGTATTCCATATTGGCCTCCAGCTTGAAGTCGCCGGTCTGGCTCGGGATCAGGAAGTATTCCGTCCAGGGTTCCACGCTGCCTGGTCCCAGGGCACGGGCCTGCCAGCCGCGCATGCTGTTCGCGCCGCCGGCGTAAAACTGCTTTTCGAACGGGACGGTCGTCGAATTCCCGTAGGCATAACCGGCGCCGGCCATGAAATGGAGGGCCAGTGCCTGTCCGTCTCCCCCACCGAAACGGAAGGTCTTTCCCAGGTTCAGTTCAGCCCGGACATACTGGGCATAAGGCGTTTCCCAGATGGTATGCTGGCCGAAGTCATCGACGGGCATGGCTGAATTGAACAGACTGATGACATTGCCGGAAAGGTCCAGGCCCAGGCGGACATAATGATAGGCCCGCTTCGGAACGGTGGACGCGTCCGTCGTGTAATACAGCATGCTGCCCACTCCCATGTCGAAGTGGTCCGAATAGGCATTGAGCAGGAACAGGTCCGTGACCAGTCGCTGGAAGAAACTATCCGAAATGTTGAACAGCCGGACGATGTTGGCCTTGAAGGGATAGACCTCGTAGAAGAAATTGCGGCCCAGGTTACCGGAATAGCCGAAGGATGTGGTAATCATCGTCCGTTTGTATTCCGGACGGTCCTGATAGCTCACACCCAGGGAGATGTCCGTATGGGGCAGGTTGGGGCCCCGGAAGAGATTGTGCGGAAGACCGATGAGCCGCGGAATGCGGATCGACGATGTTGCGCTGAACTCGGTGGCCCGGATGTTCTCCTTGGGCTTGAACTGGAAATTGCCTTTGAGTCCCAGGTTGAAGAGCTCTCCCCCATGAAAGACATTCTTATGGAAGTAGTTGAGCTGCGGAGAGATCCCGAAAAGTCCCGTGGAGTTTACCGAGGCCTCCAGATTCGCCTTGAACCCCTGGATACGGCCGCTTTGCAGGGTGATGTCGCAGTCCACGACATCATCGAAGACGGGAGTCATCGCCACGTTTACGCCGTTGAATACGCTCAGATTGGAAAGGCGGGAGTAGGTCGCGTCCACGATCCGGGCGCTGTAGCGCATGCCGGGACGGAGGAGATTCAGGCCTTCCAGGACGCTGGGACGGACTTCGATGTCGGCCGGCGTGGAAAGGGTGACATTGCCGATGGTGAACTTCCGATGCGGCTTGGCCTCGTCCGGGGATTCGCTCCGGGGATACTCCAGGATGGACATCGTCAGGTCCGCCGTTCCGTCCGACCGGAGCGTATCGGCTTCGAACAGGTAATAATTCTTGTTGAAACCGTAATAGCCGCGGTTCAGGAAAAACTCGGTGGAGCGGACCGTTTCATTTTCCAGGGCCGCTTCGGAAAGATACTGCCCGGTCTTGATGGTCGTCCGGCGTTTGTCCAATTCGAAGTCCCGTTCGAATTCGTCGGAATCGGGAAGCTTGTACTGGATCGAGGAAATGGTGTATCGATGTCCGGGACGGACATGATAGGTCACGTAGGCGCGCCGGTCCTTGTATTCGACCTCACTCCGGACGGTCGATCCGTACCAGCCGATGTATTCCATGTGGTCGGCCATGTTGTCCACGCTCACCTGCACCTGCTCCGGCTCGAAAATGACCGGAGGCGTCCCGATGTTCCGGATGAGATTGTTGATCCAGGTATCGGACGAATCGGCCCAGTTGTAGATGGAAACGCCGGGGCTCCAGCCGAAAATCGCCCCGTTGGGCTTCTGGCTGACATAGGAAGAAAGGTCGGCGGGACGGACGCCTTTGCCCTCCACCTGGATCTTGCTGCCGGCCAGGCGGTATTTCCCGGCAGGAATATTCCGGGTCGTACTGCAGGAGGCGGCCAGCGCTCCGGCTAGGAGAAGAAGCAGTATGGGCTTTCGGCAGTTCATTCTTACAAAATTAACACTTTTTACGTGTATTTCGACAAGAAATGTCATAACTTTGTGCCATGCAGATTTCCAGGAATGAAATGAAGCGCATCGCTTCCCTGTCCCGGAAAAAGGGACGGGATGAAAACGGCCTTTTTGTCGTCGAAGGCGAGAAGATGGTTTCCGAAGCCATGTCTTCCGGATTCGAGGTCGTTTCCGTATATCGGCGGGATGAGATCGGAGAAGAGGCGATGGCCCGGCTGACCTCCCTTTCCTCCCCTTCTCCCGTGCTGGCGACGGTCCGGATTCCCTCTCCGGTCCTCTATCAGCCGGAAAAAGGCCTGTACCTGGCGCTGGACGGCATCCGGGACCCGGGCAACCTGGGGACGATCCTCCGCATCGCGGACTGGTTCGGCATCGACGGCGTATTCGCCTCGGAGGATACGGTGGACCTGTATAATCCGAAGGTCGTACAGGCGACGATGGGCGCGATCTTCCGCATCCCGTATCACATGGTGGACATCCCTGCCTGCTGCCGGAGCATCCGGGCCGCAGGCGGGCATGTGTACGGCACTTTCCTGGACGGGGAGAACCTGTACCGGAAAACGCTCGACACCGGGGCGGAATCCCCTTCCGTCATCGTCATCGGCAATGAATCCAACGGGATATCGCCGGAGACGGCCGCCTGTGTGGGCGACCGTCTCTTCATTCCGCCCTATCCGGCAGATGATCCGGGTTCCGAATCCCTGAACGCCGCCATTGCGACGGCCATCACCGTCGCCGAGTTCAGAAGACGCGGATCGCGGTGAAATCTTTTTCAGGAACGCTTAAGGTAGTCAGTCCTTTCACGTTGATTCCCAGGTAGTTGTTTGCCTCATCGGGGATGGTTACCGTGATGTCCGCCTCGGGACCGAAGTTCACAACGACCAGCCAGGTTTCTTCGCCTTCACTGCGCAGGAAAGCAAAGTGACGGTCGGGATTGAAACCCGCGCCCTGGCAGTAACCGAGGTCGAAGGTCTTCCCTTCCCGGAAAGCAGGCTTGCGGGAGAGATGCAGGACATCGCGGTAGCGTTTCAGGATGCTTCGCCGGTGCGGGTTCAAGCCTTTCCTGGCATCCGAAATGTACTTCCGGAGTGCCTGCAGGCTATCCACCGTCCACCAGTCGAAGATGGAGGTGCGGCCGTTCACGCCGCTGAAAGGTTCGTCGTCCATTCCCCTTTCGCCGATTTCCTGCCCGAAGTAGAGCATGAAAGGGGCGGTGTTCAAAAGCAGGGACACGCCCAGGGCTGCGTAGCCCGCTTCGGCGCTGCCGGCGAAGAAATCGGAGGCGACGCGCTGCTCGTCATGGTTCTCCAGGAAATCCAGCATCCGCGGCTGCAGGTCGCCGAGGAACTGCCAGTTCCAGGTCAATTCCTTGGCACTAAGTCCGTTGCAGGTGACGGCCCGGACCGTGTCATAGAGTCCGGACTTGTCATAGAGCAGGTCGAAGCCCACCTCATCGACATACATCCGGTACTTCTCCTTTTCATAGACCTCGGCGATGAAGATGACCTGCGGGAACTCCTCCTTGATCCGGGCGATGAGCCACTGCATGAACGACGGCGGAACCAGTTCCACCATGTCGCAGCGGAAACCGTCCACCCCTTTCTTGGCCCAGTAGCGGACGATGTCCAGCATCTTGTCCCAGGTCGGAGTATGGAAATCGCAGTAGTTGATCTTGATGGTTTCGTACCAGTCGGTCACGGCCGGCGCCGGGGAGAAACAGTTGCCGGAGGCCTTGGCAGGATACTCCCGGAAGGGTTCTCCTGCACAGGAAACGGGCAGGCGGAGGGCCTCCCCGGGATAGTAGAAAAAGTCGTTCCCGGGAGCCCAGTGCACGGAGGTGTCGTCATCGGCCCCAAGGGAACGGACGCCCGGCATGTGGCTTTCATAGTCCCGGGCCACGTGGTTCGGGACAAAGTCCATGATCATCTTCAGTCCGTGGTCATGGGTCCTTTGCACCAGCTCCTGGAACTCTTCCATCCGGCGGGCCGGATCCTCTGCCAGATAGGGATTTACGTCATAGTAATCCGTGATGGCATAGGGCGATCCGGCGTCCCCTTTGACAATCTGGGGATGGGACGGCGTGCATCCCCCGTCGGATTTCCGGGTAGCGTGCCGGACGAGTCCGGTGTACCATACATAATCAACGCCAAGTCCCCGGAGATACTCCAGGGACTCGGTATCGATCGATGACATCTTACCGCTTCCCCACAACCGGGGAAGCATTTGGTAGATAATCTGTTTCAACTTACCAGTTCAGGATCTTCTTGAAGTCGTAGGTCTCCGGGTCGGCGACGTACTTCTTCGCGGCCTCGTAGTCGGCCGGGGTGATGAAGTGGCAGATGTGGTTGAAGTAGTTCTGGGAGGTACCGCCCTCGATGTTCACCCGGCGCGGAGGAATCTTGCCCTCGGCGTTCTGGAGATCCTTCAGGTACAGGGGGTGGGACTCGCCGTCGGCATCGACATAGACCATGCAGCCGGTTTCACCCTTGGCAAAGAGCTCGTAGGCGCCCATGGCCAGTTCGGTGCAGTAGGTGAGGTCGTAGCCGATCGGATCCTGGCAGCGGACATCGTAGCCGATCTCGACCGGACGGGTCTTGACCTTGAGGCCGATCTTCTTGAACTCCTTCTCGAGGATGTCGTTGAACAGGACGGCCTTGGAGATCTTGCCCAGTTCCGGATGACCGTGCTCGTCGTAGGTCATGGAAACGCCGGCGTTCTTGATTTCCTGGGGATCCAGGTCGTGGAACACGCCTTCCGCTACGACCACGGTGCCGTAGCCGATTCCGAGGAGCTTGCGCTTGAGGATGGCGGACAGGGCGAGCTTGACGATCTTGTCCAGGGTGATCTCCGTCTTGTTGAACATCTCGGGGATGATGGTCATCGGGCAGTGCGTAGCCTCGCCGATACCCAGGGCCAGGTGACCGGCACTGCGGCCCATGGCACTGATGATAAGCCAGTTGCCACTGGTGCGGGCATCCTCATAGACGGTGCGGGCCAGATGCGCGCCTTCGTCCTTCGCGGAGTTGAATCCGAAGGTCGGGGCGTTGTTCGGCAGCGGAAGGTCGTTGTCGATGGTCTTGGGCACGTGGATGTTTGCGATCGGATACTGCTTCGCGGCCAGGAACTTGGCGATGCGGTTCGCGGTGGAAGCGGTGTCGTCACCACCCACGGTCACGAGGAGCTTGATGTTGTTGTTCTGGAACAGGCTGAGGTTGAAATTCTCTTCGAAATCCTTGTCGGTGGGCTTGAAACGGCTCATCTGCAGGTAGCTGCCGCCCCGGTTGAAGTAGGCGTCAGCCTTGAAGAAGTCGATGTCTTCGGTGCGCGGGCACGGGGAGAACAGGCCGCTGTAACCGCCATGCAGGCCGATGACCCGGTAACCTTGGGACAGGAACGTCTTCGCCACGGACATCACGACCGTGTTCATGCCCGGAGCCGGGCCGCCTCCGCAGAGGATGATGATGGAATCTTTCATGTTCTATGAGATATTTGTTCGTTGTTTCTTTTGACCCGCAAATTTAAGAAAATTTAATTGGCTTTACAACTGCGGGCGGAGGTGTTTACCCCCGGGACAGCTTCACGACCATCATGGTGAGGTCGTCACTTTGTTCGGAGTCTCCGACGAAGGCACTGACGGCCTCTGTCATTTGGGTGACGAATTCCCTGGAGGTCAGGCTGTTCCCGTGGGCGGAGAGCACTTCCAGGACGCGTTCTTCCCCAAACAGCTCTCCCCCTTCCCTGGTGGCTTCGGTGAGGCCGTCCGTGTACAGGAAAAGGACCGAACCTGGCGGCAGGGCAGTCCTCTGCAGGGAATAGTCCCAGTCGCCCACGACGCCGAGCGGGACATTGGCATCGGCCTCCAGCAGGACGGGATGGCCGTCCCGGATGACGATGGGGGCGTTATGCCCGGCGTTGGTGTAAAGCAGTTCACCGGTGACGAGGTCCAGCGCTCCGACGAATAGGGTGACGAACATCAGGCTCTCGTTCCTGGCCGACAAAGCGGTGTTCAGGGTTGTCACGATCCTGGACGGACTGTCCTCCGATTCGGACAAAGTCCTGAACAGGGAACTGACCACCGACATCACGAGCGATGCAGGAATGCCTTTCCCGGAAACGTCTCCGATACAGAAGAAGAGTTTTCCGTTCCGGATCAGGAAATCGAACAGGTCTCCGCCCACGGCCCTGGCCGGGGTGACGCTGCCGTAAATGTCCAGGTCCGGCCGGTCCGGGAAGGCTGGCCAAGTCATGGGAAGCATGGACATCTGGATGTTGCGGGCGACGGCGAGTTCATTTTCCATGGAGGCCTTCTGGGCGGTGGTCTCCGTGAGGACCTGGATGTAATTGGAGAGGGATTTCTGCATGTGGTCGAACGAGTCGCGGAGGAGACGGATCTCGTCCTGGGTGCGGATGTCAGGCAGTTTCGTATCGAAATGGCCCTCAGCCACTTCCTCCGCCGATGCGGCCAGCCGGATCAGCGGGGAGGTCGCCTTCTTGATCCGGTGGCGGCTGATCAGGAAGACGATGAGCAGGCCGATCAGGATCAGGAACAGGATCGTAAAACCGTAAGCGTAACCCGGTGCCGTTATGACATCGACCGGGACGGCGATGCCCATAGACCAGCCGGAATGCTGGAGCGGCGCATAGAACACGATGGACCGGATCCCGTCCATCGTGACCAACTCATTCCCTCTGTGCCCGGCCAGCATCTCCTCCCCGAGTTTCCGGTAGTCGGCTCTTTCCTTGGAATCCGCGTAATCGAAGAAAGTCCCCTTGAGGATCCGTTCCTTGTCCGGATGGACGATATACTTCCCGTCCGGTCCAATGATGAAACTGTAGATGTGGCTTTCCTCGCCGGTCCATAGGATGGCGGGGTCGGATTCGTCATTCTCCTTCCGGTCGAGTTCCTCGATCAGCGCGGAGAGCCCTTCCAGGGAGATGTCCGCTCCGAAGACGCCGACGACCTGCCCTCCCGGCTCCCGCACCTGACGGGCGAATGTGCAAAGGATCGTACCGGCGCCATCCGCGTCCAGATAGGGGTTGGACCAGATGCCGTCCGGGGACTGGATTCCCTCGAGAAACCATTCGGCATGCAGGTAATCGTGTTTTTCAGAACCGATCCATTTGCAGGTGACCCTGTCCCCCTCGAAAACGGCATAGGGCTCGAACCATCTTCCCTCCTCGGGGAAATAGCCGGGGACGAAACCGATGCCGCAGCCGAACAGGTGACGGTTCGTATTGAGTTCATATTCCAGTGTGGAAGAGACCAGTTCGGGCGAGGAAAGGTGCCAGGCCAGTTCGTCCATGATATTCTCAGCAGAGACTTCCACCTTGCTCATCATCATGGCGATGCTGCCGTTGGTCTTGTCCGTCAGGTCGGCAAAGTGGGTTTTGGTAAGCATGTAGATGCCGGAAGCAGCCAGCAGGAATACGAACACAGAGATGATCGTCATCGTGACCAGCACCGTGAGAACTACACTCCGGGTCAGCCGGCCGGAGAATGATTTATACCTCTTCTTCATTTTGTTACGACAAAGATAAGCAAATAAACAGGAATTCCCGCAAAGAATATTCATTCCCGTTTTTCGCGAATAATCATTATATTTGTAATTTGAACGGATTGTATCGAAAAAATGGATTATACGCAGGCGAAACAGCGGATCGAGCAGCTCCGGGCGGAGCTCTGGGAGAACAGCCGGAAGTACTATGTGGAGAACGCGCCCACGATGTCGGACTACGAGTACGACCAGCTGATGCACGAACTGGAGGCGCTGGAGGAGCAGTATCCGGAATACAGGACGCCGGACTCCCCCACCCAGCGGGTGGGAAGCGACCTGGAGACGCCCGGCAGCCGGAATCTGGAAAGCGCGGCCGGGAAGGAATTCGCGAAATTCCCGCACCGGTACCCGATGCTTTCGCTGGGAAACACCTACAGTATCGCGGAGGTGGAAGAGTTCGCCGAAAGGGCCTCCAAGTCCCTGGAAACCCCTTTTACCTATTGCTGCGAGCTCAAGTTCGACGGAACGGCCATCTGCCTGACCTATCGTGACGGAAAACTGTTCCGGGCCCTCACCCGCGGCGACGGGGTGGTGGGTGACGACGTCACCGCCAATGCCCGGAAAATCGCCAATATCCCCGAAACGCTTCGGGGGACCGGCTGGCCGCAGGAGTTCGAGATCCGCGGCGAGGTGCTGATGCCCTACGAGTCCTTCGACCGGTTGAACAGGGAGCGCGAAGACAATGAGGACCAGCCCTTTGCCAATCCCCGCAATGCCGCCAGCGGATCTTTGAAGCTGCAGGACCCGGAGGAGGTGGCGAACCGCGGCCTGATGTGCACGCTGTACCATATCCCCGCCGGCCAGGTGGACTACCCCACGCACGACGAAGCCCTGAAAGCGGCGGAGAGCTGGGGACTCCCCGTTTCCGACACGCGGGAGCTGTGCCGGGACATCGACGGGATCGAGGCCTTCATCGCCCATTGGGACACGGCCCGCAAGCAGCTCCCCTTCCCGACCGACGGCATCGTCATCAAGATCAATGAAATGGACGCCCAGCGCCAGCTTGGCTACACGGCCAAGTCCCCGCGTTGGGCCGTCGCCTATAAATTCAAGGCGGAACAGGCGCTGACGCCGATCCTGTCCATCGATTACCAGGTGGGCCGGACCGGTGCCGTCACCCCGGTCGCGAACCTGGAACCGGTCTTCCTGTCCGGGACCATGGTCAAGCGTGCCACCCTCGTGAACGAGGACCAGATGGACATGCTGGACATCTGTGAGGGCGACTGGGTGTATGTGGAGAAGGGCGGGGAGATCATCCCCAAGATCACCGGTGTGGAGGAGTCCAAGCGCACCCCCGGTGCGAAGCGTCCTCCTTTCCCGAAGGTCTGTCCCGACTGCGGAACGCCGCTGGTGCGCCCCGAGGGCGAAGCCAAGTGGTTCTGCCCCAATACCGACGGCTGCCCGACCCAGATCAAGGGAAAGCTCGTCCACTTCCTGGGCCGGAAGGCCATGAACGTCCTGGCGGGCGACGCCACCGTGGACCAGCTCTACAACCTGGACCTGGTGCGCACGCCCGCGGATTTCTACGACCTCACCCAGTCGCAGCTGCTTCTGCTGGAAGGCTGGAAAGAGCGTTCGGCGCAGCGGTTCCTGGACAGTCTCCGGGAATCCCGGAACGTGCCCTTCGAGCGTGTCCTTTTCGCCATCGGCATCCGCTATGTGGGCGAGACGACGGCCCGGGACATCGCGCGTCATTTCGGGGACATCGACACGCTGGCGCAGGCTTCCAAGGAAGAGCTGGCCGCCGTACCCGAGGTGGGCGAAGTCATCGCCGAGAGCGTGTACAAGTATTTCCGCGACGAGCGGCACCTGAAGGAAATCGGGCGCCTGAAGGCGGCCGGCCTGCAGATGGCCGTCGTCGCGCCTGCCGGGAACGCCTCCGACGCCCTCGCAGGCAAGACCATCGTCATCAGTGGGAACTTCTCCGTCTCCCGTGACGAGATCAAGGCCCTTATCGAGGCCAACGGTGGCAAGAACAGCGGCTCCGTCTCCGGAAAGACCGCGTTCCTGCTGGCCGGTACGAAACCGGGCCCCGAGAAGGTTAGGAAGGCGGAGGCGCTGGGTATCCCCATCCTGGACGAGGATGCCTTCCGGAAATTGCTGCCCGACGGGAGCATGCCTGTACCGAAAGAAGATAATGAACTGACGCTGTTTTAGATGAATCCCTTTCAGAAGGCCATACACTGGGCGCAGGTCCGGATTCGCTGGGCAACCATCCTCGTGGGACGGCTGGTCCGGTTCCTGACCCATGACATGTGGTACCTGAAAGTGGAGGACCTGTCCGCCTGGAAGGCCCGCGTCGTCCGGGATATCAAGGTCATCTGGCTGATGCTCAAGGTTTTCGCCGACCAGAAGATCGGCTTCCAGTGTACGGCCCTTGCCTATCAGTCCATGATGTCGGTCGTGCCCTTCATCGCCATCGGACTGTTCCTGACGAACAAGGTGGGCATTTCCGACCAGTTCAGCGCCTTCCTGCATGCCAACCTTAGCAACCAGCGGCTGATCGAGGACCTGCTCTCGGCCTCCGACAAGATCATCGCGACGGCGGAATCCGGCCTGTTCGGCTTCATCAGCATGTTCTCCTTCTTCTGGGTGGTCATCTGGCTGATGGTGACGGTCCGGCGGGTCTTCAACAATGTCTGGAAGGCCGAGGAGAAGCGGAACTTCTTCCACGTGCTGGGCGTGGGCCTGGGCGTGATCATCCTCTCCCCTTTCGTGATCGTCCTGTTCTTTACCGGCTCCGTGGTCTATTCCACGATCCTGGATTATATCGTCCCGAGCGGACTGTTCTTTTCCGAGAGCCTGAAGACCTTCCTGTCCTGGGCCCTCTTTGCCGGCGCCGCAATCCTGATCCTCTCGGCCATGTACAAATACATACCAGCCGCCCATGTGCGGTACCGGCATGCGCTGAAGGCGGCGGTCATCGCCGGCATCGGCTTCGCGGCCGTGCAGTACCTGTACCTGGAAACCCAGGTGATGGTGGCCAAGCAGAACGCCATCTACGGGGTGCTGGCCGCCATCCCCCTGTTCATGATCTGGCTGAACCTGGGGTGGACCATCGTCCTGTACGGGGCGGAGTTGTCCTATTCGTTCCAGAATGTGAATCACCTTAATCCCAAGGAGATACTATGAGTTATTCCGAGTTTGACGAGAAAGATTTCGCGCTGATCCGGCATGACTGGGAGATCCTGTATGCATCGGCCAAGAAACGCTGTGCCGACGAGCACGAACTCGCGGTCGTGCAGCAGGCTTTCGACTTTGCCAATGATGCCCACAAGAATGTCCGGCGCCGCAGCGGGGAGCCCTACATGCTCCATCCGATCGCGGTCGCGCAGATCGTCGTGGACGATATCGGGCTCGGATACAAGTCCATCGCCGCCGCGCTCATGCACGACGTCGTGGAAGACACGGACTACACCGTGGAAGACCTCCGGGAGCGTTTCGGCGACAAGATCGCGTCCCTGGTGGACGGTCTCACCAAGATCAAGAACGTCCTGGATTACGAGGACAAGAACAAGATGGGGTCTCCCCAGAGCATGCAGGCGGAGAACTTCAAGCGCATCCTCCTCACGCTCAACGATGACCCCCGCGTGGTCCTGATCAAGCTGGCCGACCGCCTGCACAACTGCCGGACCATCGAGTTCATGCCCGAGCACAAGCGGGACAAGATCCTGAGCGAGACGATGTTCGTCTTCATCCCCCTCGCCCACCGGCTGGGCCTGTACGGCATCAAGTCCGAACTGGAGAACATCTGGCTCCGCTACAAGGAACCCGAGGCCTATGCCGAGATCGACGCCAAGATCCGCCGGAACATCGAGGAGCGCGGAAAGGAGATGACCGCCTTCGTGGAGCCCATCGAGACCGCCCTCACCAAGGCCGGCTTCAAGTTCGAGATCAAGAAGCGGGTCAAGACCCCGTATTCCGCCTGGCACAAGATGCAGGTCAAGCAGATCTCCTTCGAGCAGGTGTACGACCTGTTCGCCATCCGCATCATCTTCGACCCGGACCCGAACTCGTCGGAAACCGAACGGGACCAGTGCTACCACGTTTTCTCCACCATCACGGGTATCTACCGGTATATGCCGGAACGGATCCGCGACTGGGTGCGCCATCCCAAGTCCAACGGCTATGAGGCGCTGCATTGCACCCTCCTGAGTCCCTCGGGCATCTGGGTGGAAGTCCAGATCCGGACACGCCGGATGGACGACATCGCCGAAAAGGGCATCGCCGCGCACTGGACCTACAAGCAGAACGGCTACATCGGCGACAGCGAGATGGACCTCTGGCTGTCACGGATCAAGGAGATCCTCGTGAATCCGGACGTGAACGCCCTGGAACTGCTGGACATCATCCACAACGACCTCACCAGCACCGAGATATATGTGTTCACACCGAAGGGTGAGCAGCGTTCCATCGAGAAAGGGGCGACGGTCCTGGATTTCGCCTACCTGATCCATACCGAGATCGGCAACAAGGCCATCGCGGCCAAGGTGAACCAGCGGCTCGTCTCCCTGAGCCACGTCGTCAAGACCGGCGACCAGGTGGAAATCATCACGGCCGAGGAAGAGCACCCCAAGCGGGAATGGCTCCAGTTCCTCAAGACCCGCAGGGCCCGTTCCCTCGTGATGGATTATTTCAAGAACGAACGGAAACAGACCATCGACTTCGGCCGTACCGTGCTCGAAGGGCAGGTACAGGCGCTGGGATTCAAACTGACGGAGGATCAGCTGCAGCGGATCGAGGCCGCCTACGACGCCCCCGACCGGGATGAACTTTACTACCGGGTGGGAACCAGCCAGATCAAGCTGGACGGCCTTTCCGACATCCTCAAATCCAAACAGCGGATATCCCTCCTGCGCAAGATTTTCCACCGGGAGGAGAAAGCGCCCAGGAAGCCGGAGGAAGTGTATGTCATCGGCGGGAAGGACGACGACGGCCACCAGTTCGTCATCGCGACCTGCTGCAACCCGATTCCCGGCGATCCGGTCATCGGCTTCAAATCCCCGGACGGAAGGATCACCGTCCACAAGAAGTCCTGCACCGTCGCCGAGGAAATCGCGGCTACGCACGGCGACTGGGTCGTGGTCCCGAAATGGCTGGAGGAACAGGGCGCCAAGTCCTTCCTGGTACGGATTTCGCTGAAAGGCCTGGACCGGGTGGGCCTCCTGAATGACATTTCCCGTTTCCTGTCCCTGGTGATGGGCGCCAACATGCGGCGGCTCAACCTGAGCGCAGACGAAGGGATCTTCTCCGGATACATCGACCTGTATGTGAACAGCAAGGACGTCCTGGAGCAGATCCTGCGGAAACTCTCCCATATCGACGGCATCGAGTCCGTCTCCCGGAGCGAACTGTAAAATGCGTATGAACAAGAAGTTATCGAAATTCCTACCCTTGATCCCGGCCGTCCTCGTCCTCGGGGTGATGATGTTCCCGTCGGGGTGCGCCAATACCACCACGCCGCCGAGCGGAGGGCCCAAGGACACCATTCCCCCGGTGCTCCTGAAGACGTCGCCCCTTCCCGGGACGGTGAATGTACCCACGCACAAGACGCAGATCAAGTTCACGTTCGACGAGTATGTGGTCGTCAAGGACCCCAGCAATATCTTCCTTTCTCCCCCGCTGGAGAAAAAGCCCAAGTACAAGATGCAGGGAAAGACGCTCGTCGTCACTTTCGAATCCGACCTGGACAGCAACACGACCTATACGCTGGACATCACCGGTGCGGTGGCGGACAACAACGAGGGAAACTTTTTCGAAGGGTTCACCCTGGCCTTTTCCACGGGTTCCCAGCTCGATTCGATGGGCGTGACCGGTCTCGTACAGGACTGCAACTCGCTCAAACCCATCAAGGGAGCGACGGTCCTCCTGTATAAGGACCATGCCGATTCGGCCGTTTTCCTGCATCGGCCCAGTGCGGCGGCGAAGACGGACGAATGGGGTTTCTTCAGCCTTCGGAACATCCAGGACACCTTGTACCGGGTGTATGCGATCAAGGATGCCAACGGCAACAACATCTACGAACCGGACCAGGAGAGCATCGCTTTCCTGGACGAGCCGTTCCGGCCGAAGACCGTGTTCAACGATTCCCTCTACGAATTCAAGAAATTCAACATGAAGGACACGGCCCTGTGCCTGGCGCGAAAGACTGACGTGGAGCTGAACGTTTTCCGGGAAAAGCCCAGCAAACAGTTCATCGTCAAGAAGGAACGCGTAGGACTCCGGACGGCTTTCCTGACCTTCATGGCGCCGGATGCCCAAGTCCATTCGATGAAGATCAAGGGGCTTCCTGCGGAAAAGCTCATCTCGCAGTTCAACCCGCAGAAGGACAGTCTGGAGCTCTGGGTGAACGATCAGCGGAAGATGCCGGATACCCTTCAGCTTCTGATCAATTTTGACAAGACCGATACGCTGGGGAAACTCGTCCCGACCGAAGAAACCGTCAAACTCGCCCTGAGCAAGGAACTTCGGGCCGAACTCCAGAAGAGTTCCCGGCGGGATGTCAAGCACGAGGACACCATCGCGGTCTTCAAGAGCGAAGTCGATCCGGCCACCGTCGAACAGTACGGATTCCGCTTCGAATTCAAGTATCCGCTGATCCAGGAGGCCTGGGATTCCCTTACCTTCTGGTCCGTCAATCCTCGCCAGCAGGAAAAGACGGAGAAATACACGGTTACCCGCGATCCGGACAATCTCCGCATCTATACGGTCATGCCTACGGACAAGCTCATGCAGGGCTTCGACTATCACCTGAAACTGCCGCATCGGAAATTCCGGGATGTCAACGGGTATTATAACGACAGCACGGAAGTCAAGGTGACCCTTCCGACCGACGAGAAGCTGAGTTCCATCTCTTTGGAACTGTCCCATGTCCAGAAGAACCGCTACATCGTCGAACTCCTTTCCGAGAAACGGGACAAGGTGATCCGGAGCTTCATCGTCGATTCCGACCAGACCGTGCTCTTCCCGTATGTCAAGGCCGGCAAGTACTGTATCCGCATAACGGAGGACCGCAACGGTAACGGACTGGTGGACACCGGCCAGGTGCTGGAACACCGGCAGCCCGAGAAAGTCAAGTTCTTCAAGATCGAGGACCAGTTCCTGATCGACATTCCCGAACGGACGGAATATGTCCAGCAAATCGATTTGGAGGAACTGTTCCGATGAGAAAGGCCGTCACCCTCTTCGCCGCCCTCTTGCTGGGGTCCCTGGCGCTCGTTGCCCAGGATGGGCAGAAAAAGAAGAATTCCATCGACCTGGAGAAGGAGTTCTTCCAGCTTCCGGATTCCGTCACGAACGAATACCTGGACGCTACGGATATCCCGAAAGCCTCCCGGATCAACGATTACTGGATCGTTGGAGTCCACGGCGGGGTCTCCGTTCAGCACGGTTACTTCAACCCCGTCCGGCAGGTCAATTATTATGTGAACAAGCCGGTGTACGGTGCCTCCATCACCCGGTATGCCACGATGATGAACACCTTCCCCATCGTGGGAATGGAACTGGGCTTCCAGCACAATTTCGAAGGTTATAATTTCAAGGAATACGAGTCGGACGGGAACACCTACCGCCAGAACATCGACGGCGCTTACGAGGCTTATATGGAGGTTCCCGAAGTCTTTCTCCTGACCCACGCCCATTTGGACATGGGGTCTTTCGCGAAAATCCTCATCAAAGCCGGCATGTACGGCGGCTATCGGACGAACATCACCCGCATCGGCCCCCGGGTGGACGGGATCGAGCATGAGTTCTTGGATACGGACAACCGGTGGACCTACGGCGTCCAGGGCGGCCTGGGCCTGGGTTTCATGGTGGATCCGATCGAAATCCACCTGGGCGTCCAGATCAAATGGGGCTGGTCGTCGTTCTATCAGCCCGATGTGGCCAGCCCGTACTACTACCGGTACGCCTATCCGCTGGACGGAGCGGTGACCCTGGGCCTCTATTATCAACTGACTCCCCGCCGGGGCCACACCCGCGGGAAACTGCGCAGGATGGCGCGGCAGATGGTGGAAGAGGAACGGGAAGCAAATAATCTCAACGAACATGGAAACACGAGTAGTCAAAGTAGGTGACGTCCTCATCGGAGGAGACAACCCCATCGTCGTCCAGACGATGTGCAATACCCATACGTACGATGTCGATGCGACGGTGGCCCAGTGTCTTCGGCTGGCGGCCGCCGGTTCGCAGCTGGTGCGGATTACCGTTCCCGGCCTGCAGGATGTGCCTCATATCCGGGAGATCAAATCGCGTCTCCGGGCGGCAGGATGCCGTGTCCCCCTGGTTGCCGACATCCATTTTTCCTCCGAAACGGCCATTGCCGTGGCGTCGGTCGTGGAGAAGGTTCGGATCAACCCGGGCAACTTCCATAAGGACCATGAAGAGGCGCGGCGTCAGTTCGCCCGTTTCCTCGAGGAGTGCAAGAAATATGGGACGGCCATCCGGATCGGCCTGAACCACGGTTCCCTGGGATCCTATATCGTGGAACGCTACGGAAACACTCCGAAGGCCATGGCCCTGGCGGCGATGGAATGGATCGACATGTGTCTGGATGCCGAGTTTTATGATGTCGTCGTCTCCTTGAAGGCCAGCAATACGGTCGTCATGATCGAAGCATACCGGGAACTTGCCCGGATGATGCAGGAGCGGGGCGTCGTCTTTCCCCTGCACGTCGGCGTTACGGAAGCCGGAAACGGCGATTCCGGACGCATCAAGTCCTGCGTGGCGATTTCCACCCTGCTGTCCGAAGGCATCGGCAATACCGTCCGTGTCTCCCTGACGGAGGATCCGGAAAATGAGCTGCCGGTGGCGCGGTATCTTTCCGACCGGTATTCCCGGCACCCTTCCGGACAAGCCGAAGGGACCCCTCCCCTCTCTCCCCGGGAGCTGACGATCCTCAAAGCCGCCTGCGACTATGGAAAGCCGCTGCTGGACCGAGAGATCGACACGGTCGCATTCCCGGATCTGGACCCGGAATTCGCCGCCTACCTGACGGATGAACTGCTCCAGGCCTGCCGGCGCCGGTTCTACCGTCCCGAATATATCGCCTGCCCCGGATGCGGTCGGACGATGTACAATCTCCAGGAGGCCTTCGAGGCCGTGAAGGCAAGGACGGGGCACCTGAAGGACGTGGTCATCGCCGTCATGGGCTGCATCGTCAACGGTCCCGGCGAAATGGCCGATGCGGACTATGGTTATGTCGGCGAAGGCGGCGGCAAGGTGACGATCTATCGGGGAAAGACCCCGGTGCTTCGGCATATCCCCGACACCGAAGCGGTGGATAAACTGGTTGAACTCATTGAATCCGAGCGATGAAACGAACTTTTCTCCTCCTGGTGACGCTTCTTTTCGTCCCCCTTTTCTGCCATGGACAGCAGAAAACCACTTACAAGGTCGCCCAGCGGGACACCTGCGACCTCTTCATGGACGTCTATGATCCGGTCGTCATTCCCGGCGATACGCTGCAGCGTCCGACGATCCTGTATGTCTTCGGAGGCGGCTTCATCACCGGACGCCGGGACGACCCGTATGTGCTTCCCTGGTTCAAACGCTTGACGGAGAATGGCTACCGGGTTGTTTCCGTGGATTACCGGCTGGGACTCAAGGGTGTCGAGATGCGATTCGACCTCGCCCATCTGATCCAGAGCGCCAGATACACGAAAAAAGCCGTGGACATGGGTGTGGAGGATGTCTTCGCCTCCGTCCGTTATCTCGTGGACCATGCGGACAGCCTGGGGGTGGATCCTTCGAACATCGTCATTGCCGGCAGTTCCGCCGGAGCGATGATTTCCCTTTCCAGTGAGCTGGAAGCCTGCAACCGCACGGCCCGCGCGGAGATCCTGCCGGAGGGCTTCCATTTCGCCGGCGTGATGTCTTTTGCCGGAGCCATCATGTCCGATAGCGGAAAACCCTGCTATGACCGTGTCCCCTGCCCGCAGCTGCTCATCCACGGCACGAGTGACGGAGCCGTCACCTACAATAAAATGGGTTTCGGCCGCTGGGGCATGTTCGGAAGCAGCTATCTGGTGGACAAGGTCCTGGAGCCGGCCGGTTACGAATACCAGATATACCGGTATGTCGGCCATACCCATGACATGGCTGCCAACATGATGGCCAACTGGCCGGAAGAGAAGCGTTTCCTGGAAGTATCCGTGATGGGCAGGAAGCGTCTTGTCCTGGATTGCACGCTGGACGACCCGATGATGCCGGCCTGGCAGTCGGTTTCCCTCGACGATATCTATTGATTATTTCTCCGGCAGGACCGCGATCAAGGATTCCACCGCTTTCACCTTGTCGCCGACTTTCACTTGGATGTCGGCGTCCAGGGGAAGGAACATGTCGATGCGGGAGCCGAACTTGATGACGCCGCACTGATCTCCCCGGTTTTCCATGTTCCCCGGTTTGGAATAGCAGACGATCCGGCGCGCGAAAGTACCGGCAATCTGCTTGAAGAACACCTCGCCATACCTGTTTTCGAGGCAGCTCGAGGAATGCTCGTTCAATTCCGAGGACTTGGGATGGAACGCCAGGAGATACTTGCCGGGATGGTACTGGTAATACGTAACTTTTCCGTTGACCGGCCAGAAGTTGCAATGGACGTCGAAAAAATCCATGTACACGGACACCTGGATGCAGTCCCGTTTCAGGTACTCTTTCTCGAAGGACTTCTCTACGATGACTACCTTGCCGTCGGCCACGGAGGTGACGAGCCGGTCATTCTCGTAATCCGGTGCAGTCCGCTCCGGCACCCGGAAGAACCAGGTGATGAAAACCATGAAGATGACGAAGACGGCCGAGAGCGGAATGGAAATCCACGGGTTGTGGATGAAATGGGCCGTGAGCCAGATCAGCACAGCGCAGATGCACCATGAAACCAGGATGGTCTCATAGGAATCTTTGTCGATCCGAATGCTTTGGAAAAACCGTTTCATTTCTTTGAATACTAAAATAAACCGGTGATGATCAGATAAATAGTACCCGTAGGAATGGCGAACAGGGCGCTGTCGAAACGATCCAGCATCCCGCCGTGTCCGGGCATGATGTTACCGGAATCCTTGACCCCGCACACCCGTTTCCACTGGGATTCGAACAGGTCCCCGAACACGCCCGCCACATGCATCAGCAGGGCCATGACAAGGACATGGACCATCGGGAGATTCAGGAATCCCGTCCATACCAGGATGGCACCGGCAAGTACGGCGAATGCCAGTCCACCCCAATAGCCGGCCCAGGACTTGTTCGGAGAGATGGTCGGAGCCAGCTTACCCGTGAACCTGCCCAAGAGCATGCCCACGCAGTAAGCGCCCACATCCGATGCCCAGATGATGATGAAGAACGCAAGCATCAGGCGACCGTCGAAGTTCCCAGCTCCGTCGAGAACGACATACCGGGAGAGGATCAACGGAATCGCGATGTAAAGCAGTCCCGTGAAAAGGAAGGCAGCCTGTTTGAAAGCCGCTTTGTCCTTGACGAAAAGCGATGCGCTCATCAATGCGGGGACGAACAGGAGGGTGAGCGGAACGGCCGGGGAGAGGACAGGGAACAAGGCGGAGAAGTAAACCAGCCCGAAAGCAACGCAACTGAGCAGGATGGCCGCCAGCTGCAGAGGACGGTACTTCTCCCCCATCGTCATCCGGTAAAACTCATACAGCATCGTAGTCGTCAGGAACAGCGCCAGGGCAGCAAACAGATATTTGCTCACCAGCAGGCAGCTGATGACGATGACGAGGAAACAGATGCCGGACAAAGTCCGTATGACGGTATTATTCATGGTCCTCCTGCACTTCCGAAGGTTGCTGTTCACGCACGGCTTCATCCCCTTCCGGCTTTACCTTGGGACCGAGGATCCGTTCGATATCTTCGGCAAAGATAACCTCTTTTTCGAGAAGGAGCGCACCCATCTGCATGAAAGCGTCCCGGTTGTCCTCGATCAGGCGGTAGGTGCGGTCATGGACCTGCTGGACGATTTCCTTCACTTCCTGGTCCATCAGCTCCGCCGTCTTTTCCGAATACGGTTTCGTGAGGTTGTAGCCGCGGGCACCGGTGGAATCATAGAAAGAGAGATTGCCCACCTTCTCGCTCATGCCATAGTACTGAACCATGCTATAAGCCATCCCCGTCAGGCGCTCCAGGTCATTCAGGGCTCCGGTGGAAGGCTCGCCATTGAGGATTTCCTCCGCGACCCGGCCGCCGAGCAAGGCGCACATCCGGTCGATCATGACGCTGCGGGACCAGTTCTTCCTTTCTTCCGGAAGATACCAGGTGAGCCCGAGGGCGTTTCCGCGCGGGATGATGCTTACCTTGAACACCGGATCGGCGTATGGAAGGAGCCAGCCCACCAGGGCGTGGCCGGCCTCGTGATAGGCCGTCGTCCGTTTCTCCGCCGGTGACATGATGGTATTGCTCTTGCGTTCGAGACCGCCGATGATGCGGTCCACGGCATCGAGGAAATCCTGCTGGGTGACCAGGGTGTGGTTGCGCCGGGCGGCGGTGAGCGCCGCTTCATTGCAGACATTGGCGATATCGGCACCGGAGAATCCCGGGGTATGCTTCGCCATGAATTCCACGTTGAAATCCGGGGCGACCTTGATACCGCGAAGGTGTACCTGGAAGATTTCTTCGCGCTCTTTCAGTTCCGGGAGCTCGACATGGATCTGCCGGTCGAAACGGCCGGCCCGCATGAGGGCCTGGTCCAGGATGTCCGCCCGGTTGGTGGCGGCAAGGACGATGACGCCGGAATTGGTGCCGAAGCCGTCCATCTCGGTCAGGAGCTGGTTCAGCGTGTTTTCCCGTTCATCGTTGGAGGAGAAGCCGCCGTTTTTGGCGCGGGCGCGGCCTACGGCATCGATTTCGTCAATGAAGACGATGCAGGGCGCTTTCTCCTTCGCCTGGCGGAAAAGGTCGCGGACGCGGGATGCGCCCACACCGACGAACATTTCCACAAAGTCGGATCCGGAGATGGAAAAGAACGGAACGTTCGCTTCCCCGGCTACGGCTTTCGCCAGCAGTGTCTTGCCGGTTCCGGGAGGGCCCACGAGAAGGGCTCCCTTGGGGATCTTTCCGCCCAGGGCCGTGTATTTCTTGGGGTTCTTCAGGAAATCCACGATTTCCATCACTTCCTCCTTGGCGCCATACAGGCCGGCGACATCCTTGAAAGTGACCTTGACCTCGTCTTTGTCGGCCAACTTGCCGGTGGACTTGCCCACATTGAAGGGATTGCCCATTCCGCCGCCCATGCCGCCGGCTCCCCGGTTCATTCCGCGGAACATCCAAACCCAGAAAAGGATCAGCAGCAGCGTCGGGAAGATCCACTGGGCCAGTTCGGCCCAGGTGTGGTCCGCATTCTGGATGACCACCTTGAACTGCTCGCCTACGGGCAGCGCCTCATTGAGTTCGGCGAAACTCGCTTCGGGGTCGAATTTGGAGGAGACCAGGAAATAGAAATGCGGGGCGCGGCGCGGAACCACCCCACCCGGAAACTCATCGGCATACTTGGCCAGGCGCTCGGGTCGGACCTTGACCTCGCCACGGATGTCATTGCGGACGAAAACGATCTCCTCGATGTCTCCGGACTGGGCCATGGTCTGGACCTGTTGCCATTCGATCTTCTGCGGGTCGGCGGATTGCTGGTTGTTGAACAGCAGCCAGCCGATCCCGAGGATCAGCAGAAGGTATAGCCACGAGAAATTGAAGGTGAAGCTGAACTTCTTGCCTTCCTTCGGATCTTTCTGTTTTTCAGCCATTTACTCTTCAGTCTTAGGCGCGGCGGGTTTTCTGCGCATTTTGTACTCTTTCCGGGGAACATCGGCCCAAAGGTCTTCCAGACGATAGAAATCCCGGTACTCCTTCAGGAACACGTGGACAACGATGTTGCCATAGTCCTGGATAATCCAGAAATTGTTCTCTTCCCCCTGGGAACGATAGAGTTTGTGCCCCTCTTCCTGCATCTTTTCGGCGATGTTGTCCGCAATGGCACCTACCTGGGTAGTGTTGGATCCGTCGCAGACGACGAAAAAATCAGTGATCGCGCCGTCCATCTTCCGGAGGTCCAGCGAGACCACGTTTTCACCCTTCTTGTCTATGATCGCATCGGCGATGAGCCGAAGGTCGTGTGTAATCATATCTCGTTCGGTAATTATTTGTAAATTTGCATACAAAGATACACAAAATCCGAACCAATGGAAAGCAAGATCCATATAAAGTGGCACGATGAACTCGATTCCACCAATGATGAGCTTCTGAGGCACATCCATGATTATGACAATTTGTCAGTGATCGCCGCCGTGAACCAGACGGCGGGACGGGGACAGCGGGGCAACCGCTGGCTCTCGGAACCCGGGGACAACCTGACTTTCTCCCTTTTGGTGAAACCGGAGGGCTTTCCGGTCCGGGAGTTCATGGCCTTCACTTTCCTGGCGACGCTGGTCATCCGCGATTTCCTGCAGGAGGAAGGCGTTCCGGCCATCATCAAATGGCCCAACGACATCTATGTCGGGACCAAGAAGATCTGCGGGATGTTGATCGAGAACACGCTGGAAGAGGACCGGATCGCCGCGAGTGTCATCGGTATCGGCCTGAACCTGAACCAGACCGCTTTCCCGGGAGAGCTGGTGAATCCGACTTCCCTGAAACGGCTGACGGGGAAAACTTACGATCCCCATGAGGTCCTGGAGCAGATTTGCGCCCGGTTCGAGGAGCGGCTTCCCCTGCTGGAGAACGGCCGTACCACGCTGTATCACGCCTATGGCAAGGACCTTTTCCAGGCCGGTATCCCCTGTCGCTACCGGGACCTTGCTTCCGGCGAAGAGTTTACGGGGACGATAAAAGGCGTCACCCGGGAGGGACGCCTTCAACTGGAAAGGGACGGGGAAATCCGTTCCTACGCTTTCAAGGAAGTGGGTTACATCCTCTGAGGACAGCAACAGCCGCGCAAGGGTCTTCGGCTTTGAAAACGGCGCTGCCTGCCACGGCGACATCCACCCCGGCCGCAGCGACTTCCGCCGCATTCCCCAAGGTAACGCCTCCGTCCACCTGGATGAGGGCATGATGGCCGATGCGGTCCAGTTCCGCCCGGACAGCCCGCACACGGTCCAAGGTTTCCGGGATGAATTTCTGTCCGCCGAAGCCGGCGAAAACGCTCATGACCAGCACATAGTCCAACTTCCCCAGGTACGGGAAAATCTTCTCCACCGGGCAGTCCGGATTGATGGCAAGTCCCGCTTTCACATGAAAGCGATGGATGAGGTCAATGACTGTATCGGTCTGATCCAGCGTCGCTTCGTAATGGAAGCTGATATAGGATGCGCCGGTCTTGGCAAACCGCTCGACATACTTCTCCGGATGAACGATCATCAGATGGACGTCCATCGGTTTCACCGCAATCTTGGCAACGGCATCCACGACGGAAAACCCGAAGGAGATATTGGGTACGAGGGATCCGTCCATGATATCCAGGTGGATCCAGTCGCCGCAAGCGTTGACGGTTTCCACATCATGGGCAAGATGCAGGAAATCGGCGGCCAGGATGGAAGGGGCGATCAGCATATCCTATTCGAAATGAGTGACGACATCCACGAGATGATCCACGAACTTGTCCAGGGAAGCCAGCTCGAGCTTCTCTCCCGGCGCATGGACATTCCGGAGCGTAGGGCCGAAGGAGATCATATCCAGGTCCGGGAACTTCTCCAGGAACAGGCCGCATTCCAGACCGGCATGGATGGCCTTGACTTCCGGTTCCTTATGGAAGAGCTTCCGGTAGGATTCCACGCTGACCTTGAGGATGCGGGAATCCAGATTGGGCTTCCAGCCCGGATATTCGCCATGATGCTCCACATCGAAGGAACCCAGGAAGAAAGCGGCTTCCACCCGCTCCGCCAGGGCATGGAGCTCGGAAACGACCGAACTGCGCTGGCTCGTAATGACCTTCAGGACATCTCCTTCGATCCGGACGGCCGCGAGATTCGTGGATGTTTCCACAAGACCGGGAATGTCCATGGACATTTTCTCCACGCCGTGCGGGACGCTCAGGAGGGTCATGATGATATTGGCCGCATCCCCTTCCTCGATGGGGCGGATCGGGCAGGCTTCCGGGGTACAGGTGATTCCGATGCCCGGATCGCTGGAATGGTATTCCGCCTGGATAAGGGCTTCGAACGCCCTGGCATCGGCCTCCCATTCGGAAACGTCGTCTGCGGGTACGGCGATGAATGCCTCCGCTTCCCGGCAAATGGCGTTGGGCTTGTTGCCGCCGCCGAGGCTCAGAAGCTGGAAATCGTACTGGAGTTCCGTGTACAGGAAACGGACGAGCAGGCGGAGGGCATTGGCCCTTTCCTTGTTGATGTCGTCACCGCTATGGCCGCCCATCCCGCCGGTCAGGCGGACCCGGAGCGTACGGTATCCTTTCCGGAGCGCCTCCCGCTTGAATTCGAAGGTGGCCGTGGTGTCGATACCGCCGGCGCAACCGACGAAAAGCTGCCCCTCGTCTTCGGAATCCAGGTTGATGAGGGTCTTGCCTTCAAAGAAACCGGGCTCCAGCGCGAAAGCGCCGTCCATGCCCGTCTCTTCGGAGATGGTGAACAGGCATTCCAGCTTGCCCATGGGGAGATCGCCCCCGAGGAGGGCAAGACAGGCGGCGACACCGATGCCGTCATCGGCTCCGAGCGTAGTATGCTTGGCGACCATCCAGCCGTCCTCTACGGTGTACGGGATGGGATCTTTCAGAAAGTCGAAAGGGAAATCGGCATCTTTCTCGCAGACCATGTCCTGATGCGCCTGGAGAACCAGCGTGGGAACCTGCTCCTTGCCCGGCGCGGCTTCCTTGACGATGACGACGTTGCCGGTCTTGTCCGTGCGACACGCCAGCCCATGACGGGCGGCAAAGTCCTGAAGGAAGGCGGTCATAGGTTCCTCATGGCCGGATTCCCGGGGAATGGCCGTGATCTGCTTGAAAATATCAAGTACGGTTTCTGCGTTCATATCCTACACAAATTGAAGTTTGTGTAAAGATAGGGAAAAAAAGCCGAAGATGGAAATATTACCGCTCGACCGGAACGGAAATCATGCCTTCTATATCCGTAACATACTGGCGGAAAGCCTTGTCCGTCGCCATTAGATCCTGGACGGTCGTGCAGGCATGGAGAACCGTGGCATGGTCCTTTCCTCCGAGTTCCGCACCGATCGTGGAGAGGGAGCAGTTCTGGATCAGGTTGCGGCATTCGTACATGGCGATCTGCCGGGCCTGGACGATCTGGCGTTTCCGGGACTTGGACAGGAGGATGTCCCGCGTAATGTTGAAATACTCGCACACAGTGTCCACGATCAGGTCGATGGAGACATCGCTCTGCTTCTCCCCTACGATCTTGCCGGTGATGCTTTCCGCCAGGGAAACGGTGATTTCCTTGTGACAGAGGGTCGCATGGGCGATCAGGGAGATGAGGGATCCTTCCAGTTCACGGAAATTGGACTTGATGCGGGAGGCCAGGAATGCCAGGACCTCGTCGTCCACCTGGACGCCTTCGCGGAAGGCACGGGCCCGGAGCATGGACAGCCGCGTCTCGTATTCCGGACGGGACAGTTCCACGGAAAGGCCCCACTTGAAACGGGAAAGGAGCCGTTCCTCGAAGTTCTGCAGGTCCACGGGAGCCCGGTCGGAGGTGAATACCAACTGCTTGCCGCTCTGGTGCAGATGATTGAACACATTGAAGAACGCGTTCTGGGAGCCCTGTCCCAGGAGGTCCTGGATGTCGTCCACCAGCAGGACGTCGATCTTCATGTAGAACGCCATGAAATCCACGAGGCGGTTCCCCTTCACGGCATCCATATACTGCGTCTTGAACTCGTTACCGGTCACATACAGGACCACGAGGTCCGGATAGCGTTCCTTGATGGCGATGCCGGTCGCCTGGACAAGATGCGTCTTGCCGAGGCCCGGGCCGCCGAAGATGAACAGCGGATTGAACGGGGTCTTTCCGGGAGAGAGGGAAATGTTCTCTCCGGCCGTGACGCCCATCCGGTTGCATTCTCCCTCGATCAGGTTCGCAAAGCAATAGACCGGATTCAGCCTCGGGTCGATCTTCACCCGCTGGACGCCCGGGAAAACGAAGGGACTCGGGCTTCCGGAAGGCTGGTAGGTACTGATGGGAACCGTCTTGTTGGTCGGAGTCAGGCCGTGGGAGGCGGGATAGACCATGGGTTTCTCCACCTGGACGGGACGGACCATATAATGGAGTTGGGCACCTGAGCCGACAGCCCGCTTGAGCGTCAGCTTCAGAAGGTCCAGGTAGGCCCCTTCGATATAGTCGCGGAAGAAATCCGAAGGGACTTCCACGGTGAGGGTGGAGTCCACGAGCGAGACGGGACGGATCGGCTTGAACCACGTATTAAACTTCTGCGGATCAATGTTATTCGCAATGATCTGCAGACAGTTGTTCCATACGGCGATATGTCTTTCAGTTCCGTTCACTGGGTATTCGTGGATGAATCGTAGTGCAAAATTGGAGGAAAAAAAGATGATAACAAATTTAATTTGCTATTGCATATTAAAATTATTTTCATTTTATTTATTTCTCCAGAGGCGACGAAATGTTCGATTTATAATACGCTGATAATAAACGTCTTATTTCGGTCATTTTCGATTAAACGCAGTACAGCCTGTTTTCTTATTTAGAATGATTCAAATTTAACGAATCGCAGAAAAGCCTCGCTGAAAAGGCATTGGGAAGCGAAAAATCAAGGAATGCGCGTCAGCGAATCCCCCGTTTTTTTCACGATGAAGCACCCTGGGAATTTTCCGGAAACTTCCTTGAATTTCTTCCGGGTTACCGAGAGGTCCGGATCCGGCAGGATCAGATACTTGTAGAGTTTGCCGGAAGACACGGCGGTCGGGGCGTATCCGCGGAAAAACGGATCGGAGGACTTCATCTTTTTCGAGGTGGCCAGCACCTGGATGGCGTAAAGGGTTTCGGATACTTCTTCGGCAGATTCCATCTCCATCGGCTCCGTATTTTCGACCGCTTTTTCGGGGGCCTTTTCTTCCTTGACCCGGGGGGCGGCTTTCTCCGGAACGGCGGCGGAGCCGTCATACCGGGTCTTGAAGGTCTTGAAAGCCTGGAACAGGTTGTCGGCAATCTTCTCGCGTCCTTCCGGCGAACGCATCGCCTGGAGGTCCTTCGCATGGGTGATGAAGCCCACTTCCACCAGGACGGCGGGCATCGCCGTCCGCCACAGGACCCAGAAGGGATCCTGCGAAACGCCCCGGCTCCGGGTGATGGGACCGCCTTTCATCGCGTCGGCGACATCCTCGGCGAAGATGAGACTATGCTCGAGATGGGCGTTCTGCATCAGGGAGAAAAAGATATAGGACTGCGGATCGGACGGGTCGAATCCCTGGTACTTGGTCTGGTAGTCGTCTTCCAGGAGGATCACGGAGTTCTCGCGCTGCACCAGGTCCAGGTTCTTGCCGAAGAGGTCATTCCCCTGTTTGGAGGATTGTCCCAGGCAGTGGATGGAATACCCCGAAGCGGAATTCCCTTTCGCCTGGGCGTTGATATGGATGGACACGAACAGGTCCGCGCCCGCATTGTTGGCGATGTCGGCCCGGCCACTGAGGGTGACATAGCGGTCGTCGCTGCGGGTCAGGATCACTTTCACGTCCGGATAGTTCTTCCGGATCTTCTCGGCAAACAGTTTGGATATGGCGAGGGTGAGATTCTTCTCGTAAGTCTTCTTGTCCGGACTGATGCAACCGGAATCATGGCCGCCATGGCCGGGATCGATGACCACGGTGGAAAGCGACAACTTGTCCTGGCCGGCGGCCGGGGCAGGCACAATGCTTGCAGAAAACAGGATGCTTCCCAGAAGCAGGAGCAGTCTGGAGCGGATCTTCATCGTGCTGGCTGTTTTGAATTGATTGAAAATTGTCGTATTTTTGTCGATTGCAAATATAAGCAATTTGGATAGAATTTGGAAATACTTCGCGGTGGGACTTCTCGCCCTCGTCCTGGGCCAGGAAGTCTGTTCCGCCCAGTTGTTCCGGCGTAACCGGGGACGCAACCGTACGGAGGTGGTGGATACGGCCGCCCGGGTCGCCCTTCCCGATTCTGTCCTCGCGTACCGGGATTCCGTCCACCGGGCCGATTCGGCGGCCCGCCGCGACTCCCTGGACATGCTGGGAAAAAGTTCCCTGGAACGCCCCGCCTTCTCCACGGCCAAGGATTCCATCATCACGGAATTCACCGGCGGTGAACGCAAGATATACTATTATGGAGGGGCTACCGTCACCTATCAGGACATGAAACTGACGGCGGACTACATCGAGTACGACATGAAGACGAACACCGTCTTCGCCCGCGGACGGAAGGATGCCATCACCGGGGAATGGATCGGCCAGCCGGAAATGACCCAGGGCAAATCGACGTATAAGATGGAGGAGCTCTACTATAATTTCGACTCCAAGAAGGCCCGCATCACGAACATGATCACCCAGGAGTCGGAAGGTCTCCTGCAGGGCAAGAAGATCAAAATGATGCCGGACCAGTCCGTCAACCTCCGGGACGGCATGTACACCGTGTGCGACCTGGAACATCCTCATTATTATATGCGGATGACGATGGCGAAGGTGGTCACCCAGCCCTCCCAGAAAACCGTCTTCGGCCCGGCCTATCCCGTGATTGCCGACGTTCCCCTCCCCATCGGCCTGCCATTCGGCTTCGTCCCTTCCAAGCCCACGCGCGCCACCGGCTTGCTGATGCCGACTTTCGGTGAGGAGGTCGCCCGCGGCTTTTTCATCCGAGACGCGGGCATGTACTTCGTCCTGGGAGACTATTTCGACCTGTCCCTGACCGGCAGCTACTATACCCTGGGATCCTATGCCATCGACATCAATTCCCGGTACAAGGTGAACTACAAGTTCAACGGCAACTTCTCCCTCACCTACTCCAATGACCAGACCGGCGAGAAAGGCAGCGCCGATTTCAAGCAGAGCACGAACTTCGGCCTCAAGTGGTCCCATACGCAGGATGCGAAGGCGCATCCCGGAACCACGTTCAGCGCGTCCGTGAATTTCTCCAGTCCGTCCAACAGCAAGTACAATTCCTCCTCCGTGACCGAGGCCCTGCAGAACCAGGTTTCCTCGTCCATTTCGTATTCCCACAACTGGAACGGCAAGTTCAGCCTTTCGGTCAATGCCCTCCATAGCCAGAACTCCCGGGACTCCAGTTATTCCTTCACCCTCCCGAACGTGACTTTCTCCGTCACGCGGTTTTACCCTTTCAAGCAGAAGAACCGGGTGGGCAAGGAAAGGGCCTACGAAAAGATTTCCTTCGGATATAACACTTCCTTCCAGAACCGCTTGAATTTCAAGATGCGGGATCTGCAGGATTTCGTGTATGAGGACGACGGATCCTATGTGTTGGATCCCGTCACGGGCTTCCGGAAGAAAGAGTTCGGCGATTCCCTCGCCACCAAGGCGATGGACCGGCTCACGAACGGCATGGGCCACAATTTCCAGATCGGCCTCCCGAACTTCACGCTCCTGAAATACCTGAATGTGACGCCCAGCGTGTCCTACGGCATGAACTGGATGTTCAACAAGGGCCGTCAGTACCTCGAACCCGAGTATGACGCCGACGACAACCCCATCATGGTGAATGACAAGGATGGAAACCTTGTCCAGGCGCAGCGCGTCGTCACGGATCCCGGGCGGGCGTTCAACAGTTTCGGCGCCACCCACACGTATTCCGGAAGCGTCGCGATGAGCACGCGGATCTACGGCATGTTCAATTTCGGCAAACACCGGAAAGTGCAGGCCATCCGCCATGTCATCACCCCCTCGTTCAACATGTCGTTCAGCCCGGAAAAGGGAACGGCTTTCAATGGCTGGCGCACCCTGGACGGCTATTACGACAGGCGGGGCAGTTATCACGCCGAGAGTTACTACAACATCTACAGCGTGACCGGCCATCACAACTCGGTTTCCCCTCCCGGACGGGGAAAGACGGGCAGCATGTCCCTCTCCGTGGGTAACAACCTGGAGGCCAAGGTCCGGGATCTCCGCGATACCACCGGTACCGGCTCCAAGAAAGTCAAGCTCATCGACCAGCTGACCTTCAACGGGAGCTACAATTTCCTGGCGGACTCCCTCAAGATGTCCAACATCGGCGTGAGTGCATCGACCAATCTGTTCAACAAGCTGAATATCAGCGGAAACTTGAATTTTGACCCGTATGCGGTCAACGAGCGTGGACAGCGGATCAACAAGTATAACATCGTCGCCACCGGCGTTCCGCTCAGGCTCACGAACGCCAACCTTTCCATGTCCATCTCCTTCAGTGGCAAGGGAGCCATCAACGGGAATGACGGCAGCAAGAGCGGTTCCGGCGAAGGAGGGAATTCCAGCAGCGCCGGTCCTAATTCCTACCGCCGGATCTACTATCACCCCATTACCGGCGAGTACATCCCCGGAGGATTTGTCTATTATATGAATCCGAATGCTCCCTGGTCGGTGAACTTCAGCTATAGTTTCAGTTACGCGAAGTCATTCCAGTACTCGAACAACCAACTGCTGGAGAACAAGCGTTTCACCCAGACGATCAATATGTCCGGCAACCTGAAACTGACCCCGCGGATGAGCATCCAGGCCACTTCCGGCTTCGATGTCATGGCCATGAAGATCACGACGACGCAAATCAGCGCCACCTATGACCTGCACTGCTTTAATATTGCCGTGAGTTGGGTTCCTACTGGACAGTGGCAGTCCTACAGTTTCCGTATCGCGGCGAATGCATCGGCCCTGGCCGACCTCCTCCGTTTCAAGAAAAGCTCCAGCTACATGGATAACATGCTCCGATAGGAGGCTTGTTATTGTATATTTGTTTTTTTTCCCTATCTTTGCACATCCTTTCCTTCCGGTCGGAAGGAATCCAACTTTGCATTTTAAAACCTTATGCCCCACAGCCTGTTAGAATTGAACGGAATGAGCGAAGCCGAGCTCAGGTCCCTGGGAGAACAACTGAACATCAAGAACGCGAAGAAACTGGCCCTCGAAGAGCTCGGATTTGCCATCCTGGACGCCGAAGCGGTCATCGAGTCCCAGAAACCCGTCGATACCCCCAAGCAAAAAAAACGCGGACGTCCCCGCAAGGAGGATGTGAAGAAGAAAGAGGAAAAGCCTGCCTCTGAGGCCGCACCCGCAGAAGAGAAGCCCCAGGAGGCGAAACCGCAGGAAGAAAAGCCTGCTGCTTCCAAGAAACAAGGCAGAAAGAAGAAAGAGAAGCAGCCCGCCGGCGAGCCTGCCCGGGAAACGGCCGATCAGCCAGCAGAAGCCCCTGCCGAGAAATCCGAGCCCGAGGCCGAGGCCGCCGCTCCCGCCCAGCAGGAGCAGCAGCCCAAACAGCCCCGTCAGAAGCGTTCCCGGGTCAAAAAGGAAGCCGAGCCCGTCCCCGCCGAGGAAGTCGATGCTACGGCTCCGCAGGAGGCCTCCGTGGACGGAAAGCAGTTCATCCACGACCTCTTTACCGAACTGAACGAGGACCAAGCCCAGAAAGAAGAGAAAGCGCAGGAACGCCAGCAGCGCAAGGAACGGAAAGAGCAGCAGCGTCAGCAGAATCAGGGTCAGCAGCCGCAGAAACCGCAGCGCATCGAATTCGAAGGCTCCGTCGAGGCGACGGGTGTCCTGGAAATCATGCCGGACGGCTACGGATTCCTCCGTTCGTCGGACTACAATTACCTGAACTCCCCCGACGACATCTACGTTTCCCAGCAGCAGATCAAGCAGAACGCCCTGAAAAACGGCGATACCGTCACCGGTGAGATCCGTCCTCCGCGCGAAGGCGACAAGTATTTCCCGCTGGTCAAGATCAAGTACATCAACGGCCGCTCTCCGGAATTCGTCCGGGACCGCGTTCCGTTCGACTTCCTCACTCCCCTTTTCCCGACGGAGAAATTCAACCTTCTCGGCCACGGCTTCGAAAAGGATCCTTCCTGCCGCATCGTGGATATGTTCACCCCCATCGGCAAGGGCCAGCGCGGCTTGATCGTCGCCCAGCCTAAGACCGGTAAGACGATGCTGCTCAAGTCGATAGCCAATGCCATCGCAGAAAATCACCCCGAGGTGTATGAGATTGTCCTCCTGATCGACGAGCGTCCGGAGGAAGTGACCGACATGCAGCGCAGCGTCAAGGCGGAGGTTGTAGCCTCTACGTTTGACGAACCCGCCGAGCGCCACGTCAAGGTCGCCAACATGGTCCTGGACAAGGCCCGCCGCCTGGTCGAATGCGGCCACGACGTCGTGATCCTCCTGGACTCCATCACCCGTCTCGCCCGCGCTTACAACACTGTCCAGCCGGCCTCCGGCAAGGTCCTGACCGGTGGTGTCGATGCCAACGCCCTCCAGAAGCCCAAGCGCTTCTTCGGTGCGGCCCGTAACATCGAGAACGGCGGTTCCCTGACGATCCTCGCCACCGCCCTGACCGAAACCGGTTCCAAGATGGACGACGTGATCTTCGAGGAATTCAAGGGTACCGGCAACATGGAACTCCAGCTGGACCGCAACCTCTCGAACAAGCGCATCTTCCCGGCCGTGAATCTCGTGCTTTCCTCCACGCGTCGTGACGACCTGCTGTACGATCCTTATACCATCAACCGCATCTGGATCCTCCGCAAACTTCTCGCCGACATGAACCCGGTGGAAGCCATGACCTGGATGCTTCAACACATGGATGAATTCAAGACCAATAAGGACTTGATAGACAATATGTCCAAGTTCAGTCGGTATGAATAATCCCTTCCTGAATGACACCATCGTTGCTCCGGCCACCGTCCCTGGGACCGGAGCAATTTCTATCCTTCGGGTCAGCGGTCCGGAGGCGTTCCATCTTGTTGATGCAGTAGTTCAGCTGAAGCGTGGAACCGTTTCTGAAAGCAATGCTTATAGTATCCATTTCGCTTCGGTTTCCGATCTGGACGATGTACTGGTTTCCGTTTTCCGGGCTCCGCATAGCTATACCGGTGAGGATTCCGTGGAAATCTCCTGCCACGCATCCCGATTCATCGTGGAAGAGATGCTCCGGCGGCTGGTGGATGCCGGCTGCCGGATGGCGGAACCCGGGGAGTTCACCCGGCGGGCTTTCCTGAACGGGAAGATGGACCTGGCCCAGGCCGAGGCTGTCGCCGACGTGATTGCCTCTACCTCCGCCGCGGCACATCGGGTCGCGTTCAATCAGCTGCGGGGCGGGTTCTCTTCCGAACTATCCGCTCTGCGGGGCGAACTTGTAGAGATGACTTCCCTGCTGGAACTCGAACTGGACTTCAGCGAAGAAGATGTCGAGTTCGCCGACCGGGAACGCCTGCTCTCCCTGATCGACCGGACGCGCTCGCATGTGGACAGATTGGCTGCTTCCTTCAAGGACGGTAATGCGATCAAGAATGGAGTTCCCGTTGCCATCGTCGGCGCGGCGAATGTCGGGAAAAGCACCCTCCTCAATACGCTCGTCGGCGAAGACCGGGCGCTCGTTTCCGAGATTGCCGGAACGACGCGCGATACCATCGAAGAGGTCATCAACCTGGACGGTCTCCTGTTCCGCTTCATCGATACGGCCGGTATCCGGGAGACGTCCGAGACGGTGGAACGGATGGGCATCGAGCGGACTTTCCGTAAGATTTCCGAGGCCGAAATCGTGATCGGCGTCCTGGATGCGACTTCTGATGAAAGCGAGCTTTTGAATAATTTGAAATTGATTATCGATAGACTGGATTCTAGTGTGCAGAGGTTGGTTATTTGCCTGAATAAGGTGGATTTGGTGGGCAATTCGGTTGTTAACAAAATTGTTATAGTTATTAACGAATTTGTTTCCCGGTTTGATTATGAAGTCATTATCGTAAAATCAGCATTCAAACGGCAGATTGGCCTTCCCGAACTCCGTTCTGCCTTGATCTCCTTAAAATCGCATCTGCTCGACTGTGGCGATTCGACTTTTGTAACAAACGAGCGCCATTACCAAGCCCTGTTACAAACCTCCTCTTCCCTCGCCCATGCCCGCCAAGCTCTCACCTCCGGAACGTATTCGGACCTGGTCGCTGAAGACCTTCGACTCGCCATTTCCTCCCTCAACCAAATCCTCGGTCAAGACCTCATTGACCCCGAAACGGTGTTGCATGAGATATTCAGGAGGCACTGCATCGGCAAGTAAGTGTCTGATAATCAATTAGTTATAACTCAACTGAAACTCAAATTTGTGTGACAAAACTAGCTGAAAATGAGCTCTGAAAAGAGACATTTCGGCTAGTTTCGCTTTTTGGGGGTTTAGTTTGATTTACGGTCGTTTAGGCCAATTTTGTCACAGAGTTTGTCACAAAATAACCTTCTGTGACAGATTATTGTCACACTTTTCGGAAAAAGTTACCAAAACCGCTGAATTATGAAATGTTTTTGGAAAATTCACACGAATAATGCATAGTTTTGAAACCGCCTAAAATGAAACAATATTCATTTTCAATTTGATTGCTTAACTTGTTGATATTAAACAAGTTTATCAATCAATTATATTTCCTCAAAAATAGTCTGAATTATTTTGTTTTTCAACCAGAAGCTATTATATTTGCGATGGATTTGTCACGTGTCGCAATTGGAAAGTAAGGATTTCCGACGGCACATTAATAATGATGTTTTTTAAACTTAAGGCCATGAGTACTAGTAAAGTAGCAACTAAAACCGACCTCGTAAAGTTGCGTTCGAGGACCACTTCCAACGGCAAGGCGACACTGTACCTTGACTATGTACAATTTGACGAGCGCGTGCGTGAGAGCATCGGGCTTTCCCTCATCACCGGGAGGGGTCCGGAAGTCAAGGAAAAGAACCGTATTACCATGGCCAAGGCGGAGTCGATCCGCCTGGCGAAGGAGAAGGAACTCCTTTCCGAGACTCCTGCCAGGACAAATGAAGGTGAGAAGACGCCTTTCCTCGCCTATTATAGGAATATGATGGAAGACCGCAAGCAAAGCGACGGCAATTACGGCAACTGGAAGAGCTGCTACAAGTACCTGCGGGTCTATTGTAATGAGAAGACGACCTTCGCTGATATCACTCCCCGATGGGTCCAGGGGTTCAAGAGCTATCTTGAGACTGTCGAGAAGGACACCACAAAGATGGCCCTCAGGCCGAGGGAAGGATTCAACGGGCTCTCCCAGAACTCTAAGTGCTCTTACTTCAACAAGCTCAGGGCTTGTCTTAACCAAGCCTACAAGGAAGGGCTTATCGCTTCCAATCCGGCGGATCCTGTGAAGGGGTTCAAGAGTGACGAGGCTGAACGGCAGTACCTTACTATAGAGGAAGTTAAGAAAATGGCCGAAACCGAATGCCGCTATCCCCATCTGAAGAGGGCATTCCTGTTCGGATGCTTCACCGGTCTCCGGAAAAGCGACATTGAGAAGCTCACCTGGGGCGAAGTCCAGAAGTTCGGTGACTACACCCGGCTTGTCTTCAAGCAGAAGAAGACCGGCGGGCAGGAATACCTCGATATCCCCAAGGCCGCAGAGCAGTATCTCGGCAAGCAGGGCTCAAAGGGACCGGACGAACTGGTCTTCCCCATGTTCAAGTATAGCTCTGAGACCTCCCTGGAGCTACGCAGGTGGGCCTTGGCTGCCGGTATTACAAAGGATTTCACTTTCCATTGCAGCCGCCACACCTTTGCCGTGATGCTCCTGAACTCGGGAACCGACATCTACACCGTGTCGAAGCTTCTCGGGCATCGGGAGATTGCCACGACGCAGATCTACGCACATCTGGTCGATTCCAGAAAGCAGGAGGCCGTGGACAAGATCTCAGACATCTTCAGCAATATCTAACCTTCAGGAGGACGCGATTATGGGAATCACAAGACAGGATGCAGCATTCGGGATTGCGGTCATCAACAGGTCTTCCAAGCTCCTCGCCTCTGCGGTGAAGCTTGGCAAGGACAGCCTCATCAGAGACGCCATCGATGAGGAGATCAACTACAGGATGCTGTCGCGCTCAATCATTGACTACATCAAGGAGGATCAGGACCCGATACTGTTCGAGGAACTGATGCACCTCGCAGACACGACGTCGATCTGGGAGTATCTTTCCCGTCGCAGGACCGGAACGCTGCCGGCGAAGGTCAAGGAAGTGGCCGAAGTGACGGACGAACTCATTGCCTACGGGAATGAAGCCTTCCACAAGGGTACGGATGAATTCGCCAACCTTGTCCCCTTCTTCGCGAATCCCCAGGCCAAGGAACTGTTTGACAGGGCCGTAAACGCGGGGCTGCTCAAAAAGGACTACCAGCCCGCTCCAGGTGTCGAGCGTTACCAACTGAAGGTGATAGCCATCGCCATCAACACCATCATGAAGTTCAGCTTCAGGGACAAATGGTGCCATTTCGTCGAACAATGGGGCGAGGAGATCAACAGGTGCATGGTCCCGCTCACGAAGGGCGCCACTATCAACCAGATCGTCCGCCTCTATCCGGAAGTTCCCCTGTGGGAGAAGATCATCCCCGAAAACGAGGGCAAGACGCTTAGAAACGATTTCAGCGAGGATCAGGCCAAGAAACTGTTCACCGGCCTGATGCGCAAGGGTTATCTTGGCCATCACACTTCGCTGGAGAGTTTCCTGTCCATCCTCGGTATGGGACAGGCTCCATTCACGCCGATCAACTGGATTGACCGGGGATACAACTCTCTCATCTACTTCGCCAAGGAGGCGTTCGGGGCTCTGAACCCGGACATTCTCCTTAGGCTCTGCGACTGTTTCACATGCAACGGCAAGCAGATCAACCACAGCTCACTCAAGTCGAGGAGCAGCTACGTCTACCGGAATAAGGACCAATGGGATTTCGTTCCGGTGATAGACGGAATCATCGCTAGGGCAAGGAAAAAATAGAGTATATCGTACTACGGCAATACTTTAGGTTAAACTATTGTATAGCCTATAAAACAATTAATTATTAAAACAGAAATGGAAAACAAAGACTTTTTCATCTCTCTTTTTGTGTAGTACAAATTCTCATGATAAAAGAGACGCCTGCGTTGGCGATGAGGGCTTGCTTTTTCTTTGGAAGGAAGCTCTGAAGATGTTCAAGAAGGCCGTAGTTGAGCATGGCTTTACATACGACCGATTCCGTGAAGACTTCATTAATTCACACACATTCCACGATGCAGCCGATGCTGACAGCCGGAACGACCATAAGGTCAATCTGGGTCGCATCGGCTCTCTTCTTTCAACCAGGGACGATCTTGTCCGGAAATACTGCAACACATCTATGGATCCTGAGGAATTCCTTTCCTGCATGAAGGAGTTCATGCTGGATAATCCAAGGACAAAGCCGAGGCTCCTTAATCTGGAATGCTATCTTTCCGAAGGCACACTCAGGGTTATTACGGAGGCGGCAAACGACATCCCGCTTTTCAAGAGGGATGTATCCCAGATAGACATGAATTGTTTGTTCAACAAGTGTTGCCAGACCAACGGAGAACCTCTGATAGCCAACAGCAACGAGGTTCTCTCCTATTTCTTCAGCCGACTAAATTATCACGGCATCATCTCAAACAAATACCAGACGATTCTCGCCGACAACAAACTGGTGATGAGATCTACTGGGACCAGGTCACTAACTCAGACGGATATTTCCTCTGCCCTCCGACATTTCGAATCTTCTGATAATCCTATTACATCTAGAGTCGAAAGGTGGGTGGTCCTAATTAAGTCCGCGACATTCAGCCCATCATAGGGTCAAACTTGATAGCGGACTTGACAGAGAGTCCGCTGTCAAGCGTAATCCTTTATCAATCAAGTAGTACGATATACTTTTGCCCTCCGAAAGCATAAGCCTCCGGAGGGCTTTCTTATCGTAACACTTAAAGGAAATTGATTATGGAATTCAGTGCAAAAGAGATTTTGTGTCTCATTGAACGGGCCAGTGTCATTCCGGACATCCTGCGGCAAAAGGAGGAGATAGAGGATCTGCTTGTCAAGTTCGAGGACCTTGAGGCTTACCTCAAACGGTTCCGCTCCCTTGACGAGATGCTTTCCTACATGCGGGAACTGGAGGACAAGGTCTACATGCTCAAGACTTATTTGACGACGGAGGAAGCCGGAAAATATCTTGCGATCAGCAAGTATACGCTCCGTGAAGCCGTAAAGCAGAGGGCGTTGCCTTTCTATACCCCACCCGGCAAGGGATACTACTTCCTGAAAGATGACCTGGACGCCTGGATGGAATCATACCGCATCGATTGTGTCCATGATGTTGGCAATGAAGAAGAGGAGATTCACGTGGACGATATCGAGGACGATGGAATGGACATACAGGCCCAGTTCGAGGCCCTTAAGAAAAGGAGGGGGATATGAAGAACAAGGTTGACAGAAGGGACCTGTCGGAGCTCAGGAACGAGGTTGACCTCCTTTCCCTCCGATTGGATGAACTGGACAAGTGCGATCCGGGAACCATCGGCCAGATGCAGTCGCGGATCAACAGGATCGAGGAGCTGCTCGGCGAGACAAAACGCGTCCTCACGGCGGCAGAGACGGCCGCTTTCCTGGGCGTTTCGAAGGAAAGGATATACAAGCTCGCCAGAACAGGCGGACTCCCCCACTTCCGTACGAACAGGAAGATGTTCTTCGAACGCGACAAGCTGACTGAGTGGATTTTGAACCGGATTAAATGATGACGCCATGGACTCAAGAATAACACCGGAGAACTTTCACCTCGTATGGGCTTCCATCCTCATCAGGGCGACCGACAAGTATACGATGCCCCCGGAGGTAATACATGTGGGGAATTCCACCATCAGCACGCTCGGCAATTTCAGCGCATCAACCGGCAAGGGCAAGTCCAAGAAGACATTCAACGTCTGCGCCATCGTTGCATCTGCCATCACG